>Ga0172379_10000218_pt1 | contig 156552 bp, 123 predicted proteins | sample GrowelOW334metaG_FD_119756 | JGI IMG/M metagenome (GOLD analysis project Ga0172379, IMG submission 119756) | Groundwater microbial communities from an aquifer near a municipal landfill in Southern Ontario, Canada - Groundwater well OW334 metaG | ecosystem: Environmental > Aquatic > Deep...
GCAACGATTAGAAAGAGGTAATCAAAAATTATCTTGGTGGTATGGATATCCCACACTCTTTCGATGGGTAAAAGGGAAGACTACTTGGGAAGGGGGAATGCTCGATCCACTCTTTATTGTCCCAATCGATTATGATTCAAATACTAATAACATTGAGATTAATGTTAATTCAGTTCGAATCAATTCAGCCGCATTTGCAAAGCTTGGAATGTCAATCGATGAAGCACAACAGATTGCCACCGAATTGGGATTTTATGATCAGAATGTTGTTAATTCATCACTATACACAATCACAAATGAATTCATTCAAAGAAACCCTCAATATCATTGGCAGAATCCTTCGCAAGGAGTAGATTTTGGACAATTGAAAAGTGAACAAGAAGGTATTTATCAAACCGGAATAATCTTTTCAAAAGAGGCATCTCAATTTACCCAAGGATTGGAGTTTGAACTTAAAAAGATTACCGATGTAACTAAAAATGAACTTCTAACCTCTTCATTATCAAGATTTATTCAACCAGCCTCAGTTGCACAACAATCAAAATCAGATTCGACAGAAATATTTGAAGCAATACCACTTAATGAAACACAAAGACTAGCTGTAATCAATTCCCTAAAGAATAAACTTACTGTAATTACCGGCCCTCCAGGGACTGGTAAATCACAAGTTGTTGCTTCAATTATTATCAATGCTGCTCTTCAGGGGAAACGAGTATTATTTGCCAGCAAAAATCATAAGGCTGTAGATGTTGTTGAAAATCGGTTAAATCAATTGGCAGGGAATCCGTTTCTAATTCGGCTGGGGAAAAAAGGAACAGATGACCGAAACATTCAACTTGAATTGACAAATTACCTTAATAGCTTATTGGGCTCCACAGGTAGTGCTGCTGCTGTTTCAAAAATGAGTGCACTGAAAGCGAGAATTGATTCTCAAATTGCGCTCCGAAAAAAGATTAGAGTAGAGTTTGATAGATATAGAGTTGTGAGACTTAATGCATTCGATACAGAGCAGAAATGGAATGAGGTAAAAAAAGATATTGGTGTGGAGAAAACAAAAAAACAATTTGAATGGGCAAAAGAAATTGTTCTGGAAAATAAAATTTCATTCTGGCCATTGTTTTCATCTTCACGGAAGTGTGCATTAGAGTATGTTCGAATGTTGCAATCGATGGAAAAAGTATCGGACCTTGAAAAACTGTCTGAAGAACTATTTAAAGTTGAAGCTGAAATTATCGATTGCTCGAAAGAATATTTAAAATTGTGGGTCAACGAAACACCAGGGAGGTTAAAAGCATCAGATTTACAGACTATATCTAACTATACTTCTGTTTTACAGCAGATGGCTGGTTTAGGTGAAAATACTTCGAAACAAATATGGGGTAAATTATACGGCGAAAAAGATCGTTTGATGTCAACCCTTGCAGGAATTCTTCCCGCATGGTGCGTTGTGAATTTAAGTGTGAGAGGTCAACTTCCACTTGTTGCCGGTTTTTTTGACATTGTTATTATTGATGAGGCAAGTCAATGTGATATTCCATCAGCATTGCCACTACTATTCCGTGGTAAGCAAGTTGTAGTTATTGGAGATCCAAACCAATTACAACATATCTCGGCTATCAGGACTGGGCGTTCTGTTGAGCTAATGAGTCAACACGATCTAGATGTATCCGACGATGCATCATTTGAATATTCTGTGAATTCTCTTTATAAATTAGCTGCAAGCAGATTGGGCCAAAATGAATTGGTGATGCTTGATGAGCATTTCCGATCCCACAGTGATATCATCTCATTCTCAAATGATTTTTGGTATCACGGAAGACTGACAATTGGAACAGACTATAATCGATTAAACCCTCCTCCAGTAGATGCTCAACCTTCTATAGAATGGATTAATGTTGATGGAGTGATTGTGCAAGAGGGTGGATCTGGTGCAATGAATCTGAAGGAAGTCGATGCGGTCGTATCTAAGGTAAAAGAGATTATTTCTTCCGGGCAATTTAATGGTGAATTAGGGGTAGTAACACCTTTTAGGTTACACGCCAACAAGATCCGAGAAAAGCTTGTATCACAAATTGACGAATCAGCGTGGTCAAAATATAATCTTATCGTTGATACCGCAGTCAGATTCCAAGGCGATGAACGTGATATCATGATATTTTCTCCAGTTGTTTCCTCCAATATACCGAGAGGTCCGAAGTATTATCTATCAAACACACCAAATCTTTTTAATGTTGCTCTAACTCGTGCGCGTGCAAAGCTAATTGTTATTGGGAACAAATCAGCATGTCTAAATTCTGGCATTTCACATGTTGAAGGATTCGCTCAATATCATAACAAATTGTTAGAAAGCAATTCAAATCGGTCAGCAGCAAATAATCGATTTGAAACTACATTCGAAGAGATGTTATATAATGCCTTAAAAAATAAAGGTGTTATTTCAATCCCTCAGTATGTAGTGGGGCAATACAGATTAGATCTTGCTGCAATCAGCGGTAATAAAAAGATCGATATTGAAGCAGATGGCATAAGTGTGCACGCTGATTATTCCGGTGAAAGAATAAAAGGTGATATAATTCGTAATCAGCATTTGCAAAGACAAGGATGGAAAATTCTTCGTTTCTGGAATTATGAGATAAGAGACAATATAGATTACTGTGTTAAAAAAGTAATTGATGAGTTACAGAAATGATTAAATCTAATGAATAAGTTATTGTCGAAGCTAAGATCGTATAAAAGTAGTGATACCGTCTATAATCAATATCAAAACCCAGTATTGATAAACAATCTCCGATTATATCTTGCACACTGTAAAAAAAAGAGAATAAAAACACTATTGATCGGAGAAGCACCCGGATATGCAGGATGCGCAATTACCGGAATACCTTTTACAAGTAACCGAATATTAAGTAGAACAGATATCTCTTTTTTTGATGACATTAGGAAAGATTTGCTTCCGACCGATAATTCTACCGAGAGAAGCGCGACAATTGTGTGGAATGCATTGAATGATCTTGAATTTGTTCCTGTATTTTGGAATTCCTTTCCTTTTCATCCGCATAAGAAAAATAGCCTGAAATCAAATCGTGCACCATTACCTGAAGAAGTAATGGAAGGGAAAGAATATCTCAAATTGGTGATGGAGTATTTGGACCCAAACGTTGTTGCTGGTCTAGGATGGGAAGGGTATAACACTCTTAAGGATTTATTCCCTGAAAGAGAAATCAAATATATACGACATCCTTCTTATGGGGGGAAACCTGAATTTATTAAAGGATTAAAAACAATCAAAAATATTTGACATAGACAAATAATGGTTTCATCCAATCTGTAAGGTATAGCATCTAAACTAAATTTAAGGAACAAAGATGAACATTTATCAACGTGCGGCACAATTTTGGGCGGTGCTTGCTCTTGCAGCATCTAACAGACAAATTCTCAATTATAAAATGCTGTCGAGACTTGTTGGGATGCCACCGGCTGCTTTAGGAGGAATGCTTGAACCTATTCAAACATTTTGTCAAAGGAATAACCTTCCACCACTCACAGTTCTGGTAGTCCAGCAAGATAGTGGTCTTCCGGGCACTGGATTTATTGCTGCAGCAGATATTCCGAAAGCTCAGGCAGATGTTTTTAATTATGATTGGTTGGATTTTGGTGCACCAAGTCCAGATAATATTAAAAATATTGTTGAAGGATAGTAATAACTTATAAGTGACTATTCAGCATTATATAAAATAAAATAGTTTAATGAAAAAAATTCTCACCAAATTCCCTGTAATTGGTAAATACCTCAAAGCAAAAGAACTGTCTCAAAAAACTATCAAAGAGTATTTATTAAAAAAAGATGCTGTTGAGGAAGCAAAGCAAGAAACACAAAATGCTCTTGAACTCTTTGGCAGAATTAAAATTGGAGTCAGGGAAAGAACACTTCATCCTTTTGTAGAGCAATTATCACGTATTGATGATATAGAACTCATCGAGCATATAATTCAAGCAAAAAGCCCAAACGAAAGTAAACCTGTCACAGAATTAAATCAGATAGATATTAAAAAAGACCATATACTTGCATCAACGATTGCTGCCGGAGGAGCAGGAGCAGCTAGTGCTGCAATTGCTTATGCATCGGTCGGAGCTTTTGCCTCAGCATCTACAGGAACAGCGATTTCTACTTTAACAGGAATTTATGCGTCAAATGCTACATTAGCTTTTCTTGGAGGAGGCACTCTTGCGACTGGTGGTGCTGGTATTGTCGGTGGAATGACAGTTTTGGGTGGACTTGTTACTCTGCCAGTTGTGGCAGTTGGAGGTTACTTCTTTAACAATAAAGTGAATCAAGATCTAAAAAAAGCCGAACAGGATGCTGAGACTGTGAGACAATATATAGAAGAATCAGACAAAGCGATTGTAGAATTATCTAAGATTAAAAGAGCTTCTATCCAGCTTCATCGTCTTCTTGTCCCACTTGAATCAAAATTTAATCCAAACATTCAATTACTTACGGAGATTATAGACAGATCGAGTAAACAAAATATGTTCGTTCAGTATTATTACTCGATAAAGAAGTTTGTAGCAGAGATAATTTCTAAAATGGGTTCTACTCCTCCGGAATGGTTAAAGAAAGAAGCTAGGATTCTGGTTACTGATTTCTCTCTTGCAGACCAGCAAAAAGTAGAGGAGATAATTGGATTGGGACAAATGTTAAAAAATGTTTTAGATATTATTGTAATCAATGATGATGGTGTAGTTCCAGAAGAAACATTCCGATTCATTTCAACCGTAGAAACCTATCTCAACAAAGCATCAATACCTGTATGAAGAAACCATTATTTTCCTTTTCGTTTGGGAAGAAAAAACCTAATGCGGTAGAAACATCAGTAGAACCCATATCTTTTTTTGTTACTGATGATGATGCAAAACTTGAAGCATCAAGATTACTTTCCAAGGTTAAAATACCTGCATCACTTCACACATTAGAGAAAGCGTACCTCTTTGGTAATAGGGTCATTAGAAAATTAGATATAAACGAAATCCAAGTTATCCAGAAGAAAAATCTTACCAAAGAAGAAGCCTACCAGCTAAATGTATCCATCTTCCAACATTTGATTGAACAGCGGGATGCAATATTAAACATAATTGGTAATATGGTCCAACCGGCAATAAATAATCTTGCAGGTGTGAACATTGAAATAGAAATTCTAAAAACCAAAAATGCAGAACAAGACCGTCAAATAAAAGAAATGCGGGAAATGTTGGATAAGATTTATGGAAAACATCCACAAATATCGAATGTTAAAAAACCATGGAATGCATCGCTTAAAGATGCGTCTATAAAAATTATTGAAGATTACAAAGTTGATCAGAAATTGCTCCCTGAGTTAAGAACATACGTCGATCTGACTGACGCCACTAATAAATTTTATAACGCACATGATTTTCCTAATAGACCGGATATAGATGCGCCTAGTTTGTATAAAAACGTAATGCAATATTGGAAGGACTTGAAGTGAATTAAAGAGAATTCAAGAGAATCTATAAACGTGTATAGTTTGTAGTCTTCCTATATTTTGTTGGTATGAAAAACTACCAACAATATATTCGATCATTAAAAACCGGCTACGAGAGAAGTTTAATTCTATTCTCCCAGTTAGTCGGTTTTCCATTTTTAAATAGATGGTATCAATCGAGCGAGACCGCCTTATTAGTCGGAATCGTGCTGACTAACTGCGTTACGGCATTACCACAAATTGTTTTACACATATTCTTCCTGCAACAACATCTGTTCACCGTCATACCAATAGTTTTCTGTTTTCAACAAGCCGATCATCAGTTCACTACCCGTGTGAGAAACATAATTCAATTCTATTTATAAAGAAAGGAATATTGTATGTCTGATTTAAAAAAGAGCGATGAAAAATATGTTGATGATCCAATGGTTCAATCTGAGAAGATGTTTACTGAAGGCTGTTTATTAGAGAATAATGCTGAATTCGAGAAAGCACTTTCTGTCTTCGACCAATACCGGATGTTTCATCCCGAAGATCCTAAAGCGTATTACGAACTTGCGTGTTGTCATTATGCACTGCAAAATTATGACCAAGCACTGGAGTATGTAAATCGAGCGATAAATATAAATTATGAATATGGAGAAGCAGTTGGATTGAGAGGACTCATATATCTTGAAAAACAGGAGTATGAGAAGTCACTCCCAAATCTTCAATTTTGCAATGTTGTGATGCCTAATGAGGACATGATCATATTTGGATTACTTCAAGCCTATATCGAATTAGGGTTTATTGCATCAGCACTCATCTGCGCAAAACAACTTCTCGTTATAAAACCACTTGAACTACGATACCAAATTTATGAAGCATTGTTGTATCAACGAATGGGTCAATATGATACTGCCATTGAATTATTGGAGAAGGTGGTTGCAAATAATCCCGAGGAAATAGAAAACCTCGAAATGTTAAATGAAATAAAAGGAATGAAGGTGGAAAACGACGTTTGCCGTTATCCCGGGATGAATAATTGATTAAGCGAATAAACATAGAGGAGGTGAATATGAGTGAATAGAAAATAAACGCAGGGAATACAGATGTAACGTGAATCAGAAAATCTGATTCATTGTAAACTCAATATAAAGGAAACAAGTTATGGACCAAGAATTAAACAATAACAACGGCGCACCAGAGAACGGTGCATTAAATAACGATGCAAAACCAAAAACCGAAAAAAAGCAAAAGGATAAAAGGAAAAAATCGAAAACTCCGACCGGAAAGGAATTGTATCAGCAGAAATTCTTTCTAAAAGATGTTCCACTGCAAGATCTGAAAATGTCAACTCTGCCACGCCAAAACACACCTGAAAAACTGATGATCTATCTTAAAAGAAAGATGGATGGCGCCGCAAAGCGAAAAGGTAATCTCGTGAAACTCATTGGAAAATTAGATACGGAGATTCGTGATCGTTTTGAATACCGCGGTGACCAAAAAATCCAAATAGCAGAACCACAGTGGCAGATGAAAAAAGTAAGAAAGAAACAAGCGGAAGCAGCATTGATCATGGTTAATATGGAATACACAAAATACAGCGAACTCTTTGAAAACGAGTTATCTGCTTTTGTTCAACCTCATCAGGATACCATCGCATTGGCGAAAGAAGACAGGTATATAGGTAGAATTGCCCCGTCAAGATCTAAAATGATCATTGAATTGCTGGACGAGGCGGGGAGAAACGGCAAAGCGGAACAGGTAAAACTGTTAACCGAATTAATTGTCGTCGGGAAAAAGGATGAATTCCGCAGTACGTTCAGGATGATCATCAAAGAATTACAACCACTGACGGATCTGGAATTTGAAAAACGTCCGAAGCTACTCACAAAAGTTGTTGACCGTGTGATTGTTGAATATACAAATAGGAAAGAGGCACAACAATGAAGGGAACCTATAACTTAAATATCGAGACGGCGAGCCCCAACTGGGGCCCGCTTGTTGCCAAGATAAAAGAGAAGGTTGAAATTGCTCAGGTTGCAGATAAACTCAATGTCATAAAGAAATATAATCTGCAAAAGACAGGATCATCGCTTCAGGGAGATTGTCCGACTGGTCATCCTTCGGCGAATCACAGTTGCTTCAGCATTGACACCAAAGAAGGACTTTATCATTGTTTTTCCTGTAACGAAGCAGGAGATATTATTTCATTGGTAGAACTGGTGGAATCTAAAAGCTTTATTGAATCGATGCGATGGCTTGTAGAAACATTCATCCCTGAGTTAAAGGATGAACTCGATGGTCTCATCAGTCATTTATCAGAGGAAGAAAAAGAGTTTTTTGAAAGAGGGATGCTCTATCGCGCAGTTTTTGAAAATGGGAAACAACAGATGGGGGAACCAATAGCCCAAGTTGTTATGGATTATTTGGTGAAAGAAAGAGGATACGATCCAACAAAACTTCCTTTAACTGAATTCATCTATTGGGATACCGATGCAAACATCCGGGCATTTCTGAATAAAAAGTTTCCTGCGATGGCAGATGAAATCAAAAACCTTCCGTTGCAAGGAGCGTTTGGAGATCAATTCCGTCTAGCGATACCGTTCAAAGATCGTAATGGAGTCATCACAGGTTTTATGAAACGTGCACATACGCCTCGGGGTTTTGCAATTCAAGGAAAAGATGCTCGTTGGGACTCTACAACTGGACTAACCAAAAGAGATCTTTTTGGTTTGAACCGGATCCGCAAACTGAACAAAGTCATTGTAGTTGAAGGATATCCGGATGCGACGTACTTGCCAGCACTCGGTCTAGATAACATTGTTGCTCTAGGTCAGGGAAAATTCTCTAACGAATATTTGAATGGACTTCGTGCGAAGAATATCAAACAAATAATCCTCGCATTAGATAATGATAATGTTGGTCCGACAAACACTGAGGATATTGTAAAACTACTCAGTCGCAGTGATATTCAAGTATTTGTAATTGACCCGATACAGATGGGAGCACATAAAGATCCGGATGAGTTCGTGAAAGCAAACGGAATTGATGCGTTCAAAAACCTTATGAATAATGCCATCAGTGGTGAAAGATGGTATGCTGATAGAATTCTGAAGTCAAATAATCTGGCAACAGATCAAGGGAAAACCGATGCTATCAATGCAGTGCTTGAACTTGCATCGACATTAAACAATCCTCTAGAAATTCAAAGCGTAATAGATCATCTAACTCAAGTATTAGTGCTTTCTCCTGAATTACTCAATGAACGGTTTGAACAATTCAAGAATGCTAATGCAGAGAAAATGCTGCTTGAAGGTATCAAACAGATTGCGAATACCACTTCACAATTAGTCAAAGAAGGAGAAGGCAAGCGTGCATCAGAAATTATTTCGATGGAGACACAAAAACTGGTAGTGCGATACGGCAAGTCGAAAGTAGATCCTCCATTACCATTGAATGAATTTCTATTGCAAAAACAACAAAGAGACAGTGGTCGTAATAAAGGAGATTTGCTTGGATGTTCACTGCAACAGTTTCCTCTGATCCAAGAAATGATATATGGGTTGCAATCCGGGCTTTACATTATTGCCGCTGATCCTAACGTCGGTAAAACGATGTTTCAGATCAATCTGGCAGTGGACGTCCTTAATTCCAATCCGGCAGCATCCGTTTTATTCTATTCGATGGATGACTCACGGGAAAGAATTGTCGACCGATTCCTTGCAAAGTTGACGCAGATATCGATCAATGATGTGCAGTTCAAATTGGACGATCAAGCTCAACAACAACAACTTGATGATGCCTATGCTCAGCTTACACATTGGTTTGATGCTGGTCGATTAGAGATCTATGAACTGAATGAATCTCTGACGATGAGTTCGATCAATCTTGAGATACGAGAACATAAGAACAGAGATAAAACAGTTGTCTTCATAGATGGCATTTATAATGTTCCAATCGAAGGGGAAAGTTCTCCAATACGTGAACAGAACATTGAACGTGCAAATCAAGTGAAAAACTTGGTGAAGTTATTCAAAATACCTGTGATCGTTTCTGCTGAATTACGAAAACGTGAACAGGGAGATAAAGGAAAGAAAGGGCGTTCTCTACACGATATTATGGAAACGGGTAAATACGGGTACAATGCTGATCTCATCTGGTTGCTTCACGAAGCTAAAAATGCCGGAGCTGTTCAAAATGGAACGCAGATCATCAATGTATTATTCGCAAAAAATAAGCTATCCGGATTCAAAGAAGTTATCAAAATGGAATTCACGAAGGAGATCGCTCTGTTCCGTGAAACCGGAATTGCTGGAGTAGACGAGGAGGACGTATAATGAAATATGTTGAGATATACGTTAAGTCATTGATCCATAGACCGGCACAGGAAACCGTGTCGGTTGAATGCAAGAAGTTCAACCTTCCTGGCTTGAGGACTTCAAAGGATCTTGCAGCAGTGGAAATACGTAGATGCAAAAAGGAATACAACTACGCATTACGCGAATATCAAAAGAATAAAATCAAGATAAAATCATTGAAAGGAGATATGAAATCCGATATGAGCAAACGCCTTAAATCTTCTCAGGAACATTTAAATTCTCTGCTACACAAGATTGGTGTTTTTACACCATCGGAACGAGTTCATGGATTCGAGGAGGTGAATGATGCCGAATAAATTAGTGAATGTCGGTCTTCACTTGCAGATGTTGAAGTTTGGTTCAACACCGGATCCAACGAAACCTTCGCTTGACGATAATGTTAAGGATGTTTCGGTAGTGGCCAAAGCAAGAAAACATCATCTAATCCGAACAGGAGTTGAACTCAGTTACGCAGAAAACAGAGCTATGTTTGCTGTGCAGAAGTTGCTCGATGAAACAGCGTTTAGAGGAAATGCAAGGCCGGTGAAACTGCCCCACGAAAATTCTTACAAGATGAAGGGAAGCCAGCCAGTGCTGGATATTAAAATAGCCGATTATCTTGAAGCCTATGGAGTTAAGAAAACAAAAACATCCAGGCAAAAGAATGAATTCAGCGCACAAGGGAGGAGGTCAGTTCTTGAGGCGTTGAAATCACTGGCGAGTAAATCTTTTCTACTGGTATACGAACGCGAAGTTTACTCTAAAAAAGAACCGGGTAAAGTATTACGAAAAGAGTTGATTGAAACAGTAGATCGGCTGATTGATCTTAAACAAGAGGATGGGCGATTGGTAATATCGCCATCTCCAATATTGTTCGATCAACACGATACCTACTATATGATACTGCCAGAAGATATGTATACCGGTGTTGTAGAGGAAAAACAGAGATCAAAAGTATTGTTCATCGAGTATCTGTTTTATCATCATGAGAAGCAGCGAAGCTCAGGTGGTAACAAAAAATATCTGATCACACGCCAAATGGAAACAATCGGGTATGCGATTGGATTGGGAAACCTGATCGAAACAAGGCAGACAAAGAAACTTCGTTCTATACTGAACGAATATTATGAGTTCGCACGGCAAAAAGGATATCTCCGCAAGTATGAAATTGATGCAGAAGGTGCTCGATACGAAAGAGTCGATAAACTTTATATCAATGCAGCCACAATGAGTGAGCTCCGGAAAGTTGCTAAGGTCTAGTACCGTTGTGTGCAAGGTCTACTAGTGTTGGTTGCAAAGTCTAGTACTGTTCATTGCAAGCACACCGATTACGCTCAATGTTTAAAGCCGATATTTCACCAAAAATTACCTATAGATACTAGTAGATACTAGTATGCACTCTCCCTCCGCTGTCGCTTCGGGAGAGATTAAAAATAAAATGAATGGAGAAAAAATATGTTTTTTGGAAGAGAGCTAAGTTTTGTCACGCATTATGGAAAATATGAACCGGTTTATATAATATCATTGTCACAATTTCTTAATTCAGGATGTGCCCATGCATTGCATGATCCACTTAGGGATTCGTTAGATGCCTACATCACTGAATGGGAAATAGATAATCTGCCGTTACACGTATTTACGGATAAAAAAGAATTCATTACGTTTCTTGAAATATTAAATGATATATCATCTATTCACTTTAATTCAGATAGATGGAAAGTATACAATCTTTACTATACAACACTCAAAGAACAAGGAATTGATATTTGGATGGAACTTCGTCATGCTTCAAGACTTCCTTCAGATGATGAAGCAAAAGCATATTTAGACGATCTCAACAAGAGATTACGGAAACATTTTGAACAGTTTCCATTGCATCACGATAATCCTATTAAACTTCGTGGACAAAAGGGACCACTGAGGAAGTCAAGGAATATCCCACCACGGAATGTCACTTGGCAATGAATTGGGGAGACAATGCCACTGAAAACGAGGATAATGGACGAATACCGGTATTTTTCTTCAGTATTGAATATGATTGAACTTTTTGCCCATCTAAACAGTCTAAATGGGAAATAGATGCCAGAAACCGCTAAAATTAAAGAATATCGTAATGTTTATTACGTCCATTAAGAACTAGACGACCGAATTACTTGTTAAAGTAGTATCGAATGCCAATTAGAGAGCATTTTAGTGGTTCCATAAGGTTTTTAACCATAAAGAGTATTGTTTGCTACTTAAAATATTAAAATAAGGGAAGTTGAATGGCTAAAAACGCAAAACAGTTCACGAATAGAGAAAGTAAGTCGCTTGATAATTATCTGCACGAGATTGGTAAAGTTGAATTGTTAACTCCACAAGAGGAGATTGAACTTGCAAAACGCATCAAAAAGGGTGATCAAGCAGCACTGGAGAAATTAACGAAAGCCAACTTAAGGTTCGTCGTGAGTGTCGCAAAGCAATTTCAGAACCAGGGGTTATCGTTGGGTGACCTGATCAACGAAGGAAATCTTGGTCTGATCAAAGCGGCGAAGCGATTCGATGAGACCCGTGGTTTTAAGTTCATCTCGTACGCTGTGTGGTGGATCCGTCAATCTATCCTTCAAGCTCTGGCTGAACAATCGCGTATCGTTCGTCTACCGTTAAACAAGGTTGGTGATTTGAATAAAATTACTAGGGCATTCAGTCAGCTTGAACAAGAATATGAGAGAGTTCCGAGCGCACACGAACTAGCTGAAGAACTGAATATGTCAGTCCATCAAGTATCAGATACAATGAGTATAGCGGGAAGACATATCTCTGTTGACGCTCCATTAACACAAGGAGAAGAGAACAGTTTACTCGATGTTATTAAGGATGATCGGCAACTGGCTCCGGATTCAACCTTAATGGATGAATCTTTGAAAAACGATGTGAAGCGTGTTCTTTCTTCATTGAACGAACGTGAATCTGAAGTGGTCCGTTTATATTTTGGGCTTCATACAGAACATTCTTTGACCTTGGAAGAAATCGGGGAAAAATTCAACCTTACCCGCGAGCGCGTCCGTCAGATCAAAGAGAAAGCGATCCATCGTTTGCGTCATGAATCTCGCAGCAGAAATTTGCGAGTGTATCTGGGATGACATGGAGGAGAAATGGTTTCTGCTTTGAAGATTTATTTCGTACTTTGGTAAATACTTCTTCACCAAAAATGTACCGGAGAAATAATTGGCGGTATGATTTAAAAAATTCTATATTACGAGTGCTAACAGAATTGCTAACAAACACACTTTTTTTGGCTGTTCACCTATTGAAAATTTAAAATAAACAGCACTTTTTGGGCTTTTAAGCAGAGGGTCGATGGTTCGAGACCATCCGCGATCACAAATCCCGCACTTTGTGCGGGATTTTTCATTTTAAAGCCTGCCGAAAAGCGCCATGTGTTGAAAATTTGTTGAAAGGATTTTCAACGATGCGCATTGCGTTGATCGTTTGATACTATTTCAATAATAGCATCTTTTTGACATCGGCAAAATTATTTATGTGCAACTGATAAAAATATATCCCGCCGGGCATTGCTGATGCGTTCCATTCTACTTCCTTCCATCCCATCGGTTGTTCTTCATTCACGAGTATTGCAATCATCCTTCCGAGAATATCGTGAACTGTTAGATTCACGTGTGCGGTGGAGGGGAGGAAATACCGAATTGTTGTGGATGGATTGAATGGATTCGGATAATTCTGCGAAAGCGAAAATACTTTCGGCACATTTCCAACTTCTACTTCAACGTGCTGAGAATATTTGCTTGCACCATTGCGGTCAATTTGTTTTAAACGATACAAATACTTGCCTGCCGAAATATGGTTATCGATAAAAGTATATTCTTTGGGACTATTGGACGTTCCGCTCCCTTCAACAAAACCCACGTTCTTCCAATTATCAATTATCAATTTTCCATTATCAATTGTTTTTCTTTCTATTTCAAACCCATAATTGTTCACTTCTGTTGCTGTTAACCAAACAAGCGTTATTACAGAGTGTGACACGGTTGCTGTAAATGCAGAGAGTTCCACCGGCAGTGCGCCGCTTTCACCGAGTGTCCAATCTGAAAAAGCAGTTACCCCGTTTTTTGTTGCTGTATGCGCTGTTGTATTAACTGTTATTGCTTGAGTTTCCCAAGCAGAACCGCTCCACCGTGCGAGATCATAGCCCGATTCTGTTCCTGCAATATCACCAGCCAGATATTGAAACGTGAGATCTGCAGAAGTTATATTGGCTCCTGCTGTTATTGTCCAATACATATTCAGCGAATTGGCTCCCGCATTGGGATGCCTGCTGCCTGTAGTCTTCACCATAAAATCATCTTGTGTGGCTATAACAGCTGTTACAGGTGTGTATCCGTTTGCTGTGCCAACATGATAAGTTTGTGAACCGGTTATAGATGTTTTCTTCAGGTTGCCAATAACATGGCCGCTCGTTCGTACTATGTTATTGGCAGTAATTGTGTGGGATCCTGTAATAAGATTACCCTGTTGTAGAACGAGACGATTATTAATTGAAACATTTGCCGTCAATGTGACCCCATTTGAATTGTTTATGATTAAAGTATCTATTATAGCAGGAAGTCCATCACCGGTATTTTGTGCAGAACTGCCATTGTAGACAAATGCACATCCTGTATTGTAGACTCGCCCACCGGTTACTTGAATATTACCGGTACTGCCGCTTGCAGCAATTCCATTCGGTGAACCAATAAAGATTTTTTGGTCAAGATAAACGGATCCGGAACCCTTTAATGCATATACGCCACAATCGAGGTTTCCCTGTGAAACAAGTCTGCGGTTAGCAGCAATCGGTAAATCGCTTGAGAGCACTAAGAGAGCTGGAGCGGAATAAGTATAAAAATTAATGTTACTATTTATGAACGAACTTCCGCCAATAGAATAAAAAGTTGTGACAGAATCCACACTCCCCATATCTATTTCTACTGAATCACTGCCGGAAGTCTTAATAATCCCGCCTGTATGATTGATGCCGTTTATTGTTTGAAAGGTGAGATTAGTATAGCCTGAGCTTAAGTTCGATAAATTGAGGATTCCACCATTTACATAGAGTCTTCCATAAACGCGGGATGTACCGCTAAAAATAAATTCGTTACTCCCGCCGCCGGTGTTCTCAATTATTAAATCGCCCCAGATCCTTCCACCATCGAACCCATAATTTATCCAGTTGCCGCCTAAGCTTGCTATATCAATTTTAAGGTTTCCCCAATGGGATGTAGAAGGTAGAGAAACCGGCGCGTTTCCTCCGCCTGCCCATTTAAGGAAAGTCATGGTACTATTGCTTGCAAAGGTTCGAGATATTGTTCCGGGAATGTCAGCCGTTGTCCCATTTTCTACAGCACTCACAACCGAGTGAATATATGTTCCACCGTTTTGAACTTCAAAGTACGTTACACTGATAAGATGAGCGGCTGTTAATGTACCGCCATCTTCAATTTTCAATGTTGATCCGCTTCCTGATATATTCCAAGAGGCAGAAGTTGTCACTGTTTGGCCACTTTGTATTACAAACGTATCGTAATTATTTCCAAAACTTATTCCGCCAATAGGAGTCCCATCGCGGGATGTACTCCAATTTTCCGGATCATTTGCAGCTAACACACTGTTTCTGCAATAATACGTTGTTTGGCTTTGCAACAAAATATGGAATGCTACTGTTAAGAGAAGAATATAGTTGATATACTTCATACGAAAGTCCCCGAGTTTTGCAGTAATGGAAGAGCTTGTACGTACACATCGAATGAGTGAAGTAAACGTAAAGCACTATCGCAAATAGCGATAAATCTATCTTGAATGTATTTGGAATGGAGAACCGGCTTTGCCGGTGGATGGAAAGAGGGAAGATGTAAGTTCGGAATCTATGATCCCGGGATCCAATTCGCGGCTTGAGCCGGCGAATTACAATGTATGTGAAATGAACGTACGTTGAATTCGAGAGAGAATCAATAATGAATTTCCATGTCACATTTCTATATACTCCAGCTTGTCGATGGAAAATTCGCCTCCTCTAAAAAAAATCCTGCAACAAAAACGAAAATTAACACTATACTATACTGTTTGTTTTTTATTTTCAGACAGAACATTTGAGTATTCTATGCTTCGTTGCACACTGCTTCTTTTGATAGTAGTTTCCACTGCATTCTCGCAGGATTGGAAACATTTTACCACATTGAATTCCAACCTTCCGTCTGACCTGGTGTACGCATTGGAAATAGCACCGGATGGAACTGTTTGGTGCGGGACCGGCAGCGGATTGGCGTATCTGAAAGGGAGCAGCTGGACAACGTTCGACACCTCCAATTCTCCTCTTCCGGATCCGTATATCACCGCTCTGGCAATTGATTCTTCCAATACACTCTGGATCGGCACCGGTTATGCCGGTGTTGCACGATTATCAAACGGTGCATGGACTCTCTATGACAGTGCACATTCCGGGCTTCCGAGTAATACCATTTTCGATATCGCCATCGGACCAGATCACACTCCATGGTTTGCCACCGATGACGGCGTCGTGAACCTGAAGGAGGGAACCTGGAAGAATCTGAAACACAATATGATTGAACCGCAAAGCCGTTCCGTTGCCTTCGACCGTAATGGAGTGTTGTGGATGGGAACATACGCACCGACAGATTTCCGGGGATATGTAGAATACATGAAGGGAGATTCATTCTCCCACACGATCCTTTCGAAACTGGATATCATCTCCACCCATGCGACAACAATGCTGGCAATGGATGAGTCCACCATGTTCGTGGGAACCGGCAACGGACTTGCGCGTGTGGTGAACGGTGTCTGGACCATCTTCCACTCACAGGATTCGCCGCTGCCCGCAAACGGCATAGCCTCACTGGCACTCATTAGTGATACGATGATTGTTGGGACTGCATCGGGTGTGGTAGAGATTACAGAGGGATCGTGGAATGTTCTCCATCCCACTGTCGGAGGATTACCTGCGGATGTTATTACCGACATTGCATTGGACAAATACGGCAACCGCTGGTTCGCAACGATGAGCTCCGGCATCGCATGTTATAAAATGGGGGGAATCGTAACACACATTCAAAATAAAAACGCAGTACCTTCACCATTTGAACTGCGTCAGAATTATCCGAATCCTTTCAATCCATCGACGACCATCGCGTTTACGCTGCCGGCAGCCGGGAAAGCGACGCTGAAAGTCTATACTCTATTCGGCCAGGAAGCGGCGATTTTGTTTGATGGAATGGCGGAAGCAGGAGTGACCTATCAACAGATATTCAACGCATCGAACCTTGCCAGCGGCGTGTATTGTGCGAGGCTCACCAGCAGGGATAATGTGCAGACAAAAAAGATGATTCTGATGAAATAGGTACGCTTTCCCAATTCCTTTAAAAAATATTCTGCATCTTTTCCGCATGCTTCTCGTGGGAATCTCGACATTAAAAAACAAACTATTCATCCTGAGCGAGTCGAAGGAGGTCATTCCTGTCCCAAAGTCCCTAAGGGCCAGGTGACCATTTCGTGGCATGCATCTAGAACAGGTCTCAAAAACCCAAAATTTTCATTGCCCCCAGGTGGTCACTTTGGCGAAGCCATCCCTTCGGGACGTGACGAGGCGTTTTTTGCCGACGCAATCTGTGTAGGGGGGTAAAAAAAAAGTTACGCACCTACCGCACCGATCGCTTCGTCACCCTATCAATGAATATGCGGGGGTTCCTCGCGATGACGCTAAAAAGTATTTTTGAGATACGCTCTAGTAAAAACCTGAACATAAAAACAGACTTTTCATCCTGAGCGAGTCGAAGGAGGTCATTTTCACAAAAAAGACTTTCGTCATTCCCGCACGCAAAAAGTCTATATCATTTCCGCAAACAAAAAACCACGTCATTCCCGCATGTTCTGGCGGGAATCTTTCCCAAGAAGCATAGCAGCATGACAGGGCGAACACGTTCTGAGAAAGTAACCTTTTCAAAAATACCAAATTCTTGGTATTGACAACCTGCTCCATTTAACCGTACGCTATACATAGTTCGTCAGTCAAATTTTAATCTCTATTGAGTAAATACCCCTCCGCTAGCGGAGTCATTCCTGCGAAAGCCGGAATCCACAAAATGGATGCCTGTCCCTAGGGGATCCCTTTGGGACTTACGCAAGCATGACAAGATACTTCGCGGCGTGTCGTGAGGATATTTATTTGTTGTAGAATGAAAATGCTTAAAGTATAGAGCAGCAATAGGAAGTTCTGATTGCTCTTTCGTTTGAAATATGCACGTATTTAGATTACATTAAGGGGAATTGGATCCGCAGGGATGGCGAGATATCGTTGAACTGCGGATTTTTTGTATTAAAATAATGTTTATGGAACAATCATTTAAAATAGTTCAACAGCTTGTCGCGAATTTCAAAGCAAATGAAGCTGCGTATCTTGCACTCAATTATTCTGAATCGCAGGTGCGACAGGATTTTATCGATAAATTCTTCACTGCGCTTGGCTGGGATGTAACACATACAAAACAACTTAATCCCTATGAACAGGATGTAAAAATCGAAAATAGAGTGACGATGCCGGGCACACAGAGGCGTGCCGATTATGCATTTTCCATTGCCCCTAATTTCGATCAGGTAAAGTTCTTTGTGGAAGCAAAGAAACCCTCCAGAAGCCTGGCAAATGCCGATGATTATTTTCAGACGATCCGTTATGCCTGGAATACGAAAATACCGATTGCCGTGCTGACCGATTTTGAAGAGTTCCATATTCTTGACTGCCGCTATAAACCGAATATTAAAACTGCACTCGAACGCAAAATCGGTGAATACCGGTATGACGATTATGCAAACGAGGAAACATTCGCAAAAATATTTCATCTCTTTGGCCGAGAAGCTGTCGCTGCCGGTTCGCTTGAGAAATACGCAGCCGGACTTCCCAAAAAAGGGACAAAGCAGGTAGGGGGCGTTCAGCCCGTAGATGATGCGTTCTTAGAAGAACTGGACGGGTACCGTGAAATTCTTGCCAAAGCATTTAAGAAAACAAATGAATCACTACAAGGTGACGAACTGACCGAAGCGGTTCAACGGACTATTGACCGACTCGTCTTCATCCGTTTTCTGGAAGACAAAGGAATTGAAGATAAACAGATCATCTCCATCTCGGATCCGAAAACGGCATGGAAATCATTTGTTACTCTCTGCAAACGGTTCGAACCGAAATACAATGGACTCGTCTTTAAATCCCATCGCATATTGGATAGCGGAGAATTTCACGCACCGGATGGAGCCGCTGTTGCCGCTATTTTTCAAAAGATCTCCGATCCATCCTCTCCGTACGATTTTAACCAGATCCCGATTTCTATTTTAGGGAGTATCTACGAACGTTTCCTTGGCAAAGTAGTGCATGCCACCGAAAAACGTGTGAAGGTAGAAGAAAAACCGGAAGTTCGAAAAGCAGGGGGAGTGTACTATACTCCGGAATATATTGTACGGTATATCGTAAAAGAAACAGTTGGGAAGCTGATTGAGGGAAAAACACCGGAACAGATTGCACCGATGGCGTTTGCGGATATTGCATGCGGATCGGGATCATTTCTTATTGAAGTGTATGCACAAGTTCTGGATTACCATCTTCAGTATTACATGAATCATCCCGAGTCTGTTGGGAAAGATGTTCTTTTTGAGCGGGATGGAAAGAAATACCTGACGCTGAAGAAAAAGAAGGAGATTCTAACGAATAACGTGTACGGGGTGGATATTGACTTTCAGGCGACCGAAGTGACACAGTTGTCCCTTTATTTGAAGATGCTCGAAAATGCCACGATGAACGATGCGCATCAGTTTGGCCTGTTCAAAGAAACAATTCTTCCTGATTTGAGGCAAAATATTATTTGCGGGAATTCTTTAATCGGTAGAGATATTTTAGAAGGGGAACTCTTCTCAACCATTGATGAATCTAAATTGAGACCGATGAACTTCGAGGATGCATTTCCGAAGACTATGAAACGTGGTGGGTTTGATGCGGTAGTGGGGAATCCCCCATATGTGAGAAGTATTAATTTGAAATTAAGCAACCACGTTGCTTGGGATTATTATCATAACAGATTTAGAAGTGCTCAGGACAAGGAATGGGATATTTATCTCATTTTTGTTGAAAAAGGATTAGATGTTTTATCTAAAATTGGATTACTTGGGTTTATTTTGCCTAACAAGTTTTTTAATTCACAAGTTGGAGAAAATTTAAGAAACATCATTGCTTCGGGAAAACATCTTAAAAAAGTAGTTGATTTTACTGCATTTCAAATATTTCCTTCGGTTACTACTTATACAAATCTTTTTTTCTTATCTAAAATAAGTGAGAATACATCAAAAATTTATAAATACATTGGTTCTATTAGTTCAACAATAAATAAATGTGAATTACCTGAAGAAAATAAGTCTGTTTGGAAAGAAATCAATTTTCCTAACGATAAATTAAATGACGGACCTTGGCTATTTTCAACGGGGGATAATACACTCTTTGATAAATTAAGAAAGCACACTCCGCTTAATAAATTGGCAGATGTATTTCAAGGCACTGGAACAAGGGCTGATAAAATATTTGTAGTAGAAATATTGAATAGAAATGATAATCATTTAAAAATACGTTCTCTTGATTCATCAAATGAAGCAATAATTGAAGCAGAATATATTAAACCAGTTATGCGTGGTCGTGGTATTAAGAGATATGGATTAACCGAAACCAATTTGGGCATTATTGTTCCGTATGAAAAAATAGAAAATAAATATTCTCTTTTAAGTGAAGACAAATTAAGAAAGAATGCGCCAAGACTATATCATTATTTATTTGACAATAAGGGTTTGTTGAATCAAAGAGAGAAAGGGCGATTTAAGAATATAGGTTGGTTCCGCTATGGTAGACCGCAGAATATGGAAAAACTTGATAACATAGAAAAACTCGTTTTCCCCGATGTTGCTATACGAGGTGAATTTTACCTTGATGACAAAAGTCGATGGTTAATAGATACAGCTTATGCAATAACAATAAAACCAAGCGAAAAAATGAACCTGAAATATTTTCAAGCCATCCTAAATTCACCTCTACTTACTTATTTCCTAAAGGAAACAGGAACATCGTTGCGTGGTGGATATTTTAGAATTAAGACAGCATATATTAATCCCTTTCCAATCCCTTCTATAGATATTAGCGGTTCTTCCGATAAAGCACGTCACGACAATATTGTAAACCTTGTTAATCAAATGCTTGAAACAAAACAAAAACTCTCCACATCCAAAACCGACGGAGAAGTCAATCGTCTTGAACAGCATTGCGAGTCCTTAGATCGTAAAATCGACGAAGCGGTATATGAGTTATATGGATTGACGGAAGAAGAGATAAAGATTGTCGAAGACTCGACTCGTTGAGGGGGGTGAAAAAGAAACGGCTCCAAGATTTCTCCCGAAGCCGTCGGACCAATGTTCCTCATATTGGTGCTGATATTCGATATAAAAATAACTGTATTTAATCATTAAGCAAATGAGAAAATGAGCGAAAGAGTAATTGCCTATATCGATGGGTTCAATTTCTATTTTGGCCTAAAAGCTGCAAAATACAAACGGTATTTTTGGTTGGATTTGCAGCATCTTATGCAAAGTATCCTTAAGCCATTTTGGTCTCAACGAATTTGCCCTGAATGCCTGCATGAGTTTAATGGAAATGGCTGGGATGGGATAGATGCACACTGGAGAGCGAAACATGAGAAGGTGATGCCGTATGAACAGTTCTGGGGAAATTTGTGTGAGAATCATAGGTGAACTAGGACGAGGGAAGAAAAATTTAAAGTTAAAAATGAAGGTGGGAGCGGAAAAGTATGGTGTATGGAACAGCGGAAGCGGTGGAGCGATTCAACCTGGCATTCAATGCGCAGGATATCGATGCGGTGATGGAGGCGATGACCGCGGACTGTTGCTTTGAGAGCACTGCTCCGGCGCCGGATGGTGTGCGGTACAGCGGTGCGGAACAAGTCCGGGCCTATTGGCTGAAGTTCTTTGCCGCCAATCCGGGTGCGCGGTTCGAAACGGAGGAAATGATCGTTGCAGGGGAGCGCTGTATCGTCCGATGGGTTTATCGCAAGAATAAGCAGGGATTGCCGTGGCATTTGCGCGGGGTGGATCTGTTCCGCATTCGGGACGGGAAGGTGTCGGAGAAGCTCTCGTATGTAAAGGGATGAATGATAAAAGATTTAACGCATTCTATACTGATACAAAAATCCTAATAATCGATGACTAAAGACTTAACAACGTCAGAAATAGACCGTCAAAACATTCTGAACAATCCCTTTGCAATTGAAGAGATCCGATCTGCAACTGGCTTATCCGGGATAGTTTTCGAAGGGGAGATCCGGTTTTTGAAAGACCAGCTTGCCCAGTTCTTTGAGGTTGAACCAAGAACATTAGATAGATATATCGAAAAAAACCACAAAGAGCTGGAAACGAACGGATATGAAGTGTTGCGTGGTAACCGATTGAAAGAATTTAAGTTAGTCCTAAAAACAGGGGATGTTCACGACATGAATGTCGTTAACAAAACTCCTCAACTGGGGGTATTTAACTTCCGCTCTTTCCTAGACTTAGCGATGATTTTGGTGGAAAGTGAGCGGGCAAAAGTCCTTCGCGGCGTAATTCTAGATATTGTCATCGATATTGTCAATAAAAAAACCGGCGGAGGTACCAAATATATCAACCAACGGGATGAAGATTTTGTAGTGAATTACCTTCGGGGGGAGGATTATCGCAAAGAGTTTACTGATGCATTACGTGATTGTGTTGATATGGGGACGGTAAAATACCCCATCTATACCGATAAGATTTATAAAAGCATCTTTAAGGAAAATGCGCAGGAATACCGGCAAATCCTGAAGCTGCATGCGAAAGAGAATGTCCGGGAGACGATGTATGCCGAAGTATTATTGCTGATCTCCGGGTTCGAGGCAGGTTTTGCGGAAGTCCTGAGGAAAGAATTTGAAACACAGGGACGAAAATTATCCCCATATGAAGTGGATACCCTTTTTGCCTCATTTGAGGCGCAACGGTCTTGGCATCCACATATCCAGGATGCGCGCACGAAGATGGCAAGCCGAGATCTCGGTTTTAGAGAAGCACTTCATATTCGGTTGAAGGAGTATGTGACTGCGATACCTCCTGCCGATTTCGAGCGATTCCTGGGAGAGAAAAGCAAAGATCTGGCAGAGCGGCTTGAAGAAATGTCCGATGTATTCAAACGTTTGAAAGAACGTCAGTGAAACTGAATTACATCACTATCGATCAAGCGATTGAGATACACAAACTCACGGTGAGGGTCAGTGGCGGCGGTGCAGACGGCGTGCTCCATCCTGAGCTGCTGGTGAGTGCATTGGCTCACATCCAGAATGACGATTATTATCCACTGTTTGAAGATAAGTTGACCCACCTTGTTTTTGCTACCAACAAGTTCCATTGTTTTCAGGATGGGAATAAACGGATCTCTCTTTCACTGGGAGCGCAGTTCTTGTTGCTCAATGGGTATATGTTTGCAGCTACCAGATTCCTGCAAGAGATGGAGAATATCAGTTATCATGTAGCAGCCGGGTGTATCGACAAGAACTTTCTTAAGGAGATCATATCGTCCATTATTTACGAATCAGAATTTTCAGAAGAACTAAAGTTGAAAATATATAATGCAATTAAAGAGGATGAGATTAAATAAAGAATTGATTTGTTGCATAGTTTCCAAAACTCTGTTTGGAATAGGAAGCAATATAAATAATTTATAAAAAACTGTTTTAATCGGTTTCTTGTAACGCATTATCACATTTCCTTAAAAAATAGAATTCCTCACCAGTATCAGACAAAAAAGTATTTAATCCCTCCAAAACTCTTTCACCAACGTTTCTTTCCCGCCATTCTTCCAATTGTTTCTCGTAACAGTTTTAAGTACGTTGACGGCAGTGATAAACAGTAGTACTGCTTAGATCACTCCTGTCATTGTACGATGTGCGAGGTAATCGTCATGTATAAAATCCGGAACATCCTTTGTCCCACTGATTTCTCCGAAGCTTCGATCGCCGCTATCCGTTATTCGCTAATCTATTTTACACACTATAAAGCAACGCTCACCTTACTGTTTGTGGATGAATATGAACAGACGCCGTACGGCGCGTTCGGCTGCAGAACTACGGTGCAGCAAAAACATCGCGAGCAGAGTCAGGCATTCGCCGAAGAACAATTCCGAAAGATCATTGCGCATCTTGCAATTGATAAGGACAGGGTAAAAACGGTGGTGCGGTTCGGTGCGGCGTATAAAGAGATCGTCCTGGAAGCGGAGAAAGGGGAGTACTCCGCAGTGTTTATCTCCGTTCTTGGCATCGGTAATTCAACTCCTCATTTAATCGGTCGGACGGCGGAGCGGGTGGTGCGGCTCTGCCGGGTGCCGGTGGTAACGCTCCGTCCGGAGAGTGAGAACCTGCCCAATGCCGTCAAAACAATTCTTGTCCCGACCGATTTTTCGGAATACAGTAATTACTCCATCCCGTATGCCATTGCATTTGCCATTGCATTTCATGCGAAGCTGCTTCTGCTGCACATCACCGAACTGGCGGTGTCGGATGAATACTTGTCCCGCCTGAAATTCCCGGATTTGCGCACGTATGATGAGCGCGCTTCATCTATTGCTGTGGAGCAATTCGTCACGCGCGATATTGAGCCGGATAATTCCATCGTCACAGTGGCGGAGGACCGGAAAGTGGATCTCATCGTGATGGGGACCCACGGTGCGCGGGGAATGCGAAGGACGCAGATCGGAAATACGACGGAAGAAGTGGTCCGCCGGGTGACGGTGCCGGTCCTTTCCATAACGCATCCGGTGCATAAGATGATCTTTCCGCGGCGGTTTAATGAACCGTTGGAGAAGCTGCCGAAGAAAGTGCCGCTAAAGTAGTTCCAGTAACTTCAAGACCCCGAACCAAGCCTGCCCTGATGAAGATCAGGGTTCGTGGTGACCCTTCGACGCGTCCTGATAAAAAGCATCAGGACTTGCTCAGGGTGAACAATTTGCGGGATTCGAAATGACAGGAAAAAAATACTCTGTCATTTCGAGGAGCTATATATTCTTTTAGTGAGGCGACGAGAAATCTCGCTTTTCGCTCTGAGATTTCTCATCCCGCAGAGTGAAAAAATATGGCGGGATTCGAATTGACAGGTAAAAAATACTCTGTCATTGAGAAGAGTGGCGCCAAAGACCATTGTCATTTCGAGGAGCTATATATTTTTTTAGTGAGGCGACGAGAAATCTCGCTTTTCGTTCTAAGATTTCTCATCCCGCAGAGTGAAAAAATATGGCGGGATTCGAAATGACAGGAAAAAAATACTCTGTCATTTCGAGGAGCTGTATGTTCTTCCTTGAGGCGACGAGTCCCGTCACGAAGTGATGGCTTCGCCAAAGGGATCCTCCAAAGGAGTCCTTCGGACCTTTGGGAAAATCTCGCTTTTCGTTCGGAGATTTCTCATCCCGCAGAGTGTAAAAAATAAGGCGGGATTCGTAATGACAATGCTTTGTTGAGTATCCGACCAAAGTGAAAAGCTGACATAATCCCCATCGTTGCTTTTCCTAGAAATTCTCGGTACATAACATCACCATTCTGAAATAAATAACCTACTATTCTATTATGATGATGAAAACACCTTCTCAAAGAACAATCCCAATGCTGCTCGAAACGAGCTGCGAAAAATATCCGAATAACACTTTGCTCTGGGAAAAACGATCCGATGTGTATTTGGGACTTACCTATCTTCAGGTGCGGGAGAGAGTGCTTGCCTGTGCTGCAGGATTGATGAACATGGGGATCCAAAAAGGAGATCGGATTGCTTTAATCGCTGAAGGGAGGAACGATTGGGTGATTGCAGAAGTGGGAATGCTTTATGCCGGCGCGGTGAATGTTCCCATTTCCGTGAAAGTGGATGAACTTACCGATCTGAAATTTCGATTGTTGCATTCAGGTGCGAGAATGGTAATCGTTTCCGGCGCACATATACATAAAATCCGTGCGATCAAAAATGATCTTCCGGAATTGGAAAAAACAATTATCATGGACGGAACACCGCTGAATGATGAGGAACTTGCCTTCACTGCATTGTTGGAAAACGGCGAGAGATACTTGAAATCCTACGGCGGGTCCGTGACGGAACGTTGGCAATCCGTCACCGAATACGATGCAGCAAATATCTGCTATACCTCCGGCACGACTGCCGATCCCAAAGGGATTATTCTTACACATCGGAACTACACGGCGAACGTGGAACAGGCTTCGAAACTGCTGCCGATTCCGCCAGAATATTGTTCACTGCTGATTCTTCCGTGGGATCATTGCTTTGCTCATACCGCTGGAATCTACACGCTGATGAAAAACGGCGCAAGCATGGCCTCGGTGCAGGTTGGAAAATCCCCATTGGAAACATTAAAGAACGTCCCGGTCAATATCCGCGAATCCAGGCCGACATTTTTATTAAGCGTGCCGGCACTCGCAAAGAATTTCAAAAAGAACATTGAAAAAGGTATTAAGGAAAAAGGAAGCAAGATAGAATCGCTGTTTCAGCGAGCCGTACAATTGGGATATAAGATCAATGGCATCGGCTGGGATAAGGGAAAGAACGGAACACTCTGGGAGAAAATGCAGTACCGGTTCCTGGATTTTCTGCTGTTAAAAAAGATAAGGGAAAGTTTTGGGGGGAGATTGCAGTTCTTTATCGGCGGCGGAGCGTTGCTGGATATTGAACTGCAGCGGTTCTTTTATGCGATCGGCATTCCTATGTATCAGGGATACGGATTAACCGAAGCGTCGCCGATTATTTCTGCCAATGTTCCGAAACGGCACAAACTCGGTTCGTCCGGCAGTATCGTGCCGAATCTGGAAGTGAAGATCTGTGATGCAGATGGGAAAGCTCTTTCGGTGGGTGAAAAAGGAGAGATCGTTATCCGCGGAGAGAATGTCATGGCCGGGTACTGGAAGAATGAAGCTGCAACCCGTCAATCCATCCGTGACGGATGGCTGTTTACCGGCGACCTGGGATATCTTGACGAAGACAATTTTCTCTTTGTATTAGGACGCGAGAAAAGTCTGTTGATCAGTCACGACGGAGAAAAATACAGTCCCGAAGGAATCGAAGAAGCGCTTGTGGGAAATTCACCGTACATAGAACAGGCGATGTTATATAATAATCAATCGACGTATACTGTTGCACTGATTGTCCCCAACAAAGAAAGGCTTCTTGGCTATTTAAAAGAGCGAGGATTCACCTGTCATACAGAACAGGGACAATTGGCAGCATTGGAATTGCTCGACAAAGAAATAAAGGAATACCGGACCGGAGGTCGCTTTGCCGGAGAATTTCCGGAACGTTGGATTCCTTCCGCAATTGCTCTTCTCGGCGAAGGATTTACCGAACAGAACCATTTCCTTAACAGTACATTAAAGATGGTCCGCGGAAAGATCACCGAATATTATAAGGAAAGGATTGAGTACTTGTTCACCGCGGAAGGAAAAGAGATCACCAATCACCAAAACAAGAATATCATCAAGAGGATGGAATAGGCACTATCAGGCCTGCGTTGACGCCATTGTTGTTCATTTTCAGAATCCCGCGTTGTGGCGGGATTCTTTTTTTTGGAAACGGTCTCAAAAGTGAACACAAAAAAATTGCTGTCATTTCGAGGAGTGACGCCGAAGGCGCCACGACGAGAAATCTATTCATTAACTCTGAGATTTCTCATCCCGCAAAGCGACAAAACTAAGACGGGATTCGAAATGACAATGATAAGACACTGAAGTAAGCCAATTTCTCATTATCATGACATAACATATTTTTTTAATTGAATGATTCTGACGATATTGAGTGTAAATTTTAACATACTGCCATGAAACTCAAATCACTTTCTGACCTTTCCAAATTATTATCGGACGATGAACGGAAAAATCTTTCGTCGTCAACCACTGCCGTCAAAAAGAGCACGCATGACGGGAAAGGGAAATCGGTTAAAGTGTTTTTAGATGCGCATGGACGCAAGGGGAAAGTGGTGACGATTGTTGCAGGATTGCAGCACAATCCTGAAACACTGGAGCAGATCGCCCGGACACTGAAACAGTATTGCGGCGCCGGGGGGACCGTGAAGGAAGGGCAGATTGAGATCCAGGGTGATCAAGTCCAGAAGGTGTCAGAAAAACTTCGCACAATGAACTACGCGGTACGATAAGTGACGAACCTTCCGATTGATAATATTCTCGGCACGCTTAAATCTGTTTTAAAGAACAACAGGAATTGTGTGTTGACAGCCGAACCGGGAGCCGGTAAAACAACTCGCGTTCCCGTCGCATTGTTGGAAGAGGAATGGCTGCGGGGAAAAAAGATCATCATGCTCGAACCGCGCAGGTTAGCTGCAATCCGCTCTGCTGAATATATGGCAGAGCAAATGAACCAGTCCGCCGGTGAAACGATCGGTTACAGGATCCGCGGTGAAAGTAAAATTGGGAAATCCACCCGGCTGGAAGTCGTGACCGAAGGCGTATTGACCCGGTTGCTGCAGGAAGATGCCTCGCTGCCGGATGCCGGTCTTATCATTTTCGACGAATTCCATGAACGCAGCATTCACGCCGATCTTGGTTTGGCACTTTCTCTCGATGTACAAGAACATCTTCGTCCTGACCTGAAATTACTGGTGATGTCCGCAACGATCGACTCCGCAGCAGTATCGACACTCATGGGAGATGCGCCGGTCGTTTCTAGCGAAGGGAGATCTTTTCCTGTGGAAGTGAAATATGTCGCCCGGCCGGAACGAGGATTCATTGAGCCGCTTATTGTTCAAACGGTAATTACGGCGCTGCGGGAACATACAGGGGATATACTTGTCTTTCTTCCCGGTCAAAGAGAAATTCGTGCTGTGGAATTGCTTCTGCAAAAAAAAGAATTATCCTCCGTATCTATTCATCCTTTGTTCGGTGATTCTCCTGCGGTACAACAACGATCTGCTCTACTTCCGGCTGCAACCGGACGAAGGAAGATTATTCTTTCCACTAATATCGCTGAAACAAGTCTTACCATCGACGGAGTCCGAATCGTGATAGACGCAGGACTGATGCGAACATCGAAATTCGATGCACGCAAAGGAATGTCCGGATTATCAACAGTACCGGTCTCGCAGGCATCGGCCGACCAGCGAAAAGGCCGCGCGGGGCGTCAGGCATCCGGTGTATGTTACCGTTTATGGAGTGAAGCACAGCATACAATACTTCCGAAATTTTCCAAGCCGGAAATAACCGAGGCAGATCTGGCTTCCGTTGCAATGGAACTTGCAGTGTGGGGAGATGGAGAAGGAAATTCTCTCCGTTTTTTGGACCGGCCGCCGAAGGCTAATCTTGCTCAAGCGCGTGAACTTCTTCAGTATCTCGGCGCTCTCGACAAAAATAAGAACTTAACGAGCCATGGCAAACTCATGTCGACACTTCCTGTCCATCCCCGATTTGCCCATATGCTGATACAGGGAAAATCAATGAACCTCGATCCACTTGCGTGTGAAATTGCCGCGTTGTTGGACGAGCGGGATGTCTTCAGAGGGAAATCGGATTCTGACGTCGATCTTTTTTCACGTTATTCCTCAATGAAGGATGGTATAGGCGTGCATCGCTATGCACTGCAGAAATTCCATGAACAATCTTCACGTTTGAAAAAGATGTTGGATAAAATTACGGTCTCTGTAAAAGACAAAACGGATGCTCAAATTACCGTAAATCATATACGGGCGGAGGAGAAGTTGGGCCTGCTTCTTGCTCTTGCATATCCAGAACGTGTTGCAAAACGAAAATCGGGCGGGAAATATCAGTTGTCCGGAAATGTGGTGGCTGCGCTTCCGAAAGGAAGTATTCTGGAGAAGGAAGAATATCTCGCCATCGGCGATGTTGATGGCGCAGGAAGCGATGTGAAAATATTTCTTGCAGAGTCGATTACAGAACAGGAAATACGCAGCGTGTTTGCAGAACAGATAATCCAGCGGCAGGAAGTGTTATGGGATGCTAAGGAGGATGCGGTGATCGCGCGGCATGTGACGAATTTCGGCGCGATTGAACTCTTCTCAAAATCCTTTCAGCCTGAATCGACTCAGGCTGCTGCATTAATCGTGAACTTCATCCGTGAAGCCGGGCTGCAGATTCTTCCCTGGTCGATAGAAACTGAATCTCTAAGGAAGCGAAGCGAATGGCTGCGAATGTCCGGCATAGTTCAGAATTGGATCGATTGTTCTGATGCAGTATTACTCGAAACACTCGAAGTGTGGTTGACTCCGTTTCTGGAGGGGATCACGCGCAGATCGCACTTGTCCAGATTGAACATGATGGAAATACTTCATTCGCTTTTCACTTATGAACAACGCCGGGAACTGGAAAGATTGGCTCCAACACATCTCATGGTACCGACTGGTTCCCGCATTACGGTCGATTATTCCTCAGGACAACCGATCCTTGCCGTGCGATTACAGGAAATGTTCGGTGAAGTGGATACGCCAACTGTGGGAGGAGGGAAAGTGCGTGTCGTTCTGCATTTACTCTCACCGGCGCGCAGACCAATTGGCGTCACTCAAGATCTCCCCAGTTTCTGGAAGAATGCATATGTTGAAGTTCGAAAAGACATGAGGGGACAATACCCGAAACATTATTGGCCGGAAAATCCCTTGGAAGCAGAACCGACAACGAAAACAAAAAAAGCGATGATGAAGAATAAAGATTTAGGGTAATGAATCGGAAAAACTGCCTATTTTGGGATGAAAAACTGCCGTGATGTAAACAAGAATTAAAATTCACACCGAGTCGAAGCATTGCGATGTGATTCTTTGCATTGTGCATAACATCACTGAACATCCGAATGTCGTTGAATCTTCATATCTTAGAATACTCAATTGTTAGAAAAATCTAATAACTGTCGGACTGCATCTGGAGCAAACCTGAAGTACTATTAGAGTACCTATGAAATATCAATTATTCATGGTCATTTCGAGCGAAGCGAGAAATCTCAGGCTTTATTTTCGGCAGAAAAACGAGATTCCTCGTCGCTCCGCTCCTCGGAATGACATCGTTTTGGTATTTTTCAGAAGTCTCTATTGCTTATATCTTCGATGGCGTAACTCATAGCTCACAATATCTCATTGAACATATGTCTGTTCAGTGACGGGGGAAAGAAGTGAACCGTTCAAAGATCATTGCTATATCAATATTCCTGATATCGCTCTGTTCATTCGGCCAGCAGATGGAGATGCCGGTAGAAAAGCAGATCCCATTGTTGATAAAGGTTCTCTCATTCAACAAGTCCATGTCATTGGAGAAAAAAGATTTCCTGGTGGGAGTTGTCTTTCGGAAATCGTTGTCGACAACGGATTCGGTTAAAAATACAGTACTGCAGTATAATGATTCGTCACAGTTGACATTATCAAATGGAAATGCGGTTCGGTTCACTGCTATCGATCTGGACCGGAAAGATGAAATGGAAACCATATTCCGAAAAAAGGCATTCTCCGCGCTATACATTACACCGGTGGAGTTTTCCCGAATTCCAGTCATTGCCAATTTTTGCAGGGAACGCAGGATCGTTTCCATGACCGGCGTGGCTGATTTTGTTGAAGAAGGAATTTCGGTTGGTATCGGGAAGAGAGACCAGAAACCGGAGATCCTGATCAATCTGCCGGTCAGCGTTGGGGAAGGGGCTAATTTCAGTTCGCGGGTGCTTCAAATCGCCAAAATTTATCGCTAAATGAAATCATTGTATCCGGAAAAATTTACTTCGACGTTTCGGTTCCGTTTGTATCTGCTCTTTTCGGGGGCCGTCCTGGGCGTTTCGCTCTTCATTTATTTTTACTTCCCGCAAAAATTTCAAGAACAAGCGTTTGTTGCTGCGCAGTCCAAAGCGGTGACGATTGCGGATATTTCCGCATTCAGTTCGGCACCGGCAATGTATTTTAATGATGCGGATGCATTGCAGGAGGTCCTCGCATCTACACGGCAGAACTCGGACATCAGATTTATCATCATCACCGATCACAAACAACAGTTAATCGCTGGATATAATATCGAAGTCGGTGTACGGCTGAATTACGATATTGCGGATCACGACGGAATGATGACAGAGGATAAAACAACGGTGATGTCCCGCTCGGTTATACAGTTCAACAATCTCACCATCGGTAATATCTATGTTGGCCTCTCCCTCGAAAAAATTCTGGACGAAGTGGATGCAACGAAACGAAGTATCACGCTCATCAGCGGAATCATTCTGGTGATCGGATTGGCTGCCGTTTATGCGGTTGCCAGATTGCTGACCCGGCCGTTGGAAACAATGGCACACTCTTTCCAGGAGATTGCCCATGGCGATTTTACGAAGCATGTGCAGCCTTCCGGTTATGTGGAAATAAATAAACTGGCACAGGCATTTAACCGCATGGTCGACGATCTTTCCGCAGCCCAATCGGAATTGCGATCGGTAAACCGTACGCTGGAATTACGCGTAAATGAACGGACCATGGATTTGCAGCGCGAGATCCAGCAGCATAAGAAGACGGAAGAGGCGCTTCGCGAAAGTGAGGAACGTTTTCGGGCATTGGTGGAACTCTCACCTGATGCGATCGTTGTCCTGTCCGAAGAGAAGTTTGCATTCATCAATCCCTCTGCGTTGTCCATGTTCAGGGTGTATTCAACGGAAAAAATTCTCGGCCGTTCCCTGTTCGATTTTATGAACGTTTCGCAGGCACATCAGTTGGAGGAGTCGCTGAACGGCATCCTGCACGGCAGTATCGTCAATGTGCTTTCCGAATATGTTTTCGTGAGGGACGACGGAACGGAATTCGTGTCGGAAGTCGCTGCAACGAAACTCGTTTTCCGGGGAAAGACCGCTATTCAGATCGTCATCCGCGATATTTCCGAACGGATCAGGAATGAGCGACAGCGGATGGAACTGGAACAACAGTTGCTGCATGTGCAGAAGAAAGAGATCATCAGTACGCTGGCAAGCGGACTGGCGCATGATATCCTGAATATTCTCGGTATCATCGGTACGTCCATCAATAAACTGCTTTTCCTGAAGAATTTGAATCACGAATCGTTGATGGAAAGCGCCGAACAAATTTCGAAAGCATCGGAACGGGGGAAGTCCCTCGTCCGGCAGCTGTTATCGTTCGCGCGGAAATCGGAATTGAATTTCGACTCGGTGCAGGTCAATACGATCGTTTCCGAGATCATCTCGGTCGTTCAGCGCACTTTCCCGACCACCATCACCATCAGAACGGCATTTGCCATCGATCTTCCGCAAATTAGAGCGGATAATAATCAACTCCACCAGGCGCTGTTGAATCTCTGCCTGAATGCGCGGGATGCAATTCTGGATACTGGAACGATTACGGTAGGCACGTTACTGTGGACCAGTGCGGAGAAGAAGGGAACGGCAGAGAAGAACGGAGAGTGCATTTGTATTTACGTGGAAGATAACGGTATCGGGATGACGGATGAAGTGAAAAACAGAATCTTTGAACCATTTTTTACAACGAAGAGCGAAGGGACCGGATCCGGATTGGGGATGGCGATGGTGAAGGGGATCATGGAAAACCATCGAGGGAGTATTGAAATCGATACTGAGCTGGGAAAGGGAACAATCTTTAGACTGTTCTTCCCGATTTAAAATACAAAACTCCGATGTGCATCGGAGTTTTTTTTTACCCACCCTGTGTTATTTGAAGAATGCTACGATCCAATAACAGGCGGCTCCAATCGCCGCTGATGCAGGGATCGTAATGATCCACGCCAAGATTATGTTGGATGCAAGTCCCCACCGCACGGCGGAAAATCTCTTGGTTGCTCCGACGCCCATAATGGCACCGCTGATTACGTGTGTGGTACTCACAGCGATACCACTGAACGCGGTAACGAGCAAAGTGATTGCCCCGGCAGTTTCCGCAGCGAATCCTCCGGATGGTTTCAATTTTGTAATTTTTTGTCCCATGGTCTTTACAATCCTCCAACCGCCGAATAATGTGCCGAGAGCGATTGCAGCATGGGAAGAAAGGATCACCCAGGTGGGAACATCGAACGTTGCAAGGTAACCGCTGGTGACCAACAAGGTGGTGATGATACCCATTGTTTTTTGTGCATCGTTCGTTCCATGTCCCAGACTGTATGCTGCGGCTGACAGCAGTTGTAACTTCCGAAAGGCATTATTGATCTTCGAAGATGACCGTTTGTGGAAAAGCCACATCATCGCTGCCATCAAAATAAATGCCATCACCATTCCCATCATTGGCGCAACAGCAATAAAGATTAATGTATTTGTCCAACCGCTGTAGATTACTGCGCCGAATCCTGCCTTGGCAATCGCTGCCCCAGCATAACCTCCCACGAGTGCATGTGATGAACTGGAAGGGATACCGTAATACCATGTTATAAGGTTCCATGCAATAGCACCGAGAAGGCCCCCCAGAATCACAAATTCATCGATTAATTCAAGATAGATAAGGCCTTTCCCAATCGTCTTTGCGATATGCACGTCAAACAGGAATGCTGCAACCAAATTAAAAAAAGCAGCCCAGACAACAGCCTGACGAGGTTTTAAAACGCGGGTTGAAACGACCGTGGCAATGGAGTTTGCTGAATCATGAAATCCATTGATGAAGTCGAAGATAAGAGCGACAATGATAATTACAATGACTAACGTGAGCATAGTCGTTCTTTCTTAGGCGTGTTTAATAAAGAGTGTCTCCAGTACGTTGGCAACATCCTCGCATTTATCGGTGGTGGTTTCCAAATTCACCAGTACTTCTTTGGTTTTGATCAGTTCAATTGCATCATCTTCACGGTCGAACAGTTCCGCGATTGCCTGATCGAAGATTGTATCGGCGTCATTTTCGTATTGATTGATTTTTTTGAGGATCTTTTGCAGTTCTTCCGAGCGTCTCATATCCGCTACCAATAAAACACCGCGCTGAATTTCAATGGCAGCCTGATAAATAACATCGGTGAGTCGCTGAATGTCCGCTGAATTTTTTTTGATTTTGTATAACAGGAACCGCTGTGCACTGCCGTCGATATAATCCATCACATCATCTAATGTCGAAGCCAGCAAGTGGACATCTTCTCGATCGAACGGTGTCACGAAGGTTTTGTTCAATTCAGTATAGATCTCGTGAGTAATCGAATCCGCTTTGTTCTCCAATTCCTTAATTTTATTGACGGTTCCTTCCCGTTCGCTTTTTGCCTGGGAAGGGAGTGTCCGCAAGGTTTCAGCCCCTTCCACAATGGTGCGAGCCAGATTGTCAAAAAGAACGTAAAAATGCTCATCATGCGGTAAGAGCGCTTGAATCATTCGGTCGAGTCTCATAAATAAACCATAGTTGTTGTGAAGAAGGGAGTGAAGAAGCGCCTTAACATAGGCAAGAATGGGAAGAAAAGAAAGGGTTCGATTGTTAAGATATTGTTAACAAGTGGAAATGCTCCTGAATACTACTGCTAATCCGATATTCTATTTCGAAATTCCCACAACAGTACAGCACTGGCGCTAGCCACATTCAGGGAATCAACTCCTTCTTTCATTGGAATTGTAACATACGTGTCGCAAAGTTCCAATACATCCGGTGAAATGCCATGGCCTTCGGCGCCTAATACAATACAGCTAGATTGGGAATACTCAATGCTGCGGATATCGACGCTTTTCGGATGCGGATGCGCGGCATAAAAATGTATTCCATTGCTTTTCAACCGCTCTATTTCAGTGACCGCATCGCGAATGTAAACAATCGGCAGCTGGAAAATATTTCCCATCGAATTTCGGACGGAACGTCGTAAATACGGATCGCACGAAGAAGGCAAGACCATCAATGCAGCAGCTCCGAAACAGACGCAATTTCGCACTATCACTCCCATGTTTTCTGCATTCGTAATTCCATCCACCAAGACTGTCAGTTGCCGGGGCGGTGGAGTATGTATGATCGAATCGCTGTACAACTGGTCGGGAACCTGCGCCACTGCCATAATAGATTGGTGAAGCATGTGACCCACGATTGTTTCCAACAGTTTTTTCTCACCGACGAATACTGAGATGGAATGCAAATTTCGCGCGATCAGCGGTTGAAAAATTTCGAACCAGTCCCGGGAAAGCAGGATTGAGCGGACGGTGAGCGGGCTTTCCAACAATCGGGCAACCACTTTTTCCCCTTCGGCAACGAAGATACCTTGTTCCAGATGTTCTACAGGTCGACGGAGCGTTTTGTATGGTTCCAGTTCGGGTAGATCGAGTGTTGTGATAGTTCGGATGTGAGAGATCATCGATAGATTCGAAATTCTAGAAAGAGAAGGCATTCTGCATTTGGTTGACGATGTGTCATTCTTTGGAAGTATAGTAAAAGTTTGGTATTTTTATCAGTAAATAAATTTCCGCCAATGCAGTTTTCACACCGGCCTGATCGTGTACAAACCTCTGCATTGTTTCTATTTGAGAAAGGTTTCTCCAAGCATGTCAGTTCGCACTCGTTTTGCTCCATCTCCGACCGGATATCTTCACGTTGGCGGCCTTCGTACCGCGCTCTATGCGTATCTGTATGCGCGTCAGCATCATGGCACATTCATCCTGCGTATTGAAGATACGGATCAATCACGGAAAGTGGAAGGAGCAACAGAGAAACTTATCGATGCGCTGCAGTGGGCGGGAGTGCAATTTGATGAAGGTCCGGGAAAAGATGGTCACCACGGTCCTTATATTCAATCGCAACGCCTGCCGCTGTATCACGATCACGTTCAACAACTGGTAAAGGAAGGAAAGGCATATCATTGCTTCTGCACTTCCGAACGGCTGGAACAACTCCGCGCAGACGGTGCAACAATGTATGACCGCCATTGCCGGTCGATTCCGGTGGAAGAAACGTTGAAGAAGGTTCAAGCGGGTGAACAGCACGTTGTGCGGATGAAGATTCCGGATGATGGAGTGTTGAATTTCCATGATGAAATTCGCGGCGAAGTTTCCATCGCATTTAATACCATCGATGATCAAGTATTGTTAAAATCGGACGGATTCCCGACATATCATCTTGCCGTTGTCGTGGACGATCATCTGATGGAGATCAGCCACGTTATCCGCGGGGAAGAATGGCTGCCGAGCACTCCGAAACATATTTTGTTATACCAGTATTTCGGCTGGTCTATTCCGAAATTTGCTCATCTGCCGCTGCTGTTGAATCCGGATAAATCGAAACTGAGCAAACGCCAGGGAGATGTGGCGGTGGAAGATTACCAGATGAAGGGATATTTAAAGGAAGCACTGGTGAACTTCGTTGCGTTCCTCGGATGGAATCCAGGAGATGAACGTGAACTCTTTTCCATGGACGAATTGATAAAAGAATTTTCATTGGAACGCGTCGGGAAAGCAGGAGCTGTCTTCAATATTGATAAGCTGAACTGGCTGAACCAGCAGCACATGAAACTCAAAACAGATACCGATCTTCTGCCGCTGGTGAAACCATATCTTGAAATAAAAGGATGGAATCCTGTTTCAGATGAATTCTTACGACAGGTTATTGGACTCATGAAAGAGCGAGTTGTTGTTTTGAACGATTTTGTCGATGGCTGCTCATATTTCTATAATGAACCGGAATCGTACGATGAATCTGCCAAAGCAAAAAACTGGAAACCGGAATCCCCTGCACATCTTGCCGCCCTGCTGGAAAAACTCGTACCTCTGCCGCTGTTCGATGCCGTTTCGATAGAGGCCGCATTGCGATCTACCGCCGAAGGATTCGGTGTCGGTGCCGGAAAACTGATTCATCCCATGCGGCTTGCGATTTCGGGTGTTTCGAACGGACCGTCGCTGTTTCACATGGCCGAAGTGTTCGGAAAAGAAACTGTCGTCCGTCGAATTCAAACAGCCATAAAAAACTTGCAATGAAAACTCTTTTTATCCTGTCCGCATTCATTGGTATCGCCGGTGCGCAGGAAAAATATACCGTAGCGGATCTTGACTGGATCACCGGTCGTTGGGAAATGGTGAAGGGGGAACGCAGGACGGAAGAACAATGGCTTGCACCGGAAGGGAATACGATGTTCGCCATCAGCAGAACGGTGAATAAAGGAAAACTGATCGAATACGAGTTCGTGATGCTGGACCAAGATTCCAACGGAGCAATCTACTATCGCGCAAAGCCGTCGGGACAAGCGGGCGCATCGTTTCGATTGGTGATGCTGAAGGATAATAAAGCGATCTTCGAAAATATCCATCATGACTTTCCGCAGCGTATCATCTATGCACGAACATCTGACGATTCACTGTCTGCAAGGATCGAGGGGATACAAAACGGGAAAATCATCGGAATCGATTTCCCGTACCGGAAAATCAAAAATTGATTATCGATTCATGCTTCGATATATTCAAACACTATGAGTTCACTCGACATCATCAGGCTTCAGAACGCGGTCTTTTACGCATATCACGGCGCGCTCACCGACGAACAAAACCTTGGCGGGAAGTTCGAGATCGACCTTGAATTACATTGCGATCTGACGGCTGCTAAACAGACAGATGATCTGAATGAAACGGTTAATTACGAGAAAGTCTATGCGCTGATGAAGAAAATCGTCACCGGGAAGAAATACTATCTGATAGAAGCGCTGGCGCATTCAATCGGCACCGGTATCGTCTCTGGATTCCCGCAGGTACAGAAAGCGGTCGTCCGCGTGCGGAAACCCGGCGCACCGATCCATGGAGTTGTGGATACGGTCGAAATTGAAATTGTAACTATCCGCTGAACAACTATGAAACATGCTATTTATCTCGGTCTTGGTTCGAACGTCGGCGATAAGGTGGAGTTCCTTGCCGCCGCAATCCGTGGAATTGCGGATTTCGACATGACCGTGGTGGATGCCGTTTCCGATATCTATCAAACGGAACCGGTCGGCACCGTCGTGCAGGATGATTTTTTGAATCTTGCTGTCTCGGTGCGAACAGATTTGACCGTTGAAGAGTTTCACGCAAAAATGAAATGGCTGGAGCAGGAGATCGGACGGAAAGAATCGGAACGCTGGGGACCACGGGAGATCGATATTGACCTGCTCTTTTTTGATGCTGTGATTATGGAGACAGAGAAACTCCGGATCCCTCACCGCGAACTGGTAAACAGGAAATTCGTTCTGCAGCCCCTTGCGGACATAGCTCCGATGATGATCCATCCGGAAGAACACAAGTCCATAGAAGAATTAAATAACGAAACGACCGATTGTCACCGCGTGGTCCGCTCCGACATGCATACTGCCACCCTTTTCGCATTGATCAATGATTCAATTACAAACCCGACCATCTGACATACGGTATATCGCTATCGAAGGGGTCATCGGCGCAGGCAAAACAACACTTGCAAAGATGATCACGGAACGGCTGCAGGCCAAACTGGTCCTGGAAAAATTTGAGGAGAATCCCTTTCTCTCAAAATTTTATGAAGATCCGGACCATTACGCTTTCCAAACGCAAATCTTTTTCCTGCTCAGCCGATATAAGCAGCAGCAGGAACTGTTTCAGGGAGACCTGTTTTACAACTACCTCGTTTCGGACTATATTTTCGACAAAGACAAGATCTTCGCCTATTTGACACTGCAGGACGACGAACTGAAATTATATGAAACACTCGTCACGACCATCGAAAAGAATATTTCTACGCCGGATCTCGTCGTGTATCTGCAGTCCAGTACCGACCGGTTGTTATCGAACATCAAAAAGCGGGGGAGAAGTTTTGAAGAGAACATGTCGGAAGAATACATAAAGGACCTGAACGAAGCGTACAATTATTTCTTTTTCCGCTACAAAGCTGCTCCTTTGCTTATCATCAATTCCACCGAGATTGACTTTGTGAATGAACCGGAAGATTTCGAGGATCTGCTGGAACAAATCCTCCGAAAGGATAAAGCGCCGGTGGAATACTATAATCCGAAAACGAAGGGGAAATCGTAATGCTGCGGTTCATCGTGTGGATGATCATTGTTTTTTTTGCGGCAAAGATTCTGGGATTGGCGATACGAACGATCCGGAAGATGCTCACTCCGAACAGGGATATTGCCAGGAAGGAAACCGCATCGCCATATACTCCTGATACAACGATCGAAGACATTCCGTACGAAGAGATTAAGGATGCGAAATGAGGTGGGCGGAACGGTTCCTGAAACGCCTGCTGTTACAGTTCGTCGGACTTTTCCGTTCGGACAGAAAAGTATCGCCGAAGGAGATCCCCATCAACCGTTTGAAAAGGATCCTGATCGTACGTCAGCACGATCAACTCGGCGATCTGTTGATTACCACTCCCACCATCCGCGCCGTCCGAAAACGATTCCCCAATTCCTACATCGGCGTGGTAGTGCGCGAATATACCGCGCCGCTCATGTGGGACAATCCGAACGTTGACGAGATCATCGTCTTCTACGAGAAATTGAAGAAATGGAATTTCGAGATGTTCTCGCTGTTCCTGGACCAACTGAGGAGGGACGGGGGATATGATTGTGCCATTGTGCTGAACACCGTTTCACGTTCTGTCTCATCGGACATCATCGCCGTCCTGAGCAAAGCGAAATACATCATCGGTCCGGATCATCTGAAACTTGATGCCGAACTTCCGGAGAAGATTTACAATGTGTTGACTCCCCGTTCTCCAAATGTACAACTGGAGATTGATCATGACCTGGATATTGTCCGAGCGTTCGGAGTACCGGCGGATGGTTATGAGTATGACCTGTCCCTCGATGCAGAAGAAACGGCAGAAGCTGACAAAATCTACCACGCATTACACATTCCCGGGCATGGATTGACGATTGGTGTTCATTTCGGCACGTTGGATGAGTCACGGAGATTTCCACTTCACAAACTTGCTAAGGTCATCGATTGGATCAAATTCAATACGGACTGTGAAGTGGTGCTGATCATCGGCCCGAACGAAGTGAAGATGAGGGATGAATTGCTGCGAATGATCAAATGCAAGATTATCTGTGCGCCGTTGATGCCCATCCGAGTCTCGGCGGCACTGATCAAAAAATTCAATCTCTTTCTCTGCAACGACACAGGAACACTGCACATTGCCTCCGCTATGCGAGTGCCGACTGTTTCATTTCACAGCACCAATGATCCTGCCGCATGGAAACCGCCGCATGAACGTCATGTCGCCGTCCGAGCAGCGGATGCAAAGATTACTTCCATTACGGTAGATGAAGCGCTTGGAGCGGTAAAGAAACAGATCGAGAAGATCAAATCTGCATATTACTGAGGCTTGAAATTCGCTCAAATTCTCATTAGGTTTTATCATGACACCACAAGAACTTGAAGAGGGAATCCGCACTCTGAAAAAAGAACGTAATGCGGTGATCCTTGCTCATTATTATCAGGAATCCGAAATCCAGGACCTCGCAGATTTCGTCGGGGACAGTCTGGAATTATCCCGGAAAGCCGCATCAACCACCGCCGATGTGATCGTTTTTTGCGGAGTTCATTTTATGGCGGAGACGGCAAAGATTCTCAATCCGCACAAACCCGTGCTGCTTCCGGATCTGCTGGCTGGATGTTCGCTTTCCGAAGGTTGTCCGCCGGCGGCATTCAAAAAATTCCGGGAAGAACATCCGAATCATCTTGCGATTACATACATCAACTGCAGTGCCGAAGTGAAGGCAATGAGCGATATCATCTGCACGTCCAGCAATGCGGAAAAAATTGTAAATCAACTTCCGGCCGATCAGCAGATACTCTTCTCACCCGACAAAAATCTCGGCGCATATATCAACAAGAAAACCGGCAGAAACATGCTGTTGTGGAACGGAAGCTGCATCGTCCACGAAACGTTCAGTGAACGGAAACTGATCGGCCTGCAACTGGAACATCCGGATGCCGAATTGATCGCTCATCCTGAATGCGAAGATCATATCCTGGCGAAGGCCGGTTATATCGGTTCCACGAGCATGCTGCTGAAATATGTTCAGCAATCAACCCGGCAGAAATTTATCGTTGGTACTGAATACGGTATTGTCCATCAAATGGAAAAGAGCACTACCGGTAAGACATTTCTTCCGCTTCCACCGGAAGAGAACTGCGCTTGCAATGAATGTCCCCATATGAAACGAAATACATTAGAGAAATTATACCGCTGCATGAAGGAAATGAGTCCACAGATCGAAATGAGTGCCGATCTACTCGTACGGGCGAAGAAGCCGATCGATAGGATGCTTGCCATGAGTTGATAGAAGGATCCCGCCAGATGCGGGATTTTTCATTTTGTAGTACGGGGAACGTTTTCGTATATTTTCAATGCTTTCGCGCCGCTCGGTGTGTATCGTGAGCGGCTTTTTGTTACGGCTTTCTTATAAGGAATATATCATGGCGACCAAAGTCTATATTGAAGATCTGTCAAAGCATGTCGGTGAAAATGTCACATTGCAGGGGTGGTTGTACAACCTTCGTTCCAGCGGTAAAATCAAATTCCTTTTGTTGCGGGATGGGACCGGTGTCTGTCAGGGCGTCGTAGTGAAGAATGTTGTCGGCGAAGAGCTGTTCAATAAGTGTGCTGAACTGACGCAGGAATCGTCCTTCCGGATGTCCGGGACGGTACGGGCAGAACAGCGCGCTCCGGGCGGATTTGAAATGGATGTGACGAATGTCGAAATCATTTCGATCGCAAAAGAATATCCAATCACTCCAAAAGAACATGGGGTAGAATTCCTGGCGGATCGCAGGCATCTCTGGCTCCGATCATCGCGTCAGCATGCAATCATGCGTGTCCGTCATGAGATCATTCGATCCATACGTGAATTCTTTGATGGACGCGGGTTCACACTGCTCGACGCTCCGATTTTCACGCCCGCTGCGTGCGAAGGGACATCCACATTGTTTGAAACGGAGTATTTCGATCTTGGAAAAGCGTACCTGACCCAGTCCGGGCAATTGTACGGCGAAGCAGGAGCGATGGCACTTGGAAAAGTATACGTCTTCGGTCCGACTTTTCGCGCCGAAAAATCAAAGACCCGGCGGCATCTAACGGAATTCTGGATGGTGGAACCGGAAGTGGCTTTCAACGATCTGAACGACAATATGGACTTGGCAGAAGAATTTCTGGAGCATATTGTCACCAGCGTTTTAAAGAACCGTATGCCGGAACTGAAAACATTGGAAAGGAACATTCAATTTTTGGAAGCAGTGAAACGGCCGCTGCCTCGTATTTCGTACGATCAAGCTGTTGAAATCCTCCATAAAAAGGGAGTGGCATTCGAATGGGGAAATGATCTGGGGGCAACGGACGAAACAGTAATATCGGAACAATTCGACCGGCCCGTGATGGTCCATCGTTACCCTTCACAAATTAAAGCGTTTTACATGAAACGCGACCCGCAGAATGAAAAACTTGCTCTGGCTGTCGATGTGCTCGCTCCGGAAGGATACGGAGAGATTATCGGCGGCAGCCAACGGGAAGATGATTATGAAACGCTGCTTGCACGATTGAAGGAACATGAACTTCCGCAGGAAGCATTCGATTGGTATCTGGATCTGCGCCGGTATGGATCCGTACCACATTCCGGTTTCGGACTCGGGATTGAACGTACCGTTTCGTGGATCTGCGGTTTAGACCATGTCCGTGAAACGATACCATTCCCGCGCATGATCTATCGCATTACGCCATAATCAATGACAGGAGGGTGGGAACATCTTCACGAACTGTAAAGGAGCACTATGCAGGAAACACCGCAGCAATATGTGACCAGGATTCTGAGCAATCTGGAAGGAAAGGATTCGCTTTCCATCCTGAAAACGACTCCTCAAAAAATCAAGCGCCTCATCTCCGGTGTTACGAAAAAAAAGCTTTCAGTTCAGTCCGAACCGGGAAAATGGACTGTTGCGGAGATTGTCGCCCATTTAGCGGATACGGAGATCGTCCTTGGCTGGAGGTATCGTTCTATTGTTGAAAAAAACGGCGTTACACTGCAACCGTTCGAACAGGACGACTGGGCTAAGCACGGTAAGTATGCCCAATCGAATGTGGAAGAGATGTTGGAGTTATATGCTGTCGTGCGCAAAGCAAATGTCCGGTTTCTGCTCGGATTGAACAAGGAACAATGGCAGCAGTATGGTATGCATCAGGAACGCGGGAAGGAAACCATCGCGCATCTGGTGAACCTGGAAGCCGGACATGATTTGAACCATCTCAAACAGATACAAAAGATTCTGTCGAAAAAATGATCTTTCACTGAACGCGGCGTAATTATTCCGCGGTGAAAATTTCTCTCGCAGATATTTCGATGCGAAAAATATTCTGATCGGACCCTCCATGCTTAAAGCAGAACACTTACGAAAAGAATACTCTACCGTTCTAGCCGTTGACGATGTTTCACTCCAAGTGGCGCGGGGTGCCATCTTCGGACTGATCGGTCCCAATGGTGCCGGGAAAAGCACCACTATCCGGATGCTGCTGAACATAACCAAGCCGGACCAGGGGTCAATTACCTATGACGGTCAAACATTCAACGACGCTGTTCGGAATAAGATCGGTTATCTGCCGGAAGAACGAGGACTCTACAAAAAGAACGGCCTGTTGGATACGATCCTCTATTTTTCTTCGCTCAGAGGCGTTCATCCTGCAGAAGGGAAGAAACGAGCAATGGTATGGCTGGAGCGCTTTAATCTTCAGGCATACGCGAAACGAAAAGTGGAGGAGTTGTCCAAAGGAAATCAGCAAAAGGCACAATTCATTACAACTATTCTGCATGACCCGGATTTGGTAATTTTGGACGAGCCGTTTTCCGGACTCGATCCGGTGAATCAGATCGTCATGAAAGATATCCTGTCCGAATTGAAGCAGCGAGGGAAAGCGATTATTTTTTCGACCCATCAAATGGAGACTGCAGAAAAGCTGTGCGATGAGATCTGCCTGATCAATCGCGGTAAAATCGTACTTGAAGGAACTGTGAAACAGGCAAAACAACGGTTTGGAACAAATGCTCTGCATCTTGAATATGACGGTGACGGAAAGTTTTTATCCACACTCCCATTTGTAAAAAAAGCGACGGTATATGAGAACTATGCGGAGTTATCATTGAATGGAAATATCTCCGCCAACGAGATTCTGCAGGCGGTCCTGCCGAAAATAGAATTGAGAAAGTTCGAGTTCGTTGAACCTTCATTGAATTCTATTTTTTTGGATGTTGTCGGGACTACTGTTGAAGAAGTTGAAAAAGAAAAGTCGGAGCAAAAACAACAACTGCCCGTACCGGCCATCAAGAATCCGGAAGTGAAAAAACAGCAGACGTCGCTGGTGGTCGCTTTATTACTCATGGTGGTCGGCCTGATTATGTTTGCCGCAGAGAAAGACAACGGCGGATTGGCAGCCATTGGTGCCGTGGTAGCTGCACTTTCCTATTACCGATTGACGAAAGCAAAACAAAAATTACAACAGGAGGCAGGAGCATGAAGAAGATACTGGCTGTTGCCAAATGGGAATTTTTTGAAAAAGTCCGTACCAAGGCATTCATTATCGGCCTGTTTATGACACCGTTGATCATGTCGTTCTTTACCGTGATCCCCAGTCTGATGGCGGACAAAGGGGACGAGAAGACGAAAATTTTCGGTGTGATTGATGAAACACGTTCTTTGACCGATGTGATCAATACGCGAATGGAGAAAAAACATTCGTTGGAGAATGGTGCTCCGAATTACCGACTCCGTGAAATAACGGATGAAACGACCGATCTGGAACATCTGAAGATTTTAGCATCGACGCAGCTGGCTTCCAATGAAATTGAAGGATATTTCATCCTGCCGAAGGATGTGCTGGAGAAGGGGAAAATAGAATATCGTGCGGAGAATGTCGGAAACGCCCGCGATCAAAACCGGTTCTCCAACGTGCTGGAAGAGATTATCATTGAACGCAGGCTGCAATCGAATGGATTCGACGCAGCGCTGGTGAAAAAACTGATGACCGAAGTGGATATTAAGACATTTAAGGTGAACAAGCAGGGGGAAGAAAAAGAATCCGGTTTCACTGAGACATTCTTCACCGGCTACATCTTCATCATGCTGCTGTTGTTCCTGGTCATGTCCTCAGGCCAAATGCTTATCCGGAGTGTCATTGAGGAGAAAGCGAACCGCATAGTCGAAGTTCTGATCTCGTCCTGTTCTTCGCAGGAATTGATGTCCGGCAAAATCATCGGACTGTCGATGCTGGGATTGACGACCGTCGCATTCTGGGGATTATTGCTTATTGGAGTAAATTTTGCGACACCAGTTCCGTTCGTTACAGTCGACAATCTCGCGCTGCTGTTGATCTATTTCATCATGGGATATTTCATGTATGTCGGCATCTTCATCATCGCTGGTTCCACAGTCTCTACAGAACAGGAAGCACAACAAATGACCGGGTATATTACTATTTTTCTGGTAGTGCCGATTGCGTTTGCCGTACCGGTGATGTTCAATCCAGACACCGTGCTGGTAAAAGTGATGTCGCAAATTCCGCTCCTTACTCCAACGATGATGGCGCTGCGCTTCTCTATCCAGACACCAGCGTGGTGGGAAATCGTGTTATCGCTTGTCACACTCTCCGCAACGATTTATGGATTGATGTGGGTCGCCGGAAAAGTATTCCGTATCGGAATTCTGGTGACAGGAAAAAAGCCGAGTTTGAAGGAGATCTATGGATGGCTTCGGAACGAATAATATTTTGGTAAACCGGGAAGTCTCCAGAGGAGAATGATTTCCCGTTTTTTTCTACGACAGAAGGAACAATCATGCATTCATATCGGATCACAGGAATTATTTTTGCCATAACGCTCCTGCTCGCTTCAGCGGATGCACAAGTATCAGTCTCCAATGTGAAAGGGGAAGCATTCGGAAACAGTGTCTACGGTCTAGGTTTTGCCGGAGGTCCCGCTTCGGGGATCGGTTTCAGTTATCGGTACCATTCCGAAGGAAAAACCTCTTTGCAGGCTGTTCTGGGAATCTTTAAACCAAAAAATACCGATACATTCTATTCCATCGGCGCTGAATATCAACATGACCTGACACGCAGTAATTCTGCCCGGTTCTTTTTCGGTGCAGCCACCTGTTATTTCTACAACGGCTCCGGAAGCAATAATTACTCTGCTCCGTTCCGGATTGGGACAGGACTCGGAGGGGAATTCCTGCTGCAGGATGCCGTGCATTTTACTTTTCAGGGACTGTTCACCTATTTTTCGGATGGGACTATACTGCCGCTTCCTCAGTTATCCGTTCATTATTATTTCTACTAGAACAGGTCTCAAAAACCCAAAATTGTCATTGCGAGGAGTCCTGTTTTATAGGACGACGAAGCAATCTTTCCTTAGTTTCCAGATTGCTTCGCCAAAAAACGGCTCGCAATGACAACGATATTTTTGTTTTTGAGATACGCTCTAGTGCGGCAAATGGAATTTTTCAAAATAGTAACACTGAACGGAATTGACGTGTGACTATTTCTGCATATCATACCCTGGCCCCTTTACGCAAGACATAGTGTAAGTGTTTTTAATATTCCTTCTTGTGTATTAAGTATTGATCAATCACAAAAGGATAGGAGCTGCTGTTGAATTCTTTCATCAAGACTCATCTGCATATTTTCAGTATTGCCGTCGTCATTCTGCTGGTTCATTTCTATAACAACTTGTTCACAACGTACGGACTCTTCAGGGATGAATTGTATTATATCGCCTGCAGCGCAAATCTCTCCTTTGGGTATGTCGATCACCCTCCGTTGAGCGCTTTTATCCTTCGTCTCAACATGCTGCTCTTCGGCGATTCTCCCTTTGCGGTCCGGATTCTGCCGTCATTTGCTCATGCGGGAACGGTGATAGCCGCAGGTCTCATCGCCAAAAAAATGGGCGGAGAAAAATTTGCGCAGCTTCTGTCGGCACTGATCATCGGTTTTGCCCCAGGATTTCTCGGGATCATGGGTATCTATTCAATGAATGCCTTTGACATCTTCCTTTGGTCCGTTGCATTTTTTCTGCTGCTTCAGCTGATCGAAACGAAGGAATCCGCATACTGGATCGCACTCGGTTTTATTATTGGTGCAGGAATGATGAATAAAATAAGTATGGGTTGGTTTGCGGCTGGGCTGGTTGTGGGAGTGATTGCAACACCACACCGGGAGTGGCTGCGAACACGATATCCGTGGATTGCTGCCGGAATCGCGTTGATCATGTTCCTTCCATTTATTCTCTGGAATATGCAGCATGATTTTGCTCATCTGGAATTTGCCAACAATGCTGCACGCTTGAAATACGCTTCCCAAAATCCTGTCACCTTCTTTTCAGGTATGATCATGTTGTACAATCCGGTGACGCTTCCTGTGTGGCTCACCGGTTTTTATGTTTTATTGATGCGCACTCAACGGGAGCAGCGCATCATCGGTATCATAGTTCTCTCGGTCCTTGCGATTCTTATCATTAATATCAATTCAAAAGCTGAATACTTTAATCCCGCGGCTGTTGCCGTGATCGCCGCCGGCGCAGTGCAAATAGAGCAATGGCTTTCCGGACGCCTCACGTTCCTGCGGAATATCTATGGCATTACTGTTCTTGCAACAGGAGTGCTGATGATGCCGATGGCGATTGATATTCTTTCTGTTGAACGATTGTCTTCCTATATGGAAACGATCGGCATTGCACCGCCGAATACGGAAGGGCATTCGATGGGTGCACTGCCGCAGCATTTTGCCGATCGTCATGGGTGGAAAGAATTGACGGCGGATGTTTTAATCGTTTATAAACAATTAGATTCAGCAGAACAACAGCATACGATGATCTATGTGCAGAACTACGGAGAAGCGGCGGCGATCGATTTCTATGGCAGGCAAAAAGGATTACCTCCGGCAATGTCCGGACATAATAATTATTGGATATGGGGGAACGACCGGCTGGACGAACGAGTGGATGTGCTCATTGCAGTCGGAGGGGAAGCTGGCGATTATCTTGATACGTTTGAGGATATTGAACTGGTAAAGTATCATAACTCCCGCTTTGCTATGCCGTACGAAAGTAATTTGCCGATCTATGTATGCCGTAAACCCAGGATGAGCATAAAGCAGATTTGGCAGACAACAAAACACTTCATTTGAAACGGGGGAAGAGCATTGCCTGGCGTCAGGGAAAGTCCGGCAAATCTTTTTGAATTGACATCGTAAATTGGTATTTTCGTTAAATTTCATCCGAGCATAGTGAATACAAATCAGATATTTTCCCCCTCTTCCAAAATTTTGATTATCAAACCGAGAGCAATCGGGGATGTGCTGTTGTCCACCCCCGTCATCAGAAATTTGAAAGAATTTGTGCCGGAAGCGTCTATTGATTTTCTAACAGAACAATTTGCAGCAGATGTTGTGATTGGGAATAGGTTTGTACGTGAAGTTTTGACGTTCCACAAAAAACATGATTCGACTCTCGCTGTGATCCGAAAAATTCGTGAAAAAAGGTATGATATTGTCATCGATCTGTTTGGGAATCCGCGGACAGCGCTGATCACGCGATTCAGCGGTGCACCGCACCGTATCGGATTTCCATTCCGCGGCCGGGCGTATGCATATAATCATCATCTCACTGCGAAGGGGGGCGAGGTCCATAATGTTGATTTCAATCTGGAAGCACTTCGTCACTTCGGTATCCCGATTGTATCATCTGATCCTGAATTTCCGATCTCCAACGTTCATCGGGAGTTTGCTAATACCTGGCTCGCTGAAAAACAGATATCCGGACGTTCTTTCATCGGCATTAATCCCGGCGGAGGATGGTATACAAAAAAGTGGTCTTTGGAATCGTATGCGCAGCTTGCTGACCGAATCTCCGGAAACAATGAACTTACGATAATGCTTTTTTGGGGTCCGGGTGAGAAGGAGGAAGTGAAAAAGGTTCAGGCAATGATGAAATCGGAGAGTGTGCTCCTTCCAAAGACCTCGTTGAAAGAAATGGGAGCATTCCTTGAGCGGTGCTCGTATCTGATCAGTAATGATTCCGGTCCGATGCATATCGCTGCATCGCTCGGTGTCCCGACGCTTGGCATCTTTGGCCCGACCAATCCGCATCTGCAGGGCCCGTACGGCGGAAGAAGCATTTGGGTCCGGAATGAAACATTGGACTGCCTGGAATGCAATCTCACTGATTGCCCCATCGGCAATGTGTGCATGAGAGGATTAACGATCGATATGGTATTCGAAGCATTCCAGAAATTACAAAAGAAAAACTCACAGAGATCATGAAAAAGAAAAAACAGACAAAGAAGAAAACTGCCGCAAAAATATTTATCCCGGATTGCAAACGATTTACGGGATACAAACCGTGCTTTCCAGGAACGGCGTGCTATAAGGAATGTGTCGATCCGAAACCGATTGGAAAGAAGATCCTTATTGTCAACCTGGATGCAATGGGTGCAGTAGTGCAAACCACTGCAATGCTGCCTGCCATTAAAAGGAAATACCCGAACAGTCATATCTCGTGGATCACGCTGAAGAACGCGTACCGGTTGCTGGATAACAATCCATATTTGGATGCAGTCTATCTTTGGGAACCGGAAAACTGGCTGATTCTGCAACAGACGGAATTCGATATCGTCTATCAAACTGATAAGTCAAAACGGTCCTGTGCATTTGGGAATTCGCTGAAGGCAAAGGAAAAGATTGGATTCGGACTGAACAAGCATGGACAGATCGTTCCGCTGAACAAGGAGGCGGAATATAATTACATTCTCGGCCTTGATGATGAATTGAAATTCCGGAAGAACGAGAAGTATGGTACGCAGATTCTGCAGGAATCGATGAAATTGAAGTATCAGCGGGATGAGTATGTGCTCGAACTTTCTGCGGAGGAAAAACAGTTTTGTGATCATTATAAACATGAGCATCAGCTGGATAACGGAGATTTGGTTGTCGGATTCAATACTGGATGTTCTTACCTGTATCCAAACAAAAAAATGACGATCGATCAACATGTCAACCTGATCGAAACCATGTCATCATTGAAAGGAATCCGCTTGGTTCTTGTGGGAGGTCCGGAAGATACTGAGAGAAATGCGGAAATTGTGCGGAGGGTCGGCAATAAAGTCTTAAGCACTCCAACAACGGAGGGGGTTCGCCGCGGTATTTGTTATGAGAACATCTGTGATGTCATTATTACTGGTGATTCGTTCGGGATGCATGTGGCGATAGGATTGAAAAAACATGTGATCGCCTGGTTTGGCTTAAGCTGTTGGAGTGAGATCGATTTATATGATCGAGGCATTACACTAGTACCGGAAGGCCTCTTCTGTTCACCATGCTGGAAAAAACAGTGTCCGTATAATCTGGAATGTATCCAGATGATAGATTTACATCGGATTGCGGAGGAAGTGAAACGGGTGGCTGTGATGAAAGTGAAATAATGATAATTCTCCTGCCGCAATTTACGGCAGGAGAAACCTTCTATTGTTTTACTCCTTTTTCTGCAAGATAATCCGTGAATTTCTTCTTTTCATAATGGTTCTCACCGATAAAACTCAGTATATGGATAAACATCCCCGCCTCCGAATAACCGGGAAGCAGCGTTATTGGTTCTCCATCACTCTTTAAAAACAATGTTGCGGGATATCCGTTCACTCCCATTCCTTGTGAGAACTCCGCTGGACTGAGCGACTGGCCTGCGTACGTGATCTTCTCGTCCGCTTCGGCATTTAGTTTGATCACCACAAAATTCTTGTTCAGATATTCGAGCACTGCGTTATCCGTGTAAGTGTTGGCATCCATCTTTTTACACCAACCGCACCAGTCCGTATAGACATCGATCAGCACTTTTTTGCCTGATTGTTTTGCCAGCTTCAATCCATCGTCGAATTTTTTCCATTCAGGATTCTTTGCAGCAGTGAATGTGGCCAGGAGAAGGATTAGAAAGAATAGTTTTTTCATACAGTCCTATTGATTTGTCTCAAGAGAGAACAGCGTCACTGGAGATTTCGTTCCGGCGTTGTCGATGGATTTAATAATAGTTCAATCTTTGTCATAACTGCTTCGCACGAAATATCGTCCATTGTGCAGACCTTCGGATCACCAAGACATTGATGCTGGCAGTACCCTTCGGACGGTTGGATGACTTCCGATCTGTTCCCCAGCGAGCCCCACAATTGATAGGAACATGCGGGCAATGGGCAAAACATGGTTACCGTGGGGACTTTTAAAGCAGCTGCGATATGCTGGGTTCCGGTGCTGGAAGAGACAAGTACGGAAAGTTTGCTGCAAACAGCGATCAATTCACGGAGATCGGTCCCGGAGTAGACGATATGTTTTTCCCTGAACCGGGTAAAGTGTTTTTCCATATCAGGTGCGAACGCACCGATATTAATGAACAATTGGTGTTTTTTTGCGAGCAAGGTACATAACTGAACATACTGTTCCGGACGCCAATTCGGGACGGATTTGTTCGAACTGGGATTGATGCCGATAATCGGCAGATCCAAACTGAATCCCCGATCGGTAAAGAACCGTTTGGCCAATTCCTTTTCTTGTTCGCTGAGAAATAACTCCGGTGAAATATCATCATTCGTCACTCCGATCTTTCGACCGAGATCCATCACATAATCTGCTTCATGCCGGAGTGGAATATATTTGTTCCGGCTGACAGTTCTCGTTGCGGTCAAAATCTGGTAGATTTTTCCCCCCACGCCGATCCGTTTTCCTATTCCGGCAAGCAGCATCATCCATGCATGCCGTTCCCGGGGGAGCGGCATCAACCCCGTGTCAAACGCATGTCGACGGAGCGCTTTCACCTGATTCCAAAATCCCGATCGTCCAGCATCCTTGCCGGCTGGATCGTCCGTGATTAGTAAGTCGATATTGGGATTGTGTTTCAGCAGAACACCGGAGATCGAATTCACCATAACACCGACAAACGCATCGGGGAATGTTTGCTTCACCGCACGAATGAGCGGCGTAGTGAGAACGACATCGCCAATGCGGTCAGGACGAATGATGAGGATGCGGTGCGGTTTCATTTGAGGACGGTAGAATAGACAGCCAGTGTCTTTTCTGCGACACGGCTCCAAAGATATTCGCGCTTCATCCGTTCTTTCAACGCGGGATTAAGAGGAGAATTGAGTTCTTTCATAATACCATCTCTAATAGAAGAAACAGATGTCGGTTCTACATATGTCACCATAGTTTCAAAATAATCTTTCGTGCCGCCGTACGGAGTGATCACTATTTTGGAGCCGGAAAGAGCCGCTTCCAGGGCAGCAATTCCCGGTGTTTCAAACTGCGCGGGAAGTGCGAACAGGTTTGACGCTGCATACGCAGAAGCAAGCATTTCAGAATTACTGTCCAATCCGGGGATGATAAGGATATTCTTTGCCTCTTTGGCTTCGGCAATACACTGCTTAGCATAAGGAGAATCCGTGATCTTTCCGATGATAACCGCGGGATAATCGATCTGTTTCAATGCGCGAATAAGATTAAGCACGTTCTTGCGCATCGGACCGATATGGCCTACATTCAGGATGAAGTTTTCCAGTCCATATTTCTTTTTAAACAGTGAAGGATCGCCGAATTCGAACCGCGGATCGACACCATTGGGAACGACGGTGATCTTTTTTTTCGGTATCCCGAGTCCCCGCTCTACCAGCCGTCCCTCGTCCGTTGTGTTTGGCAGAACTGCTTTAGACCATTCGCATACCTGGCGGGAAAACTCATAGTTTGTCCAGATGCCGGTGCGAACTTTTTTGAGCAAAGAATTGAATTTGAGTGCTGTTCTAATGACAAGCGGCGAATGTCTCGTGTAAAAAATGGAGGATGTGACGAACGGAATATCAAAACTGTTGAACGTCATGGCGAGATGATGGGTCGCGAGATTTGCCGAAAAAAGATGCACCAGATCTGTCGATTGTCTCCCAAAGTCTTCCCAGGGATTCAATAAGGAAACTTCCACGCCGAGTTTTTCAAGTTCTGCCTTGGTCTGCAGTACCTGCACTCGAGGTCCGCCATGGATCATGGAAAGTGATTCGTAGCAAGCAAATGTAATTTTCATTCTGTCGTTTTAATCCACCAGTCTAAAGCATTGTGAATATAGTGTCGGATATTTCGTTCACGTGTCCGCAAAATATCGTGCGGTGTGTCCGGCGGTGCCGGTGCTTCATGCCATTGCAACTCATCTACTCGCACGGTTCCGGATGGAAGGAGGAAAGCCTCTTTGCCGCCGCGGAGTGAAATCCTGACGTATGTATCTGCCCCGGCATATTGTCCTTCCAAAGCTATCGATCCATCTTCCACTTGAGCAGAGAATGATGCTGCCTGTCTGCGCTTCCACCATCGAGCATACTCACCATAGGAAAGTTTCAGAAGATGTTTGCTGTTAATATATCGAAAAACTTCCTGAAAGACTTCGTTCGTGCCATGTCCGGGATGATGATACAAACAAACAGGTTCGCGGCAAAGGATTTTATGATTGATCACTGAAAGAAAATACTCCATCATCTCCTGCGAACTCATTTGTTCACGGCGCATGTTGCCGATGCAACAGGGATGGACGGGAAGTTGCACGACCGGCGAGAAAGATCCGTCGATGATCGGATAGGAAGGAAGATCATCGTAGTTGTACGCGAATTCCGACGAATATTCCAGGCCGAGTTCCTGAAATGCCTTCCCGAGTCCTGAATTCCATGCTCCCGTCGGGGCAGCTATTCCGTGCGGATCCATTCCTTGATGTCTTAACAGGCAAAGAGCTTTGTCGAAGTTTTCTCTGTTCAATGCTTTGCTCTTCGAAACTGTGTGGTCATAACAATGGACGCCGATCTCTTGAGTTTTGAACTTCGTAAAATACTTCAGCCACAATTCATGGCTCTTCACATCCAGGAACCACGTTGTCGGGATGGAATACAGTTCGCTCAATCGGAATATCTCTTCAATCTGCAATTGCGTCCCTTTATCGGAATCAATCCGAAAGGTGAACAATGTTTGATGGTCACTTGGATAGAACCATTTATGGACGAACGGAAGATTCCGCGAGTGGTGAAGAAATTCCAGGAACGATTGAACAATCTGACGCACAGATGAACGAGATCGTTTGGCGACTATTTCATTTGGGAGACGTGATCGCCTTGCATAAAATCCTCTTCGCATCGCTTCGGTATCGGAATACAGCAATGGGATATTGATGCCAAGATACGCATTCAAACCATTTTCAATACGGTCCGTTGCGGTCAAAGAGTCTCTATCGAAAACATAAGCATTGTTATACAAATCCAAAATATCCGTATAACAATATTCATTTCTGTTCTGAGGTGCGAGCGAAAATATAAATCGCCGGGAAGTCGATTTTTTAAGAATTTGTTGTTCCTCTTCCGGTGTAAAGAGTACTGCACCGCCGGAACGGACATAGTGATCCAATTCCGCAATTTCTATGCTTGTGATCGGACGATTAACGATCAATACTGAAAAAGAGTTCGGTGTGAGCTGAAAAACCGATTCGAGTGAAGTCCAATCTACACCGATCTGATCCAGCAGCGATATCCATTCTGGTACTGCAGCGAGAATTCCTATTTTCAAGTGTATGGGATTATTCATGGTACAGAGACATGATAATATTCTTTAAAGCGGATTCACGCAAACCAAGGGAAAAGTGGCTGATGATTCTTTCACGGGCAGCTAACGCAGGCCCGCTCATGAATCCTTTCAGTATTTCCGCAGAGGCTGCCGCAGTGTCATTAAAAGAAATAACGGCACCGGTTGAACCGATCACTGTTGGAATACCCCCAACGTTTGTACCGACCGGATAACATTCACAGAGCATTGCTTCACAGATGGTGCTTCCCAGTGCCTCCCGCATGGATGGCTGGAAATAGACTTGTGCACATTGATACAGTCCCAATAACTCTTCCGGCGGCACTATGCCATAACTTCTAACATTCTCCGGCGGAGGGAATTGCCGTTTTACGGTTTCTGAAAGTCCCACGAGCACGAATGATGTTTCCGGCATCGCTCGCGCGACGGTATATAAAAAATCAATTCCCTTTATCTTAAACCGGGTGAGATCACCGCATGCGGCTACAGTGAGAACTAACTTCTCTTTTTTAATCGAACCAGGAATCCAAAACTGTTCATTATGTCCGGTCGGCAGGACGGAAATATTTTTACCGTCATACCGGGAGAGGGTCATCGCATCTTTTTTGATCGACGAATCTACTGCCAGTACGATATCGGCATGCGTGATGCCATATCTCACGATAACTGATTTCCACCGACTGTTCCAGATGCCGTAGTGAGCCTCTGGAAGTTTAGCGACATCCACACCGCCCAGAATCAATACCGAACGCTTTCCGAAAAGTTTTGTGAAGAAAATCAGAATGGAAGAATAGACGGAAGCAAACCAGGAGAATGTCAGGTCCGCAGCCGGTAACACAAAAAGATATCGGAAAAAGGCCACTGTCCCCGACGCGATAACATCGGTAACTCGAAAATGCGCTCGAAGTAGTTGGAGATCTTCACGGATAAACGATGCGTTGAATGTTGCAGTGAACAATATGGATGGTTTTTTGTCCACGCAAAACAGTCTACAAAAAGAAGACAAGCGAAAACGTGTGGTTCGGGGAAAAGGTACCGCTCATAGGAACAAATGCATAATCAAATCGAATAATGCCGTACTGTACGCCGAGTCCGGTAGAGAAAGATTTCGTTTCGTATCCGGACTGGTAACCGGCGCGGACCATCAACAGCGATTGATAGGACAATTCACCGCCGCAATGGAAATGCGTTCCGTCATCATCAAGAGTTTTTACAACATCGGCACTGCCAAAGAGCGAAACATCAGTCGAAATATTTGTTCCATATGAACCACCGAGACGGAGTGTGGAGGGGAGCGGCGAGGATTCGGAACGTAACACGCCCATGGTGCCAATGTTGAGGATGCTGATGCCAGCGCGGATTTCCTTGGTAATGGAATACATCATTCCAGCGTCGAATGCGTATCCGCTTGCTTCATCAATGTAAATCTTTTCATATAACAACTTTCCCGATACACCCACGGCAAGATCGTTCATCGGTGCGAATGCAACTCCGGCACTCAACGCGGCATTGCGAGCATTGAAAGTCCCTTCCGATTCACCCGGCCGTTGACGGATTTCAATATTGGAAACGCTGGTGGTGAGTGCAGAGATACCGACAGTGATTGTTTCGCCGGGAAGTGTCGTTCCAAGGTAATCGGTTGCCACATCAGCAAATCCCTGGCGATGACTGAGCAGCAATTGACGCCGATCCGAGAAATGGATTGAGGCCGGATTATAAAAAAAGGAAGAATGATCGTTCGTCACAGAGGTAAATGCTTCTCCCATCGCGGACGATCGTGCGTCGGTTCCGGTCTTTAAAAAAGGGAGTCCCGTGTTGACATTTTGCGGCAACGCATAGGAAGTGGTGAGAATAAAGAAAGCGATGAAAGTTTTCATTGTCAGTTGAATCGTACCGTAAGTGAAATCACATGTAGGGAAAAGAGTCCGTACGGCTCAAGAATATACGCATAATTTACCGACGGTTTCCATGGCGTATAGTCTGTTCGCAATGTAAATCCGAAAGAAGGATGCGCTTGGTTGGCATCATCCAGATTCCAACCGTCGATGCCGCCGCGGATCGTTAACTGTTCGATCGGCATGAATTCGCCTCCAATGCGGACGATGGTGGTGGAGAGACTGCTCCGTTCAATTTCAGCGGCAATTAAGCCGTCGTATTCTTCCAAAAGATATGAAACACCAACAGCCTGCCGGACTGGGAATTTTTCGATCGTTGAATTTCCGGATTGGCCGTACAATTTTGACGTATCCCATCGATATTTTGTATTAAAATCCTTGAACACGCCGGCCAGTGTCAACCGCGGTGTGAGCGGATAGACGATGCCGAAATCGAAACCGACTGTTGTGGAGGAAAGATCGTTGAACAGGGAATAGTAGTACATTTTTGTGGTCATACCGATGGAGATTTTTCGAATGCGAAGGCCGAAAGAGAGAGAAAACTGATTTTCTGAAACAGAATATCTTTCCGTCGGGAAACCGTCAATGTCCCTTCCGTCAATATCCGTTGTGCCGGAGTTGATGATGCCGAACGATACACCGGCATTGGTGTCAATCGGCTGCGAATAATAGAGCACATTTAAATTGCGGTCGAGTGAAAGAATGCCGTAAGAGAGTGAAGCAGTGCGTTCCTTCAGCAACGGCACCATGCCGGGATTATAATGACCGGAATTCTCGCCTGATTTCACCGCGATCATCGCATTTCCTAATCCCATTCCGCGCGCGCCAAATCCCATTCGGGAAAAGACACCCGGGCTGCCGGCCATTTGTGCAGTGGAAAGCGAAGTCAGCACCAGCAGTAAGGTGGAAAGTATTTTTTTTCTATTTAATGACAAGTATTTTTCCCCAGCGTGGTTCATCATTATCGACAGCGAGCTGATAAAAGTAGATACCGTTCGACACAAAAATATTCTGCTCATCCCGTCCGTTCCATATCTCGTCATGTTCTCGACCTGGTTCGCGCGGCACAGAACTGACGACGGTTTTCACGAGATTCATTCCAAAATCAAAAATGCGGATCGAAACATTTGCTGCACCGGCTTTGCCGGTTGAATAATGGATCCGGACAATCTCATCATCCGGTGCGAATGGATTAGGATAGGCATACGTTTCAGATGCCGTTGCCGGTGAAACCGATGCATGCAGGATGTTCCATTTTGCACCGAATGGAGATCCAATGTTGTCAATCGACTTCACCAATCCGTCACCTCCGCCAAACCACACAGTGTCCCCATACGCACCAGCCGAAAAGAATTTCGTTTGTGTATATCGCTGACGGGTTACGTGATCGTAAATCGATCCTGTCTGTGTCCACGATACGCCGAAATCGGTCGAGCGAAACGCACCGTTATCCGTCGGGACATATACCGTATCTCCTTTGAACCCGAAATTGTGCGGGAATTCACCGAGCAGCACTTGTTTCCACGATGTACCACCGTCCTGGGTAAAACTAACACCGCGCTTTTCTGTGTTATCATTAGCGTTGATCGTTGCGGCCCATATCGTGTTCTTTGATCCTTTTTGTCCCCCGATCGCTACGATGAAATTTCCGGAAATAGGATTGATCTGCGTCTGTTTGGAAAACTTCGTCCATGAGGATCCTCTGTCCGTTGTCTTATTGATGCCGCCGGCAGATCCGATCCAGATGATGGAATCAGTCTCAGCATAGACAGAGAATACCCGGTGATTATAATTGTTTTGCAGTCCGAGCGCACCGCCAGAAGGAGACAGGTCGAATACAAGGGAGTCGTTCGGTCCAATCGACGTCAAGTTATCGGGAGGGAGAATCACACGCTGCCAGCTTTTACCTGTGTCAGTCGAAACACGCGCCATACCTGCAAAGGAGCAGATGTAAACCGCATTCCCGGCGACGGCAATATCATAGGTGATATTGTTGATCGCGGTCGTAATGCCGAGTGCCCGGATTGTACTTTTAGAATTCCAGAATAATGTGTCGACGTTCCTGGAATCCACCGGTTGACCAATGATGCGCCAGGTTTCTCCGCCGTCGGACGAATACCGCAAGCCGCTTCCTTCCGGAAGCGACTGGTCGTTTTTTTCGACAGAGTGGGCGGTGGCAACCCAAACATCGCTTCCATTGACGGCAATCGCTGAGACATCTTCAATGCCGAACTCCGGAGTGTTGTAATAATTTTTCCAGCTTCGTCCGCCGTCGACCGACCTGCTGACTCCTTTTCCGGTACCAAGCCAGACCGTATCGTGACGAATGATAATATCCGTAATGCTGTTGCTTAATTGCATGGTGGAATTCGTACCTGTCGTCGTAATGGAAAAGGATTTTTCGGAAAGGATATGCGGTTGCGCGAACGCCGAAATTGTGAAAAGGAATGCAAGGAATATTGAGGTGAGTAATTTCATCGGAAATAGACCCTCTTACTTACCGGCGCTGAAGATGAGTCAGATTGATCGACGGCAGTGATGATGAAATCCCGTTCGATATCCTTCCTCGTATCGCTTGGGACCGGGATCGTAAAAGTATAGATCCCGTCATTGGCGACAAGGTCGCCGCTGGAAATTTTAAACGGCTCTACGGCAACTGTTCCGCCGTCATCATACATTTGCCATATGCTTGCAACGGTTCCTTCAATAGGGCGGAAGATCGTTAATGTTACGGACATAATATCTGACATCCCGTTTGCATCGTTCACTGCGGCAGAAACTTTCACTAGTTCCGTTACGCCGGCAGAGGGGACAAAGATAGTATCCGGAGCAGTAAGATTCGAAACGGCAGGATTATCATTCACCGTGTTGAATATCTTTAAAGGAAGCGAAACCAACGTGCTTGCATATCCGGACTTATCAACTGTTTGTAACTGGATTTGATATGTGCCGATAACATCTTTAGGGATCTGAATGGCGACAGCGCCGGTGTATTTGCTGTCTTTGGCCGCTGAATCCGGCGATATGCCATCATCAAAAAGCTGAGCGGTTTCTACGAGTTCACCGCCGGGAGAAATGACAGAACATGCAACAGAGGTGATATCGAAGTAACCGTTCGCATCGGATGCTGAAACGGTGACGATGATCATCGTATCGATTGTTGTACTTCCCGGCGGAAGCAATGCGATATTCAAAGATTTTAGTGAAGCAGCCGCATTGTTGATGACCGGTGGGTAGAGCTCTGTTGTCACGGAAGTATCCTCGGGAAGAGAGCATCCGGACATCCATGCTGTCAGGAACAGTACTATGTGAACCAGTTGTTTTGTCATTTCACTTCAAAAAAAAACCGAGGCTTTATCCTCGGTTTGAATAAAGCACTCTGCAATGAAAAAGTTGTTCGTTGATGAACCGTGTTTCGATGTTGTTGTAGCGAACTTTTCTATGGCAGACTGCTCATGTAATTGAATTCTTGAATAATGATAGCGAAAAATGGTTCCAGAGTCAAACTAAAAACCAAGGTTGAACGGCACCGGTGAAAAACTCAGCACGAGAATGCCGAAAGTGAACCAACCGATCAAGCGGCGGTTCGGATCGAGTTCTGTTTCATCATCCACCGGCGGATGATACAATTTTACAAAGAAAAGGAGAATCAGTGTCCAAAAGATCCAGCCGGTCCATCCGTAGGCAGATTCAATCCCGAGCAAAGGTAGGAATCCGGCAGCTCCAAGCAGGAAGATTAGGCCGAATGCCACGTTCGATACCATTTTATGCTTTTCGCCGAACATTGTATAGGAGAGATGTCCGCCGTCCAATTGACCCACCGGTATTAAATTCATTGCGGTGACAAACAATCCGAACCATCCGGTGCAGAGATACGGATAATGATACATTTCGGACATCGGAGGTATGAACTCTGTTGCACCGTTGGCAAGGGTAACGGAAAGGAAATTATAGAGGAGAGATGATCCGAAACTCAATCCTGTCCCTTGCTGAGTCTGGTCGAAATATTCAGGATGGATCTGAAGAATGAATTCCTTTCCCGGCAGATGCGTGAAACCGTATGCCAACACGATGAGAGTGGCGACAAATCCGGCAATCGGGCCGGCGACGCCAATATCGAACATCACTTTCTTGGATGGTACCGCAGATTGTGTCTTAATCACAGCGCCGAGCGTTCCAAAATTCAGAAATCCCGGCAACGACGGTGTTGGAATATAGAATGGCAATGTCGCATCAACACCATGATATCGTGCGGCGAAATAATGTCCGAATTCATGACAGGTAAGAATGAAGAGAATCGAAACTGAATAAGAGAGTCCGAGCGGAAAATTCGTTAAATCGAACGGATCGATGTTCAACCAGGATACTCCCGCCACGGTTGTGGTAAAGAATGTTGCGATGAACAGTCCGGTATGAAGTGCAAATTTTTTGATGGTCATGATCTAAAAATCGATGGTGAAACCGACACCGGAATAGACGTCCGTGCGGTCAAAATATTCTCCATGAATGTTGTTTCCGGAAAAAAAGGTATAAAAGAATTTCGTCCCGCGGCCGTTCCATTCTCCCAGTTTTATTCCGGCATAGATTTCATGTTTTGGCAAAAGATCAGAAAGAGTGCACTGATATGCGGCAAAGCCGGAAAATAATGTATTGAGTGTATGGTGATATTCTCCGCCTGCATATCCAAACAAGGGATTGATCGTTGTCGGATCGACATGCCAGAGATACACAATGCCAAGATAACCTCGAAAGGTGCGAACGGGTTCATAACCCACGGTCAGATCAAAAAATTCCCTGCTGTAAACCCGGGGATTGTGTCCGTTTTTCCATCGCCCAAATGAGCCTTCAAAGTGTCCATCCACAAAATGCGCGCTGATGTGGCTCAACCGCAATCGGGACGAGAGGACAGCATGATCGAGCGTATCCGCATAATTAATGTTCACGCCAAACAGGTAATCAACGGCATCCACAGGGAAATGAAAGTTTTTCTCTCCCTGCAAAAGCGTATAGGTGAAAAAATCCGAACCGAAGGTCAGCAGCTGTTGCCCGGTTTCAAAACGGTATTGCACCATATCGACGGAATTGCCGATATCCAAACGTAAACGATTTCCATCCATATGCCAGATCAGTCCGAGTCGCGGTTCGAACGTATTTGCCGTGAGAGGTTTGAAAAGCAAAGGGCCGGAAGCGAAAGAGAAACCGTGTTCGGACGGCATGGCAACATTTATTATGACCAGAAGGTAAAGAAGGTGGAATACTTTTTTCATTATGGCTGAATCCAGATCGGGTTTGTGTAACAGAATCCGTTACGGTCGCCGCCGTGCGCATTGTGCGTATGTGCTTCCGCTCTAATATACGAAAAGTATTCCGCGTGATGCCAATCGCTGATCTTATGGATTGAATATGGATTGGAAAAATTTTTAATTTCGAACAGTGTTTGCTCTCCTTTGCCGATTACTCCCCGATAGACTGTAATGGAATTGAACCGACCGAATTCTTCCGTGGTCTCTCCCTGGAATTTTACGACAAACCGGTTTCCCCGCACAGTGTCACCGATCATTCCGATATCCGGTGCATCGGTTTCGACCGCGATGGTTAACAGCGGACCGTTGGTGATGACGGTGCGGCCTTTTCGTATAGATTCCAGAAGAGCATCTTCGGTGACGGCATGCGTCTGCACCGCGGTCTTCATTTTTCCGAAAAGCTGCGACTCCTTTTCTCTGAACGAGATCATTGGAATGCTAATCTGAATATACCTGTTGAAATTTCCGTGGGCATCGTTCCCCGCGAGAAGGAATTTCTTTTCGCCCCGTTTCAGCATCCATTTCCAAATATCCAATCCGCGATAAAATCCGTCGGTTCGTTCTCCATTCAAAATCTGAATTCCGGCCAGCTCTTTTTCGGCCATATCGTGAACCGTCCATTCGTCCCGCTTTAAAAGCAGTTTCTGAATCAGCGGTACCTCTTCCGTTGGATGTGAAGCATAAGCGACAGCGTGATTCTCTTTTTGTGCAAGAATCTGCTGAATGGTGAATTCGCACTGTGTTTGCAACCATTTTTCCGCGCCGTCACCCGTTCCGTGAAAGAAATGGCGGTTGCCGAAGAGAAGGAAATGCACATTTTTGTTGTCTGCATTCGTGCAGGAAATTTCTTCTCCTCGTAAAACGGCAAAATTCTTTTCGCGGGAATTCACTCCATCGATTTCCTTCTGCAGGGCATTCCACTTCGGTAATTCAGGATCATTCTCCAGATAATTGTCAACCCGATCATCCAGATCGTACGAATGGTCGGTAGCGGCAAAGAACGATAATCCCATTGCGGCACATAAGTGCGGGCCGGCGGCAATCGGGGAACCGAATTCCACCTGATCTTCGGTGAATTCCGAATGTGTGTGCGCATCACCGTACACCCAACCGTTCACAACCGGCAGATGCGTTTTAGAACGATAGAATTTCAGCGGCGTTTTTGAGGTGAAGCGATGATTGTTGTTTCGCAGAATTTTAGTTTTTCCATTTTGGATAGTGATGATCTCAACATCGGCGACCATCAGTCCAAAGAGGGACGAGAGAATTCCTGTAAACGGCACATCGAGGATCTTGAACCAGTAATGTGTGTTGACAGTTATCCTCGGAGAATAAACAATTGTATGAGAATACTCTTTTCTCGCATTGTGGAATATGGTGATTCGAACACTGTGAATCTCCACCGGATATCGGTCGGCATCTTTCACCAGGATCAGGATTGGATACGGTTTGTCGGGATCCAACCGGTGCGGACCGTCGACAAGAATTTCAGGTTCGGACTTTTTGTAGAGACTAAAAAAATATTTGAACCGGTAATGGGTCTCTGCGTACAGAAAAATGGGGAGAACGAACATTATGATATTTTCTTCAGTAAGTGGTCGATGCGTTGTCGTAACAGTGTATGATCGTTCTGCACCTGCCGGAATCCCGAATAGGCATTGAATTGGCTGACAGACCGTTGCAGTGAAAATCCGTTCTGCGGCTCCGAGTAACAGATCTTTTCTTCCTTCAGCCGCTGCGCCAGATATTCTTGTTCGGTTTGCTGCGGTGTCGGGACAAAAATAGCATTTGCCCCGAGAAAAGACAAATCCATGATCGTGCTGTATCCCGGCCGGGATATTATGATGTGCGACGATGCAATCGCTTCGGACAATTCGTCGGAGGTGAGAGAGCCGACGAGCGTCAGTGTATCGGAGAGTTTCATTTTCAATGTGAGTTCCGGCGTTCCGCGTACGACAAGCGAGCGCATGGTCGACTTCTTCAATTGAGCGACGATCAAGGTTTCGAAGATCGTCCGCTGCGGTTCCGGACCGGAAAGGATTACCAGCACATCCAGTTCCTTGTTGAATCTCGAAATCTTCTTCAATCGGGAAAGAGGGCCGATGTAATACGCATTTTTCGGGACAGAGCCGTTATGCGACAATATCCCGCTGAGCGTCGTACCGGATTCTGTGTCGGGAATCCATATTTCGGAGAATGGCATCATCAACCGAGCGTGCGCAGCGTCCACAATTCCTTGTCCCCAAACAAGATATTTTGAAAGAAGAATCCGTATCTGGTGGGTCATAAAAACGGAGGGCACCTGTTTTGAGTAGGCGCCCCAGCGATTATCGGAGATCACCGCATCGATGCCGTGACTTTTTACCAGGGATTCTAACTGATCATGTTCAAGTGCGATTCCTTTAAAAAGAACGGGCAGTTGACGAAACATCGTCCACGCCATATTTGCATTTTCTGGATATGTAATGGAATAACCGGGATACTTAAGATGTTCCAGATCCGGGAATTCCTTTTTCAATAAATCGGCTGGACGACGATCTGCTGCGATCACCACTTCAATTCCCTGAGCGATAAGTTCATAGATGATCGGAACACAACGGGCAGCGTGGCCGAGGCCCCAATCCAGCGGAGCAATCAGTATGCGTTTTTTTGTCATCGGATAGCTCCGAATTCAAAACCCCGTTTTTGAATTTCTGGAATTACCGTATCGATCAATTCGGCGATTTTTTCATACGTAAGGTGATTATCGTGAAAGACGAGAATAGAACCATGGCTCAATTTGTGCAGTGCATTAGCGATTACTTTTTCATTCGTCCATTTCCGAAAATCTCCCGTTAAACAGCTCCACATTACCAGCAGATAATCAAGTTCGCGCACGGCAGCGACGGTCTTCCAGGTAAAAAAACCATACGGCGGCCGGAATAGCCGCATGCGCTGCTGGGTCAATCCGAATAGAATTTCTTCTGTCTGTAATATTTCCCGTTTCGTTTGATCCTTAGAAAAGGCAAGAGAAAAACGATGATGAAATGCATGAATCCCGATGGAATGTCCTTCATTGACTATGCGACGAACGATATCTTCTCTGCCGGCAATGTTTTTCCCGGAAAGGAAGAAAGTTGCATGTACATGATGCCGTTTCAGCACATCCAGGATAGCGGGTGTGGCAAGAGAATGGGGCCCGTCATCGAACGTAAGATAGATCTTCTTTCCCGGCATCCGCCACAGCATGGAAGGGGAAAGGAGTTTATGGAAAATTCCGGTGTGCGTCATCATAGGTGTAACGATCTATTCGCTTTCTTTCTTCATTGACCGTTCCTTCCATTCAAAGGAGAAAAAATATCCGCCGATGGTGGAGAGAAGGATGAGAGGGATATGGACCAACGCAGTCGGAACAAAATATTTCATCGCTCTGGATGTGCCGGTCAAAGTTGTGAATCTTCTCATCATGAGATAATCTATTGAAAATTTTCCTACCACAACCAACCAGGGCAAACTGTTCCAGGAGAATGCCGTCATCGGCAGTGTGACTGTCAGCGCAATGAACATGATAAACGTGCAGATCATAAAGAACATCATATCAGCCGGGTAATACGCAGTTTGTCCAACCCAGCGCATCCGTTGATGGAATACTTCTTTCCATGCAGAAACAGGCCTGGTGATAATGGTGGCTTCCGGTTCAAAAGCAAATCGGGCTCTCCAATGTCCGGAAGCGGTGATCTTTTGTGCCAACAAAGAATCATCTCCAGTATTGATGTGCGTCAGGGTTTCAAAACCGTCTGTTTCATCGAATGCCTGAATGCGGAATGCCATATTGCTTCCATTGCTGACCAACATTCTGTCCAATCCGATCGCACCCGCAGCAATGGAAGTGTAAGAAATGAAGTCCAGGAATTGTATACCCTGGAACAAGGGAGAGAGTTTCTCGTCATTTCCGTACACTGTCAATCCCGTGACGACGCCGACTTGTTCCTCAAAATAGGAATTGATCGACTGAATCCAATCACGTGGTGCGATGCAATCTGCATCAGTCGTCAGGATGATCTCGCTCAACGAATGTTGAATGCCGAACGACATTGCCCGAATTTTGGGCGAACGGATGGTCGAGGTGATGTCGGAGTGCAGCAGCGTGATCGGGACCGGAGAATGTTCTGCCGTTGTACGGACAATGTCCGACGTTCCATCCGAAGACTGATCGTCGATGACAATGATCGAGAATTTATCATTGGGATAATTCTGTTCCAGAAGAGCACGGAGGCAGTGTCCGATATTCTGTTCTTCATTGCGCGCGGGGATAATAACCGTGATGCTGTGGTGCATTGTATTTCGTCCGGGGCGCAGCCGGGAAAGTCCTCGGTAAAATATCAGTATCTGCCGGAGATACACGATCAACAACAGCAGGAGCAACAGGGAGGTATATTCAAGAATCAATGATATCATGTCCGTTTTAGCTTTGTGACCAGCAGCGCTCCGATCGCAGTTGGGATGATGACATTGGCGAACGACATGATAAGAGAAGCATTGAATGCAACTGCGGCAATGACGTCAACTCTTTCAAAAAAGAATACTGCGGCACTTTCCCGTACGCCGAGATCACCGAACGAAATCGGTAAAATCACTGCTTTCACGAAGAGGACGGATGCGGCACACATGACCACATCATTGAGAGCGACCGGCTGGAATGCATTGGTCAAAAAATAATACTCGAGCAGAATCACACCATAGAGAAGGGATGTGAGGAAAAACAGCATCCACCCGTTCTTATTATGGAACACATCTTCGATCACCTGAATCATTTCATAAAACCTGTGTCCGCGGATTTTTTCCGGCAACACTTTCAAGATTTCCTTTACCTTTTCCGGGTACAAAAAAACAGCAATGATCAATCCAAAGACAAATGTCATAGGATATTGATAGAACGGATTCCAATATTCCGGAAAATAGTTTGCAATGAAAACGACTACACCGCTGCCGCCGATAACGATCGTTAATGCCGCCCAATACAGTTTATCCACCACAGTAATTCCAACGATGTGCGATTTATTGATATTGGGATGACTTGCAATTCTGCCGGCAAATTCGCCGACCTGTGCGGGAGTGAAAAAACCGGCGGTGAATCCGACAAAGAACGAAGTGATTGCTTCAGTCGTAGAAATTTCTCTGGATATCAACCGGAGCAAATATCTCCAACGGTATACATGGATAATTAGCTGAAAAACGGCCAGCGCAAATCCTGCCATAAGATAGAGAGCATCGGCGTTTTGGAATGATTCCACAATCGCTGTTATATCAATGTAATAGAGCAGCGCGGCAATCAAAACAATCGAAATGATTATTTTAAGCACTGTTGCAACACCCGGATGAGAAAGGAAACTGTTCATTGCGAACCAGTTCCTTTCCAGTCAAATGATCGGATGAAACCGAGAGGTCCAATCAGAAATGTGTACACTATCAGCAACAATTCAGAGAAAGCGAATTGCTGTATGGAAAATTCTTCGCCGAAAATATTCTTTCCGCGGGCACACAGCGCACCGTCAAAATTAAATTTTACCATCAGCATAATTAGTGCAGGCAAAGGGGTTATGAAAAAACCGACAAGAACGAGGAAATGAAAAAGATGAATGAGGCCATATATCAATTGGATCTTTTTCGGATAATATGCGCTTGCGGAAATATGCCTCGTCCGCTGATGGACAAATTGCGAAAAGGAACTCGGCGGCACTGTGCGGACAAAACTCTCCGGCGATGTCATATATCGGATCTTCCATTGTGTTTCAGACTTGACCAATTGCAAAAAAAGATCGTCATCGCCGCTGATGGAATGTTTAATCTTCTCAAAACCGCCGAGTTGTTTGTAGACGCTTTTTCGGTATGCAAAATTCCTTCCGGTGCACATGAAAGCACTGTTCAGGCCAACCGCAGCGGCGGCAGTGAGAGAGTTCATATATTCTTCAAAACGAAGAAATGTGGAAGTGTTATCTGCGCTGTATGGACTGTAACCTGCAACCACTCCGACATCATCCTTGAACTGCCGGGAAATTTCTTTGAGCCACTGCGGTGGAACGATGCAGTCAGCATCGGTCAACGCTACAATAGCAAATGACGACTGTTCGATGGCGGAGCGCAATGCATTTTTCTTGTTCGGCATGTCGCTGGTATTTGTTGTCAGAGTAATTAATCGAAAGTTCTTCCTGTTGTGAATGAACTCTTTGATGACGGAATCAGTTCCATCCGTCGAACGATCGTTCACAACGATCACTTCAAACGTATCAGACGGATAGTTCAGTTCCGAAAGTGAGCGAAGAAGCGAAACAATATTCCGTTCTTCATTTCTGGCAGCAACGATCACGGATATGCCGGAGTGAAGAGTTTCCGAATCCGGATTGGAGAGTCCTGTTAATCCTTTCCAAAGAAAAACATGTACGATTGCGTATGAACAACAGGTAATCAACAGAAGCAATACGAGAATTTGTTCGATCATGAGTCCAAAATAGCCAAAGATTCACTGCCGTTCAATACAATAGAAATTATCGTTGCGGTGTAAATAGCTTTTGCTTTCTGACATTCTTCAATTATATTCTTTTTAACTCAAGGGGACATTCATGCGTCAATTAGTTATCGGCATTGCCGGTGGTACCGGTTCCGGGAAAACTTCTGTAACGAACAAGATCCTGGAACGCATTCATTTCACAGAGAATGTAGTTGTCATTCAGCACGATTCGTATTACCGCGATCTTTCTACCTACGGCGGTGTCACGCCGGACCATATCAATTTTGATCATCCCGATTCGTTGGAAACATCGTTATTGGTAGAGCATGTGAAGGAATTGCGGAAAGGCATTCCGATTGAACAGCCGCTGTATAATTTTACCACGCATTCCCGGATGAAGGAGACGCGGCATCTTGAACCGAAGGACATCATTATCATCGAAGGGATTCTGATCTTCGCATCATTGGAACTGCGGAACCTGATGGATATCAAAATCTTCATTGACACGGATGCTGACGAAAGGCTGCTGCGCAGGCTCAAGCGGGATATTATCGAGCGTGGTCGGTCGATCGATTCCGTCATGAATCAATATGTCTCTACGGTGAAGCCGATGCACCTGGAATTTGTGGAACCCAGCAAGCGCTATGCCGATGTTATCATTCCGCTCGGAAGCGAGAATCTTGTGGGTATTGACATGGTCGCGGTAAAGATTGAAACAATGTTAAAATGATCATATTTGTCACTATTATCTGACGATTGTAACGTGCAACCTATATATTAGCCGTGATGAACGAGAAATTGCTTTTTACTTTTACAAAAATAATCTATCTTCACAGGCGAATTTAATTGAAAGAAAACAGCTGAGAATGGGTATTAGAAGCAAATTAGCACATACGGATTCCGCCGCTTTGCAGTCCTATAAAAAGACGACACTTGCCAACGGCATCCGTGTGATCAGTGAAGAGATTACCTCCGTAAAATCCGCATCCATCGGCATCTGGATCAATACCGGATCGCGCAACGAAACCGACACGACCAACGGCATTTCACATTTCATCGAACATATGATGTTCAAAGGGACCGTGAAGCGGAACTACCAACAGATTGCGCAGAGTCTTGAATCTGTCGGCGGCTACATGAACGCATTCACGACGAAAGAGCACACGTGTTATTATGCGAGGGTGCTTGATGAGTATGTGGAAAAAGCGGTCGATGTTTTAGCGGATATGGTACAGAATTCGACTTTCCCGGCAAAGGAAATGGAAAAGGAAAAAACGGTCATCCTGGAAGAGATCAAACGATCTGAGGATGATCCGGATGATCTCGTGCAGGAGTATTTTGAAAAGCACCTGTTCGGCAGCCATCCGTTTGCACGTCCCATCATCGGCACGGCAGAGAATGTTTCCCGATTCACGCGGGATGATCTTTTTTCGTATACGAAAAAATTCTATTCGAATGAAAGCATCATCCTGGCGGCGGCGGGAAATATCCGGCACGAACAACTGGTACAGCTCGCTGAAAAATACCTGATCCGCAAAAAAACTGACGCTTTCCGGAATAAAACATTCACACCAGTCCGGCCAAAACATACGGAACAGAATTATGCAAAGCCGATTCAGCAGGCGCATCTCTGCACCGGTACGATTGCGTTCAGTGTCCACAATAAAATGCGCTATCCCGCAATGGTGATGAACTCCGTTCTTGGAGACGGCATGAGTTCGCGTCTCTTTCAGCAAATACGCGAGAAACACGGATTGGCATACAGCGTTTATTCGTTCCTGGGTCTGATGAAGGACACAGGCTCATTCGGTATTTACGCGGGAACAGATGTGAAGATGGTGAAGAATGCGCTGGAACTTGCGTATGCCGAACTGGAAAAGATGAAGACAAAGATACTTTCCAGTACGGAACTTCGACGGGCAAAAGCTCAATTAAAGGGGAGCATGCTGTTGAGCCTGGAAAGCACATCAAACAGAATGATGCGTCTGGGGAACGGCGAACTCTATTATGGGATGTTTACACCGCTCGATTCCATCGTACGGAATATCGATTCGGTTACTGCGGATGAAGTGCAAGCGGTATCGCAGCAATTGTTCGATATAGAAAAATTTACCACAGTAATACTACAGCCGGAAATGAAAAACTAAATTCAAAACATAATTAACCAACAAGTGAGATGATACTATGATTATCGGGGTTCCGAAAGAGATCAAAACAAATGAAAATCGTGTAGGACTTGTCCCGGTCGGCGTAGAAACACTGCGCCAATTCGGACACACCGTGTATGTGGAATCCAAAGCCGGCGTCGGCAGCGGATTCGAAGATCACGCCTATACAGAGGCTGGCGCAAAAATCGCAAAGAATGCAAAAGAGCTGTATCACAAAGCGGACATGATCATTAAAGTGAAAGAGCCGATCAAACAGGAATACAATCTCATCCGCCGTGATCAGATCGTCTTCACCTATTTCCATTTTGCTGCCAGCAAGGAATTGACCATTGCAATGATCAAATCACAAGCGGTCTGTATTGCATACGAAACTGTCCAGAAGGAAGACGGTTCACTGCCGCTGCTGATCCCGATGAGCGAAGTGGCCGGTCGTATGGCGCCGCAAGAAGGCGCAAAATATCTTGAACGTACCATGGGTGGACGAGGTGTGCTGCTCGGCGGAGTTCCTGGAACGGAACCGGCAAACGTCATCGTTATCGGTGGAGGTATTGTCGGCACGAACGCCGCGAAAATTGCCGCCGGCTTCGGCGCGAAAGTGACGATACTGGACAACAACCTGTACCGGTTGCGTCAGTTGGATGATTACATGCCGAAAAATGTGACGACCATGATGAGCAATGCCTATAACATTCGAAAGGTAATCCAAACAGCAGACCTTGTTATCGGTGCGGTCCTGATTCCCGGCGCGAAAGCTCCCAAACTGATCAAGAAAGAAATGTTGAAAACAATGAAACCGGGATCCGTTATCGTGGACGTTGCTGTCGACCAGGGAGGCTGCATTGAAACATGCAAACCGACCACACATGAAAATCCGACCTTTGTCATTGATAATGTGATCCATTATTGCGTTGCCAACATGCCGGGTGCAGTTCCGTTCACATCGACAATTGCTCTCACAAACGCAACGCTTCCATATGCGGTTGAACTGGCGAATAAAGGATGGGAAAAAGCGGTGCAGCAAAACAAGGAATTGAAACTCGGACTCAACATGGTGGATGGACTCGTCACCTACAAAGGTGTAGCGGATGCATTCAACATGAAATACACTCCGGTTGATACGATTCTTCGGTGAACACTTCTTTCAAAAGCCTTCCGGAAATATCGACGGAAGGCTTTTGGTTTTATCCATCCTGCAATTTTCTTCTTCCATTCTTGGACTTTTTTTGATACATTTACCGTAACTTTATCAAGTAATCGTTTAACGCTCGACACAAATCTTACCGGAAACAATGCCAAACGTAAAAATTACTCTTGACGGTGTTCAATTCGAAGTTGATAACAAGAAGACGATCATTGAAGCCGCACGTGAAAACAAGGTTCATATTCCTCATTTCTGCTGGCATGACAAACTATCTCCGTCCGGCAACTGCCGCATCTGTTTAGTGGAAGTGGAAAAAATGCCGAAACTTGCCATCGCCTGCATGACGCAGGTAGCGGACGGTATGGTTGTGAACACGAAGAATGAACGTGTCATCAACGCACGCGAAGCAGTGATGGAATTCATCTTGATCAATCATCCCCTGGATTGCCCCATCTGTGACGAAGCAGGTGAATGTAAACTGCAGGATTATTCGTACAAATACAGCAAGGGATTCAGCAGGTTCGTAGACAACAAGAACCACAAAGAGAAAAGAGTGGACATCGGACCTCGCGTGATGTTCGATGCCGAACGCTGCATCTCTTGTTCGCGCTGTATCCGTTTTTGCGACGAGATTGCCGGCGTACATCAATTGCAGTTCGTGCAGCGCGGCGATCGTGTGACAATCGAAACATTCCCCGGTGAGTCATTGGACAATCCCTATTCGATGAACGTCGTCGATATCTGTCCCGTCGGCGCACTGACTAATAAAGAGTTCCGTTTCAAGTCCCGCGTATGGGAAATGTCGTTTACCGATTCTGTCTGTAACGGTTGTGCACGCGGCTGCAATATCGAGATTGGCGTCCGCAATAACGAGATCCTCCGTCTGAATCCCCGCAAGAATGACGATGTGAACAGTGTCTGGATGTGCGATCACGGTCGGCTTGACACCTGGAAGAACGTCAATGCAGATACCCGCATCAAATCTCCCATGATCAGAAAAGAAGGAAATCTCGTCGAGGTCGGATGGGATGAAGCGATCGCAAAAGTGGCATCCGAACTGAAAGCATTCAACCGTAACGAAGTTGCGGTCTTTGGTTCAGCGTTTGCAACGAATGAGGATAATTATATCTTTGCGAAATTTGCAAAGGAAGTGCTTGGCACCAAGAATATAGATTTTGCGCGACATCTTCATGGCGCGGATGACAATGTATTGATCCGTGCTGATAAAACACCGAATGCAACTGGTGCTGAGACTGTTGGCGTACATCCGTCCGAAGGTGGATTAAGTTTTGAAAAGATAATTGCAGGAATTAAAGAAGGGAAGATTAAGGCATTGTATGCGCTGGAATGCGATTTTGCATCGCTGCCCGGTGCGGCTGAAGCATTATCCAAACTGGAATTCTTTGCGCTTCATGCCACCAATGAAAACAGTACGACGAAGTTCGCCGATGTTGTCTTCGCTGCCTCAACCTATGCGGAAAAGAACGGTACCATGACAAACTTCCAACACCGAGTGCAGCGAATCCGTCCTGCCGTTACAACGTTGGAACAGGATCGTGCAATGGATAATTTTGAAATGAGCCGCTGGGATAAATTTGCAGCACATAATGATAAGTGGGGAAAAGGTCCGCGGCGCGATGCACGTCCCTCGTGGAAAATTGTTGCCAGCATTGCCGGAGTGATGGGAACGAAGTATAAATTCAATACTGTCGAAGAAGTTTTTAACGATCTGTGTCAGAAGGTCGAAGGATTTAAAGGCATGTCATATCTGAAGGTAGGGAAAAAGGGTGCTGTAGTAAAACAAACGAAAGTTGCAGTCTAATCGTACAACATTAAGTTATTGATATGGAAATTTCACCTGTAATTGAAGCGCTTGTAAAAATTCTCATCGTCATCTTTGTGATTCTCCTTCCGTTGGTTTCGTATCCCGGAGTGTTTCTGGAACGGAAACTCAGCGCTTGGATCCAGAACAGAGTCGGCCCGAACCGCGTCGGTCCGTTTGGACTGTTGCAGCCGATCGCAGACATTCCGAAACTGTTTTTTAAGGAAGATATTGTTCCGGCAGCGGCGAATAAGTTCGTTCACTCGCTGGGACCGCTGATTTCACTGACGATCACTTTCTCGATGTTTGCAGTGATTCCATTCGGCGATACATTGCCGATTGTCATCAACGGTGTAGTGCACAATTTCACTCTCCGCATTGCGGATGTGAATATCGGCGTATTGTACATTCTGTCGCTTTCGTCATTGGCAGTATACGGCATCACATTAAGCGGATGGGCTTCCAATAATAAATATTCGCTGCTCGGAGGCATTCGATCTTCCGCACAGATGATCAGCTACGAACTATCGTTGGGTTTATCCATCATCGGCGTAGTGATGATCTCTAATACACTGCAGTTAAATGATATCGTGAAAGCACAGCAGGGATATTACTTGTTCGGATTTTTACCGAACTGGAACATCTTCATGCAGCCGATCGGATTTATTACGTTTTTTGTTGCGATGTTCGCTGAAACGAACCGGCTGCCGTTCGATCTTCCGGAAGCGGAACCGGAACTTGTTGCGGGATATCATACAGAATATACCGGCATGAAATTCGGAATGTTCATGCTTTCCGAATATCTTGCTATGTTTGCGGCTGCAAGCATGATCACCACATTATATCTGGGCGGTTGGCAGGCACCGTATATTGAATATCTGAATCTTTCTCCGCTGGCAGTCAGCCTGCTTCAGGTTGCGGCGTTCTTCACCAAGTTCTTTATGATTGTCATTTTCTTCATGATCGTCCGTTGGTCCATGCCGCGATTCCGGTATGATCAATTGATGAACCTTGGATGGAAAGTGATGCTGCCGTTGGCACTGCTGAACATTGCATTGACAGGATTTTTCATTCTTCAACCTATTCATACCTGGTTCAATTAATATGAACGACGAAAAACTATTAGAAAAAAGCGAAGTTATCCGTGTGAAAGATCTTTCCTTTCTGCAGCGCGCCTATGTGCTGGAGATTCTGAAAGGGATGTTGACGGCGACGAAGCAGATCTTCAAACCGACCTTTACCACGCAATATCCTGAAGTGAAAGTGGAACATGCTGCATCGTTCAGAGGACGGCCGGTGTTGGTGGAGGAGAACGGTACGGAACGGTGCGTTGCATGCGGACTGTGCAGCAGGGTTTGTCCGGCATTGGCAATTGAAGTGCAGGCTGCTGAAACAACACTGGAGAAAGAACGCTACCCGGAAAAGTTCGAGATCAACATGACGCGTTGCATCTTCTGCGGATTTTGCGAAGAGGTCTGCCCCGAAGAAGCGATCATTATGAGCAACGAGTATGAATTGGCATTCTCCAGTCAGCAAGAATCGATTTTTGGAAAGGACAAGCTGCTCAAATCCGCACAGGAAATGAAGCCGCGGCTTGACTTCCTGCGGACACACCGCTGACCTTAAAAGTAAATTGAATTACATTGGAACTCACTAAGGCGCTGGATATATTTCAGCGCCTTTTGTGTTTTCATGTAATCTATTCTTATGCTCACCACCGTCCTATCCGCAGCCACATACGGCATCAATGCCTATCTCATCGAGATTGAGACGAATATTGAGAATACCGTACCGAACTTTTTTATGGTCGGTTTGCCGGACAATGCAGTTAAAGAATCACGAGAGCGCGTCGCTACGGCAATCAAGAATTCCGCCTACACCTATCCGAACAAACGCATCACCATCAATCTTGCTCCAGCCGATGTAAAGAAAGAAGGATCGGCGTACGATCTTCCGATTGCAATCGGCATGCTCGCATCCAGCGGTCAAATCAGCGAGGACCAACTGCGCGAGTTCATTATCATGGGAGAATTGTCTCTGGAAGGAACGCTCCGGCCGATTCATGGTGCACTACCGATTGCTGTTGAATTAAAGAAGAAAGGGATTCGGGGGATTATCCTGCCGAAGCAGAATGTGAATGAGGCTGCAATGGTCGAAGGGATAGATGCGTACGGTGTTGAAACACTTACTGAGGCGATTGACATTCTGGAAGGAAAATCTTCTATCGGTCCATTGCGGTTGGATCTGAAAAAGGTCTTTTCGGTAGAACAAAAATACCTGCAGGATTTTTCCGATGTGAAAGGTCAGGAGAATGTGAAGCGGGCACTGGAAGTTTCTGCCGCCGGCGGACACAATATTATTATGATCGGACCGCCCGGATCCGGAAAGACGATGCTCGCACGGAGGCTGCCAAGTATTCTGCCGCCGATGACGTTCGAAGAAAGTATCGAGACGACAAAAATCCATTCCGTCTCTGGTTTGTTACCACCCGGATCTGCATTGGTCGCGCAGCGTCCGTTCCGTTCTCCTCATCATACTATTTCGGATTCGGCGCTGGTGGGAGGGGGGACAATTCCACGTCCCGGCGAAATATCGTTATCACATCACGGTGTGTTGTTTTTGGATGAGCTTCCAGAATTCGCACGAAATGTTCTGGAAGTGATGCGCCAGCCATTGGAAGATGCAAAGGTAACCATCAGCCGTTCAAAAATGTCGGTAGATTATCCCGCGAATTTTATGCTGGTCTGTGCCATGAATCCGTGTCCCTGCGGCAATTTCGGCAACCCGAATCACGAATGCACCTGCACACCAATGATGATACAGAAATATATGGCGAAAATATCCGGGCCTTTACTGGATAGGATAGACATACACATAGAAGTTCCTGCGGTGAAGGTTGCCGAGTTGGCTCAGAAAAGAGCAGGAGAATCATCTGCTGATATTCGAAGCAGGGTAATACGTGCGCGGGAGATTCAATTACAACGATTTGCCGGCATTCATAATTTGTACTCAAATGCCGGAATGCAATCAAAAGAGATCCGCGAGTATTGCAGGATCGATAGCGCGGGGGAAGAGTTGCTGAAGATGGCGATGTCAAAACTCGGACTTTCTGCCCGGGCGTATGACAGAATCTTGAAAGTATCCCGTACTGTTGCAGATCTCGCCGGAAGTACGGATATTCGGACGGAACATGTTAGTGAAGCGATCCAGTACAGAAGTCTCGACCGGAATCTTTGGATGTAATTATAGAGCACCCTCGTCAAAGGTTTGAAAGATAGCGTTGGGATAATGTAAAAATATCATCAAGGTCGTTGTTCTCATAAAAATATATTTTAGGAATAATTATGAATCTTGTTTCACAACTACTGGTCGGTTTTGTTGCTGTAGAACATTTGTATATTCTCTGGTTGGAAATGTTCATGTGGACGAAACCGCTTGGAAGAAAAACATTTTCGTCGATGCCTTCCGAATTGTTCGAGAAGACAAAAGCATTGGCAGCCAATCAGGGATTATATAACGGATTTCTTGCTGCAGGTTTAATCTGGTCTTTGAGCGTGGGAGATCCTGTATGGTCGGTTAATATTGCTCTCTTTTTCACTTCCTGTATCGCGATCGCAGGTATATATGGTGCGGTAACCGCAATGCGAAAGATCTTCTTTACACAGGCGCTTCCTGCACTGCTCACCCTTACATCGCTTTTGATATTGTAATCAATCCACTGAAAGTTGCGGCAGAAGAAATTTTTTGATGCGCAGTATTAACAATTGTAATAAAAACTCATTCTTCATACATTATCAACAACTTCTTTCCAATATTTTCGTAACTTCATCCCACTATCGTGTCTATATTCTTATTTAATTCCACATTTTTGATTTTACACAATCTTCAAGGAGATGATATGAAGGCATTTGTTCTATTCCTTTTGTTTGCCATTGTTTCACTATCACAAGTGAAAGCGCAAACGAAGAGCATGGTGGCGGAGATCAACATTCCGTATGAAAAATTCACACTCGATAACGGACTCACCGTTCTGGTTCATGAAGACCACAAAGCACCGATCGTGGCAGTGAATGTATGGTATCATGTGGGATCGAAGAATGAAAAACCGGGAAAGAGCGGATTTGCACATTTATTCGAACACCTGATGTTCAACGGTTCGGAGAATTATGATATGGATTATTTCCAGGCGCTTGAACGGATCGGCGCGACGGATCTGAATGGTACAACAAATGAGGATCGAACCAACTATTTCCAGAATGTCCCAACCTCCGCATTGGATATTGTTTTGTGGATGGAATCAGACCGTATGGGACATTTGCTTGGAGCAGTGAGCCAGTCAAAACTGGATGAACAACGGGGCGTGGTGCAGAACGAGAAGCGTCAAGGAGACAACCAGCCGTATTCGATTGTAGAAGAACTTTCCGTGAAAGCGACATGGCCGGCAGGTCATCCGTATTCGTGGACGGTGATCGGTTCAATGGAAGATCTGAATGCCGCATCCCTGGATGATGTGAAGGAATGGTTCAAGAATTATTACGGTGCGGCCAATGCCGTAGTAGTTATTGCCGGGGACATTGATGTGAAAACTGCGAAACAAAAAATGCAAAAATTCTTCGGCGATATTCCATCCGGTCCTCCCGTTGCAAAATATGACGATGCGATTGCAAAACGAACGGGGACAATCCGTCAGCGTGCCGAAGACCGCGTACCGCAGGCAAGAATCTTCAAAGTATGGAACACACCGAAATTCTCAAGCACGGAAAATCATATGTTGATCCTCTTTGCCGATATTCTCGCATCTGGAAAGACATCCCGATTATATAAACGACTTGTGTATGACGACCAGATCGCGACCAGTGTTTCCGCCTATGTCGATGCGCGGGAAATTGCTGGACAATTCAATGTGGATGTTACCGCAAAACCGGGTATTGATCTTGCTATTGTAGAAAAAGCGATCAATGAAGAATTGCAAAATCTGTTGGCAAAAGGGCCGGCAGAAAAAGAATTACAACGGGTAAAAACACAGCGCATTGCCGGATTTGTTCGCGGTATCGAACGAATCGGAGGTTTCGGCGGTAAATCCGATATTCTTGCTCAAGGCGAGATTTATGCCGGAAGCGCAGATTATTACAAAAACTATTTGAACAATCTCGAAACAGCAACAGTTCAGTCGGTTCAAACAACTGCGCAACGCTGGCTTTCCGACGGAGAATATGTACTGGAAGTCCATCCGTTCCCGCAATTCAAGAATGAACCGACCGATTCTACGGTACGGAAAACCATGCCGAAAATGGCTGCTTCGCCTGAAGCGAAATTCCCGAAATTGGAACGTGCAACACTCTCCAATGGATTGAAAGTGATTCTCGCGGAACGGAATTCCGTGCCTACGGTGAATTTGAATTTACTCGTCGATGCAGGATACGCATCGGATCTCGGTGCGAATGCCGGCACGGCGAGTCTTGCAATGGATGTATTGGATGAAGGGACGAAGACAAGGAGCGCATTGCAGATCAGTGAAGAGCTCGCCTTGCTCGGTGCTTCACTCAATTCAGGGGCAAATCTGGACCTCTCCTCGGTTTCTTTATCCGCATTAAAATCCAATCTCGATGCATCTCTCGCAATCTTTGCTGATGTCATTCTCAATCCTTCTTTCCCGGATGAGGATTTCAAACGACTACAGAAACAACGTATTGCCGCTATCCAGAGAGAGAAAGTGACACCGATCCAAATGGCGATCAGGGTGATGCCGAAATTGTTGTATGGTACAGACCATGCGTACGGAAATCCACTTACCGGTTCCGGTACGGAACAATCGGTGATGAACATTAAGCGGGACGATCTGGAGAAGTATCATAAAACTTGGATGAAACCGAATAACGCCACGCTTGTGGTCGTCGGTGCCACCACCATGAGCGAGATAAAGCCAAAACTGGAAAAATTATTCAAAGGATGGAAATCCGGCGATGTGCCGAAAAAGAACGTTGCAACAGTGGATAAACAAAAGAAACCGGCAGTGTATTTGATCGATAAACCGGGTGCCGGACAATCCATCGTCATCAGCGGTCACGTGACATTGCCGCAGGCAAATCCGGATGAGATTGCAATTGAAACTATGAATAATGTTCTCGGCGGAGTCTTTACCTCACGCATAAACATGAACCTGCGTGAAGATAAACATTGGTCATACGGAGCACAGACGATATTCCTTGGAGCGCGCGGACAGCGGCCATTTCTGGCATTGGCGCCGGTGCAGACGGACAAGACGAAGGAATCAATGGCTGAAGTGATGAAGGAATTGAAAGAAATCGTTTCGGAAAAGCAAGTGACCCAAGAGGAATTCTCCAAAGTGCAGAAAAATGCAGTTTTGGAACTTTCCGGATCATGGGAAACGAACGGGGCCATCATGGGTTCCATCGGCAATATTGTCCGGTATGGATATTCGGACGATTATTATCAGACCTATGCTAAAAAAATGAACGATCTCTCTTATGATGATGTCCGCGACGCTGCAGAGAAGGCAATCTATCCCGATAATTTGGTTTGGATTATCGTGGGAGACAAGGAAAAAGTGGAGAAGGGAATCAAAGAATTAAATTATGGGGAGTTGAAGTATCTTGATGCAGATGGAAACGATCTCTCCAAAATACAGGAAAAGATGCCTCCGATTGAGAAGAAAAAATAGAAAAATAAAGGACGGGTGATGAATCCGTCCTTTTTTTTTATACAGTATGTTTGTTGGTTACGATGTGTTTTTACTTTTGAACTATCGTTCCGTCGTTGCCAAGCAGCTTTGTCGATACTTCTTCAGAAATCTGGCGGAACAAATAATCGTACGATTCTGATTTGGAAACCGGTGTAATCGTGATGCTGTCTGCATTGGAGAGATAGATCAGCGCCAGATGTGCTTTATATCGAATTGCCGGGGAAGAATGATCCGCAATCACCTGCTTCAATTTTTCACCTGCATTGGTAAAATCCAGACTCGAATAAAATCGTTTGCTCAGGACGATATTGTAAATGGATCCTTCAACAATCCCATAGATATCGCTTTGCAAAGATGGTACGATATTCTTGTCGACGATTTTCTGCATTTTCCCCGACTCAAACTTCATCTCTTTTGCCTGTGCAACTCCCAATGCAGTGAATAAGCCTAGCAACGCCACAGCCGTGAGTATCCGTTTTGTTTTGTCCATACGACTTTCCTCCTGTTAGTGATTACGATGATTTACAACATCATCACATACTGCAAATGGAATGCCAAAGTAGTATTGGTCAAAAAAATCATGTATCTAACGGGAAAAGCATAAAATAATTCCGATGATGCGGTACATAGGGGTGCCACAAAAAAGCATTTGAATTTGAGGAGAATGTTAAAATCTGTTGAAAATACCGAAGTGTTTTTCAACAAACAGTTTTTGTGCAGCTGGAAGAAATGTGGCACCCTTTATATCACATCCACTTTACATCTTTGTTCATTCGCTGCAGTCGGTTGTTGAGCGCGCGGCGGGTGATACCGAGAAGCTCGGCAGCAATCGATTGATTTCCTTCTGAACGCTTCAATGCTTCTTCGATCATGGTGTCTTCAGCTTCTTTCAGTGTTGGGAATCTTCCCGGAAATTTCAACTGAGCAAAAGAAGATGAGCGTGTCAACGGTGCAGGTGAATCCTCTTTTGTCCTGGATATTGAATTCCGCAGTGCATCGAGAGACAGTATACCGGATGTGTGTACGCTGATTGCATTGAAGATTAGTCCTTCCAGCTCACGGACATTCCCGGGGAAAGAATAGTTGCTCAGCAGTGTATAGAGTTCTTTCGGAGGTGTTGGCCGTTTTTTATTCAGTGCGGCTGAAGCTTTGGTAATAAAGTGATCCGCAAGCATCGGTATGTCGGAATGCCGTTCCCGCAGCGGGGGTATGTGTACATGATGTGATTTTAAACGGTAATAGAGGTCCTGCCGGAATGTATTTTGTTCCTGCATTAATTTGATGTCTCGGTGCGTGGCAACCACAATTCGAGCATTGGATCGTTTCGCAATGTCGTCTCCCAATGGATAATACTGGCCGTCCTGCAACAAACGCAGCAGTTTTACTTGTGTCTCTACACTTAAATCGCCGATCTCATCCAGAAAAAGTGTTCCATCTTCCGCTTTTTCAATCAAGCCTTTGCGTTCGCTGTCCGCCCCAGTGAAGGCACCCTTTTTGTGACCAAAAAGAGTATCCGAAAAAAGATTGTCATCCAGTCCGGCAACATTCACTGAAATGAGTTCACCCTTTCTTCCGCTGGCAGAATGGACTGCGCGGGCGAACAATTCTTTACCGGTTCCTGTTTCACCGGTAATGAGTATCGGCAAATTGGTTTTTGCCACCGCTTCGATATATTTGAATATCGAGAGCATGGTGGAACTGCGCGTTAGAACTTCCGTGAAAAATTCCGGATGTTCGACAGTGTCCCGCAACAATGACTGTTTCAAGAGTTCGTTCTCTCTTCTCATGTCCGCCAGTTGGATACCATGCCGAATGGACGTTACCAATTTTGCTTCGGTGATCGGCTTCACCGCATAATCAAATGCTCCCTCTTTCATGCAGAGGACGGCATTTTCAACGTCATTCACTGCCGTTAACATGATGATTGGTATTTCGGGATGATGCGCAGCGATGAGTACCAACAATTCCAGTCCGGAAATGCCGGGCATGTTGATATCCAAAATGATCAGGGAATAATTCCCTTGCATAAGCATCTTCATTACCTTCGTGCTGTCCGTACAGGAATTGATATTGTTGAAGCCGTTGGAGCGCAGTGTTAATTCGACGCTTAGGAGGAAATGTTCTTCATCATCAACCAAAAGAATCGGATGTACTGGATATTGTTTTGTGCTCATATGGTTGTTTGTTTCACGATATCGAGTTCTTTCAAAATAGGGAGGGTGATTGTTGCCATGGTCCCTTTGTGTTCTTCGCTTTTGAACATCAGCGTTCCGCCATGGTTTTTAATGATTGTATAGGATACGGACAAACCAAGTCCCGTTCCGCCGGAATTGCGTTTGGTGGTGAAGAACGGATCCATAATATATTTCATATCGCTCTGTTTGATGCCGATGCCGTGATCTTCAACGATAATCTTCACACGATATCGCAGAGGATCGAACAGTGTGCTGACCTTTATCGCAGCAGTTCGGTCCGGCAATGACTGGCATGCATTGTTGATCAAATTGATAACGACCTGTTCCAGCTGCTGGGCGTTTCCTTTCACCTTCGGCAAAACGGCAGCATACTCTGCCGTGAAATCGGATGTTGTTTGCTTGATCATCGTACCTGTTATGGCTATCGCCATTTCAACGACGGTATTGACATCCACTGTTTCATTCAGCGAATCGCTGTCGATCTTGGAATATTCTGTCAGCCGTTTCGTTATGGTGGAAATTCGTTCGGAACCGTTCAGGATCCCTTCCAGCGATTGGGTGATTTTACCACCGCATTCGCTGTACGGCATACCTGCCAGGGAAAAATCCGTGTGGTATTTGGCGTGTTCTTCCAGGATCGGAAGAACATCCTTCCAAATTTTACCGAACAAACGGGCATTCAGCATAACGAAATTGTTCGGATTATTGATCTCGTGTGCGATACCTGCCGCCAGCGTTCCGAGGGATGCCATTTTTTCCGCTTGACGCAGTTGACGGTTTCGATGGGCAGCGGCAGCTTCTGCACGTTTCAATTCGGTGATATCATTGAGCAGACCGTCATACGAAATCGGCTGGCCATTCTCATCCTTGGTGATGACGATTTTGTTTTTCACCCATCGTGTCGTTCCATCCCGATGAATTATGCGGTGAATCACCGGTATGGTTTCAATACCGGATAGTGCTGATTGTACCTGCCGGAGGACATTTTCACGATCTTTCGGATGGATCATGCGGTACCAAAGGTCCGCATCTTTCTGATATTCCTCAGGCGTATATCCTGTAATGGCGACACAGCCCGGTCCATGATATGTTTCGGTTGCGGTGTGATCCTTAATCGTTACCGTATAGATATAATCGGTAAGATCGTTCACCAGTTTTTCATATCGTTTTTCTGTATTCATCTATTCCAATCGTTCATTGAATTCAATCGCCTGTTTTATATTGAGAAGCCGCCAAATTAAAAAAGAGAAGAGTCGTCGTTCATAATGGGTTCACTGAGTAACGAACTCCATTCATGAGAAGTAATCTATTACTAATATAAAAATATTTTTGACAATTGAATTTTTTGTCCCATTATCATACAGTGACTCTCGGTTAATGAGTATGCTAAAGAGAATGTCGGAAAAATATTTTTTCTCAGGTGCTTGACAGAGTTGAAAAAAATGTTATATTACATGTAGTTCTTTTATCATAAAAAAACAATTCATCAAGAGTGGATGAGGGACTGACCCGAAGACTCCACAGCAACCGGCGGCTCAAACAGCGTCGTGCCAGGTGCTAAATTCAGATTCTCTGAAAAGGGAACGAAGATGAACTAAAAGCCTGAGATCTCCAAACCTCTTTTAGTTTATCTTTAGCTAAATGAGGTTTTTTCGTTTTAAATACAAAAAAATGAACATTTCAAGCTTACATCTTTTCTACGCTTCACGCCCCGTTCTGGAACATACCTCGTCGTATTTCGACGGTAATTTTCTCTGTTGTCGCTGACATATAGCACTTTTTTCTTGCAGCAATCCTGGTACTGTACTCCGCAGTGGAGTAGTGTATCCTTATAACCGACTATCAAAAAGGAAAATATTATGTCAACGACCAATGGTAAAAAAAGAACCTATCGTTTTGAAACGCTGCAGTTGCATGCCGGTCAGCAGCCTGATCCCACGACAAAATCGCGCGCGGTTCCGATCTATCAAACCACTTCATACAATTTTGACAATGCTAACCATGCGGCTAATCTGTTTGGATTGAAGGAATTCGGGAATATTTATACGCGCATTATGAATCCGACGACAGCGGTATTTGAAGAACGGATCGCCGCCCTCGAAGGAGGAGTTGCCGCTGTTGCCACTGCATCCGGTCAGGCTTCACAATTTCTGGCAATTTCTACCATTGCTCAGGCAGGGGATAATATCATTTCAACCAGTAACCTGTATGGCGGTACGTATAACCAATTTAAGGTCACACTTCCGCGGCTTGGGATAAATGTGAAATTCGTTGACGGTGACGATGTGAACGCGTTTCAGAAACTGATCGATGAAAAAACAAAAGCAATCTATATTGAAACAATTGGAAATCCCCGTTTAAACATCCCGGATATTGAAGCGATCGCAAAAATTGCTCATGAAAACGGTATTCCATTGATCGTGGATAATACGTTCGGTGCCGGCGGTTATCTGGCGCGTCCTTTTGATTTCGGTGCGGATATCATCACACATTCGGCAACGAAATGGATCGGCGGACATGGTACGTCTATCGGCGGTGTGGTCGTCGATTCCGGAAAATTTAACTGGGGGAATGGGAAATTCCCGCTCTTTACGGAACCGAGCCCTGCATATCATGGATTGAAATTCTGGGATGTCTTTGGCGCCCCCGGACCATTCGGCAATATCGCATTTGCAATTCGTGCACGCGTGGAGGGATTGCGCGACATCGGTGCCGCAATCAGTCCGTTCAATTCATTTCAATTGTTGCAGGGACTTGAAACACTTTCACTTCGCGTTGAACGGCATAATGAAAATGCGTTAAAACTTGCGCAATGGTTGGAGAAACATCCGCTGGTGGAGTGGATAACATATCCAGGTTTACCTGATCATCCGGATTATTCGCTTGCAAAGAAATACCTCCGGAATGGACTTTTCGGATCGGTATTGGTTTTCGGAATAAAAGGCGGTGCGGAAGCAGGGAAGAAGTTCATCAACAGTGTGAAATTGTCGAGTCTGCTGGCGAATGTCGGTGATGCCAAAACTCTTGTGATCCATCCGGCTTCCACAACACATGAACAATTGAATCAAGAAGAGCAGCTGCTTTCCGGTGTTACACCGGACCTGGTGCGAGTTTCGGTCGGCATCGAGCATATCGAAGATATCATCGAAGATTTTGATGAAGCATTGCGGGCAGTTCGAAAAATAGAAACGGTTACGGTTTAAAGAATAATCTCTATTTCGGCCGTTCCTCCCGGTGACCGGGAGGAGGGCCGGTGCGAGAATACCATATATGGAAACAACAATTAAAAATAGTATTGAAACAAAGTCCGTTCAGTTGTTCGATGAGACGAATCCATTAATGATGGATTGCGGGACGGAGTTCTTCCCAATTGTGGTTGCATATGAAACGTATGGTGAACTGAACGAAGCATGCGACAACGCGATTCTAGTGTGCCATGCATTAACCGGCAGTGCTCATGCTGCAGGGCGTATCGGTACCGATGCTGCATCCGCCGGTTGGTGGGATTCATTTATCGGAGAAGGGAAACCGCTCGATACATCAAAATATTTTGTTATCAGTTCGAATTTTTTGGGTGGATGCTACGGCACGACGGGGCCAAGTTCTGAAAATCCCTCGACCGGAAAACCATACGGCATGCTCTTTCCGCAAATGACCGTCCGCGATATGGTTCGTGTACAAAAAGCGCTTATTACGTACCTGGGCGTACAACGGATGAAGACAATCATCGGCGGTTCGCTCGGCGGCATGCAAGTGCTTGAGTGGGCATTGATGTATCCCGGAATGATGGATTCCATCATTCCAATTGGAACTTCTGCCCAGCATTCTGCGTGGGCGATTGGCTTGAATGATCTTGCCCGTCAGGCAATCACCAATGATCCGGACTGGAAAGAAGGAAATTACTACGAAACCGGTCAGCCGGAAAAAGGTTTTTCTCTTGCACGACAAATTGCAATGTTGTCCTACCGGAGCGGAGATGAGTTTGCACTTCGTTTTGCGCGCGAACGTCAGAAAAAAAACGGGAGTGAAGCTACGTACCGGTTTGATAAAACGAATCTGTTTCAGATTGAAAGTTACCTGCGGTATCAAGGGACAAAATTGGTCAAACGATTCGACGCCAATACCTATCTTTATATTACCAAAGCGATGGACCTGCATGATGTTACTTCCGGCAGGGGAACATTACAGGAAGTACTCGGGACGATCTCGATACCAGCGTTGACCATTGGCATTGACACAGATATCTTATATCCTGCCTCAGAACAACAGAAGATCGCGTCTCTGCTTCCGCAAGCAACATACCGTGAGATCTCTTCACCGTACGGCCATGATGCATTTCTGATCGAATTTGAGCAAATGTCGGCAATCGTGAACGAATTTCTCTCCATTCATACCCGCTCTTGATCCGTTGAATGTGCAAAGCATAACGATAATAAGCACATTGCCGGTGTCCACTCCTGAAGAACTATTCCAAGTCTCAATGTGAGTGATGGGAAATGATGTTCCTCATTTGTGCAATTTCAGAGTAATTTTTTTTCTCCTTTATATTTCGTATTTTGCTTGAAATAGAAAGCAAAAATGTCGAAGCCAATCGTTGCAATCGTTGGGCGTCCCAACGTCGGAAAATCCACCTTCTTTAACCGTTTGATCGGAATGCAGACCGCCATCGTTGATGATGCTCCCGGCATTACGCGGGACCGTCATTATGCGGAAGCGGAGTGGACGGGAAAACCGTTCACTATCATCGATACGGGAGGTTTTGTCCCGGATTCGGATGAGGTTTTTGAAAAAGCAATTCGAGAGCAGACGCAAATCGCCATTGAAGAGGCAGATAAGATCATCTTTGTGGTGGATGGAAAAGAAGGCTTGTCGCATATGGATAAGGAACTTGCCAATATCCTCCGCAAAGCGAACAAGAAAGTTCATCTGATCGTGAATAAAGTAGATTCCGGAAAAGAAGAGGCGAACTCTGCACAGTTTCATACTCTGGGCCTGGGTGAGGTCTATACTATCGGTGCATTGGGCGGCAGAAAAATCGGAGACTTCCTGGATGTCCTCACAAAGGATTTTTCCATCGACCTTGAAGATAAAAAAGAAGATTCACAGATGAGGATCGCCATCATCGGCAAACCGAACGTGGGGAAATCGTCTCTCGTTAATGCGTTGATTGGCAAGGAACGCTCCATCGTTACGCCGGTAGCCGGTACAACGCGGGATCCAATTGATTCCATCTATAGGCACAACGGCGAAGAGCTTCTGCTGGTGGATACGGCGGGATTGATGAGGAAAAGCAAGATCCGGGCGAACGTCGATTTTTATTCGACACTGCGAACGTTAAAAGCGATTGACCGTTGCAATCTTGCCGTCATTCTTTTCGATGCAAGTATCCCGCTGGAAAAACAAGATTTTCGTATCGTTCAAACAGCTGCGGAAAAGAATATCGGAGTCGTCCTGGGAGTGAACAAATGGGACGCTGTGGAGGAAAAGGACACAAATTCCATGCTGAACTACGAAAAAGCTTTGCGTCAAAAATTACGTCAGTACGATTATATTCCTGCAATCTTTATCTCTGCCAAAACGAAACAACGGATCATAAAATTGATCGACCTGGCGAAACAAGTCCATACGAACCGTGCCATGCGTATTCCCACCAGTTCGCTGAACGAAGATTTGCTGGCGGACATCAAGCGCTACCCGCCCTCGAATAAAACCGGCAGGGATATCAAACTGAACTATGTTACTCAGGTGAAAGCTTCTCCGCCGGTCTTTGCATTTTTTGCGAACGAGCCGGAAATGGTATCGGAAGCGTACAAAGGCTTTCTGCGAAACCGAATCAGGCACCATTATGGCTTCGTCGGAGTTCCATTGACATTGGTTTTCAAGAAAAAAAGAAAATAGTTCACAATCCGGAGCACCAATGAGCACTCTTACAATTATTGATCACCCGCTCGTGAAGAGGGACGTTTCGATCCTCCGCGATAAACAAACACCGAATCATCAATTCCGCGCAGTGATCAACCGCATTGCCGGAATGATGGCGTTCGAAGTAACACACACGTTCTCCCTGTCCGAATATTCTCTGGAAACACCGCTGGAAAAAACGACCGGGCACAAACTGAAGGACGACATCGTCATTGTTCCAATTCTGCGTGCCGGCCTCGGCATGGTGGAAGGATTCATGAATGTGCTTCCTGAAGCGCGCGTCGGCCATGTGGGACTTTATCGTGATGAAGAAACACTTGAACCGGTAGATTATTATTCCAAGTTTCCAAAGACACTTGCACACAGTTTAGTGCTGCTCATCGATCCGATGCTGGCGACAGGAGGGAGCGCCAAATCTGCGCTGACGTTCCTGAAGAACAAAGGAGCTAAAAATATCCGGCTGGTATGTCTTGTGGCATCGCCTGCGGGGATCAAAATTGTACAGAAGAATCATCCGGACGTGGATATCTTTTGCGCTGTGGTCGACCGCGGCTTGAATGCGAATGGATACATCCTGCCTGGTCTGGGAGATGCAGGAGACAGAGTCTTCGGAACGGAGTGATCTTGCTGAAGTACATTTTCATAATTGTATTCTTCGTTATTGTTTCCGCTCCACCATTGCTTCGCGCACAGCTGTTGCGGGACCAGCGGCAGCACGCGCTGATTCTCCGCGGCATCGATCAAACACTTCAGCAGGAATATGATACAGCAGAGAATACCTTTCAATCATTCATCAAAGAATTTCCCATGCATCCCGCTGGATACCTGTATTTGGCAGGAATGCTGCAGGCAAAGAATACCGATTTCGGCGATCGTTTCAATGAGGATCGGTATGATTCACTTCTGAATGCCGTTGTGGATCTTGCAGAATCGCTGATTCAAAATCCGTCGAGCCGGGCAGAAGGATATTTTTATACCGGCAGCGCTGAAGCATTCCGATCCTACACTCGTTCGGAAAATGGAAATCTGCCGTCCGGTATCTATTACGGGCTTTCTGCCGGTGCATCCATGGAACGATGCCTAGAAGCGGACCCCGGGTTTTTCGAAGCAAAGAACATTCTCGGCTCCTTCTATTACTGGCGAAGTAAAATGGCATGGATCCCGTTCATTCCAGACCGCACACGGGAAGGAATCGATATGATCATGAAGTCGCATGCCCATCCGTATGAAAAACATCTTGCTTCGCATAATTTGATGGTTATCTTAACTGAAGAGAAACGGTATGCCGAAGCGGAACGGTATGGATTGAGTATGCTCACCGAATATCCGGAGAACAGACTTTTTCTTTGGAACATGGTAACGTTATATGAGAAATGGGGAAGGAATTCTCACTTGCAAACAGCTGTTGAGCGGCTGCTTGCAAGCACGCTTAAAGCGAATGTGATTAACCGGTATACAGAAGCATCATGCCGGTTAAAACTGGCACGCTTTGCAATGGAGAGAGGCAACAATAGTGCAGCAAAGGAAGAACTGCTTCGTGTCAACGCGCTGCAGCAGTTTGTCGGATCAACCAAAGGGAATTTGAAGAAAAAAATTGGTCAGGCGAACGATTTACTGAAAACAATTGAACGACGATAATGCTTTTAGCAAAACATAAAAAGAAACTGGACGATCTACTGGCAGTGTGCCACAAGAACCTCCATAAGGTCAACGACGATCTCATCACCCGTGCATTCGAGATGAGCGTTGAGGCGCACAAACATGACCTTCGAAGTTCCGGCGAGCCGTATTTCGGCCACCCGTTCGAAGTGGCGATGGTCGTTGCAAAGGAGATCGCACTGGATGATGTTTCCGTAGCCTCTGCATTACTGCACGATGTGGTGGAGGATACTGACATTGATATTGATATCATCCGCAAAGAGTTCGGGGACACGATCGCCGAGATCGTCGACGGTGCCACAAAAATCAGCAACATCTTCGACAGCCATGAGATCACCCAGGCGGAAAACTACCGCAAACTGCTCCTGTCAATGGTCAACGACATCCGGGTAATGATTATCAAATTCGCCGACCGGCTGCATAACATGCGCACGTTGGAATATCTACCCCCGGAAAAACAGCAGCGTATCGCCAAAGAAACCCTGGATATCTATGCTCCGTTCGCACATCGATTCGGTTTGGCAAAGATCAAGTGGGAACTGGAAGATCTCGCATTTAAGCACATTCACCGGAAAGAATATGAAGAAATCGCTCACGGCCTGAATTCCAAACGACGTGAGCGCGAACATTACATTAGAAAGTTTATCGTACCGGTCGAAACGCGTCTGCGTCAGAGCAATCTGAAATTCGAAATTGAAGGACGGCCGAAGCACCTCTACAGTATCTACAACAAGATGCTGAAACGGAACAAGCCGCTCGAAGAAATCTACGATATGTTCGCCGTCCGCATCATACTGCTCACGCCGGATAATAACGAATGCTTCACTGTGTATGGGATTATTTCTGAGATCTATAAACCGATCCCCGAACGGTTCAAGAATTATATCTCGATCCCCAAAAAGAACGGCTATCAATCGTTACATACTACCGTTGTCGGACCGGAAGGAAAAATGGTGGAAGTACAGATCCGTACACGTCAAATGCACGAGATTGCAGAACGCGGAGTTGCAGCGCATTGGTATTATAAAGAAGGCGGATCGCAAGCGCCGTTAGATAAGGAACTGGAGAACTGGATCAATTGGGTCCGGGAAATGTTCGATCAGAAGAAGGCAGATGAAAGTGTCACACCGAAGGAATTGATCGAAAGCTTCAAGCTAAATCTGTATCAAGATGAGATCTATGTCTTCACGCCGAAGGGAGATCTGAAGATCTTGCCGAAGGGCGCTACCGCGATCGATTTTGCTTTCGAGATACATTCGGATGTCGGTTTCCACACCATTGGTGCAAAAGTGAACGGCCGGATTGTACCGCTCAACACTATCCTCCGCAGCGGCGATCAGGTGGAAGTAATCACTTCAAAAAAACAAAAACCGAATTTCGATTGGGAAAAATTTGCGATTACGCACAAGGCCAAATCGCATATCCGGCGGTATATCAAAGAAGAAGAACGAAAATTGATGGATGAAGGGAAGGAGATCTGGGACAAGAAGGCGAAGAAAGCCAAACTTCATATCAATGACGACGATTTGATGAAGTTTGTTCACACGAAGCGATTCGACAATCTGCAGAATTTTTTTCTTGCCATTCGCAACGAAGAAATCGATACCGATGTTGTGATTAATGAATTGACCGATACGAATTTGCGGGGAGAGAGCGAAGCGAAAGAGTTGGAATCTTCCTCGATGTTCAATAAGTTTGTCGATACAGCACGGAATCTTACGACCGGCATCTCTATCTTCGGCACCAAAGGGGACATGCTGTATACTTATGCAAAGTGCTGTAATCCCATTCCGGGTGACGATATCGTCGGGTATGTAACGACAGGTGAAGGCATCAAGATTCACCGAAAGAACTGCAGGAATGTGCATTCGATGCTGAACAATGGCGAAGAACGCATCGTCCGCGTTTCCTGGCCGGATTCGAGTGCAAACGACTTTATCGCAGGTGTACGGATATCCGGCAACGATCGGAATGGTCTGCTCAATGACGTCACGAACGCCATCTCGAACTATAATAACACGAATATCCGCGGCGTAACACTCAATACAAAAGATTCTTTATTCGACGGTCAGTTCATTCTCTACGTAAAAGATACCGCACACCTGAATATTATCATTGACCGTTTGAAACGTATCAAGAATATCACCAGAGTGGAGCGGTTTGATGAGTAATGAGTATACTCGTTATCTGGGTATTGACTACGGATCGGTCCGCATTGGATTATCGTTGAGCGATCCGTTGAAGATTATCGCGCAGGGATTTAAAACGATCCGCAATAACGAACAAAGCCTGGACCAAATAGCGGCAGTCATTGCAGAACAGAATATCGAAAGAATCATCGTTGGGAATCCGTTGAATCTGAAAGGCGAGATCAGTACCAAAGCAGAAGAGGTGAAGCAATTCGTCAATCGATTGAAAGAACGGACGGCGGTAGAAATATTGCTGTTGGATGAACGATTCACGTCGGTGATGGCACAACGTTCCATCATTTCCATGGGGACGACGAGGAAGCAGCGTCAAAATAATAAAGGGAAGGTGGATGAAGTAGCGGCGGCCATTCTTCTGCAGGGGTATTTGGATTCTCATCATCGGTAATGCAGAACGATCAATTACATACCATCCTCCGTCCGTACGGCGAACGTGCCGTTCAATGGGTTCAGCAGAATAAGATGAAATCCGTTCTCGGCGGCATCGCAGCACTCTTCTTTCTTCAATATCTCACTCTTCCCAATAACAGCTTACAGTCTCTCCGGAAAAATAATCCGGTCACGACGGCGATGATGCAACAACGCGAACAGGAAGCCGCAGCGGTTGAGAAAAAATTCATTCTTCAAAAGCGATGGGTTCCTCTTGCACGAATTTCAAAACACCTGATAAATGCGGTGATCGTCTCGGAAGACGGCATGTTTTTCGAACATGAAGGGATTGATTGGTATGAAGTGGGCGAATCCATAGAAAAGAATTTTGAACGCGGGAAAGCGGCGCGGGGAGGCAGCACCATTTCTCAGCAATTGTCGAAAAATCTCTACCTTTCTACATCAAAGGATCCTGTCCGGAAACTGAAGGAATTGATCATAACACTTCGGATAGAGAGAACGCTCTCAAAACGAAGGATCTTGGAGATATATTTGAATGTCATTGAGTGGGGAAATGGAGTGTTCGGCGCCGAAGCTGCAGCCCAGAAATATTTCAAGAAAGCTGCGTCGCAACTTACCCGTGAGGAGGCGGCACAAATGGCAGCGGTCATTCCAAGTCCACGCAGACACCAGCCGAATGTCATGTCCAAGTATGTCGCCAACCGTTCTTCAATAATCCTCAGCAGGATGTCGGCCCGGGGAATGTAAAAATCACGGAGTGCTGTTCCGGTGAATGGATCGTGTATGAATATTCATGATGTGAAAGTGCTGATCGAAGAAGGGGAAGGCTTCGAACTGGAATTCAAACGCAAGGTATCATCCCCGAAGAAGATTGCAAAAACGGTATCATCGTTCGCCAATACTCGCGGCGGAATAATTCTGTTCGGGGTGGATGATGACGGCTCCATCGTCGGTGTGGAGAGCGAAAAATCTGAACTGGATCTGATCCGGGAATCAGCGGAATATTATTGCAATCCTCCGGTAACGGTTGCAATTACAATGGTCCCCTGCAATCATCGTGATGTGATTGTCGCTTTCATTGAGGAGAGCGAGCACAAACCGCATTTCGTTGCAGACGATGACGGCGTGCAAAAAGTGTTCATCCGGGTGAACGATAATTCGGTCATCGCCAGCAAAGAAGTAATTAAAGTGTTAAAAGATGAACGGCCGGATAAACCGCCGCTGACCATCACCATTGGAGAGAATGAAAAAAGACTGTTCGAATATCTGGAACTCCATTCACGGATCACCGTGCCGGAATATTCTTCTCTTATCAATATCTCAATTCGCCGCGCATCACGTATTCTGACCACGCTCGTTCGAGCAGGCATTGTCCGAATCCATACGCTGGAGAAACATGATTACTTCACTCTTGCTTCGGAGGATGAAGTATCCGCAGACAGTCGTACAATACGATCCCAAACGCGACAGCGACGTTAAGCGATTGTTTCAACCCATGCATCGGAATCTCGATTGCCATATCCGCCCGTTCGATTATTTCTTTTGATACACCGGTGATTTCATTTCCCATAACAAGGCATAACGGAAAATCTTCCTGCCTCAACTGATAGTATGGAATGCTGCTCGTCGTCAGTTCTACGACACAGATCTTTATCTTCTGCTCCTGTAATTGCTGAATGGCTGTTTCAGGATCTTTATGATATTCCCACGGCACTGTAAGCGTCGATCCCAGGGCAGTCTTTTCGATCTCTTTTCGAGGAGGGACAGGTGTATATCCCGTCAGAAACAATTTGTTCACCAATGCTCCATCAGCACTTCGAAAAATAGATCCGACATTGTAGAGACTGCGAATATTATCTGCTAAGACATAAATGGGATTGCGCTTAATGTTCGGGAATTCTTCGAGTTTCTTGCGATTTTTTGCAATTTCATCATGTGTTAACTTGTGCATTGGGGGTCAGAATGTTTTTGGATGAGAATTCAAAAATGAGTATATTTATATTCAATTTAAGCCAAAAAAAGTGAGATTTGAAGAAAATAATTATCGCCATTGACGGACCTGCCGCATCGGGTAAAAGTACCACCGCCAAACGTGTTGCTGCACAACTCGGTTACCTTCATGTAGATACTGGTGCAATGTATCGCGCAATGGCATTAAAAGTCCTTCGCCAAAGAATCGAACCGCATAATGCTGCATCGATCGCTGCATTGGCGGATACGACGTCCGTTCGACTGGTCTCGACAAACGGCAAAGTGATTGTGATACTGGATGGCGAAGAGGTTAGTGATGAAATCCGCTTGCCGGAAGTGACCAACATAGTCAGTCCGGTTAGCACTGTAACGGAAGTACGAAAGCTGATGGTAAAAGAACAGCGTGCCATGGGTCACGACGGCGGAATCGTGCTGGAAGGAAGGGATATCGGAACGATCGTATTTCCCGATGCGGAATTGAAAATATTTATGATAGCCGATGTTCATGAGCGTGCGGTGCGCAGGAAAAAGGAATTGAACGACAAAGGTGTTGAAGTTGCGCTTGATGTGCTGGAGAAGGAAATCGAAGAACGTGATCGCATCGATTCGGGCCGCTCAGTGAGTCCGTTGCGAAAAGCAGAAGACGCTATCGAACTTGATACGACAAACCTGACTATCGAACAGCAGGTTGAATTTATTGTAGAGAAAGCACGACGGAAGATCGCTTCATGAAAGTAACAGTCGATAATAATTCAGGATTTTGCTGGGGTGTTGTCCGCACGGTGGACATTGCCGAGCAGGAACTTGCCGGTAGTGGAAAATTATATTCGCTTGGAGAAATTATCCACAATCCCGTCGAGATCGAACGGTTGGAAGCCAAAGGGCTGCAAACAGTCCGCCATGAAGATCTTCCGAAATTGAAGGATGCAAAAGTGCTGATCCGTGCTCACGGCGAACCGCCGGAAACGTATCGAAAGATGAAAGAGTGGGGGATCGATGTTATTGATGCGACCTGTCCTGTGGTGACAAAGGTGCAGGAACGCATTCGAAAATTTTATGATAAACAGTATCAGATTGTAATTTTTGGAAAAAAAGATCATGCAGAAGTGATTGGACTTGTCGGACATACAAACGGCACTGCCATCGTGATCAAATCGGTTGCGGAGACAGAGAAACTGGACTTCACAAAAAAGACGGTTCTCTTTTCTCAGACAACCATGGACAAAGAGACGTTTTATGCTATTCGCGACGCGATTAAACTGCGTATCACCGCGGAATTCGAAGTCGGCACGTTTGAAGAGATGGCAATAGATTTCCATGCAAAGGATACAATTTGCGGACAGGTGTCCGGACGGGACAAAAAATTGAGGGAATTTTCCAAGAGTAATGATGTGATGATCTTTGTTGCGGGCAGAATGAGTTCCAACGGAAAAGTATTGTATGAAATAGCGAAATCTGAGAATCCGAAAACATATTTTGTTGAAAACGAATCGGAGTTGCAGAAGGAATGGTTTACAGGAGCGACATCGGTCGGCATCAGCGGCGCAACGTCCACTCCGCAATGGCTGATGGAAAGAATAAAAAAAGAGATCGAAGAACAATATCATTAATGTATTAAGGTCATCCCAATACACTATACAATTCACTAATCAGTAATTCGACCAAGAGCGTCGTGCGAAGTCAGATACCGATGACCGTTTGACAACTCACACAATCCTGGTCTGGTTCTCGTTCTGTATCAAATGAACAGAGAACATGGAGACATGTAATGTCACAAAAAGAAGAAATAGACGTACTCATCGACGAAAAGCCATATTCCGACGAGGAAATGAAGCAGTTGATGGAGATGTATGAAGGAACCCTCGGAAAGATTACCCAGGGCGAAATCGTCAAAGGAAAAATCGTATTCATCGGACACAATGATGTCGTGCTGGATATTGGTTTCAAATCCGAAGGCACCGTGCCGATTGGCGAGTTTCCGAATATTAAAGAATTGAAAATCGGCGATGAAGTAGAAGTATTTCTCGAAAGCATCGAAGATAAAGACGGTCAAATGGTCCTGTCGCGTAAACGGGCAGATTTCATGCGCGTGTGGGAGAAAGTGACCAAATCGTACACCAACGGAGACGTTGTGCAGGGCAAGATCATCCGCCGCATTAAAGGCGGTCTCGTGGTCGATGTGATGGGTATCGATGCGTTCCTTCCCGGTTCGCAGATCGACGTCCGCCCCGTGCGCGATTTCGATGCATTATTAGGAAGAGACATGGACTTCCGCGTGGTGAAAGTGAATCACCCGTCGGAAAATATTGTTGTCAGCCATAAAATTCTCGTTGAAGAGGAACTGGCGGATCAGCGCAAAGCAATCTTGTCCGGCTTGGAAAAAGGACAGATCCTGGAAGGTATCGTCAAAGCGATTTCCGATTTCGGTGTATTCATCGACCTCGGCGGCGTGGACGGCCTCGTGCATATTACCGACCTGTCATGGGGTCGTATCAATCATCCGTCTGAAATCGTGAAGCTTGACCAGACGGTGAACGTTGTCGTTCTTGATTTCGATCAGGAAAAGAAACGTATCTCGCTCGGCATGAAGCAGCTGCAGCCGCATCCGTGGGAAAAGATCGACGAACGCTATCCCATCGGCAAGAAGGTCAGCGGAAAAGTCGTATCGCTTACCGACTACGGCGCATTCATCGAAATCGAAAAAGGGATCGAAGGCCTTATCCACATCTCTGAAATGAGCTGGACGCAGCATGTGAAACATCCGTCCCAGATGGTCTCCATGGGCCAGGTGATCGAAGCGGTCATCTTGTCATTGGATGCTGCCGGAAAGAAGATCTCCCTTGGTATGAAACAGCTGGAACCCGATCCGTGGAGCTCGCTGATGGTAAAATATCCCATTGGTTCGAAGCATACGGGAACGGTTCGCAATCTGACCAACTTCGGCGTCTTCGTCGAACTGGAACAGGGTATCGACGGTTTGATCCACATCTCCGACCTGTCCTGGACAAAGAAGATCCGTCATCCCGGCGAAGTGGTGAAGAAAGGCGACAGCATCGAAGTAATCATTCTCGGTGTGGACGTCGATCAACGCCGAATCTCTCTTGGACACAAACAGTTGAACGACAATCCATGGGATACGTTCGGCAGCCAGTACAAAGTGAATACGGAAGTTGAAGGTAAAGTTGTACGCATTATTGAGAAGGGTGTCATCGTTGAGCTTCCGCTCGGCGTGGACGGTTTCGTTCCGCTCTCTCAATTATCGCAGACTCCGATCAAGAACCTTGCAGAAGCGTTCCAGGTTGGCGACAAGCTGCCGATGACCGTGATCGAATTCGACGGCGAAAGCAAGAAAATCGTCCTGTCCGTGGTGGAATATCTCCGCGGCAAGGAACAAAAGATCATTGATGACTATGTTGCAAAACATAAACTTCCCCCGATCACTCTGAAGGATGCACTCCCGGTGGAGATGACAGCAGAAGAGAAACGCGCGGCGGATGAAGAAGCATCATTGAAATAATACCGTTCCACACAGTGCCGCTCGCTTTGCTGTGAGCGGCACTTCTATTTTATTCCCTTATGAAGGCATCATTCCACACACTCGGCTGTAAATTGAACTACGCGGAAACTGCGTCGTTAGAGCGGCAGTTTAAGGATCGTGGGTTCGAGATTGTTCCGTTCACCGAGCAGTCCGATGTTTGCATCATCAATACCTGTTCGGTCACCGAACGTGCGGACCGGGAAGCACGACAGATCGTCCGCCGGGCCTTGCGTTCTTCTCCGAACGCCTTTGTTGCCGTGGTGGGCTGCTACGCACAGCTCGATCCGGAAGTGATCGCATCCATTGACGGTGTTGACATGGTGCTCGGCGCAAGTGAAAAATTCCGTCTGTTCGATTTTGCCGATTCCTTCAAAAAGTTCGCTTCTCCCAAAGTATTTGTTTCCCCGATCACTTCCGTCAATGATTTCGGTCCGGCCTACTCCGGCGGCGTTGATGAACGAACACGGGCTTTCCTGAAAGTGCAGGATGGATGTGATTTTAATTGTTCTTTTTGCACTATACCGTTGGCGCGCGGTGAAAGCAGAAGCCAATCGATTGATGCGTGCGTTGCACAAGCAAAAGAACTGGTCGCGGCAGGATATAAAGAAATCATTTTGACTGGCGTGAATGTAGGTGATTTCGGAAAGAATAACGGAAGAACTTTTCTGGAATTATTGAAGGAATTAAATGCCGTTGACGGTATCGATCGTATCAGAGTCAGTTCCATCGAACCGAACTTGTTGCATGATGAGTTGATCGATTTCTGGTTAGCGTCGGAAAAGATATGCAATCATTTCCATATTCCGCTGCAGAACGGTACTGATGAAATCCTGCGCACAATGCGTCGTCGATATACATCGGAATATTACAACACACTCGTCCGAAATATCCGTCAGAAAGCTCCGGATGCGAGTATCGGCGTGGATGTCATTGTCGGTTTTCCCGGAGAGACGGAAAAACTCTTCGAGCAGAATTTTTCGTTCATCCACGAATTGCCGGTAAGTTACCTGCATGTTTTCACCTATTCAGAACGGCCGAATACCCCTTCGATTGGATTTCCCGGAAGAGTTGAACCGAGGATCCGGTATTCACACAGTGACAAGCTCCGCATTTTGGGACAGATGAAGAAATCAGCTTTTTATCAGTCACAAAAAGGCAAAATTCGCCCCGTGCTGATCGAAGGTGCAATCGAAGAAAATATGTTGTCCGGTTATACGGATAATTATGTTCGCGTTCGGGTGCCGTATCATCCCGCGTTGGAAAATGCCGTAGCAACGGTACGGATCGGTGAGTTTTCTGGAGATGCATGTGCGGCTGAAATCGTGCAAGTGACATCATCACAATCAATCATCACTCCGATGCTGCCGGTGTTGAATTCGGCTGTTCGATAAAAGGACGATACTAAAGATCTTGTTACTACTTCAACGAACCATGTTTTGTACTGAAAAACATCATCTCTTTTTGAGGAGTAGTATGAAAAACATAACAATAGTTTTGCTGTTCTTTGTTTGCGGCGTATCATTGTTCGCTCAGGAAAAGTATTTTCATTTACGTTCGGAGCTTACCCGGTCGATCGAATCGCCGGTGACAATTCAGGATATAGTTCCTGAGACAAAGAAATCCGGTACGAAAGCGGTTCTCTATTCCCTTTTGCTGCCGGGGATGGGGGAATTATACGCCGACAGATTTGATCAGGGACGATATTCGTTGATAGCGGAAGGGGGATTGTGGCTCACGTATTTCTCATTCCAGCAATATGGAGACTGGATCCGGAACGATGCGCGAAAGTTCGCAGCTTCCCATGCCGGTGCTTCAACATCCGGCAAGAACGATCAATATTTTGTCGATCTTGGAAATTTCAATGATACCTACGAGTATAATGAAAAACAGTTGAGAGACAGGGAATTAGAAAATGTCTACGATCCTAAAGCTGGATATTTCTGGAAATGGGATTCCGAGTTCAATCGCAGGGAATATCGTGCTATGCGTGTTTCCAGCGAGAGAGTGTTGAACAATTCAAAATTCATTATCGCATCCATTGTGGTGAACAGAATTATCAGCGCAATAAATGCTGCCCGGCTGGTGCGGGAGTATAATTCCAGGGTCAATGATGAATTAGGTTCATGGCGGTTGGAATCATCCCTGATTGATAACGGGCTGAGGCCGGATGGCATGAAACTGAGTATTATACACAGTTTTTAAATTAAGCCCCGCGCAGCGGGGCTTTTTTATATGAAACGGAATATTAAATTAACAATCGAGTATGATGGAACGGAATTCGCCGGCTGGCAGCGTCAGCCCAATGGTAGGACTGTTCAGGAAGAAATCGAAAAGACTCTTGCAACGATAACGCAGAAGTCAACACCGATAGTTGGTGCCGGAAGAACGGATAGCGGTGTCCATGCCCGCGGACAGGTGGCAAATTTTTATTCCGAAAGTTTGTTGACTGTGAGTGACTTTCATCGTGCGCTCAACGGATTATTGCCGGAGGATATAGTTATTCATTCTGTTGAAGAAGCGGAGGAGAATTTTTCTGCGAGATATTCGGCGACAGGGAGGGAATACCAGTATTTTATTTCCCAACAACCTTCTGCAATCGAACGGAAATTTCGCTGGCAGCTTCGCTACCAGTTCGACATCGAAAAAATGAACCGGGCAGCGCAGTCGATCCTTGGTGTTCGCGACTTTAGTGCATTTTGCAAGACCGATTCTGAAACAGAGCATTACTTCTGCGACGTTCGATACTCTTGTTGGCGGAAGGAGAATGGTTCTTTAATCTATTTCGTTACAGCGAATCGCTTTCTGCATGGAATGGTGCGTGCATTGGTTGGAACAATGGTCGATGTTGGCAGAGGTTTCACTCCGGAAGAGAGTTTTCAATCGATTTTGCAATCAAAAGACCGTTCAAATGCCGGTCAGTCGGCTCCTGCACGTGGATTGTTCTTAGAACGCGTAACTTATTGAATATCAACGAGTTTTAGAGTAAATTCATCTATGATACAAGCGGCAATACATACATTAGTAGAAAAATCCGATCTGACCAAACAAGAAACGTATGATGTTATTGTTGAAATTATGTCAGGGAAATCAAGCGAAATAATGATTTCCTCCTTTCTTACTGCATTGCGGATGAAAGGGGAGATTGTTCCAGAAATTTCCGGTGCCGCGCTTGCAATGAGAGAAATGTCCACAAAGATCCGGACAAAACATGAGCATGTTATCGATACTTGCGGTACGGGTGGAGATGGACTTGGTACTTTCAATATTTCCACCGCATCGGCGCTTGTTGCCGCTTCTGCCGGAGCTATTGTTGCAAAACACGGTAATCGTGCTGTTTCCAGTAAATGCGGCAGTGCAGACGTGCTGAAAGCGCTTGGGGTCAATATCGAAATTCCCAAAGAAAAAGTTGAACATTGTTTGGACGAAATCGGCATTGCATTTTTATTCGCTCCCATGCTCCATGGCGCCATGAAGTATGCCGCACCAATTCGACGGGAATTGGGGATGCGGACCATTTTCAATGTCTTAGGCCCGCTGACTAACCCTGCCGGTGCAAAGCGTCAGGTCATGGGAGTTTTCCGTCGCGGATTGACTGATATTCTCGCCAATGTGTTACTCGATCTCGGAACAGAACGTGCGCTGATCGTTCACGGCAACGGAGGGATGGATGAAATATCGACAATTGGCGAAACAAGAATAAGCGAGATTAAAGACGGGAAGGTGAATACGTATTTGTTCCAACTTGACTCCGTTGGGATACCGGCGGCGAATATATCGGATCTGGCAGGAGGCGGGACAGACGAGAATATGAGGATTATTGAATCAATTGTGCGCGGTGAAAAGGGTGCGCCGAGGGATATTGTCATATTGAATGCAGGCGCAGCGATCTATGTTGCCGGTATCGCAGAATCAGTGAAAGAAGGTGTTGGAATTGCTGCAAATGCGATAGATTCCGGTGCTGCAGAAAAAAAATTGAACGACTTGATCGAGTTTACTAATGCGTAACTCACAATTAAAAGAAAAGCAGCAAGTGTCATTCGTCCGTTCTCTCTTTCAAAGGTTCTCATTCCTTAAGAAGAAAGCAGTATCTGAAGAGGAAGTGATCCAATTGTTGGAGGAAGGTGAACGCAGCGGAGCCATCGACAAGACAGAACATGACCTGATCAAAAGCATCCTGGAATTTACCGATACAACGGTGAAAGAAGTGATGGTTCCCCGGACAGATGTTTTTGCTATGGATATCACGACGCCCCGCGATCGACTGTTGAACTCGCTGATCGATCAAGGATTCACTCGTGTGCCGGTCTATCGTGAATCGATCGACCATATCGTCGGGATCATTTATACGAAGGACTTGATCGGCATGCTCGAACACCGGGACCTGATCATTCTGCAGGATGTCATTCGTCCCGCCTATCTTGTGCCGGAATCGAAGAAGATCAGCGTTCTGCTGAAGGAATTGCAAAAAAACCGGCAGCATATGGCAATTGTCATCGATGAATTCGGGGGAACGGAAGGAATTATCACCATCGAAGATATCGTGGAGGAGATCGTCGGTGAGATTAGAGATGAATACGATGAAGAACAAAACGACGTTGAAACAACGAGCGACGGTTCCACGATTGTAAACGGCGGAATGAGCATCCATGATTTTAACGATCGGTTCAAGACGAATATTCCGGAGGATTCACAATACGATACGATTAGCGGATTTCTCCATTCCCAGACGGAGCGCATCCCCGAGCTGCACGAGGAGGTCCGGTATGAGAATGTCTGTTTTGTGGTTGTTAAAAAAAATGAACGCCGTATCCGTCAAGTGAAAATTAAACTCTTACCGAAGGAAATAACACAGATCAATGAATAAGATTCTTACCGAAATTCTGGAGCACAAGAAAACTGAAGTTGAACGGCTTAAGATAACTGCCCCGTTTGATCAACTAATCGAACAGGCGTGGCAGTCTCCCGCCGTGCTGGATTTCGGACTGGCGTTGAAAAATGACGATGGCATCGCCTGTATTGCCGAAATCAAAAAAGCGTCTCCGTCCAAAGGGGTTATCACCAGGGATTTCATCCCGACAAAGATCGCTCGTGAATATAAAGAGGGAGGCGCCAGGGCAATTTCTGTCCTGACCGATGAAAAATATTTCCAGGGAAAATCTGATTTTGTTGCCGCTGCAAAGAGTGCTTCATTCCTCCCAATTCTGCGTAAAGATTTTATTGTTGATGAATATCAAATTTATGAATCCCGCGTTATGGGAGCCGATGCCATACTGCTGATTGTTGCGGCATTAAATGATGTACAATTACGGTCGTTTTTGGCAACAGCGGAAGACTTGTCGCTTTCTGTTCTTGTGGAATGTCATGCGAAAGAAGAGATAGAACGGGCTCTTGATGCCGGTGCAACGATTATCGGCATCAATAATCGGGATCTGCAATCATTTAGCGTAAATGTGGATCTTTCCTTAATGTTAAAAAACTTTATCCCCAATTCCTGCACCACGGTCAGTGAAAGCGGTATCAAAAACTTCAATACTGTCGAACGGCTGGCGCAGGCGGGATTTGATGCCATTCTTGTTGGCGAGCATTTAATGGCACAGCCGCACCGCCGGGAAGCGTTGCAAGATCTGTTACGGATGCCGGAGCGGAATCGATGAGTCCGTATTTCATCAAGATCTGCGGCATTACAAATTATGAAGATGCCGTGCGTGCGATCGATGCGGGAGCAACTGCGATCGGTTTCAATTTTTACAAACAGAGTAAACGATATATACCGCCGACTGCAGCGAAGGAGATTGCAGAAAAGATTAGAGGGAAAATCTCCATCGTCGGACTCTTCGTCAATGAAGATCCCGCTGCAGTACGATCTGCTGGGGCGCTGGTGAAATTGACCTACTGCCAGTTTCACGGTGATGAAGATCCTGAATATGTCAACCAATTTTCCAACGCTATCAAAACATTCCGGGTGAACAATTCATTGAAAGATGTCTATTTCGATGATTATCATGCGGCGGCATTTCTGCTTGATGCCTACGATGAGAAAGAGTACGGAGGGACAGGAAAAAATTTCAATTGGCTGCTTGCGCGAGAGGCAAACGAATTTGGCAAGATCATCATTGCGGGCGGATTGACGGAAGGGAATGTGCGTGAGGCTGTTGAAACTGTCCGTCCCTGGGGCGTTGATGTCAGCAGCGGTGTAGAATCCGGTCCGGGGAAAAAAGACAAAGAAAAGATGAGGCTATTCGTAGAAAATGCTCGGCAGTCTCTTGAACAGCAACTTGAACTATAAAAGAAAATTCTCATGAGCTATCCCAACGTACCAGATGAACGAGGACATTTCGGAATTTACGGCGGCCGTTATATTCCGGAGACTTTATTTCCGGCTGCGGAAGAACTGACGGCGTGGTACGGAAGATTGAAGAACGACGAATCGTTTCAAAAAGAATATCGCTACTATCTGAAATACTTCGTGGGACGGGAAACGCCGTTGTTTTTTGCCGAACGGTTGACGAAAGAATCCGGCGGAGCAAAAATATATTTAAAGAGAGAGGATCTCTGCCATACCGGCGCACATAAGATCAACAATACTATCGGACAAATACTTATCGCCCAACGAATGGGGAAGAAACGGATTATCGCCGAGACCGGCGCGGGACAACACGGTGTCGCAACAGCTACAGTGTGTGCATTGTTCGGTTTGCAATGTATCGTCTATATGGGCGAAGAGGATATGGAACGGCAGGCTCCGAATGTGTACCGAATGAAATTACTGGGAGCAGAGGTTCGACCTGTTTCGTCCGGAAGCAAGACATTGAAAGATGCAACGAGCGAAGCGATCCGCGATTGGGTGACGAATGTTCGGGACACGTTTTATATTATCGGCTCTGTTGTCGGTATGCATCCGTATCCTATGATGGTGAGGGATTTTCAGTCTGTCATCGGCGAAGAAACACGACGCCAGATGTTGGAGCAGGAACAACGGCTTCCGGATGCGGTGATCGCTTGTGTTGGCGGAGGGAGCAATGCTATGGGAATATTTTACCCTTTCCTGAATGATGTTCCCGGAGTAAAATTAATTGGTGTTGAAGCTGCTGGATACGGATTGGAATCGGGAAAACATTCCGCTGCATTGGCGAAAGGTTCACGAGGAGTGCTGCATGGTTCCATGCAGTATCTTTTGCAGGACCAGAACGGACAAATTGAGATTGCTCATTCAATTTCTGCCGGACTCGATTATCCCGGTGTCGGACCGGAACACTGTTATTTAATGGACAACAAGTACGTTGAGTATGTCTCCATCACCGATACGGAAGCATTGAATGCATTGCAACTGCTTGCCCGTAAGGAGGGGATCATTCCGGCGTTGGAATCAGCGCACGCTGTGGCGTATGCCGTGAAATTGGCAAGCACAATGAAAATAGATCAGACGATCGTCGTTAATCTTTCGGGACGCGGCGACAAGGATCTTGGGACTGTTATGAAAGAATTGAAGTTGTAGTTCGATGAAGGTATCGGTCATTATCACTTCTTGGAATACGAAACTCTTATTGCAAACATGTTTGCAGACCATTCGATCATTTCCGCCAGTTGTTCCGTTTGAAACGATCGTGGTGGATAATGGCTCCAATGATGCGTCTGCCGCAATGGTCGAAAAAGAATTCCCTGAAGTGCTGTTGATAAAAAATGCGGTAAACACAGGGTACGCTGGCGGAAATAATATTGGATTCAAACGCTCACGGGGAGAGTTTGTGCTGCTGTTGGGAAGTGATACGGAAATGCTTCAGGAAACGATTCAGCGATTGTCTGACTATCTCGATTCCCACCCGGATGTTGGGATTGTTTCATGCCGGTTGGAATCTCCAGACGGATCACTGCAGCATTCCTGTAAACAGTTCCCTTCTGTCGCCAACGCGGTAGCTATGTATTGTTCGCTTCATTTCCTGAACAAAAAATATCTGATGTGGGATTTTGATCATATGACCGAAAGGGAGATTGATCAGCCGGATGCGACGTGTGTGATGATCCGCCGTGCTGCGTTGGATCAATGGATCTTCGATGAACGGTTCTCCATTCTTTACAACGATGTGGATCTTTGTCAACGGGTGAAACGCAAGGGATGGAAGATTGTGTATATCCCGACCGCGACGATCGTTCATCATGGCAGCCAAAGCACGAAACAAGCCCCGCCTAATGTCCGATTGGTCATGTATCAGAATATTTTATTGTATTATCAAACATACTTTGGTACTGCAGCGCGCATTGCTTTGACACCAATTCTCTTTTTACGGTTCCTGATTGCTACTAAGAGCATATCCGGCATCACTCTTTTTTATTCACTTGATAAGGCGCGATTGTCATGATCGGGGAAGATATTCGGAATATCGTTTTTCGGGACACCAACACGTACTATAATTCGATGCCCGAAGGATTGGTAGCACGGCAGCTGATATCGTTTGTCCGCAAGCACGCAACAGGATCGATTCTCGATCTGGGCTGTGCTACTGGAAATTATTCAGTCATGCTAAAGAATCTAGGGTACAATGTGAAGGCCGCCGATATAAATCCGGAATATGTTCTCCGGGCGAAGGAACGCGGGATCGAAGCAGTAGTGATCGATGGCCGTGTCCCGTTTCCGGACAAATCGTTTGATACCGTTATCTGTTTCGAAGTGATCGAACATGTTGTCGATTTGGACGTTGTTCTGAATGAAGCAAAACGGCTTGCGAAAAGGACAGTGTTATTCACAACGCCAAATTCCGAACACGTGACGGAATTGATTCAACAAGGATTGTTGTACGAACACTTTGCCGAATTGGATCATAAAAATTTCTTTACGAAGAACTCTCTGACTAAGGCTTTGCAAAAACATTTTGCCCATGTGGAAGTGAAAAAAGGAGACGGGATAAATCCGATGGCATTGATTGGTTTTACACCGGTTCGCATGCTGGGAAAACTGTTGACGAAAATTGGAATTATTCGGCCAACGTATCATTTTCGACTGTTTGCCGTGTGCAGGTAATTGAAAAAGAGAAATCCCAATAAAAGTTTTTCATTAAGGATCAATCGTTATGTATACCGAAATATCCAAATGCCGAATCAGCCAAAGTACAAATCTCATTACGGTATTATCATTGGGTGAACAATACTTGACGGGAGTTTTTCCTAAGAGGGTAGATGAGAAGGTCACCAAAGGTCCTCTGGATCTTGTCTGGTGTCCGGAGAGCGGATTGCTGCAAATGAAACAATCGTACAGCCTCGAAGAGATGTACGGGGATAATTATGGATATCGATCCGGTCTAAATGCTTCCATGGTCCGGCATTTGGAACATAAGATTAAAACTCTCGAACGGATGGTGAACCTTAATGATACCGATCTGGTAATCGATATCGGCAGTAACGATGCCACCTCATTGAAAGCGTATTCCGGCAAGCATCGGAAGATCGGTATCGATCCCACCGGACTGAAATTCAAAGAGTTTTATACAGACACCATTACATTGATTCCTGAGTTCTTCAGTGAAAAGACTTTTCATGCGAATTTCCCCGGGAAGAAAGCTAAGATTATCACATCCATAGCGATGTTTTATGATCTTGAATCGCCGATGAATTTTGTCAGGGATATCGAGCAGTGTCTGGCCGACGACGGCATTTGGCATTTCGAACAGAGTTACATGCCCAGCATGCTCCGGACAAATAGTTACGATACAATCTGTCATGAACATCTTGAGTTTTACTCCTTGAAAGTGGTAAAAAGCATTCTGGAACAGTGTGGATTGCAAGTGATTGATGTGCAGATGAACTCCATCAACGGAGGGAGTTTTGCAGTGACCGCAAGTAAAAAAAGATCACAATTCGTTCCGAACCGTCCCATTATTGAGTGGCTGCTGCAGCAGGAGAGTGATATGGGGCTCGACAATCCAAAACCGTATCGGGAATTCGAGGAACGGGTATTCCGTCATCGAAAGAATCTCACTTCACTGATTGAAGCATTGGTTGCCGATGGGAAGAAAATTATCGGATACGGTGCGAGTACAAAGGGGAATGTATTATTACAATTCTGCGGCTTGACGAGCAAACATATTCCATTCATCGCTGAAGTAAACAAGGACAAATTCGGATCGTTCACACCCGGAACACATATCCCGATTATTTCTGAAGCGGAAGCGAAAGCAATGAATCCCGATTACTTCCTGGTTCTTCCGTGGCATTTTAAAGACAATATCCTTTCCCGGGAAAAAGAATATTCTGCGAAAGGCGGCAAGTTCATTTTCCCTCTACCGGAAATCGAAATCATTTAGGCTGGAGCGATGGAAAACTCTACTACTGCGATAATCTTCGGTTCGAACGGTCAGGACGGCTATTATTTAAAACAGCTGCTTGAGCAGCACGGTATTCGATGTATATGTATATCCAGAAGTGGGGATGCTGTTCACGGAGATGTCGGTAACCGGGACTTTGTTGAAGAGCAGATCAAACAACATCTGCCGGGATACATCTTCCATTTTGCTGCACGGTCATCAACACATCATTCTGCGATGTTTGAAAATCACCACACCATTTGTACCGGGACACTTAATATCCTGGAAGCGGTGAAGGATCATTCGCCAAATTCAAAAGTGTTTATCTCCGGAAGCGCTATGCAATTCAAGAATGCAGGAACACCAATTGATGAGCAGACTCCGTTCGATGCATCCAGTCCGTATTCCGTCGCCCGCATTCAGTCCGTTTATGCAGCCAGATATTACCGTGAGAAATTCGGCATTGCAGTGTATGTCGGATATTTCTTTAATCATGACAGTCCGCTGCGGACTGAACACCATGTTAATCAAAAGATTGTTCTGGCAGTGAAACACATTCAATCCGGCAGTTCGGAAATGCTTAAGCTCGGAAATATCAATGTGAAAAAAGAGTTTTCTTTTGCAGGAGATGTGGTGAAGGCGGTATGGATTCTTGTCAATCAGTCGAATATCTTTGAAGCAGTCATCGGCAGTGGTAAAGCGTACAGTATTAAGGAATGGGTGGAATATTGCTTTGCGAAGACCGGCATGGACTGGAAAAACCATGTTACTGCGCAAGAAGGATTTATCCATGAATACGATACGCTGGTCAGTAAACCGGATTTGATGCAAAGCCTGGGGTGGAAACCGACAGTTGAATTCCATCGCCTTGCGGACATGATGATGGAGCTATAAACGTTTTTCAGAAGCAATGCCCAGCAATTCATAGTGTGTGGATTTGTTGGCGTGATGAAATAATCATAACCGTGAACACTTTGAAAGCATCGCTACATCGTAATCATTCCTTGAAAAAGAATATCTCCGCAAATTTTGCCGGCACTATCTGGCAGGCGCTGATGAATGTATTGTTCATTCCCTTGTATATCAAATTCATGGGAATCGAATCGTGGGGGCTTGTGGGCATTTTTGCAACTTTGCAAGGGATTTTCAGCCTTCTGGATATGGGATTGTCTGGAACTCTCAACAGGGAACTGGCGAGACTTTCCGTTCTACCAGAAAAAGAACAGGAGATGAGAAATCTTGTAAGAACACTTGAGACAATCTATTGGTGTATTGCACTATTTGTCGGAACTATTATTATTGGATCATCCCCATTCATTGCAACGCATTGGATTAATGCCGGTAGTTTGAATTATGAAACAATTCAACTTGCATTAATCTATATGGGAATCATTACAACGCTTCAAATGCCCGCAGGCTTTTATTCCGGCGGATTGATGGGGTTACAGAAACAAATACAACTCAATAGCATTAATGTGGTTATGAGTACATTCCGCGGTGCTGGTGCAGTGCTGATCCTTTGGTTGTTTTCTCCAACAATACAGACTTTTTTTTTATGGCAAATTCTTTCAAGTTTGTTCAGTGTATTCATTCTTGGATATTTCCTCTGGCGATCGCTTCCAAAACATGAATCAAAAACTGTTTTCCAAAAACAACTACTGCTAAGAGTTTGGAAATTTGCGGCTGGAATAAGCGGTATTTCCATCCTTGGTGTTTTTCTTACTCAGTTGGATAAAATCATCCTAAGCAAGATGTTATCCCTTGAACTGTTTGGCTATTATATGTTGGCGACTGTTGTTGCGATGAGTCTCGGCAGACTGTTCACACCAGTTTTTTACAGCATTTATCCTCGGTTCACCCAGTTAGTGTCCACCAATAATCAGGATGAATTAATTACATTGTATCACAAAAGCTCTCAGTTCTTTGCCGTGCTTGTCCTGCCGGCTGCGATAGTACTCGCATTATTCTCTAAGGAAATAATGCTCCTATGGACTCAAAATCCTGAAACTGCAGAACATACATATTTAATTGTAAGTATAATGATTATTGGTACAGCGCTCAATGGATTAGTCAATCCGCCTTATGCATTGCAATTAGCTTTTGGATGGACAAGGCTGCCGTTTTTTGTCAATCTCATTTCAGTAATTCTTTTTATTCCACTTATAATACTATTGACCACATATTATGGTGCACTGGGCGGTGCCTTTGCCTGGCTGGTATTAAATATTGGATTTCTTCTTTTCTGGGTGCCCGTTATGCACAAACGGTTATTACAACAAGAACAATGGAGTTGGTATTGGCACGATGTTTTCGTGCCATTGATGGCAAGTATTATTATCGCTGGTTGTGGAAGGTTATTGTTGAGTCGATCATATTCGCCAGCGGAAACAATTATTTATATTTTCCTCATTTCCTGTGCGACACTCGGATTCACTGCATTAGCAACACCTGTCACAAGAGTTTGGATATTATCACAATTTCGTAAATCAAGGATATCATAATTCTATAATGCACACAGACAATAAACAAACTCGTAATGCATCAATAGCGAAAACAGTTAATACCTATTATTCGCAATTCGGGGAAGATAAAATTCTATTTGAGGTATTTCAGAAAAAGACGAAGGGTTTTTGCATTGAAGTAGGAGCCAATAACGGTGTCGATGACAGTACAACATTGTTTTTCGAAAATCTTGGATGGAAGTGCATATTGGTTGAACCCAATCCCTTTCTCTGTCAACAAATTCGTATGGTGCGTAATGCATTGTTATATGAGTACGCCGCATCACATCAAAAAGACACAAAAACTCTCTATATCGTCGAAGGGGCTCAACGATCGGACGGACTTTCGACGATCAGCACCAATGAAGAAGTTCATGCTAACATAGAGCGTCATGGATTTAGTACGCAGTCTGTGTCCGTACAAACGACCACATTGGATGATATTCTAATGCATGCACATATTGACCAACAAATTGATTTTATTTCGATTGATGTTGAAGGACATGAACGTGAAGTCCTTGAAGGTTTTTCTATTGATAAATGGAGACCGTATATAGTTCTCGTCGAAGACAATTCTGAATTAAGAAATACTAATGTCGTTACATATTTAAAACAATATGGATACGTTCGATTTAAGAGAACAGGTGTTAATGATTGGTATGCACATACATCATCTCATCAGCTTGTGAACCTCAGATCCATCATAAAAATGCAATGGTTGATAGCAAAAAGTAAGATTCTGCATCTTCTTAAACAAATATCATTTCTAAGAAAAATAAAAAGATTGCTGCAATCCATTTAAGTATTCATGGTTTTGTAATTTAAAAGAAATTAAATGATCACAGTATTGTTAGACGGCGTATTATTAGCGGAAAGTGAGATGTTACAAAACAACCGGAACGGGATGATCCGGATTGCAGAAGAGATTCTTTATGAATTGGTCAAGAACAATCAATTGGATATCTCTTTCATGAATACGATGTATTCAAAAAAATACGATGCTCATCTCCGTTCGTATTTGCAGAAACACTATCCTCAACTTGAGCATTCTGTTGTTTCAAAAGTGCCGCGCTACTCTTCTCAGTTGAAGGGTATTCATCGGGCGATGTGGGAAATAGCGAAATTGTTCTCCTTACAGGTGAATACTATTTCAACGTTGAAAGGAGATATCTTTCATTCGTTCTATTACCCCTTCCCGGAAAATATCCGAAATAATCACAAACTTACAAAAAGTATTACATTATTGGATATTATTCCATTACGCTTCAAGGGGTATGACAAAAAACTTATAGCTTTGACAAAACAAGTACTTCAAAGTGTCGTTCCGAACTATGCTATTGCAATTTCTGAATTTACAAAACAAGATGTATTGGCGTATGATAAGAATATTGACGCAGAACGAGTATTTGTAGTTCCACTCGCTGCATCAAAAGAACTTTTCTTCCAAAATGTTCATCCGGAAGATCGATACCGCGTTCAAAAGAAATACGGATTACCTGAAAAGTATTTCCTATGCATCTCATCGACGGATATCCGGAAGAATATTGAACATTTGATCCATTGTTTTAATCTATTCATGCTCCAAGAAAAACCGAACGATCTGTATCTGGTTCTGACGGGGAATACAATGTCCAGCTATTCTTTGCTGGATTCATTGAATATCAGCAGCACTGTGCGGAAGAAGATCATTATCACGGAAAAATATATTGAGAACGAGGATCTTTCAGCCGTTTACAGCAACGCGCTCTGCTTCTTTTTCATGTCTTTTTATGAGGGATTCGGGTTGCCAGTTTTAGAAGCGATGCAATGCGGTGTTCCCGTCGTAACGTCCAATGTCAGTTCCATGCCTGAAGTTGCGGGTAATGCAGCTATCTTGATCGATCCGCAGGATACAACAGCACTGTGCAACACGATGCAAGCAGTATACAATCATGATGCACTCAGAAAAAAATATTCAGAATTGGGATTAGCGAGATCAAAGGAGTTTTCCTGGCAAAAAAGTGCAGTGGAATATGCGAAGATTTTCAAAACGATAGCAGCGAATCCATTGGGAAAAGTTAAATAATACGAACAGCGTATGAGTAAGTGCATATTATCGATCTGTATTGCAACGTATAACCGTGCTAGATTTATCAGTGAAACGTTGGAAAGTGTCTTACCGCAATTGACTGGTGAAGTGGAAGTTGTTGTTGTCGACGGTGCATCAACCGATGCCACAGAAGCTATCATGAATGAATTCGTGAAAAGGTCAAATAGGATCCGGTATTTCAGATTACCGCAAAAGGGAGGCGTTGATCAAGACTATAACAAATCGGTGGAACTGGCGCAGGGAGAAATGTGCTGGTTGTTTACGGATGATGATATTCTGAAGCCGGGTGCGATCGCAGCAGTGATGAATGCGATTTCACAGAACCACTCACTCATTGTTGTCAATGCAGAGATTCGAAACACTGATTTGTCGAAAACACTACAATCCCATCGGATGCAGATCCTTGAAGATACTATCTATGCTGAGAAGGATTCTGAAAAACTCTTTATTGATATGGCAGATTATTTAACCTTCATCGGGGCAGTGATTATCCGGAAAAGTGTTTGGATGTCGAGAGAGCGGCAACGGTATTACGGAACTGAATTTATCCATATCGGAGTTTTGTTTCAAGAGGTCATACCCGGCACTTCGAAAGTCATTGCTGAACCGTATATCGTTATACGATACGGTAATGCCCAGTGGGAATCCCGCCGTTTCAATATCTGGATGTTCAAATGGCCGAAATTGATCTGGTCTTTTAAGAATATTTCCGATACAGCAAAGATGCAGGTAGTTTCTCCCGAACCATGGAGAAGCATTCGGTCTCTTATTGTAAAACGAAGCGACGGTGAATATAATCTTCAGATGTACCGCAATTATTTGGCAGGCCAAATCGCAGGCACGATCTGGAAAGCATGTGCGATAATTATCAGTCTCTTCCCAAGATGGATTATAATGAGTGTCCGTATTGTGTATGCATGCTCCAAGAAATTGTAATTCGTGAATAATGAGTGATAAAAAATCAACAAACAATAGATTCTTATTCTCTAGTGACTATCATTGATGCCGCACGTTAGTATTATCATACCGAACTTTAATGGTGCGGAACATTTGGATATCTGCCTGAACTCTATAAGCAGTCAAATATTCACTGATTATGAGATCATCGTCGTTGACAACGGATCTTCAGATCATTCTATCCCATTACTTCAATCCCGGCAACAAAAGATTATTGTTTTCCCATTGTCCGAAAATAAGGGCTTTGCGGCCGCAGTCAACTATGGGATTCAACGTTCTAACGGTTCGCTCATAGCATTGCTGAACAATGACATTGAATTAGAAGCTCAATGGCTTCGGTCGATGGTGAATGCCATTGAATCCGATAACATGCTTGGTTCCATTGCATGCAAAATGTTGAATTATTATGACAGGACAGTGATCGATGCCGCAGGTGATATTCTGACTCGTGCCGGAAACATTATCGGACGCGGATACGGTGATAAGGATTCAGCAAAATACGATAAAATTGAATATGTCTTTGGCGCATGCGCAGGTGCCGGATTGTATCGTAAGGAAGTTTTTGAGACCGTCGGTTATTTTGACGAAGATTATTTTGCATGGTTTGAGGATGCCGATCATCATTTTCGATCACAATTAGCTGGATATAAGTCTCTCTATGTTCCTGCTGCCCGTTGTTTTCATAAACGAGGGGCGACTGCAAAAAAAATGTCAGAACTGGCAGTTCGGCTTCATGCCCGAAATCATTTGTATTATTTGATCATTAATATTCCATCAAGAATATTTTGGACAAATATCATATTTATCGTTTTCAGTCGTTTGAAAAATTGGGCGGCCATTATCCGTGATGGAGATTCAAAAGCTCTTATCTGGGCTTGGTGGATGGTTATAAAGAAATTGCCGGTACTATTAGCGAAGAGACGACGGATTCAATCGAGCAGAAAAGTCTCGCTTACGTATATCAGAAAAATGATAATTCAATGACGATGAATCAAAATCATAAAACTTCTATCCTCATCGTCAATTACAACGGCAAACACTTTCTGCAAGATTGTCTTCCTCCGGTGTTGCAACAGCTAGCTGAAGGGGATGAGGTGATTGTTGTTGACAATGCTTCCTCTGATGGCAGCTCAGCATTTCTCAGAGATGAATTTCCTATAGTACGACTAATTGAAAGTGCTAAGAATCTTGGTTTTGCCGGAGGGAACAATCTCGGCGTGATGAATGCAAAAGGTGCATATATCGTCCTGTTGAACAACGATACCATTGTTCACCCCGGTTGGTTGGCGGGATTAAAAAAGGCCGTTACGGACGAACGGGTCGCTTGTGCATCATCCTTGATTCGTACGGAAGGAATTCCTGATCGGTATTATGAAAAGAATGGGTCGATCAATTTTCTGGGACATAATATCATGCGGATATTCGATGAACCAACCGATATTTTCTTTGCCGGCGGCGCTTCAATGATCTTTAAGAAAGATATTCTCGGAACACCGTTCGACGATGATTATTTTGTGTATGCGGAAGATGTGTATCTCGGCCTGAGGACAAGATTTATGGGATACCAAATACGGCACACGAATGATTCAACCGTAGCCCATTTCGGAAGTGGGACTTCAAAAAAACAACAAAGCACATTCTTGACGTATTACCAGGAACGGAACAGATTGTTGAATACGTTCCTATTCTTTTCTGCCATAACTATTTTGAAAGTAATGCCTTTAATCATTGCAAACTGTTTCGGAAAGTGTTCTGCGTCGCTTCTGGGAAAGAAATACTCATTATCAGGATTATTGCGCGCGTATGGCTGGTTTTTCATCAACATTCGAACGATGGTGCGGAAAAGACATCGGTTGCGAGCGGAACGAACAGTGCATGAATATGAGGTGATACGACATATGACCGGGAAATTGACGAACGGAGAAAGCGCTGTCGGAAAAATCGTGAACGCCGTTGCACTATCGTATTGCAGGTTCGTACAACTTAACGTTATTGAGTTGTCAAAATGAACGTCAGTATTATAATAGTCAATTTTAACGGATTGCGATATACAAGGCATTGCCTGGAATCGTTCTTTCGCTATCATGGTGCTAAATCAATTGAAGTAATTGTCATCGATAACAATTCGACTGATGGTTCACAACAGGAATTGCCTCGTTTGTTTCCTTCTATTCAATTCATTCCTTTGGATAAAAATGTGGGATTTGGAGGTGCTAATAACATAGGCGCCCGCCATTCAACAGGTAGGATGCTCTATTTTATCAATAACGATACTATCTTCATAAATGAATCTATTTCCGAGTTGGTAAAAATACTTTCCTCCCACAATAAGTATGGAATTGTTGCGCCCCAACTGTTGAATGAGGATCGTTCATTTCAACAATCCTTCGGGCAGTTTCCCACGATTCAAACTGAATTTGAGACGAAACACATTGCTGAAAACTATTCGCTTCAACTGGATGTGGATTCACCAATATCCATACCGATCCAGATGGATTGGGTTTCCGGGGCTGCTCTGATGATTAAACGGGAAGTGTTCGAGGAGATTGGAGGATTTGATGAACAATATTTTATGTATTTTGAGGATGTTGACCTCTGTCGAGCGGCAACAAAAAGAGGATTTCTTATATATTATTTGCCGTCTAGTACATTGATCCATTTAGGCGGAAAGAGTTACAGTGACAGGGATGAACGGATCACAGTGGAGTATCGGAGAAGTCAACTACGGTTTTATGATAAGCATAATAGTATCGTGCAACGAATTCTCTTAAGAGGGTATATTCTCTTAAAATTTAGGGCGGGATTGTTTCATCCAAAAATACATACAGCAGCCCGAAAGATTTTAGCTATAGCATTTCGATCACAAAAATAACACTGAACCGATGCGCATAGGAATAGATATACGAAAATATCACGATTATGGAATCGGGACATATATTCAGAATCTGATGAATGTCTATCAACACCGGGATAATCTTGAGTGTGTGTTTTTTGGAAATGATGAACTTCGGTCTGAGACAATCAAGTTGGGAAAAAGTTCATTCATTTCGGACAATTCACCAAAATATTCTTTACAAGAGCTCAAATCAATTTCCAAAAAAGTAAATAGTCAGCAACTGGACATTTTTCATTCGCCGCATTATACGTATCCTGTCGGGCTCAAAGTGCCGGGTGTCGTTACTGTTCATGACATCATACATCTCAGGATGAAGGAATATTTCACGCTGCCAAAGCGGATCTATGCGTATCTCATGATACACCATGCGTGTGCAGCTTCTTCTGCCATAATTGTGGATTCTGCTTTTGGCAAGGAAGAACTCCTTTCAATATTTCGTATTCCTGAGAAGAAAATTCATATTGTCCCATTAGGTGTGGATTCAACGTATTTTGAAATATTGCAAGAAAATGAGGTTGAAAATGTCACTCGAAAGTATGGCATCACTAAATCCTATATTTTATATACTGGAAGTGTGAAGCCGCATAAGAATGTTCCGACACTGTTAAAAGCATTTCATACACTACGGCATCGACATAATGTTCAACTGGTTTTTACCGGTGAACGGATTTCAGATGTACCACAACTGCAAAAATATGTGACGGAAAACGGTTTAACGGACTCTGTGATAGACCTGGGAAGGATCCCTCGCAAAGAGCTCAAGGCTGTGTACCAGTCCGCACATGCAGTCGTGTTGCCTTCACATTATGAAGGATTCGGGTTCTCCATGCTGGAAGCAATGGCGTCCGGTGTTCCGGCGATCGGTGCCCGGGCAACTTCCATTACAGAAGTTGTCGGCGATGCAGGATTATTATTCGATCCATTGGACGATTCAGCATTGACAAGACATCTTGATGATATTCTGACGAACGAGCCCCTGCGAACATCGCTGATAGAAAAAGGAACTGCACGGGCAAAACAATTTAGCTGGGAACAATGCGCGGAGCGAACGATTAACATCTATCATGAGGTGCTCAATTGAAGACAGGGATCTTTGGCGGCACATTCAATCCTCCACATATCGGGCATTTGATCACAGCTGAAAAAGTTCGCACCGAACTTGCTTTGGAGAAGGTCATATTCATCCCATCGTTTATCTCGCCGCATAAACAGGAGGGGGAATCCGCTCTTTCATTGCACAGATTGGCAATGACGCGTCTTGCTGTATCCGATAATCCATATTTTGAATGTTCCGATATTGAAGTGACGAATAAGGAAACCTCCTATACTCTTCACACGCTCGAACAATTACATAAAAATCATCCTAGCGATACGTATTATTTGATTATTGGTATGGATAATTATTTGACATTTCAACTATGGAAAGAACCGGCAAAAGTACTGGACCTGGCAACACTTGTTGTAATGAATCGTCCTGGTTACCCAAAGCAGGTGAATGAAATTGTCGGGACAAGAAAAACAATCTTTGTTGATGTCCCCAATATAGATATTTCCGCTTCCGAGATCCGAAATATGACTGCCGCAAAAAAATCGATCCGTTATATCGTTCCCGCCAGTGTAGAACAGTACATTGGAACGCACGGTTTATACCGCTAAAAATATCTCTTGACAGAAGTTTGCAAGTACTGTATATTTATACAGTGTTCATATTTACAGTATACCTATGACAAACAAACCGCTTACCAAAGCACAACAAAAGGTCCTCGATCTTGTAAAGACCTATATCGAGGAAAATAATATTCCACCGACTTTGGCAGAATTGGCCGAATCATTAAAAGTCAATTTGAATGCCGTCCGGTCCCATTTACTAACGTTGGACAGGAAAAAGGCGTTAAAATATATTCCAAACATTTCGCGTGGAATCGAACTTCTACAGGTGAAGCCGAAAGGTATACCGATTTATGGTTATGTCCCGGCCGGAACGCCGTTCATGTCGCAGGAAAATATTGTTGATACCTTCGAGATTAAAAAGTATATCTCCGGTTCTGATGACGTTTTTGGTTTGTATGTGCGGGGGGACAGTATGAAGGATGCCCATTTGGAAACAGACGATCTTTTGTTTGTTGATCCGAAAGTGGAAGCCAGGAACGGCAGAATGGTTGTCGCCCTGGTTGAAGGGGAGCCGACAGTGAAATGGTATGAACGGGATGGAAATACAATCCGATTAGTGCCGGCAAACAGCAAATATAAACCGATCGAAGTGAGCAGACACGATGACCGCTTTAAGATTGTCGGCGTGGTCGTAGGAATGATTCGATCTATTGATAAAAAAAGGATTGATGATTCAGTAAAATACAAAAAAGCTTCATAGGTCAATTTCAGATTTAAAACAAAAAATCCCTCTTTACGAGGGATTTTTTGTTTTCGTGGACAGGGCCGGAATTGAACCGGCGACACACGGCTTTTCAGGCCGTTGCTCTACCAACTGAGCTACCTGTCCGAAAGTTTCTGAACTTAGCATTCATAATTTTTACCCAATCATGCTAAGTTCATGAAACTTTCAGGATCCCGCTCAAGCGGGATCCGAATTACAAAAGAACTAACCGAAACTACTTTTCAAAGATCCTACGTTCATGAAACTTTCAGGATCCCGCTCAAGCGGGATCCGAATTACAAAAGAACTAACCGAAACTACTTTTCAAAGATCCTACGTTTATGAAACTTTCAGGATCCCGCTCAAGCGGGATCCGAATTACAAAAGAACTACCCGAAACTACTTTTCAAAGATCCTACGTTTATGAAACTTTCAGGATCCCGCTCAAGCGGGATCCGAATTACAAAAGAACTACCCAAAACTACTTTTCAAAGATCCTACGTTCATGAAACTTTCAGGATCCCGCTCAAGCGGGATCCGAATTACAAAAGAACTACCCGAAACTACTTTTCAAAGATCCTACGTTCATGAAACTTTCAGGATCCCGTTTAAGCGGGATCCGAATTACAAAAGAACAAACCGAAACTACTATTCAAAGATCCTACGTTCATGAAACTTTCAGGATCCCGCTCAAGCGGGATCCGAAGCATCAAATAATCTAAAAGAACAATTGTGCATAACAACTCTACAAATATAAAAAAAAAATGCTTTCTTCCCAAGAAAAATTTTCACTGTACGGAAAAATCCCGATGTCTTTTCAACACCGGGATTTTCATCATCGCTTAGATGAATAACGGTGCCATCACCAGGGTAATGGTGGAAAGCAATTTAATTAAAACGTGTAATGACGGACCAGCTGTGTCTTTAAATGGATCGCCGACAGTATCTCCGACGACCGTTGCTTTGTGCCAGTCCGTTCCTTTTTTGCTTTCTACTTCTACAAATTTCTTAGCGTTATCCCATGCGCCGCCGCCATTATTCATGAAGAGCGCCATCAGAATTCCGGTGATCGTTCCAACCATCAGCAATCCTCCGACGACTTCTGCTCCGCTCGCTCCGTGATCCGGGCTGCCGCTGGCTATAAATAACCACTTGAACGAAATTCCCACGACAATCGGCATTGCAACAACAAGCACACCGGGAAGAACCATCTCTTTCAATGCCGCTTTGGTAACGATATCCACACATTGACCGTAATCCGGTTTGGAGGTGCCAAGCATAATGCCAGGATTGTTCTTGAATTGTTCACGGACATTGTTGATGATGGAATATGCTGCACGTCCTACCGCTTTAATGGCGAGAGAGGAGAAGAGGAATACCAACATTGCTCCCAGAAGTGCTCCAACAAATACTGCAGGTTTGGAAAGATCGATGTGATCCAGTGTAAACCCATAGTTGCGAACTTCATCAAAATATGCCGAGAACAAAAGGAATGCAGCTAGCGCAGCTGAGCCGACAGCATATCCCTTCGTGAGGGCTTTTGTGGTGTTCCCAACAGCATCCAGACGGTCTGTTTTCTTACGAATTTCATCTGTTTGATGTGACATTTCAATGATACCGCCAGCATTATCAGTGATAGGACCAAAAGTGTCCATGGCAAGAATATACGCTGCTGTTCCGAGCATACCCATCGTTGCAACCGCAGTTCCGAACAAACCGGCATGCTGTAGACCCGATGTTTCTCCGAGGAAATATGATGAGATCAAAGCTGTAGAAATAACCAGAACAGGATACCCCGTTGATTCCATACCAACGGCGAGGCCGGTGATAATGTTTGTAGCAGGACCCGTTTTTGATGCTTCTGCGATCGATTGAACCGGACGATATTTATATTCGGTATAGTATTGTGTTAAGAAAACAAAAGCAAGCGCTGTCAACACACCGATAACGCCAGCAAGGAAAAAGTTAAAATAATATTCATCGCCAAGCAGCCACTTAGCAGCGATATAGAATCCGATCATAGCAAGTACCGATGTGACATAATAACCGCGGTTCAAAGCTTTCATTGGATCTTCTGTATCATTTGTTTTGACGATCATGATGCCGACGATGGAAGCAAGGATACCAAATGCACGGGCAACAAGCGGGAAGAGAAGCACACCCAGCAATGTCAATCCGGCACCATCAAATGTTGCAGCATTGGCTTTGTAAAGACCTGCTGCAAGGATCATTGCACCGATGTTTTCCGCTGCGGTCGATTCGAACAGATCGGCTCCGCGGCCAGCACAATCACCAACGTTATCACCCACAAGGTCCGCAATCACAGCAGGATTTCGCGGATCATCTTCCGGAATTCCCGCTTCTACTTTTCCTACCAGATCTGCTCCGACATCAGCAGCTTTTGTATAGATACCGCCGCCAAGTTGTGCGAACAGGGCGACGAACGATGCACCAAAGCCGTAGCCGACGATCAACAGGGGTATTTTTGAAATGTCGGTAACGACACCAGTAGAGTCGACGATGGCGAACAATCCGCCAACTCCAAGTAAACTCATTGCAACGACAAAAAATCCAGAGACCGCTCCGCCGCGTAATGCCGTCTGCAGTGCACCGTTCATTCCTTTGGTGGCAGCGGCCGCAGTACGGATATTGGTACGAATGGATGTCCACATTCCCATATATCCTGCCGCAACCGAGCACGCAGCACCCAAAACAAACGATAACGTCGTCCAGAGCGCCAGCATTTCTGCAGAAGCAGGATCGTGTTCATTATGTGCGCGAACAAATGCGTAGAGTATATAGATAATTGCTGCGAGGGCAACGGAAAGATAGGCAATTGTTCTGTTTTGACGGCGTAAAAATGCTTCTGCGCCGGCTTTAATTGCGTTTGAAATCTCCTGCATAGCCGGCGTTCCGGTATCGCGTCTCATTACATCGCGGATCAGATACATGGCGAATAACAGACCAATGACACTGATTCCAAGAATTAACGTTAGTTCCATAAATCCCTTTAGTTTGGTTAAAATGAGGGTTAGTTACTTAAAAATTTGACCTAAATATACAATTTAAATACACAAGAACAATGAGAAGCTCTCGTTTTTTTTCTCACTTTTGAGGATTTTTTTTAACGGAAGTACAAAAGCCAAATGATAAAGAGGATTGGAAGAAGAAATGGAATCGTAAAATGAGTAATATATCGTACAAAGGATGGAGTGTGGATTTTGTAATGGTCAGCAATGGACTTAACCATAAAATTTGGTCCATTCCCGATATACGTGTTAGCACCAAAAAAGACCGCGCCAATACTGATAGCAATTACTGCTGAAGAAAAGTCCGGATGAAGTAGTAGTTCTGATAATGGAATAGAAGAAGTAGGATTAAGATTTCCTTCTGCGACACTATAGAAACTAAGATAGGTGGGCGCGTTGTCCAAAAAACTGGACAATATTCCGGTATTCCAATAAAAGAAACTAGTTGACAGCGACGTCATCGCTTGAGCCTCTGCACGCAGTAATTCCAAAGCGGGGATCATGGTGGCAAATATACCTGCAAAAAGAATGGCTACTTCCTGGATCGGGTGAAACGTAAAATGATTTGCCGAATGGATTGTCTTTTTCGTTGTCAGATACGATGCGACAGCAGCAGCAATAATGACCCCTTCACGGAGGAATATCGGCGATTTTATGAAGACCGCCAGAAGAATGATGCCGAGAAAAATGAAATTAATCGAGCCTTCGATCTTCCAGACTTCAGTTTGTTCGATTTCTTTGATCACAGATTTCTTCTGTTCATGGAAATTCTTCGAATCAAGAAAATAAAACAGAGCCAGCAGCAATCCGACTGCTGTAGCCCACATTGGGAACAGGTGTGGAGTAATCCACCAAAACGGTATTCCCTTTAAATATCCAAGGAAGAGCGGTGGATCACCGATCGGTGTGAGGGATCCGCCGACATTCGATACAATAAAAATAAAAAAGACGATGTGATACGGCTGGATTCTTGCTTTATTCATTTTAATCCACGGCCGTATCAATAACATCGAAGCGCCTGTCGTCCCCAGGATGTTTGCCAGAATTGCGCCAACCAAAAGAACTAAAACATTCTCTTTGGGATTGGTTAGATCCTTCGTGGCAATATGTATCCCGCCGGAAACGACGAACAATGCACCAATCAATACGATAAAACTGAAATACTCACTTGCCGTGTGTAGAACAATTTCATGAGACTGCAGAATCAGAACGTAATATGCGAGTACAATCACTCCCAGGGAAAGGGACACTTTTGGATAATGTTTTGTCCACCAGTCCTGAAAAAAAAGTGGTGCCGTAGCGATAAGAAGGAGCAACAGAACAAAGGGAGCTATCAATACGAGTGAAAAATCCATAAAATTATTTTGATTTGTTTGTGAACATGTTCCAAATGAAATACACTGGTATTCCGGCTGCAACAATTCCAAGTCCCGGCCAGGTGAATGCCGGTTTATAGATCAGCAGGATTGCGCAAATTAATGCTGCTAATCCAATATATAACGCCGGGATAACCGGATAACCGATCGCCTTATAGGGACGTTCAGCATTCGGAAGTTTTTTTCGAAGAATGAAGATACCACCGACTGTTAGAATATAAAAAATCAACACGGCAAATATAACATAGTCGAGAAGATCGCCGTAACTGCCGGAGAGGCACAGCAGGCTTGCCCAAACCGCTTGAACGATAAGCGCCCACGCCGGCACAGCATGAGAGTTTAATTCTCCCGCTTTGCTGAAAAATAGTTTGTCCTTTGCCATGGCATAATACACACGTGCACCGGCAAGGATCAGTCCATTATTGCATCCAAATGTGGAGACCATAATCAAGATCGCCATTCCGACGGCAGCGGTTTCGCCGAATATGACAGAAACTGTTGCCGTCCCGACTCTGTCCGAAGTCGCAAATTGTATCCCGCGTCCCAGCACGTCGTTCGCCGCTGGATTTCCTACTACGGGAAGTACGACGATGTATGCAATATTCGCCAGAAGATAAAGCAACGTGACGATGCCGGTCCCAATTGCCAGACTCAGCGGAATGTTCTTTTTTGGATTGATTACTTCGCCGGCGGTGAATGTGATATTATTCCATGCATCGCTGGAGAAGAGGGAGCCGACCATCGCCACGCCGATGGCAGCGATCAGATTCCAACCAATCAACGGTTCGATGGAAACGATCGAACCATTCTTTACTGTCGTCCAATTCGCATCCCAAAAATTTGCGAGGTTAGCAGTGATCGCTTCGGAATTCCGTGCGATGAAAATTCCCAGAAAGATGACAGCGATAAGTGCAAAAGTTTTGGCGAACGTAAAGATATTTTGCACCACTTTCCCTTCTTTGATACCGGTAAGATTAATCGCCGTGAGGACCGCAATACTTGCGATCGCCAGGAGTTGGGCGGCACTGATTTTGAATCCAAGAATCGCGAAGAGGATATGTTGTTCGCTGAACCATGGAAAAACGACGGCGGTGAATTTCGCGAATGCCACGCCCACAGCTGCAATTGTGCCGGTTTGAATAACGGTAAAGACGGTCCAGCCGTATAAAAATCCTACCAGGGGATTATACGCTTCACGCAGATAGATATACTGTCCTCCTGCGTGCGGCATCATTCCGGCCAATTCGCCGTAACTAAGGGCTGCTGTCAGCGTGATAAAACCAGTGATGATCCAGACGATCAGCAGCATTCCGGGTGAACCGACGGTGCGGGCAATATCGGCGCTGACAATGAAAATACCGGATCCGATCATCGAACCAATAACGATCATCGTCGAGTCAATCAGTCCAAGACTCCGATTAAATTCCTTCTGATGAGTGCTCATACATACTGTAGGTAAGCCGTGCGTGATAAAAAATATGCCCGCATGTCATTTTGAGATTCCATGGCGGGCATACCTATTCGTTCACAATGAACTTATTTCTGTTTTTGCAGCCTGCTGTTTTTTATGCTGTAAGTGAAATAGATAATAAGGCCAATGACCAACCAAACGCCGAGACGCATCCAGTTCTCCACACCTAATCCATAGATCATCCCTGCACACACAAGCATTCCAAGGATTGGGACCAACGGAACGAGAGGTGTTTTGAATCCTCGTTTCATATCGGGATTCTTCACGCGCATAATCCAAACACCCGCACAGACCAGGACGAAAGCAAACAAGGTTCCGATGCTCGTCATATCTCCGGCAACGCTTCCCGGGATGAAAGCAGCAAATATTCCAACAAAAAGAAAGAAGACGATGTTGGATTTATACGGTGTCCGGAATTTCTGATGCACGTCGGAAAAAATTTCGGGAACTAATCCGTCGCGGGACATAGAGAAGAATACACGTGTCTGTCCAAGCAACATCACCAGGATCACGGACGAAAAGCCAGCGAGAATCGCGACAGTGATTAAAAGTGCAAGCCACTCAAAACCCGGCATGTAATGTAATATGGCATAGGCGACGGAAGCTTCTTTACCGGCAACTCTGAAATCAGTGTAGGGAGCAATACCGGTGAGAACGTAGGAGAATAAAATATACAAAATCGTACATACGGCGAGAGATGCCAGAATACCGATCGGCATATCGCGTGCGGGATTTTTTGCCTCCTGTGCTGCTGTTGAAACAGCGTCAAATCCTATAAAAGCAAAAAACACAACACCTGCTCCGCCAAGAATACCCATAATCCCGCCGAAGTTGATATCGTTGCCTAGATGAGATTTAATAACGGAAGGTTCGGGGATCAACGGTGTGTGATTCATCGGATTGATATATGCCCAGCCGAATCCGATAAAGAGAATAACGATAGAGACTTTAACGACAACGATGATACCATTTACAAATGCTGACTCTTGCGTTCCGCGAATAAGCAGCATCGTTATCAGGAAAAGGATTAATATTGCAGGGAGATTTACTATTCCCCCGACCCCGTCTGGAGAAATTTCGAAGGGAGAATGACTCCATTGGAAGGGAATCATCATGTCCCAATGTCCGAGTAGTTTGTTCAAGTATTCGGACCAGGCAATGGCTACAGTTGCCGCACCGAATGCATATTCAAGGATCAAGTCCCATCCGATGATCCAGGCAACGAATTCACCAAGTGTGGCATATGAATAGGTGTAGGCACTTCCGGCGATTGGAATCGACGATGCAAATTCAGCATAACATAAACCAGCGAAAGCGCAACCGATGGCTGCAACCATGTAAGAAATCGTCACGGCAGGTCCGGCATGTTCTGCCGCTGCCGCCGCCGTGCGGACGAAAAGTCCGGCTCCGATGATCGCTCCAATACCGAGCAGTGTTAGATTGACAGGACCGAGTGTTCGTTTCAACGCATGCCCGGACTCCTGAGAATCCGCCATCAAGTCTTTCAGTGGTTTAGTAACAAACAGATTTGACGCCATTACTTTCCTCCTGTAGGTTTAGAATTGCTAGTAGATACGGAAACCGTATAAAGAAATCAAGTTGATTTTTTATAAGACATTATAATTGCTACAATTACAACGAGCGCTCCGGCGAAGAACGGATACGAAATATTCATCTCGAACAACGAACCGGCAGCGATGGGAGTGATCGCCATCGAAACGGTCATCATCGATGCGATTGTTCCGAGCACTTCTCCTTTCATCAATGGATCTGCATTCAGGATAGCCTGATTGGAGACAACGACACGATATATTGCTTGACTGGTACCGATTAATGGGAGAGAAATATAAAACAGTGCTAGCTCACGGGTCCCCGCAAGTGTAAGACCGACTGCAACGAATGAAAGCATGATCAATTCCAATTGATGGTCGGTAAAATATTTCTTCCAGAATTTATTGAGCAGCAGAACCTGGTTCATGGCGATTACCACGCCGACAATTGTAAAAATGCTTCCGGTTTGGACAGCATTAAATCCAAAGGCTTTTTGTGCAAACAATGCAAAAATTGTATGGACAACAACAAATGCAAGGCTAAAGAGAAACCATTTGATATACAATGAACGGAGAGGAGAAGCTTTAAAAGCGCGTAGAATTGGTGCAATTGGATTGTACCGCAATGATTGTGTATTCCGGTCCAAATTTGATTCTTCCAGGAACAGAAATGCGGAAACACCGTTCACCAATGCCATTGCTCCCGCACAGTAGAACGGAAAAGCGTGAGAAACGGTGCTTAAGATACCGCCGACCATCGGTCCCAGAACAAAACCGATACCGAACGTTGCTCCAATAATACCGAGATTTTTTACACGTTCCTTTTCATCATTTTTAGAAATGTCTACAAGATAACTTTGAGCAGTGGTAAAATTTCCTGCGGCAAGGCCATCGATAATTCTGCCGATGAAGAGCATCGGTATGGAGACAGCGCTGGCAAAGACGAACCAACCGATCGACGTGGAAAAGATCGACAGCAGCAGTACCGGTCGTCTTCCTATCCTGTCCGATAGTGCGCCAAGCAGCGGGGCACTAAGGAATGCGCAAAATGAAAAGACTGAAAAAAGGATAGTGATGGTCAAGGCCGATGCGCCGAATTCCATTAAATAAAATGGAAGAATCGGTATGACGATACCGAACCCGAGCACGTCGACGAAGACGGTCGCCATGATAATAAGTTTTTGTCTGGACATGTGTGCAGAAGATACTGAATTATTGTATCTTCACCAAAAACAGATGACACTCCCATTAGTCCTGAAAACACTCCGTTCCCTTGGCACGAAGAAAAATGTCGAGGGAATGAAACGATACGGCATCCACACGATTAAAGCGTTTGGTGCCTCGACTCCGGCAGTACGTTCTCTTGCAAAAAAAATCGGGGTAAATCATGATCTCGCATTGGCATTGTGGAATAGCGGGTACCATGATGCTAAGATTCTCGCGGCACTTATTGCGGATCCTCATTTGGCGACATTAAGTATGCTCGATCAATGGGCAAGAGACCTGGAGAATTGGGCGCAATGTGATGCTTGTTGCGCTGAATATTTTCAGAAAACGAAATTTGCCCACCAATTGCCGTTTCGTTGGTCGCCCAATACAAAAGAGTTTGTCCGCCGTGCGGGAATTGTGATGATTGCGGTAATGTCTGTGCATCATAAAAGAACTGACGATGCTGAATTTGAAAAATTCTTTCCGCTGCTTCGATTGTATGCCTCAGACGAAAGGAATTTCGTGAAAAAAGCTGTGAATTGGTCACTGCGGCAAGTAGGAAAACGCAACCTCCGGCTGCATAAAAAATCCATTGCACTTGCAAAAGAAATTCTCAACATTCCATCGCCCTCGGCACGATGGATCGCAAACGACACACTCAAAGAACTCCAGAATCCAAAAACGATTGCAATGATAAAACGAAGGAAGGGAAATCCATGAAATTCAATGATATCGACCGCCGCTCATTCCTTTCCAATGTTGGCAAAGGATTGGGACTTGCTACGCTTTCGTCAGCATATATAATGTCTCTACAGAATCAATTGTTAGCACATGTGAAGGATCATGAATATTTGTTGCCTGAAGAAAGTGCCGGGAATGAGGATTTTTGGTTTCCCATTCAACAATCGTTCTCCATTTCCCGCGGTGTTATCAACTTCAATAATGGCGGTGTTTCCCCTTCGCCCAGAATCGTAACTGAAGCACTCGTTCGGTATCAATGGCAACAAGAAGACCTCACCGCCTATACAATGTGGCAGATTCTACAGCCGCAAGTGGAAACGATCCGAACTGGACTTTCGGAATTGTTTGGATGCGATCGTGAAGAAATAGCCATCACCCGAAATGCTTCGGAATCTTTGGAAATTCTATTAATGGGTTTGGATCTCCGGTCCGGAGACGAAATAGTAACGACAACTCAGGATTATCCCCGCATGCTCACGACTTTAAGACAACGTGAAATAAGGGAGGGAATTTCATTAAAAATGGTCAAAATCCCTGTCCCGGCCAAAACAGATCAGGAAATAGTTGATGCATTTGAAAGAGGGATCAGTGCTAAAACTAAAGTCATTCTTCTATGCCATCAAATTAATCTGACAGGTCAGATTCTGCCGGTAAAAAAAATCTGTGAAATTTCTAAATCAAAGGGGATAGAGGTGATTGTAGACGGAGCACATTCATTTGCTCAAATTGATTTTAAAAGAAAAGATGTCGGCTGCGATTACTATGGTGTGAGTCTTCATAAATGGCTTTATGCACCAAAAGGGACCGGACTACTGTTTATTAAAAAGGAAAAGATCGAAAAGATCTGGCCGTTAATGGCGGCTGAAAAAGCACAATCGACGAATATCCGGAAATATGAAGAAATTGGGACAAATTCTATTGCACCAAAACTGGCAATAGGTGAAGCTCTTGCATATCATAATGGAATTGGGAGCAAGCGTAAAGAGATGAGATTGCGGTATTTGAGCCGATATTGGATGAATAACTTAAAAAACATTCCCAAAGTGTTTTTTAATACATCTTTCGACGATCATTTCTCCTGCGCGATCGGGAATTTTGGAATTGAAGGAGTAGAACCGATAGAAATCTACGGACATTTAATGTCTAAGCATAAAATTTACACGACGCCTATAATTCATGATGAATTTAAGGGTATTCGTATTACTCCTAACCTTTACACAACCACCCAGGAATTGGATCGTTTTTGCGAAATTATAAATGAAATCGCAAAAAATGGCATTCCAAAATAATCGTTAACCCACCTCGTCAATTGTCCTTTAATTACCCGTTTTCAAAAATGTAACCCATCAATACACACTAATAAGTTATTAGAATACTTTAATGTGCTTAAAGTCATGCGATAATATTATTAAAATACTCTAATTCATTCAATGTTGTAAGGCTTTTTTTAATTATCTACCTTGCTAGTAGAAAATAGTTCAAACCGCTCATTTATTATTTTGAGGAAGTTATGGGAGAAGTTCTTTTTACCACCAATGATGTCGCGACAATACTTCGTGTAGACAAATCCACAGTAAAGCGGTGGACAGATGAAGGAAAACTGAAGTGTTTCCGTACGCCTGGCGGTCACCGGAAATTCAGGTCTGAAGATCTGTATGATTTCATAGCAGCGCATAATTACGGAAACCTCTCCTTGCAATCTCTTCCGCAAATCATGAGCGATGAAATGATTATCCGGTCGATTATACACAAAAAGGAATTTAATGTCCTTCACTCCGTTTGCTTTTCAGCAGCTATCAAAGGAAAGAAGCAAGAGATCCTTTCTCTTTTCAGCGAGAGTATCAGTGGCGGACTTACCCTTACCGGAATCTTTGATCACATCGTTCGTCCGACCGTGAAGAAGCTCGGCCTCCTTTTATCTCAGGGAAAAATATCCGTCAGTGAATTCCACCTTGCACAGAACGTGATAACCGCTTCGATCATCCAGCTGAATGATTCCGTTAAGAAACAACCCCGTAATCAAAAAACTGTCGTGTGCGCGTCCATCGATAACGGAAAAAATGAAATGGAATTGGTTGCAGTCATCACAATGCTGGAATTGAACGGATTTACAGCATTAAATCTCGGATCAGGAATCAGTGCTGAAGAGATTAATCAATTCCTGGTGAGAACGAAACCATTCGCCGTCTGCCTCCACACTTCCTTTACAGAAAATGCGGAAAAGCTGGTGAGTGAATTGAAAAAAGTTGCTGCCATTGCTAAAGCCTGTGGAGCGCATTGTATCGTTGCGGGAAATGCGTTTGATCGTAACGAGGTGAAACAATTAGACGATGTGAAATTCTGCGGCACCTATGAAGAAATTGGAACGATGCAATTTGGAAATGTAAAATCAAATGTAAAACAATAAGTTTAACAATTATAAACAAATAAAGGAAACGACAATGCACAACAAACCTCCGTAAAAAAAGAAGTGTAGTAATAAAAAACAACAACAATAAAAACATTTTAACACAACAACCACATAAGGAGTAACATCATGAAGAACACAAAGTTCTTTCGAGTAGCAGCACTGGCCGCAATAGCCGTTCTGTTCATTGCTTCAGTGCAGCAAGCATTTGCTGTCGGAACGCGTGCCGGTTCCAAAATCAGTGCCGTCGCATCCATCAGCTATAAAGACAAAAACAACGGCGGTAGTTATTCAACGGCCGATACCGTTGCCGTGTATGTTGCCCATAAGCCGGCTACTGCCATCAACATCGTCGAAAGCAATCTTGAAGGATATGACGGTGCTTATGTCGTCTATCGTTTGCTTGTGACCAACGCCGGAAACGGCGGCGACCGATTCGCCATACTTCCGAGCATCACTGCGTCAGGACTTGTTGACAGTCTGTTTCTGTATTCCAATGCAGAGTTGACTGATGCGCTCATTCAGAAAACAGCTCAGTATTATGTAATGCGCGATTCCATCGGACCGGATGCAACCGACACCATTTTCGCAAAGATCAATCTTACAGACAATGCGAATGCATTCTCTTTGACAAGTGCTTCAACACAGTCGATTGCATTCACATCACGGTCAACGGCATCCAACAGCGGTACACCGGGTGTCGATACAACGTATCAAAATGATGATTTGGGATTACGTGTTGTGGATCCGGCCAACCTGAATTCTGCAACGGTCTCGGCTTCGCGGACGATCCTCGTGAAACAGTCCAAACTGACTGTCTATACGATTCCGACTTCCAATACATCCAGCTATCCGCGTCCCGGCGATGCAGTGAAATACGGCATCAAGATCGTGAACAGCGGATTAGGCGGAGCACGGAATGTTGTTGTCACGTTCGGTTATCCGGCGAATATGTCGTTCCAGACATCAACGAACTGGACAGGTTCCGGTCCAAGCACGTATTCACAATTCACGTCCGTTCCCGCGGGCGACTCTGTTGTTATCGCCGCAAGCGACAGTTTAAATCTTCTGCTTGCCGATCTGAATACAATCACCGAAGGAACAGTAAAAACGCCGACCGTCTCTATCGTTTATGACGATACGACGAACAGCGCGGGTATGACCGGCAGAACAAGGACACTGGCAAATTCACCGGAATCCTTTACCGTACGATTCAAATCATATTCTGCAACGATTGCGATGATCGACTCATCGGAAACTGCGGAAGCAGGAGACAGTGCAGTATTTGTCTACACCATCACCAACAATTCTAATGGTTATGACGCATACGACCTTCGTTTAAACAACATTTCTGAAGGTACATGGTCGTGGGAAGCATACAAGGACAACGGCAACAACACCTTCTCGCCGCTGCCGAATCAGGATACACTGTTCACCGATGACGGAAGCGGATATCGCTCCGGTGCGTACATTGCGAACGGTGCAGCGCTGCGATTGTATGTCCGCGCTTATGTCCCGAGCGGTTTGACTTCTTCTCAGGTTAACTTCAGTTATTTCGTTTCTTCGGCTCGCGATTCTGTCACTGCTGAAGACGATACACTGTCCGGTCAATTCTATCCTCAGATCCCCAACATTGTTGTCACGCGCTGGGTCGTTTTCAGTGATTCAATCGCGTTTGGTCCGGCGTCCATCGTCCCGGGTGACACCGCTACGTACTATGTTGAACTGACAAACACCGGTACAGGCCGTGCAAAGAATCTCGTACTGGTGGACAGCATTGCACAGTGGTCCAGTCTTACGGCTGAGCCTTCCTCGAATCCGGAAGTGTTTGTGTGGGATGGATCCAGCGAATACACAGTGAACACTATTTCGACTGATCCAAGCACCACTGCAACAGGTATCGCCGGAACTACCGTTTCAAAATTCGATTACGGTTATAAGATGAACGTAGCCGAATTGTTAAACAGCCAGACACGCCGCTTGCGTTACAAAGTGACCGTGAACTAAATGTTGTTTCGGGACTGTCCTGAGTGATCGGGACAGTTCCGCTAAAGATCGTGAAAATAAAAACACTCACATATTATCTCATCGGACTTCTTCTGCTGGTTGCTGCAGCTCCTGCACAGCGGTTGAAGATCCAGTCGCCAGCCGACCAAACGATCAGCATTCTGAATCGTCAAGCGGTGATTGTGAACGGTGCGCCGGGAATGAAATTGCAATTGCTGGTAAACGGCGTTGCAGTGGATTCCGGCGTTGTCCGTCCAGACGGTGTGATCGATTTCATCGGTATTCCGGTCGAGACGGGAAAGAACACTTTCTTGGTGAAGGCGCTCGGAATGTTCCGGGATGTTGATTCCGTTACGATGTTCATCGCTGGAGAACCCCGGTCGATTGAGATTACCAGCACCGATTCCAATTTTGTTTCGGATGGCAGAAGTGTGTATCAATTTAAAGCAACTGTACGAGATGAATTCGGCACGCCAATTCCAAACACGTATTCGATTTCCGTAAACAGCGAAGATCTTCAGATTTCCGGCAATGATAAAGATCCGTCAACCGAAGGCATTCAAGCACCGATCGAAAACGGCGAGATCAGTTTCCGTGTGATCGCGCCGGAGTATTCGTCCACATCCACACTCGTGGCGAATTGGGGAAGTGTTAAAGGAGAAAAAGAGATCGAGTTCAACACACCGATTGTTCCGCTGATGATCGTCGGTTCTGCAGATGCGACTGGTTCGTTCTTATCAACAACAGGAAATCTGAACGGGCTGAAGAATAAAGGACAGATCGATTCCGGTTTCCATTCCGATGCCCGGGTTGCATTCTACGGACGCGGAACTGTGTTGGATAAATATTTATTGACAGCGTCCTATGACAACGAACGTCGTCAACGCGACCGGTTATTCCGCGATCTGGACCCCGATGTACTCTATTCCATCTACGGCGATAACAGCCGGCTGGATTATACCGCACAGACAAGTAATCCGTTCTTCGTGAAAATGGAACTGAACCGTTCGTATATGATGTTCGGTGATTTTAATACGGCATTCGGTCAGAATGAACTTGCACGCTACGACCGGACATTCACCGGCATTAACGGACATTATGAAACACGGCAAGACAAAGTGGATGCATTCGCGACCGTCACTGACCGCAAGGTAGTTCAGGACGAGATTCGAGGACAGGGAATTTCAGGATTTTACTTCCTCGGTTCCAGCAATGTGGTTCCCGGTTCTGAAAAAGTTCGCATCGAAACGCGAGACAAGCGACATAACGAAGTGATACTCGGCCGTGCGGGGAAATCACGGTTCGGTGATTATGATATCGATTATGCGCAAGGAACTCTCTTCTTCAAACAGCCGGTGCAAAGCATCGATGAATCCGGCAATCCAATGTATATCGTTGTCTCGTACGAATCACAGTCCGGTTTTCCGACGAATTATGTGACCGGTGTCCAGGGTGAACGGGAAGTGGTGAAGGGTCTCATCGTTGGAGCGACCGCAGTGACGGAAGAACGACAGCCGACGAATTATACGCTGCTCGGTTTCAATTCCCGGTATGCATATCAAAATTCCTTCAATAGTTCTGTGGAAGTAGCCCGTGGTTCAGACGTGAACAACAGCGGCGCAGCATGGAATGTTGAAGTCGGCGGTTCGCCGGTGGAACGGCTCAATATCCGATCCTATTTCCGGAAAGTGGAATCCGGATTTGTGAACCAGACTGCCGGCGCCGGCGGTTCATCGGAGATCGGTTCAACCAAGCACGGTGTCGGCGGAACATATGACGGATTGTTTGAAACAAAACTGACGACGGATTATTACCGTCAAGATCAGACTGCTGGCAATGCACATGTCACCGTCAATTCAATTTCGGGAGGTGTGGAACGGGGCATTTCAACATTTGCGAACATAGCACTTCGCGCTGAACATCTGCAATATGAGAACGAACGGACCGATACGGCATTAACGGAACAGCGCACTTCGACATTGGTCAATGCAAAATCATCCGTTCGTCTCACCGATCGTCTAAGCCTGACCGGAGAATATGAACAGAGTTTCAGCAGTTCTGCAAAAGACGCTGTAAAACCATCCAGCGGTGCGGTTGGTGCGGAATACAGGGTTTTGGATAATGTGACGCTCTCTGCTCAGCAACGTTTCTATATTGGAAACGGAAGCACAACAACATTCGGTATCGGATCCAATCTCGGTTACGGAACGACGATGACAGGACGATATGAAATCGGTAACGGCATCAGCGGTGAACGGAATCAGGCAAGCATCGGATTGAAAAATACCACGAAGATCACTGACGAGGTTACCGGAAACATCGCCGTTGAACGGACACGCGCATTGGACCGCCAAGTTGCCGAAGCCAAAACAAGCGATAACGATGCAATCTCCGTCGGCATTGAATATCTTCCGAAACAGTCGTACAAAGCAGCAATCAAGGGCGAGTTTGCAAAAAATACCCAAGCGATCCGTCGTGTGCTGACATTCGGCGGTGATATTCGTATCGCGAACGATTTCACGCTGATCGATAAGATGACATATTATGAAGAGGAAAGAGCAGCGGCTCAATCAGCAAAGAATACGTTTGCGGACGGTTCTCTTTCCGCATATCAAATCGGGAATGTGCTCAGCGGCGGACTGATAAAGAAGTTTAACAATGCGGTCGGACTAGCATATCGTCCAACGGAGTTCGACTGGCTGAATGCAATAGGAAAATTTGAAAAGAAGATCGAGTTCAATGGACTTATCAATCCCAAGACTTTTGCCGATGTGAATATCGTTTCGATCCATTCGTTCGTCGAACCAGTGATCGGTTTGGAAATCGGAACTAAGTATGCAATGAAGTATGCTTCGGAAGAAGCCTTTGGCCTGAGTGCATCAACGATGACGGATTTCTATTTGGTTCGTGCAGAATACGATCTGCGATGGAATAATTTCGATGTTGCTTCAGAATATCGTATTTTACGCTCGCGCATCGTCGGTCAGGATAATTCAGCATCGATAAAGAACGGATACAGCGTAGAAGTCGGCAATGTTTTCTTCGAGAATATCCGGCTGGCAGCAGGATATAATTTTGTGGGGACGGAGGATAAGGACCTGGTCGGAAGAGATTACCAGTCAGCAGGTCCGTTCATCTCCATCCGTGCAAAATTCACGGAAAAGTTATTGAAGTATTTTGAGAACTAAATCATGAATCGTCAATTCAATTCCATACGGCATCGTAGTGTTATCCGGGCAATGATCATTCTCTGGATGACCTCCGCTCTTTTTGCGCAGACGTCGTGGAGAGGAACAACCAGCACTGCTTGGGGAACGGCAAGTAACTGGACTGCCGGTGTGCCGACAGCAGCGGTCGATGCTATCATTGGCGATGTGAACTTTACCGGTGCCAATCAACCGAGTATAACCGCTACAGCGGCATGTAAATCGTTGACCATTGGAACTGGAACAAAAAATTCGACGCTGACCGTTACCAGAGCGTTGACGGTATCCGGTACCGTTACAATTGGAACACGAGGTACAATCTCCCATACGACGAACCAGGTGTTTACTATTACTGGTGATTGGTTGAATTCAGGAAGCTATACTACAAATAATACGTCACGAACAGTTGTTTTTGCCGGAACCGCTCAGACCATCGGCGGGACCAAAGTAACAACATTCCGGCGAATGACAGTGAACGCTGGAAGCACCATTTCTTTGGATACGAATGTTATAGTTAATGTTGTCTTTACTGTTAATGGAACAATCGACCCGTTAGAAAATCCAACGCATGTCATTACTTTAACAGGTGCGACATTCACTCTTAATGCAAATGCAAAGCTTTTTGTCCGTGCCGCAACATTTGCCGGAAACTATACTGTCAATCCCGGAACGCTCAATGCATCGTCAACTGTTGAATATGCTGCATCTTCCATAAATCAAACAGTCGCTGTGCTATCCTACGGCATATTGAGGATTGGCGGTGGAAATTCTACCACTAAAACACTCGCTGGCAATGTGACAATGAAAGGGACGACTGCGGCCACCGGTCAGGTTTTGATCACTAATGGGATTCTTAATCTATCCACTTTTACCATCAACAGAGCAGTCACAGTTGCCGGGGGAACGTTTACGGTAAGTGATAATACTTCATTATTGATTGGAGGCACGAATACATTTCCGGCGAACTATGCAACAGTGAATTTGGGAAACGCCAGCATTGTAGAATATTATGGCAATGCTCAAACAGTCGGTGCGCAGACGTATGGGACATTGAAATTAAGCGCCACCACCGGCGCAGTCATCAAAACTCTTCCCGCTTCTGTGTTGACGGTGAATGGTGACTTTGTCAGTACTATCGGAACAGGAACAGCAGTCTCCTATACTGCGGCAAACGCAATCAATGTTGCGGGGAATATGGATATAGGCGCATCGACCACATTCACAGGTTCATCATTCAATCATTCAGTGAACGGTAGCCTTACTGTTAATGGTATATTCACCGGCTCAACAAGCACACTTACCATGGCTGGAAATTCAACAGCAATTAGTGGTAGCGGAACATTCAATTTTAATAATCTAACATTTACCGGTACAGGTGTGACCGCATCGGCTGCTTCTCAATTGATCATTGCAGGGTCCATCACTGCAAGCGGCGGCTCATTTGCTCACTCGTCCGGCGGAGTCACAACACTCTCCGGTGCGGCAGGCAGCATCAACGGAACAACATTAACATTCGACAGTCTTTCTATTACAGGGACAATAACGGATGCAACCGGATATACTCTCAACGGAAGCCTGAATGTCGGTGCTGCAGCTTCATTGAGCTCGAGTACGGGAACGGTGGTTATGTCCGGATCAGGAAAAACTATCACCAATTCTGGTACACTCTCTTTGTATTCTGTGAATATTACTGGTTCCATAAGTACTGCAACCAATGTATCGATTGCCCGCGATCTTACTGTCTCCGGCACATTCACTGCCACAGCTGGAACAACGACATTCAATGGCACTTCAATTCTGAGCGGGACTGCAAATCTCTATAATGTTGATCTGAATGGTACTTCGCTGCAACCGGCTGCATTTGCAGTTTTGGGGATTGGAAATTCTTTGAGCCTTACAGCAGGAACGTTTGATGTAACAACAACTACACCGAATACGATTTCCTATAACGGTTCGGGCGTTCAAAACATTACTTCCACAATCTATGATAATGTTTCTTTTATGAATGGGAGCACGAAAACTGCTGCAGGAGTAATTACAGCCAACGATTCATTGATTATTGGACCGGGTACGGCATTTGATGGTGCTTCCTTTACACACTTACTCTATGGAAAGTGGGTCAACAACGGCACCTATATTCCATCCACAAGTACAATCAGCTTTATCGGAAGTGGAAATTCCGAAATCTCAGGATCGATTTCGACAACCTTCAATCAATTGACTGTCAATAAATCTCTTTCAAGTCAAACGGTGACCGTATCAACGAGCATCACTACTTCAATAGTAAACATGACCGTGGGAACAATGCAGATTCCCGATACGACGAAGAGTATTACTCTTACATCCGGAAGGACGGGGAGTGAATCTATTTTCGGAAAGATAATTCGTTCCCATGCATTTTCCACCGGTGTGAGCTATACTTTTGAAAGTCCGAATTCAACAATCACTTTTACCTCCGGTTCAGTACCGTCATCGGTATCAATGACAGTCGTTCAATCCGCGCCGGCGCTACCAACATTTATTACTGTTGATCGGGTTGTAAATATCAATATAACCGGAGGGAGCGGGCTCATTACTACACTCCGTCTCCATTATGAAAATAGTGAGACGAATAATCTGAACGAAACGATTATGAAGTTGTGGAATGATGCCGGGGCGTGGATACCGTATGCTTCCACCAGCTTTGATGATGTCAATAATTATATAGAAGTAGCCGGAATTGCATCATCAGTTTCAGGAGATTGGGGAATCGGGTCCAGCGTTTCCTCGAAGGCTGTTACTGATATGAACGGAAATTCTGCGATCGCGGGGGATTCGTTGCTCTATACTATAACGATAACAAATCCGTACATTACAATCCAAAACACTGTTATTGTGACTGATACTCTGGATGATAACCTGATACTGACAAACGGATCTATTAGTGATCTTGGTGCAATCGCAGGACAAACGAACAATGGCAATGGAAGCCTTGTCGGCGGGACCATAACGTGGCCGGCATTTTCGCTGAACAGCGGAGCATCGGCTGTAAGAACTTTCCAGGTAAATACTGATTCATTAATGGACGTTTCGGAAACGATCAGCAATTCCGCTTCTATTGATTTTAGCGGAACTAATCCGGAAACTGTCACGGCTTCGGTTCTAATCACCAATATGGCTGAGGTTATTATCGATACGAATGTTGTCAGCGATCAAAATCCCATCCCGGGTGACACACTGGTATTCACATTAAAATATAGAAACATTGGAACTTCAAACGCCACATCTGTTACTGCTACCTATACAATCCCTGGCAACACGACCTTTGTGTTGAACGGTTATGGCGCAGGAACAGGGACGACAGTGAACGGAGTTCCCATGACGAACGATGCGGACGCAGACGAAGTCACGATCAGCGGTTCCACGATTACCGTGACTTTTTCGCAATTGTCGCCCGGTTCGTATAAACAGTTGAATTTTAAAACCATACTAAACTAATCAAGGAGTAACATTCATGAAAAACACTTTCATTATCCTCTTCGCGTTAAGTTCCATCGCATTCGGGCAGGAAACATCGTTGAACCTGTACGATTATCAATTGCAGGCAAATTCAATCACGAAAACAAAAAGCGGAAAGATCGGCTTTATCTCTTTGAAACCGGTGAAGAATGCAAAAGAAGAACAGGCGTTTGGTTATTGGCTGTCCAACAATACGAACGCCAGTGCAGTGTTTCTGGAGGTGAAAGACGGTCAAAAGACGATCGCTTCTGTAACGGCAAAAGATTTTTCTGCTAAAGCAAAATCACAACTCAAAGGAACAAAAACTTCATTCAGCTACAGTACCGGCAGCGGAGCCAACGCCGTAACAATTATGCTTGAATCGGATGTGATTACTGATGAAACAATGCCGTTGGGAAAGGTTATCCAAATAACAGTGAAGGCGAAAGCGGCGGGGAATAAAAATTTATCCGCAGTCATGACATTATTCGGTGACGGCTTTGTGAGAAAAGTGGGCACCAATGGAATTTCTAACAGCCGTACGGAAAAAGGAAAGGCGGATTTCCCGTTCGCGATCATTGTCGGCAATACCGGCACGACGGTCAACACGGATAATGCCATTCAAAAAAGTGCAGGGAAACTGGTGAAACTAACTTCTGCGACGATAGCATCATCGGGAGAAGAAGTGGAATTACTTTCGTTCCGCACACATGCGTCCACAGTGAAAAATTTTGAAAAAGCATCTAAACAGGCGGCGAATATCGAGCAGGCAGTGACGAATAAAAAGAATGTTACAGAATTTTCTCTGTTGAACAGTGCAAGTAAAACGAATCCGTTTCCTGGCGATACAATTATCTATTACATCACCTATCACAACATTGGAAATTCTCCGGGGCAGGACATAGTCGTTTCCAACGATATCCCGGTCAATACATTTTACGTAGATGGTTCTGCAGAAGGTGAAGATGCGGAGGTCACAATTAATCGAAAGAAAGTCGTACCTCCTCAGCAGGGAGAAGTGATCTCCGTTTCCTGGAAGATCACAAAACAAGTGAATCCCGGCGAAGAAGGAACTGTCTCGTTGAAGGCAGTCATACGATAACGAAGTGTTTTCCCATGGGGGTATTATGAAAAGCTATATTTCGCGTCTCACCGCGCTCTTTCTTATGATGTTAACCGCGGCGGTAACACAAAATGCATCGGCTGCGGGAACTCCGGCAGGCACGGTGATTCAAACCAGGTCCAAAGTGACCTATACAAGCGCCAGCGGAGCTACGATCGATACTGCTTATTCAAATTACGTAAACTTTACTGTCGGACAGGTCGCTGCAGTGAATATTACGCCGGCCACGAACGCTGTCACAACGGAAAGCGACAGTGTGTATGTAGTCTATGCACTGACAATAACAAATTCGGGCAACGGTCCGGACCAATTCATGCTCTCAAGCACGTCCTCAAAAGAATGGATGCGTGTGATGTATTTTGATGCCGACGGCGACGGCACACTGCAATCTTCCGAGATCACCGCAGGGGCAATTACGCAAACAACATCGATTGCTGCAGATGCATCGTATAAATTCTTCATCCGTATTTTTGCTCCCCGTGATCCGGCGTTGAACGGTCAGACCGATACGACTGTAGTGAATGCCGCATCGGTTTTTGACGATACAAAGGGCAATACCGCACAGGCAAGAACCACTGTTCACACTGCGAACTTTGCGAACATCACATCTGGATTGACAGTAACACCGTCGAATCCTTCACCAGGGGATAATGTTACTTATAGTATTACAATAACGAACAGCGGTAACGTGATGGCGAGCGGTCTCACGCTGTCGGATCATATCGATCCGCTTCTTTTTACTTTTGTTTCCGCAACATCCACAAAAGGAATGGTCATAACCTCAGGTAATCCGATAATTTGGAATATCGGAACACTCGATCCGGGGAGTTCTGTTACTGTGACCATTACTTTGAAAGTGAATCCTGACTTATCCGTTGGAACAGTGTTGAATAATTCTATCGATGTCACCTACTCGGTGGGTGGAAGCACATTTACTGTTTCTACTAACAATCCTCCTGCGATCATTGGAGTGACTCTGGGCGTAGAGATCACCCCGCTCACTGTAAGTGCTAACGCTGAACCGGAAGATACTTTGTCATATTCTATTAGAGTTAAAAATACCGGAAATACAAAAGATGTATTGGAATTGGAATATTCATCGACAAATTCCTATTCATGGTCATTCTTTAAGGACGTCGATTTGAATGATAGCCTAAGTGCCGCCGACACTCAACTTGCAAATACCAATGGTTCTGCTGGTGTCGATGTCGATTCAATCACAGCGGGAGACAGTGTCCGAATTCTTGCACGGTTGATCGTACCTTTTGTTCAAACTGATCAATTACAGGAAGTAACAACCTTTACCGTTCGTTCGGCGATCGATGCGGAAAAAACAGGAACGACGACTGCAACAACGACTATCAATATTGCAGGTATTGTGCTTGTACGTTCCGTTTCACCGGAAGGGGATCAACCACCGGAAACCGAGATGACATTCTCCGTAACATATCAAAATACAGGACATGGTGCAGCATATAATGTTGTTGTGACGGAAACTGAAGCGGACAGTATGACCTATACTCCGGATTCCGTTATTCTCAATGGTATTACAAAAACGGATGCGGCGGACGGCGATGAAGTAACGGTCACAACTGTTTCAACGAAAAAGGTCATCACGATTCTTCTCGGTACGTTGAACGGTCAATCAACGCCGAGAACTATCACGTATCGAGCAACAATCAATTGATCACGAATTCGACTTTCTGAATGAAAAAAGTATATCAAAATATATTTGTGCTTGCTGTCGCAACCGTACTTTTGCTGCCGGAAATGTTTGCGGCGGGAACTCCCGCTGGAACCGTAATACAAACTCGTTCCAGGGTTGTGTATTCGTCGCAGAGCGGCGAGAGACTGGATACAGTATTTTCCGCAGTGGTGAATATCGTTGTAGGTCAAAAGGCGGCGTTGAATATTGTCCCGAAAAGCGGTTCACAAACAACGGTTAGCGACAGTACAACAGTTGATTTTGCCGTTACTGTATTGAATTCTGGAAATGGAACTGATGAAGCAAGAATTGCAACAACATCGTCCGAAGGCTGGAATACTGCGGTGTATGCAGACGGCAACGGCGACGGCATTCTTCAATCAACTGAACACGATGAGGGAACAGTTTCGAGGACTAATGCGATCGCCGCGGATGCTCAATTTGCATTGATCTTCCGGGTGTCTGTTCCAAGAGGCGAGGCATTGAACGGTACCAATGATACGTTGTCGGTCATCGTCAAATCGGATTTTGATTCTACGAAGACGAATTCCGGGAATTACGTAACGCTAGTGCGAACTTCCGGATTGAATCCGATATCTCCTGGATTAACACTGGATAATGCAGCACCACAAGCAGGCCAGCAAATAACATATTCATTTTCTTTAATGAACAACGGTTCAGTTCCGGCTGAAAGCCTGACAATTTCGGATCTAATTCCAACTGGACTATCGTTCTTATCCGGAAATACTTCGACGGGTTCATTCTTAAACGGAACTCCAGTCGTGGCATGGAAGATCGGAACGCTCGCCCCGTCGCAATCCGTTACTGTTACGCTTACTGTTCAATTGAATACTGAAAATATTCCCGGGAAAGTAATCGAAAATCAGTTTGCTGTCACATACATGGTCGGATCCAATTCCTATATGGTACTGAGCAACGCAAGATCGTTGACAGTTTCTGGCGTGCTGCAGTATGGAGTCGGCATCAGCGCGCTCCAGTCTGCAATGACGAAAGAAGCGGGAGATTCTGTTGCCTATGGATTCATCGTGAGAAATGCGGGGGCGTTTCGGGATGTAGTGGAACTGGACGTCTCTTCAAACCTTGAATTACCTTGGAAATTATATCGGGATGATAATGCGAATCGTGCATGGGATAAAAATGATCCATTGATAGTGAATACAAACGATTCGGCCGGTGTTGACCTTGACTCATTGTCGGTTGGCGATAGTGTCCGGGTATTTGCCGTTATTTCGATTCCGAAAATGGAATCCGATCAATTGGTAGACTCTGTTGTGATTACGGCGCAGTCAGCACGAGACCATTCAAAATTCGAAAAGGCAGCCACGAAAACAACAATACTCTCACCTGTCGTAACGTTAAGTAAAAGTATTTTCCCTGTCGGAAATCAACCAGCCGGTTCAGTCATCACCTATACAATAGCATATGCAAATAATGGCAGTGTCGGCGTAAAGGATTTTGCGGTGATTGATGCAACACCTGAGCATACAAACTATGTTCAGAACAGCGTCAAATTAAACGGACTTGCTGTAGCGGATAATACCGGCAGTGTTGTGATAGCTCCCGGTCAGAACCAAAACACTATTGTATCCGTTTCCATTGGCGCATTGTCCGCTCAATCAAACGGTTCCATTGAATTCAAAGTGAAGATAAAATAATAATGTATCATTGTATGCCGGTAAAGAGGAATTCTATAGGACGAGTGAAGTTTGTCGCAATATTGATCGCATTGGCGGCAGCGTTGAGTATTGCGGTATATCCGCAAACAGCGCCGAATACCGTCATATCGAGTCAGGCGAAAGCAGTTTTCCAGTACAAGACTTTTCCACAGGATACTATCAAATCGAACGTACTTCAGTTCACCGTTTTGGATGCGCCGAATTTTGAAGTAAGTTTTAGTGAAGAAAATTCTGCGGTGTTTGGCAAAGAAACAGTTGCTGTTCGTATCATCTATAAAAATGTTGGAAATAAAAAAGCGGATAGTGCGTTTGTGGAGGGAGTTCTTCCGCAGGCGGGAATGCGATTCCTGCCAGGATCCACTGCCGGAACAATCTCGGGTAGTACGGTCAAATGGAAACTCGCGAATATCCCGTCGGGTAAAAGTGATTCGGTAGCGGTAAAAGTTATTATCGACAGCGGCCTGGTGTTGAATACGGAATTATCCATGCAGGCGGACATGAGTTGGGGATCATCGATGGTGAGCGCTTCAAAACCATTTGTGATTAGTGCATTCCCGCGATTAGAACTTTCACTTTCGCCTCAGTCGGAAACGGTCGGTTCCGGAAGGACAATGACCTATCGCGTTACCGTCAGAAATAGCGGTAATCTGGCTTCGACAAATACACTCCTGTTTGATACGTTGTCTTCCAATGGATCATTTGCATCGTCCAGCATAACGCCGGACAGCATTTCGGCGGATAAGCAGTTGATAAAATGGAATCTTGGTACGATTCCCGGTTTCTCATCAAAAGAAATACAGATTAATGTTGTTACACTGCCGAATATCGGTCACACGGAGATCAGGAACAGTGCGGCAGCCTTTGCTTCCAATGCATCACAAGGGGATGGTGATGTTGTTGTCAACACCATTCTACCGGTGAGACCTGTTTCGATGGAGCTTTCTGCTTCGCCGGAATATATTTTTGGTCAAGTCAACAAGGACAGTTCATACATCACTGCTGTCATAAAGGATTCGTCCGGTGAGGTACTGCCGGATGGAGCCTTGGTACGGTATTCGACTTCGCTTGGCACATTTTCCAATGCGGCAGCTTCTTTTTTAACTACCATTAAAAAAGGTTTTGCATTAGCGACGCTTCGATCGATCGATGTCAGTAATGATATCAGCAAAGCAAAGATATCGGTAACTGCCGGGGTGCAGCAGTTCGGAACGGTGCAGGAGACGACTGCGGTGTATTTCTTTCCCGGCGCCGTTACCGGAAAGATCGCCAGCGGACTTGAACACACACCGTTTGCCGGCGCGATTGTTCAGGTGTTGAATTCAACAAAAAATGTGATCGGAGCGGATACGTCCGGTACAGATGGTAAATTTTTCATTGCGCTAAATAAAGATGTGCAAAAGTATATTGTGAAGATGCTTGTTATTGATAGGTACGGTGATTCGATAACAACTTCTGCCGAGATTGATCCGTCGAAGTTTCCAATTCCTCCGGTTGAAATTCCGAATATTATTTCGGGAAGGATAGAATATAAGAATTCCGGCGGCGCTGTTGCTGCTTCGAATATTACTGTGTTCCTGGATTCTCTTGTTTCAGGTTCAACGGCGAAGAAAGCAAGAACGACAACGGAATCTCCATTTGGGGTTTTGGCACGTGTTCAGGAACGAAAAACGGACGCGAAAGGGAAATTTACATTTGATAATCTCCATCCGTCAAAATACGTTCTGTCATTGGATAGTGTTCAGTTCCCGAATTTTAATGGATACATATACTTTGCAGATACTGCTTCCGGTATGTTCACGATGAATTTAGGCCTCGAAATATCGTTCGACTCCAGCGTTACCCTGACCTCAAGCATGCCGGCGGTTGCCAATGCCGGTGATACGGTGACTATCGGGATCGGTATCTCGAACAACGGCACTGCGGAACACCACAATATTCTATTGACCGATACGCTTTCCCGATTTGCCCAATATCTGTCTGCATCAAAAGGGAAATTCACATCGGTATCGTATGATTCTCTTTCTCGCATTATTCGATGGCAATGCGATACAATAAAAACTCTCGCCAACGATTCTGTGACGGTAAAAGCATTGCTGACACGGAACATTCCCGACAGTACAATCATTATCAATCGCACTTGGTTCTCTTCGCATTTAACAACTCTCTCAGTGGAGAAAAAGACTTCCGTTCGTTCCAAAGGCGTGGTGCAGTTTACAAACATGTTCGTTATGCCGGGTGATTCACTCGTGGCAGGGGACAGTATCCGCCATGTTTTCAAAATCAAGAACATCGGTACGGACAGTCTTCGCGGTATTAGAATCGTTGACACTCTTTTCTCTGCCGGTGCCAGCGGAATTTCACTGGCAAAATCTGCCATCGATTCTGTGAAGATCATAGACAGTATCTCCACGATCCACATCAGAGCTATTGCGCCGGGGAAAGAAGATTCTGTTTCACTGAAACTGATCACCGATTATGCATTGAAACACGGTTTGTCGATTTCTTCTCATGCCTATGTATTGAAGAGTGATTCGGTTCTTGCCAGACACGACACATCATTCGTGGTAAATGAAAATCCTGCTCTTTCAACATTCCTGAGGATTGTAAAAACCGCAAATAAAAAAGTGGCAGAGATCGGAGATATCGTTACGTATCAAATACAAATCGCAAACGCGAGTCCGCAAGCAATGAGGAAAATTGGAGTCTATGACCTGTTGCCGTATGCATTTCAGTATATCAAGAACTCTGCCCGCTATAACGGCAAGGCGATTGAACCGGTGATCGTACCGGATGCGAACCAGCTGCAATGGAAAGATCTTCCGGACACGATTCCATCTGCGAAGTACAGCACTCTGGTCTATCAACTGGCGGTCGGCGCCGATGCTATGGAAAGTGAAGGAATGAACACCGCTTTTGCCAGCGCTGTTGCCGGATATGGTACGAATGTCGTCTCTGCACCATCGCAATGGCAGATTACGGTACGGCCCGGAGTGTTCACGGAAAAAGGATTAATTATCGGAAAAGTGTTTTATGATGATAACAGGAATACGTTCCAGGATGCAGGAGAAAACGGTCAGCAGGGAATTGAACTGTGGATGGAAGATGGAACGAAGATCATCACCGGCGACAATGGAAAATATTCCGTTCCCGAAGTGAAGCCGGGTCAGCATGTAATGCGAGTGAACGAACTGACGCTTCCGAAGAATACCGAGCTTCTTGTGGGGAATGCCGCTTTTGCACGAGATGCATCTTCACGTTTTGTTCGGGTGACCGAAGGTGGTATAGCCAAAGCGAATTTTTATTTGAAACGGAATGTTGCCGACACCGTGGAACAGGCGGTTAGAAAAATAAACAGACTGTTTGCCGTACGGCAGGCAAAACCAAAATATCTGTACTTCGATTCTCTTCGGAACATTCATATGGATACTGTGCAGATGTATGTATCGTTTTCATATTCCGGAAGTAAACAGGTTCAGTCGATCGTGGTCACCGATCAATTGGATGAATTGTTCACACTGGTTCCGAATAGTGCTTTTTTTAATGGACGGAAAGCGATACTGACCGTTGAGAAGAATACCATCCGTTGGAAACTTGCCGGTGCACGGGAAATAACTAAAGGTGTGCTCAGTTACAAAGTAGTTGTACCATCGTTGCCTGCACAACATACCGTCCTTTTATCTACGTCGACAGTTACTGTTACCGGTATCGATAGTGTTCGAACGGAAAGCGGAAAAATTACTATCGAGAATATAATCTTGGATACGATGAAGAATAGGATTGAAACATCCGGCGTTCTCCTTGCTGCGAACGGACCGCGCGAATTCGATTTGCTGCCCGATTCCGCCAGCATTGCACCCGGAGACGAGCTGTTTATTCGGACATCACTCTACATCGATCCAAAAAAGAAAATCAAAAATGTGCGGATCATCGATTCGCTGCAATATGTTTTTGATATCAATGAAGAGACATTCAGCGTCAACGGCATTCCGCTTCCGGCCAGGAATCTTACCATGCACACCCGATCATCGGCAATTTCATCATCGGGAAAAATGTTCGCTTCTCAATTGGATTTTACAAAGATCTCATCGATGGACATCACTGGACTTGTTCACAACGGAAAGAATGAGATCACGTATACAGTCAGCCTGCAATCGGCACGAAAGGATACAGTATTTAAAAAACATTCGTTTGCGATGATCACAAATGATTTTGACGAAACAAACCTTGTCCGATCAAACGATGTGACCATTCATATACGTTCGAATGTCAATACGACTGTGCTCTTATTGGAGACAACATATGTAGAAATTCCGCGCCGGTCTGTTCGGACTGAAGAAAAAACTGCAGATGCAATAAAACTGATTGAATCACTCGGAATAGGTTCAAGAAAAGGCATCGTTATTGAGGAAATCTCATTTGTCTCATCCAAAGCAATACTAACGGAAGAAGCAAAGCGTATTCTTGATACTTTGGCAGTTTTGCTTATCAATAATGCGGATATAAAACTCCAGATTAACGGATATACTGATAATACCGGAAATGCGAGTGCAAATCGCAAAATGTCCTTAAATCGCGCAAAAGAAGTGGTTTCGTATCTGATAGCAAAAGGGATTGGCGAAAACCGGTTATCAGCTCAGGGCTTTGGCCCATCAAATCCTATCGCATCCAATAAAACAGAAGAAGGCAGGAAGAAGAATAGAAGGATTGAATTAGTTCCTCAAAATTGAGTGAATAAGAAAAGGAAGAATACCTTTATCGGATGTCTGCTATATCATGGCTTTTGTGTGAGCAGAAGCACTGATTCGCTTGACTATTCATTCCACTGTTTCTATTTTCTTCTTGGATAACCGCGGGGGAAGCTATTTGTGAAGGGTGAATTTCATTTACCGAACTTTACATTTGCTAGGTTTTCGATGAAGCGTTTTGCTTCTCTATTATATATAATTCTCTTCTTCGGTTTCATCAACTCATCGTCAGCACAAACTACGTACTATTCCCAAGGCAGCGTTGATCCCACAATAACGACCAACTGGAATTCAAATCCCGGCGGCGGTGGAACAATCCCTTCAAATTTCACATCCGGCGATACATTTAGAGTTCAGCTTAATCACTCTATGACAACAGGCAATCCTTGGACCGTCATTGGAGCTGTTGCGATTGATTCGGCAGGTATTCTTACTGTAAACAGCAACGTGACAACAGATTTGTTGATGGTTTCTCTCGGAGGAACTGTCAACGTCAGCAGCAGTATGGTATTGCAAATCAATAATGGAAACGGATCCGGTTTTGATCTGTTGCTCAATGGAACAATGAACTTTTCCGGCACATTAATATATAATGCGGGGGCTACTGGAGAAGTTCAAACATTCGGCGCATTTTTATACAATATCGATGGCGGGACTATTCCTTCGTTTACATGGACTGGTAATGCCAGGGTAACAATAACAGGGATGATATCTTCAACATCAATTGGTGGATTGAATCAATCATTTAGAGAATTCCGTTGGAATTGCACAAGTCAAACGACCGCAGTAGAGTTTAATTCTCAACTCACCTCTGTCGGGAAAAATTTATGGATCCAGTCGACCGGCAGCGGCAGTATAGTGCTTTTTAATTCATCCGGTAATCTTGATGCAGCTTATTTGGAAGTGGATGGAGGTACGGTTAATTTTAGTACGACGAGCTCGGTCTTTCCAACAGTAACAATCTCAAGTTCAGGAACAAGTTTCAGCCAGCTTGGCGGCACCACAATACAAACGACCGGAGCGGGTAGTAAAGGGACATTCGTTTTTGCCAGCGGTGACAGGGATATCCGGCAATTGGGATCGATTGGAACTGGGGTTGGATATCACTTCCTGCCAGGTTCTGTTGTTGGGATTCTGAATAATCAGATTACTGTCACTGGAGATATGACGATAGATTCTGCTGCGTATTTTGGATACAACTATTTAAGCAATCCTACCAATTATCAAGCATTCACTGTTGTCGGCACTGGTGGAAATTTTGAATTAAAAAAACATGGTACCTTCTATGTGTACCATGACAGCGGACTGACATCGTCAGGTGCAAACGGGTCCGTTCAAGTAACTGGCAGCAGAATATTTGATCCATTGGCGAATTATTATTTCTGGGGCGGCACGCAGGTCACTGGAATTGCAACACCGGACACTCTTTATGGTAATGTCGAAGTATGGCCTGGAATTTCGCTGACTCTTACAAAAAATACTCTCATCAATGGAACGTTAACGATCATTGATGTTCCGTTCAATATAGGTTCGCAAACGCTCGAACTGCGAGGAATTATTGTCGATTCATTGAATTCTCTGGTGAAAGGATATTTTCAATCAAATTCTGATGGAACAGTTTTCTATAATAAAACGATTACTGGTCAAAAAATTATTACCAATAATTCTCAATACGGGAATCTTGTTTTTAACAATTATTCCAAAGATGTCGTCGCCGGAAAGTTATCTATCTCAAATTCATTCACACCCGGTGCATCAAGCGTTCACAATGTTTTTTCAGACGACTCAATAGAATATAACGGGTCCGGCACCCAAACTATCTCGGGATTTTCATACGCAAATCTTCTCATTACAGGTTCACGGGGCGCCGGAAATGTAACATTTGAATCCGCTGAAACTGTTTTTGTCGCTCAATCGTTTTCTCCCTCTGCTTCATTTTCCGGAGGAAGCTATATCACATCCAACTCTTTTATCGAATTCAACGGACCAAGTGCCCAAAGTATTTCTGCGTTATCAGGCGGAATCCCTTATCATCATCTCATCGTCGATAAATCCGCCGGAGTGCTTACGGCAGGCTCTGCAATCACATTAACTGGAAATCTGCACCTGCTGAATGGCACATTCGCAGACGGCGGCAATGGCATCACGTTGAACGGCAATATCGGGGGTTCTGCAGGTCAACACACAAGTTCCGGCGGCGGGAAAATACTTTTGACTGGAGGAGCTGCTGCACATCAGATCAACGATGTTGATCTGGGAACAGTGGAAATCAACGATGCCAATGGCGCTTTAGTGACTGCCGCACCTGGAATTCAAGATCTTATTCTCACCAGTGGAGCCTTTGACATTTCCACCGGATTGTATATTCTTTCTGCCGGTTCGATTTCTCAATCGTCTGGGAGTTTGGCAGGCAACGGATCAGTGTATTTCAACGGTACTGCTACCGTGAGCGGCACAATTGCTTTCTATAATACCGAAGTGAATGGTGCTGTGGATTTTGGGACAGCATCGACAATAACTAACATGTTATTGATCAATTCCTCTGGATCAGTCACGGGAAATGCTCCTACCTATGTTGGATCGGCACTGTTGAAATATGCAACAGGAGGAACGTTTCCACGAGGTCTTGAATGGAGTTCGTTTGGTGGTGCAGGATATCCGAAAAATGTTCAGATTACGAATAACACAGTATTGAATTTGGGATTTGGAGGCACAGACACCGCACGGCAACTTTCCGGTAATCTGACGATCGATACCGGATCGGAACTCAGCATGAATGTCGGCGGAAGTCAAATGACTGCGCCATTAACTGTTTTAGGGAATCTGACCATCAATGGAATTTTGACCGCATCATCAATGGGCGGGGGAAATGTTATTGCGAAGGGAGATTGGACTCTCAACGGCACATTTAATCCGAACAACCAAAGTGTGTTGTTTAATGGTTCGTCGATTCAGAATATTTCGGGTGTTACAACGTTTGATTCACTTATCATCAACAATTCTTCCGACCTTAATCTTAACAATTCTATTGCGGTTGCTTCATTCCTGGATTTCCAAAATGGGAATATCGTCACAAACGGAAACAGTGTCACTTTCGATTCTACTGCAACATTCTCAATCTCCAGCGGATATGTCAACGGCAATGTGATCCATACTATTCCCACAGGCAGTAATATTGCAAGAACTTTCCCGATCGGTGATGCATCGTATTACACTCCTGTGCAGGCCACATTTGCCACAGTGTCGGCTCCCGGTAATATTACTGCATCAACATCTGTTGCCGGTGCAGAATTAACCGGAAGTTTTATTGATGCAGCGAAGAATGTTAATCGCTATTGGACACTGACAAATTCCGGCGTGGGATACGATACCTACGATGCAACGTTTAATTTTAATGCCGCCGATGTTGATGGCGGTTCAAATACCGGCATTTTTGTAATTAAGCGGTACGGCGATGCGATATGGAATGAAGTAACGGAAGGAACTCTAACTAGTACGTCGTCCCAGGGGACCAGCATCAATGGATTTGGAGAATTTGCCGTCGGTGAATTGGTCACGTATGATATAGCGTCTTCGGTATTCGGGAACGGAGCGATAACGCCGCTCGGTACGACAAGCGTAGCTCATGGTGATAGCCAAAACTATGCGATCAATCCGGATCCCGGTTATCATATCGATTCCGTCATTGTAGATGGTACCAATGCAGGCGCGGTCTCTTCCTATGATTTCCTCACTGTGACGACAACACATTCAATCACAGCATATTTCTCCATTAACTCGTATTCGATCACAACAAATGCATTCGGCAATGGAAGTGTGTCACCGGTTTCACCAACGGTAAACTATGGTGCTTTGCAAGCATTTATATTTTCACCTGATCCAGGATATCATGTCGACAGCGTACTGGTGGATGGTGTCCTGACTGATTCAATAAGCAGTTACACATTTACGAATGTAACAGGTGCGCATACTGTTGATGCGTATTTCTCGATAAACTATTATGCGATCACCACAACACCATTTGGTAATGGAAATATTTCACCATCATCGCCGGCTGTTCCTCATGGCTCATCTCAGACCTTCACAATTTCATCAGATGCCGGATATCAGTTGGATAGTGTGTTAGTCGGAGGGATGTTTGTCGATTCAACAACAAGTTACACATTCACCAATGTAACGAGCGCACAATCCATTGCTGCGTATTTCTCCATTGAAACAGTTCCCCCGTCAGCTCCGCAAAACCTTATTGCCGTTGCCTCTAATGGCCAAATTCAAATCCACTGGAATCCAAACACAGACACAGATTTTTTAAAATATTTCATTTATCGCGATACCATCGCAAGTCCCACGACACTGGTGGATTCTACATCACTAATTGATGATACGCTGAAAACGTATTCCGGATTAACCAATGGGAGAACGTATTATTTTACAGTAGCAGCAAAAGATACTAATGGGAACATCAGCGGTGTTAGTAATGAAGTAAGTACCGCACCGATCGGCCTCATCGCATTTTATCCTTTTTCTGGAAATGCCAATGATGCAGGCGGTAATGTGTACCATGCAGTAGTTAATGGTGCAGTTCTTACGCTTGATAGATTTGGAAATGCCAATAGTTCATACAATCTCAACGGATCAACAGATTATTTAACGACAACTGGCATTGACTTACCGCAAGGGAATTCTGAACGAACGATTTCCGCCTTCTTTAAGTGGAATAACGGCTCCGGCGGAAATGATTTGTATGTCGCTGGCTGGGGAAATTCATTTATACTCAATTCAGGATTTCATCTCAATATTTATAATGGCAATTATAGATTTGTAGGATTTTCCAATGATATAACATCTTCGGCAGTTACTCCAAACGTGTGGCATCAATTCACTGCTGCATTAAAGAATGACTCTGTTTCTATTTATATCGATGGAAGTTTTGTTACCAAAGAACAAAAAATATTGAATACAATCTCAACGGATACATTGTATTTCGGTATGGTGCGTAAGGAAGGCTCTACACCGATCAATCCATTCTCCGGTTCGATTGATGATATTCGTGTTTATAATAGAGCATTATCTGCTTCTGAAATATCAACGTTTTATCAGGAAGGGGGCTGGCCTGCTCCCGATGCACCGACAAATCTTGCCGCAACAGCAACAGACGGTCAGATACAAATTCATTGGAATCCCAACACCGAATCAGATTTTGAGAAGTATTACATTTATCGCGGAACTTCGCCAAACCCAACAGTGGTCATTGATTCAACTTCAGCTATCGATGATACCTTGAAGACTTACACCGGACTGACGAATTACACGACGTACTATTTCCGCATCGCGGCAAAAGATACAAGCGGGAATGTAGGTTTGTATTCTAATGAAGTAGCTGCTATGCCGACCGATCAAACGCCGCCACTGAGTCCGACGGGATTAATTGCAACCTCGGGAAACCATGAAATCCTTTTACAGTGGAACAAAAATACGGAAACAGATTTTGCTAAATATTTCATTTATCGGGATACTGCAGCGTCTCCGACTACTCTTGTTGATTCAATTATAGCAGCAACAGATACGACAAAGATCTTTTCATCTCTAGTTAATGGACAAGCATATTATTTCCGCTTAAAGGCACAAGATACAAGCGGTAATACCAGTGGATACAGTAGCCAAGTCACAGCAATACCAGTCGGGCTTATTGCTTCATATCCATTTCCCGGCAATGCGAATGATATCAGCGGGAATGAGAATCACGGAACTGTGAATGGTGCACTATTAATACCGGATAGATTCGGTAATCTGAACAATGCTTATGGTTTTGATGGAACCATTCAAAATATAGAGATTAATAGCTCTAACAGCTTAAATCCTTCCGCGTTAAGTATTTCATCGTGGATTTACATTGATAGTATTAGTCCGACAGCGAGAGTAATACTAAGAAAAAACCGAGATGGCGGGGTGGGACAGGGTGAACAATATTCGATATATACTATAGGCAATGAGATAATGTGGAATTCTCAGGATTTAACTCCATTTAACATTACAACAAGTGGGGCAAACCTTCAGGCGAATGCATGGTATCACATTATCCTTACTTATGACAATGATTCGAATGTAGTAAAGATATTTCTCAATGGACTGCTAATCGATGTAGAAACAAATGTAATTGGAAATATTGCATCATCGTCAACTCCGTTGAATATCGGCAGTCATCCACACTACGGAGATCTATATTCTTGGCTTGGGAAATTAGATGATATTCGAATATATAACCGCGTAATTAGTTCAAGTGAAATTGATTCTCTCTATCAATTAAACGGTTGGAATCCATTATCGGTCCCGCAGAATCTTGCTGCGAACGCTGTTGATGGACAAATTAACTTGATATGGAACCAGACGTCAGGTGCTCGATTCAAACAATATTATATTTATGGAGGCACCACAGCGAATCCAGTTACACGTATTGATTCTACGTTTGATATCAATGATACTACCATATCGATTACAGGTCTTAGTAATTACACAACATATTATTTCCGGATCAGTGCCATCGACAGTGCTGATAATGAGTCATTCTATTCAAACGAAGCAACTGAAATGCCGATCGATCTGACGCCGCCAACCGCACCGCAGAATGTGTATATCACAGCCCTCGATAGTGCAGTGCAAATTGGATGGGATCCGGTAGCAGCAACTGATTTCAACCGGTATTATATCTATGGAGGAACAACTCCCGGACCAACCACGATTATTGATACGCTTTTTACCGTTACCGATTCTCTGCAAACAATCACAGGACTTTCTAACTACACTAC
>Ga0172379_10000219_pt1 | contig 156476 bp, 146 predicted proteins | sample GrowelOW334metaG_FD_119756 | JGI IMG/M metagenome (GOLD analysis project Ga0172379, IMG submission 119756) | Groundwater microbial communities from an aquifer near a municipal landfill in Southern Ontario, Canada - Groundwater well OW334 metaG | ecosystem: Environmental > Aquatic > Deep...
TCGAAACAATTCCGTCCGACCCGGTGGTCGCGGATGCCGTAATCGATGACGAACCGATCGTCGATGATTCCAACGTAGGGACAACCCTCGGGTTGTCCGAGCCCGAGGAACCGCAAAACGAAATCACGCCCACGGTGACAGAACCAATCGTTGACGAATTGATTGTCGAAACGCCAATCGAAACAATCGTCGATGAACTCGACGTACGGGTCGGGTCTCCCGACCCGGTGATCGAAACCGTAATTGCGCCAACAGTTCTTCCCGGCGACATCATCATTACAGAAATCTGTAGCAACCCAAACGAAGACAATGAATGGGTCGAAATAAAAAATGTATCCGCCACGGCAATAAATCTCTTGAACTGGAACATCCAGGATGCGTCTGGAAAAAATGTCTTGTTTCCTGAGGTTTCTCTAGAATCCAGTAGCGTCTTCGTTCTTGAAAATATCAAAATGCTCAACAATGATGGCGACGCTGTGACCCTCATGGATTCAACCGGACAAACAATTGATTCAATGGCGTACGGCACTGAACAAATCTCTGCTCCAAAGAAAGGAGAAAGCATCGCGCGCTTCGCAAATTCGTGGAGCGTCTCCATAAATCCTACTCCTGGCGCAGAAAATGTAGCAGTCGCCGACGAAGTCACCACAACCACAGAAACGTATGAAGAACAAACTCCAAATCAGGTTCAAACAATTGAAAGCACTGCCTCCCAAGTGGCACCAGCGAGTTCTAACGGATCTTCGACGCATGCGGGAACAGCTTCAGTTGTTTCCGATCCTGCCAGTACCGTCCATAAGATTGTCGCTGTAGCCGAACCTGCAAAAACGGCTGCCACAAAATCAACAACGACGAAAAGCACGTCTTCTAGCTCAAAAACGAGTTCCCTCGAGTCGCGTACCGGCGTCGTAACCGCTCTTCCTGGCACATTCGGCGACCAAATCGCCTATATCGATGGAATTCAGCTCTACTTCTACACAAAAGACTGGCCAACGCTACACCTTGGCGACGAAATCCGAGTGCTCGGCACACTATCGGAGTCCTATGGCGAGGCACGCCTGAAGATTTCGACCAAAGACAACATCACGATTCTCTCGCAAACAACACTCACACCAAGAGTTCTGAGTATCGCTGAGGCAAAAACGCAAAATACCGGAGCGCTTGTGCAAATCACTGGCGAAATCACGGAGCGAACCGGCAATAATCTCGTCGTACAGTTTGGCGAAGACGCAATCACGGTAGTCGCGCACGAAAAAACCGGAATTGCCTGGACCGATTTCACTGGCACAGCAATTACCGTCACGGGAATCGTGCGACAAATCAACGGAGAAGCAAAACTCTATCCGCGATCTGTAAACGACGTCCGAATCGAAGAGATAAAAACGATTTCAGCAACGTCATCCGTGCTCTCATTCCAAGAATTTACTCCTTGGATTGGTGGAGCACTCGTACTCGGAGTCTCATCCTTCCTTGCCTATTGGTACATTCGCTCAAAACAAATTTCAATTCTTAACACTTCAACAACTTAATATGTCAGACGCAAAATCACCTGCAGGAAAATGGTACGTGGAACTCATGGATAAATTCGATAACCTTATGGAGCGCATCGGCATGCCCGAAGACGTTTCAAATGAGGTGAAGACCTTTATCTTGGGTGTTGCCAAGGAACAATATCTTGCTGGAAATCGCTCCGGCATTCGCTGGGCGCGCATGAATCCAGTCAATAGCCCATCGTATTCCTCATAATTGACGAAGAAATTTGAAACGACTAGTTTTAGGGCATGGAGGAACCATGTGTAAAAGGCGATGCGAGGAACTGGAAGAATTTCCAGATTCGGACATTCCGTGGACACAGATTCAGCTCAGCAAACGTGTGCCCGAGTGTGTAATCCCCGGGTCCATCACTGCCTCGCGAGAAAAATATCGACGCTTCACAAATCTCACGATCATGAACGAGCGCCAAACAGCGCTCGAAGTCGAAATCTCTTGGTCTGTATGGAGACCACTCGGTGAAACCCGGGAGTCCATTCGTCTGCGCATCTTCGCGCGCGCGTTCATTCAGCGCCATATCCCAGTCGACGGATACTGCCAACTACGCCTGAAGTTTCGCCATGTCGAGTAGAATCGTTTCTCGTGAGCCCTCGGGAGTCCGGGGGCTCTTCCGTTTCTTGCTTGAATTGCGAAGTCGTCCTAAAGTGATTGTATGGACGGCCAATGGACCACGTTCACATTCGACACCACCTCCCATCACAAATTTGATCCATGGGATGATTTAAAAATCGAAATCAAAGACGCCTCAAAACAGGCGAGCCTGCCGGGAGTCACGAAAAAACCAATTAAAGTGCAGGTCCACAACAATGTTCGAAAAGGCTATTTCGAATTCAAACTCTCCTGGAATCGCGCCTCAAAGAAACAAAAAGAGACGATCTACAAGTGCAAACGCGAAAAAACCGTTATCGTCTTTCCAAATCCCCTCCTCACTATTGAATGGCGCCACATAAAATAAAAATTCCCCTTCCGGGGGATTTTTCTTATCTGCCGTTATCGCGTCCTCCTACGCTCTGTATAACCAGAGCTACGGAGGACACCCTTCGCCGACCGCATAAAACAGGATGGCCTGCCACCCGAAGCTCCGAAGGAGCGAAGGGTGGAGCGGCAGACCGGGATCGGACCGGCGACCTTCTCCTTGGCAAGGAGACGTTCTACCACTGAACTACTGCCGCATATTTTTTTAAATGACCACTGCCTGTCCTCCGAAGCTCTATTTCTATAGAGCGAAGGAGGAAACTACTGCCGCAAAATGCGAAACGAATATATCATTCACCTCCAAATTCGTCAATTTGATTTCTTTTAATCCAGCAATCCAAAACCGCGCAACGCGCTCTCAACGCCCGGGCGCTTATTGCTCCACGAGAGTCGAACCAAATCCTCTGGACTTCCCCACCAAACCCTGCAGAACTCCCGATCGTACTGATTCAAATTAAAAATCGTTTTTGAAGGAACCTCAATAAGGAAAAAATGTTGATCCTGCCCGCGATAACCCGTATGTGCGAGCTGTTTTTGTACGTCTGGAGTCCAGTTATACCGATGGGAACGAATAAGCGCCGCCTTCAATTCATATTGAGATCCAACAAGTCCGATTTCTTCTTTCAGCTCACGTCGTGCCGCTTGTTCAGGCGTTTCATCTGGCTCAATTCCGCCTTGGACGGTTTGCACCGTACCCGGGCGATCAGCTCGCTCACATAAAAGAACCTGCCCTTTTTCATTACAAACAATCACCGCCGCATTTGGTCGGTACCAATGTTGTTTCTTGAAAAACACGTGTGAACGGATGAAAGAAAAAATCGATTGCACAAACCTAAACGATCCGATCTGAAGATGCATCTCCGTGACGGCGCTTATCATCGTCGGAGAGCTCAATAATAAGCTCTTTTACGTCTTCTGGATTATCAACATTTTGAAAATTAAAGCGCTCACGAGTTCCAGCCGTTTGAATGTAGACATTCCCGTACGACAAAAACGTTGGGAGCATCCCGATGGTTTCGCTTGTGACATCTTGAATTTGATTCAGGTGCAATTCCGAAATTGTGCGCGAAAATAAGCCCTGCAACTCAATATTGATGATGCGACAATTAGTAACAATCCAGGTATCTAAATAATAATCCGTGAATTGCGTCATGAGAATGACCGTCACGAGCAATAAATAGGTTGACAGCAATAACCCGGCAATAATGCCAAGCGTTGGCGCGCCAATAAAATTCCACCCAATAAACCGCATGGTTGCATAAAAAAATGCGGGAATGCAAAGCAGGGCCAAACCAGTAAACCCAAGACTAACCAGCGAAATCCAATGCCGACGCAAAAATAATTTTGTAACTTCATCGCGTTCATGATTTGGGAGATTCCCAAGGTCGATCATATAAGCGGAATCTTAAAAGAGAAAAGATCTGGCAATACAATGGTCTGCGACCAATCAAATGAAGAGAGAATCTGAAAAACAAACATCAGTGCGCAAACATAAATGGCAATATACCCAACAAGCACTAGGGCTGTTTTTGTTCCTTGTAACCCAAAATGTGCGATGTGAAAAAAATTGAACATCACAAACAGGGTTGTAAGGAGAATCACAAGTCCAAACGGAATGAGCAAATATAGAACCGGCAACTCCATATACCCCTATTGTATCATTAGTTTGTGGGCGGTGTGAGGTTCAAGTGTTCGTAGGCTTTTTTGGTTGCGGTGCGACCGCGAGGCGTGCGTTGTAAAAAGCCGATTTGCAAAAGATACGGCTCGTAAATTTCCTCGATGGTCGATTGTTCTTCCTGTGTGGCCGCAGCGAGCGTACCAAGACCAACCGGACCGCCTTGAAAATTCTCGATGATTGCCAAAAGAATGCGACGATCAGCCGCGTCGAGCCCGAGTGGATCGATTGCGAGTAAATTGAGCGCGAGTTCGGCCACGTCAGACGAGAGCACGCCTTCGTTTTTCACTTGCGCAAAGTCGCGCACGCGCTTCAAAAGGCGATTTGCAATGCGCGGGGTGCGACGACAACGACGCGCAATCGCTTGCGCGGTTGAATCGTCAAGCGCAATGCCCAAAATCTTGGCGCTTCGATTCAAAATGCTCTGCACATCATCTTCAGAATAAAATTCCAAATGATAGGTGACGCCGAATCGATCACGCAAAGGCGATGAGAGCAAAGAAAGACGCGTCGTCGCACCAATGATTGTGAATTTCTCAAGCCCCAGCCGAAGGGTGCGAGCCGATGGACCCTTCCCAACCACCAAATCAAGCGCATAATCTTCCATCGCGGGGTAAAGCACCTCCTCAATGGAGCGATTCAATCGGTGAATCTCATCGATAAATAAAATATCGCCTCGCTTCAAATTCGATAGAATCGCAGCTAAATCGCCCACGCGCTCAAGCGCCGGGCCGCTCGTGACGCGCACGGTGGCACCCATTTCATTCCCAATCACATGAGCAAGCGTGGTTTTTCCAAGCCCTGGATTTCCGTAAAACAATAAATGGTCCATCGGCTCGCCGCGCTGCTGTGCAGCCTCCATAAAAATCCGAAGACCAGATTTTAAATCCGTTTGCCCAATAAAATCCTCAAGCGTTTGCGGACGCAAATTCACCTCAAATTGCTGTTCTTCCGTTTTCACCTCACGCTCAAGCAATTTTTCTTCCCCTCCATCCATTTCATTCTGCTCAATCATAGTGGAACCATTATACCGTTTGGCTTCAATTCAGAGAAGAAATGCGTTGACAAACCCAATTTTTTTTGGTATCTTTTTGCCACGCCGCGGTGATGAAATGGTAGACATAAGGGACTTAAAATCCCTGGGTCGAAAGGCCGTGTGGGTCCGATTCCCACCCGCGGTACCATCCTTCGCTCTGTAGAAACAGAGCTACGGATGGCAGGCCAGCAAAAATAAAACCGGCGTTTTGCGCCGATTTTTTCTTTGCATTATTGCCATCGTTGTTCCAATTCAATTCCGGTGTAGAAATATTTGAGAATTCCGTCCCAACTGTATCCTTCCTTAGCCATTGCAAGTGCGCCAGAAGCCGACATTCCAATCCCATGTCCCCAAAGCGTTTTTCCTTCGTCCCACGGCACTGGCACCCCAACACACCACGCCACTGTGCCATACCAAACGTCGGACCAGTTATACGTTTTACCAGCAGATCGTGAGAAATAAGGAGTAATTGCAATGTCGCCGGCATAGGTGACAATGTTGCCGCGCGTTGCTTCAACCGCTGCCGCAATATTTGGTGAACGCTTTTCTTGGCCGTATCCATTGTAAACTTGATCGTCAGAGGTACTTAGCACGGTCATAAACTCTTTTGCGCGCTTAGTATTATGCGTCCAGTGATAAAACGCGTAGGTGCGGGCTGCGGTAATGAGTGCTTTTTGATATTCCATTGGCGATGAATTTGAAGTTTCCGCAAGGCCCTTCAAATAGTATTCCATTGGAAGTTCGTTAATAACCCAGGTGCGATCCTTATAATCATTAAAACGAAGTTCGAGCACATTGCGGAATTCATTATCAGCGTAAGTGTAATTTCGGGTCACGCGACGATCAAAATTTGAAATCTTCATGATGGCGTTTGCGGTTTTTGGCTCGAATCTGAGTCCATACGAGGAATATTCCGTGCCACGACCTGCGTCGTAGACATAGCGCGATCCATCGTAGGAAGCAGTCACAGATTGTCCAACACCAAGTTCTGCAAGCAAATTCCCTTGCACATCGCGCAAATCAAATGCGGATTCCGAGCTTGTAATTACGACCTCGTTGTCAGTTTCTTCATCAACAATCAAAACGCCCGATCGAATCATTGGCTCTTCAATAAAGGAAGTTGTATCAATAGCATTTTCGTTTGTAGGCGCAGTAATTGCTTCCGCTGCCCCACCAGTTACGTCAATGGGAATGTCCACATACGCCCCGGGAATCTCAACTCCGTCGGCCGTAAACGTAAACCGCGCCGTATGCGAACCATTTGTTTTTGGAGCGGTGAATGAAAATGATAGAACCGCCATTTGTCCAGCAGGAATTGCGCCAGCGCCAGTCACGAGATCTGTGCCCTGCCAGGATGGGTGAGAAAAAGATGATGTAGAGGCCATTGCAACGTCACCCGCAGAAATCTTATACGAATTCCAGGTTTTTGATCCGGTATTTGTAAATCCAACTGTGAAAAGAATGGGGCGCCCGGCTTGAGCACGAATGGAATCTGCAGATTTCACCGAAAGTTTCGCAGCGTACCCGGTCGAATCACTCACAGCGACCGGTGTTGTGGATTTTACTTGCGCGGTTGCTGTATTTTGAACCGAAATTTTGAGCGTAATCATTCCGCCCGTCACCCATGCTGTATCTTCTGCGGCAAGTTGAAAGTTCTCAACATAATCGCCGGTCGTTGTTGGCGCTTTGATTTCAAAAACAACAGTTGCAGTTTTCCCAGGAGCCACACTCGTTTCGCGAATGCGTTTCAAATGATCTCCCCAAAGCCACGTACCTGGGTCAAAAACACTTTTTCGATACTTTGGAGTTTGCGTGTAAAGCGACACGTAGCCTGCCCCATCGTTTTTCCAGGTGGACGTGCCAATATTTTGAAATGTTGCGGTGATTTCTTTCTTTTCGCCAGGTGCGAGCGTAATTTTACCGCTCCCCGAGACTGAAATAAGGAGTGCCTCGTAGGCATTTGCTGCATGAGCAACTGGTGGTGCACCAAAGAAACTCCCTAAAATCCCTGCCAATACGATAAAACTACACAAAACAGAAAAATGTCTCATATGTACAGAAAATTATACCACAAAATGAGACCTCGAAAAACCCGTGCTTTCTGCTATACTTTGACCGTATGGACAAAGCTGGACTCGCAAAAAACACGGCCGTGCAATCGATTGGAAAAATGCTTGGGAACATTTTTGGCATCCTTGCGGTTGCGATTTTGAGCCGTTATTTGGCGCCTGAAGGATACGGCCAACTCACGATTGTTCTCACATTCCTTTCGGTTTTTGCCGCAATTGTGGATTTTGGCCTCACGCTCACCACCGTGCAGATGATTTCCGACGAACATGAAAAAGAAAATGAAATTTTGGGGAATCTTTTGACGCTTCGCATTGTGTCTGCCGTGCTTTTTCTTTCCCTTGCGCCGGTTTGTGCGTTTTTCTTCCCCTACGAGCAGGTAATTATCCTTGGGATTGCGGTTGGCGCCATCTCGTATTTATTTGGCACGACATCGCAAATGCTCATTGGCGTTTTCCAAAAGCGCCTCGTAATGCACCGCGCCGTGATTGCCGAGCTTTTGAACCGATCACTCGTGCTTGTGGGAGCATATTTGGCCATGCGATTTGATTGGGGCCTTATTGGCATCATGTGGCTTTTCGTTTTTGGGAATGCTCTGCAACTTGGCACCATCATTTTGCTCGCTCGCAATCACGTAAAAATTCGTTTCCGCTTCCACTCCGGCACTATGCGCGAGATTATTTCGCGCAGTTGGCCCATTGGCGCTTCGATTTTTTTCAATTTGATTTATTTACGAGGCGATATCATTTTCCTTTCACTTTTCCGAGGCGATGCCGAGGTTGGACTCTACGGCGCTGCGTATAAAGTGGTCGATGTCATCACAACAATTCCTGTGATGTACATGGGCCTAGCACTTCCAATGCTTGTGCGAGCATTCTCGAAAGATAAGACCGAGTTCCAAAAAATCATGCAGGATTCTTTCAATTTCTTGGCAATTCTCGCGGTTCCGTTTGCACTGGGATCGATTGCTCTTGGTCGCCCCGTAATGGAACTCATTTCAGGCTCGCAATATTCCGAGTCTGGCGCCGTACTCATGATTTTAGGGCCAGCTGCATCAATTGTTTTCCTAAATTCTCTATTCGGGCATGCCGTCGTTGCCGTGAAGAAACAAAAAATCATGACACTTGGCTATTTGTTTGTGGCGGTTTTGACCGTACTTGGCTATCTCATTTTTATTCCGCAGTATGGAATGTGGGCAGCGGCGTGGTGGACGCTTATTGCCGAAACGTTGATTGGTCTCATCACATTCTTTTGCATTGTACGAACCGGAAAATTCATCCCGCAACTTGCGTCGCTTAGTCGTGCCATCCTTGCCGGTCTTTTCATGTTCATCGTTTTGAAACTTCTTCCCGACATTAACGTCATTTTCTCAATTCTCATCGGTATTTTCGTCTACTTTGTAGCCCTCGCAAGCATTGGCGGACCAAAAATCAAAGACATTCGCAATCTCTTTTTGCCTGAAAAACCTCCGCTAGCACTTCCGTAATATGTGGTACGCCATTTTCCTCGTTGTTTTCTTACTAACATTTGCCGTTCTTGCTTGGCGCAATCAAAAAATTGCATTACTGGCACTCGCCGGGCTTCTTCCCACATATCTTTTGCGATTTTCCATTGGACCAATCCCCTCGACCTTGCTTGAAGGAATGATTTTGATCCTATTCCTCGTTTGGATCATCAAGAAACAATACAAAAATATCCCGGGGAAGATTCTCAAACCTTGGATGAGCCCGATTTTCCTTCTTCTTGCTGCGGCGTGCCTTGGCGCCATGATTGCGCCTGACCTTTTCGACGCACTTGGCATTTGGAAGGCCTATTACATCGAGCCAATCCTCGTTTTACTCATGGCAACATCCATTCTCAAAACCCCGGAGGATAGAACCACACTATTTTCCGTGCTTGCGGTATCGGGAATTGCCACGAGTCTATTTGCATTCTTCCAATACGCATCAGGCATTGGGATTCCAGAGCCATGGGATTTGGAACATCGCATTACGAGCTGGTTTGATTATCCAAATGCGCTAGGACTATTCCTCGCGCCAATCACCGCAATTGCATTTGTGGAGCTTTTTTCAAAAGAGAAACACCCGTGGTTTGCACACCGCCGACAATCGCTCATCTTTTGGGGTGCAACCGCGGCACTTTGTGGCGGCGCAATCATCTTGGCAAAAACCGAGGCCGCATTTGTAGCGATCCCTGCCGCTCTTATTGTCACAATTTTCTTCTTGAACATTCGTCCAAAGAAAAAAATCTTTGTCGCGCTTGCTGGGGCACTGATTTTTGCCTCAATTGCGCTAGCAATCCCCGCCGCTCGTGAAAAAATCCTTTTGCTCGACGATTCCGGACTTGTGCGACGATCACAATGGAGCGAAACGATCGTCATGTTGAAAGATCACTCAATCCTTGGCGCAGGGCTCAATGGATACCCGACGGTTTTTGCTCCCTACCACGATCCGAAACTCTATGAGGTTTTTCAATATCCGCACAACATCATCCTCAATATTTGGACCGAGCTGGGGATCCTGGGGCTTCTTGCGTCGCTCTGGCTTCTTTGGAAGATTCTAAAGAGCATGCGGGAAAATCCAAAAGACTTATTAAAAATAGCGGCATTCGCCGCAATTGCTGTCATGTTGATTCATGGACTGGTGGACGTGCCATTCATGAAAAACGACCTTTCTGTGCTCTCGTCACTCATCTTTGCTGTTTTTCTTCTCTAATCGGAATCGGTGGACGAGCTCGTATTTGCTTCCTTCAGACTGAAGCATGCTTTTCATGAGCACAAAACCTTTTACTAAAAATTTCATAGGCTTCACCGGGATTTCTTCGGGTTTGAGAATCTCGGAGCGTTTTTTTACACGTCCAATTGTGATGTGAGAATGCCACTCGCGTTCATCGATTGGCATTCCAAACGATGAAACAACGTCGCCAACCCGCTTTCGCAGACCAAGAAGTGAAGGATGCACTGTAGTTTCCACAAACAGTGTTTGCGGATTCTTTTTATTTGGGAATGCGCTCACTTCTTTGAGACGCAGTTCAAACTGACGTGGAAACTCTTTGGCAACGAGGTCTGAAACAAAATCACCCTGCACATCGCGTGGGATATCTCCCAGGAAATGCAGAGTGATGTGATAATTTTCTATGGGCGTCCAGGCAATCGTTGAAAACCGCAGTTGATCGTGAACGTGACCCGCAATAACCGCAATTTCTTGCTTCACCTCTCGCGGAATGGGCACGGACAAGAATAATCTGTCGGCGTGCATAGAACCGTGGTTAATTCCCTGCACTAAGCGTACCACGATTGTGTGCGTATTTAAATATCACGGAATTACAAAACCTCAGCTCGCGCTGAGATTTGTTCATGGCGGAGAGCCTGCCTGCCGGTAGGCAGGGGTGGGATTTTGTCGGCGTTCGCTCTGCTCACTCTGTCCTGGGTTGGCGAAAACCTTCCACTGGCAGGTTTTCGCCAACCCGTTCGAACCCCAACAACTGCCTCGGAAAAAGAAAATATCCCAGGCACGCTGAGATATATTCTTTCGGCGGTGATATTTTACACTTTGCGCGAACCTTTTTTGAACGAAACGGCTAATTCGCCTGACCTCCGCTCGCTAACGCTCGTCAGCCAGCAAAAAAATTTTCTCTGCTTTTCTTTTGTGCGCAGCGGAACTCCCCCCCCTTCCGCCGCGCTCTCGCTTCGGCGACGAAAAATTTTTGCGGCATTTTTTAATTTTTAATACACAACAATAATGCAGTATTCATTTTCGAAAAGTCTTTTTGCACCTTGAAACCAATCCTCGTAAGCCATTCGGTTTGGTCTTCAATCGACGCGAGATCATTAAGAAACATATGATGGTGCGCCCATTCGGTCAAAGTCATTTCGTCCGCCGCATGTTCAACCAAATGATGATAATGCAAGGCATGATTTCGCGCCGCTTCGTATTTGTCAGCGTAGGTCATTAAGTCACCGAAAATGAATACTCCGCTTTGCTTTAATAACGAGTGGATTTTCCCGAACATTTTTTGTTTCCCTTCGGTATTTTGGTGATGTAATCCTATAACAGAAACGACGATGTCGTATTGTTTATCAAAGCTCATTTTAGAATAATCGCCTAAAAGATAATGGGTGTTTTTGTCGTCAAGTTTCTTTTTTGCTCCCGCTATCATCTGTTCGGAAAAATCCACCGCGTCAATTTTTGCCTTCGGTAATAAATCTTGAAGAAGTTTCGCCGTTATCCCGGTACCAGTTCCTAAATCTAAAATCTCGTATTCTTTCGCAGAATCAAAATTTTTCACAACAAAATCTGCGATGTGCCGGTGTAATTCTTTATGAAAAGGAATTGAATTGATGATATCCTGATCATATTTATCGGTTGTGTACTTGTCGTAATTTAATTCTGATGGTTTTACATTTGTCATATTTTTATTCTTCACAAACATAAATTTCTTCAATCGGAACCGGCTTGTATTTTAACTTGTGTTTGCTTTCGGCGATAGATTTTAAAGCCAAAACGAGAGCGTCAACGTCTTTTTTAGTATTGTGAATTGCAAGACTTGCTCGCACAATTCCATAAGAAGCCAATCTGTCGCCGCTCGCGATTTTCTTTTCAATTTCATTTTGGGTTGTATCGTTGATTTTGAACCAGCGACGAACAAGACGGTGATTGCAAATTGTTCCCGCTCTCGTTTCGATTCCATATTCATTTTCTAAAATCGCCGAAAGTAAAGCATGATGATAACCTTTCAAACTGAAAGTAAAATTGCCTGTGCGGTCTTCGGTCAAATATTTTTCGGCTGGAACATACAGAGTTAAATCGGGAACGGTTTGAAGCTCTTTTGCCGCGTATTCAACCAGTTCTTTCTCATGTTTGAGAATTTTATCCCAGCCGGTATCCATAATTGCCTTGCAACTTGCGGCGGCGGCAATAATTCCAGTTACATTCCAAGTCCCAGTTTGATGACGGGCAATAGGCGGAGCCCATACAATATCTGTTTCACTAATCATATCAATCGAGCCGCCACCCGGATCAACTGGCGAGGTTTCTAAAATTTGTTTCGGTAAAGCAAGAACGCCCAAGCCAAACGGCGCGTAAACCTTATGGGCGGAGAATGCCAAAGCATCCACGCTTCGCGCCGACATATTTATTGGTCTGTGCGGCGCAAGCTGGGCCGCGTCAATAAATAACAAAGCATTATGTTTATGAGCAAGTTTTGCAATTTTTTCAATATCTGGAATATATCCCGTTAGATTTGACGCGCCAGTTATCGCGATAAGTTTTATATTCTTGGCATTTTCCGCAACTTTTTTCTCCAAATCGTCGTAGTCCAGTGCACCGTCATCAAAGGCGTTTACATAAATGGTCGTTGCGTCAGTATTGTATTTCCACGGCAAGTTATTTGAAGTATGTTCAATAATTGAAGTGATAATCACATCATCTTTTTTAAGACGCAACAACCGAATAAAAAGATTGATCGCTGAACTTGTGTTAGAAGTGAAAAGCAAAGCATGTTCATCGGTAACGCCTAAAAACTGGCGCAAAACTTTTATTGCCTCTTCTGCTTTTTGAAAAGTAATATTAGCATGTGGCCCTGCGCCTCGATGAAGCGCGCCGTAAGTTTGCAAGTATTCGTTAACTGTTTTTAGCGTAATCTCAAAAGGCGGAGTTGTTGCGGCGTTATTGAGCAAAACGACTCTTGTCTTTTCTCCATTCTTTAATTTTATGTAGTCATCTGTGCCGACGACTTTTGGTAATTGTGTCATATTTTGAAAATTATTTGACTAATTCCTCCATAGGAACGCCTAACGACTTGGAGGTTTTTTGATTGTTTTGTTCGTGGATGGTGAAGTGCATATCGAAGAGAATATCACGACGTTACTTCAAATTAGGCTTACGTAATAAAATTCTTCCACATCTGACTTGCCCGAGGTTTTGTATCCCCAACATACTTATTCCCCATCTCCTTCGAATAAGGTCTTTGGCATGCCGACGACAATTCTTCAAAGGCCATTTGTGCAATTGGCATTTTGTAATAAAGCAAAATGGGCATATTTGCCGTATTGTGAAGTTCGAGCGTCATTTTCAGAGAATTTCCTGGGTCCAAAAATCCAGCCGTCACATGAATAAGCATCCCCATTCGTCCAACGGAGCTTTTCCCCTCAAGGCGACCAACATATTTTGAAGAAACGCCAGTCGTTTCATAGATGAGCCCAAGGGCGAACTCTCCTGGGTGAAGAACAAATGGCTGACTATCGTCAATCGCGATTTCTTTCATCATGTCGTCCATCGGCTTTTTGGGATCAATGACGTAATTCGTCTTCGTGTCAAAAACCAAGAAATGTCTATCTAAATGCAGATCAACTGATGCGGGCTGAAGAAATTTTTCATCAAATGGTTCAATCTTAATATCGCCACGAGCCATCGCTTCTTTGATGTCCTTGTCTGATAAAATCATATATTTGTATTCACATAGCATAATGAACCAGGAACGGAATGTCCAACCACTCAAGGGACTTGATTTTTCCCCGTTTTTGCGCTATTATCGGTGCACCTTTGGAGAGGTGGCTGAGTGGTCGAAAGCGCACGACTCGAAATCGTGTGTGCTAGCAATAGTACCGTGGGTTCGAATCCCACCCTCTCCGCCATCCCACTTCGCCCTTCGGGCTACGTTGGGGATTGTCGGAGCAAATCAAAATTAGGTGGGATAGCCCCCAACGTAGCTCTGTTCCCAGAGCGAAGTGGGGCAAATATTTACATGTACACCGTCTATATCATTCAAAGCGAGATCGACCACAGATATTACTATGGATTTAGTGGCCGTTCTATCCTGGATCGACTTCGAGAACATAATGAAGGTAAATCATGTTACACGAGCCAATATCGTCCATGGAAATTGATCTGGCACGCAAGTTTTTCCTCAAAAACAAAGGCAAAAGATTTTGAAAGATATTTGAAAACTCCATCAGGATACGCATTTTCTAGAAAGAGACTTATTTAATTCCACTCCCTCGGCCCACGACAACAAAACAACCCTTCGCGGGGTTGTTTTGTATTTTGCTGTCGATCCACCTTTAAAGTATGATCTTTTCCTTTCGATCGATAACTCCTGGTGCAAACTTCTGGTCCACGATATCGAGCACCACATCCACGATGGTTTCTGGGTGTTGCGCAACTACTTTGAGGTGCGCACCCGCTTCATGAATATACTCATCGCCTAGAGTTGACGGCGAAATAAGGCCCGTTGGCAAGTAATACGCTGCGAGGAACGGGCTATGATGCGTGTTTATTGCCTCAATAAACGAACTTAGACCAGCATTCACGAGTGTATAGAGGATAAGATCTTTTGTTTTGTTTGAAGGCTTCCCTGCACACCAGACCATTTGAACTGGTGACGTGTGCAATGGGTATTGCTTTTCGATTGCTTTAGCAAGTAGCACGCTTCCGACCAGCTTCGCATTAATAAACTGTTTTACACGATCCTCCGATAGTTCACTAAGCTCACCGTGACCGCCGGAATCAGCGAGCATCATAACGAGGTCAAGGTTGGAAATCTCACTCAGCAAAGATTTAATACTGTTCTCGTCAGAGATATCACATGATCGTTCATGCCAACCCTGTGCGTCGACCTTGCTGGCACTGCGACTATACAGCCACACATCCCAACCCGCGGAGTGCAATGCCTGGCCAATAAATCGACCAATGGAATGTTTTTTCGTTCCAGTGATGAGCGCGGTTTTGCGCACCAACTTTTTGGCAATGAACAATCCCCAACCCATTTTGCCACGCTTCACTGCATCAACAATATGCCGATAGCGTGACTGTAAATCCTTGTACATCGTGTCATCTTGATTCGTGTAGGGCTGCATTTTATCAGCAAGCATTTGATAGGTGCGGATCATGTCTGCATCGTGACGTTCCACCGTCACCCCTACGAATCCTACGGTGTTTAGTATCTTAAGATATGCATCTTCTGAGAGCTCTCCTGTCCAATTCACGAGCGAGTAAACAAGTTGTTGATCGCTTTTTGGCATGTTTATAGCTTGAACCTCTGACAAGAAGTCCGTAATTGCAAGCACTCCACCTGGCGCAACAAAACGGTACACATTCTCAAATAGCGACTGCTTGTTTGCAACAAGCATGATGGCGTCCTGGCTGATGACATGCGTAAAGCGTTCATCTTTATTGAGCACTTCGTCTAATTCGCTTGCACTTCCTTGTACAAAGCGTGCGTGAATCTTAGAAAGTCCCTTTGCAGTTCGTGCGCCGTTAAGATCTGAAAGGTACGTTTGCGCATCCAGAATTTGCGCATCACTCAGATCAATACCAACACCACTGCAACCAAATGCCTCACAAATCTCAATAAGCGTTCGACCAGTTCCACACCCAACATCAAGGATAATTGATTTGTTGTCGATTGGACTGATGGCAATGATACGGTCAATGAGGTGTTTTGTGGCATTTGCGTATGCGTCGGTTAACGAATCATGGCCCGTTTGGAATAAGCCCACATGCAGAGTGTGACTATCCTCATCCCATGTTTCATCGTAATACTTTTTGAGAGCGTTGAATTTGTCGCGCGTCGCGTTTTCTTGAGATGACATATATTTTATGCGTTATTGAGTGTATCAACCATTTCACCGAGCAACTTGTAGGTTTTTACGCGAATTGATTCTTGTGTTTTCCAGCCCGCACGATAGGCAATAACGTGATTTGGGAGCAGGTTATGAATTTTCCAATCAGATGGATCATTCATTGGTAAGCCGAGAGTGTCTTTTCGCGGCAAGCCTGGATACACATCAAGATATGTAAATATCTCGTTCTGCACCATGCGTTTGGTCAGTGCATGCTGGTCGATTGCATTACCGTCAGCAGTATTAATGAAGAGCGATCCTTTCTTCATACTCTCGATGCGTGTTTGATCAATCAGATTTTCCGCGTGATGCGCTGGCACATGAATAGAGATGACGTCGCTCTGTTGCATGAGTTCTTCGAGTGCCACGTATGCGATACCAAGCTCGACTTCGGCCTCGAGATGGCGGTTTTGGGATGCATAGATGACTCGAAAACCAAGGCCTTTTGCGATTCGCGCAACATTGCGACCAATGCGACCCAAGCCGACTACACCGAACGTTTTATTTTGAACTGTGTACGTGGCGGATGGCAATGATCGAACGTCAACGATTTTCTCCGGGATAAGTATCTGCACTTTCTTCAGCACAGCAGGATTGATTTGCTGCGCATCGTAGAAAACAATGTCATTTTCACACAAAAACTTATAGAACTCTGCGCTTGTAGTGTTTTTCGCCGCGTGTACCTGAGTTAAAACACCGAATGTTTGTAGCGTCTGAATAGTCATCTCAATATTTGCGATATCAAGGAATCCAACTCTCTGATATGCAATTAACCGCTCAGGAATAAGGTCGTCGATATGTTTCTGCGTAAAATCAAACTTCGCGGCACCAATCTTGTGAAAATGATGTGTAAACTTTCCGCCACGGGTATTCTTTTCATTTTCTCCCAGCTTGCGAAACGCTTGAAATACGCGGTTGACTACCGCATGCATAAGGCCTTCACTCGTATCAATAGTGGCTCCAGTAGTAAAATTTCGAAGAATCAATTGCCACATGCCCGCAAATACAACCTCAGCCACAGCATCGGTTCCATAGTCAGGGACATTTTCAACAACAATACCCAGCTCTTCAGCAAGGCCAACATTCACGCGGTGTTCTTTTTCATGCGTCCAAAAAATAATCAACTTCAATTGTGGGTTCAGGCGCAAAATGTCATCGGGAATATCTGTCCAACAGCTAATAATAACGTCGGCCCCTTCAACGCGCTGCATGAGCAATTGCAATGGGATATTGCCACTTGCAATCTGCGTATAACATTTCTGCTCCACGAATAATTCAGGATTCTCCCGGTATTGCTTTTCGAGGTTTGCGGGCAAGCTACTGGGATACTCAACAACTTCCTCTGCGAGTGCATTCAAGAGTTTTCGGTGTTCAGGATAAAAGATTACCGTATCAAGCACGACTACTTTCTGAAATTTTTTCTTGAATTGGGTCATATAGGGTGTTTTCAGACGATTTCATTAAATACAACGTGCAAATCTATCAATATTATACACTTTTGTCAATGTGATTATCAAACAATATAAGCTCTATTTACTAATTATCATGAATAGTGTATAATAGATTTATACATAATAAAATGCCTTATCTTTAAAATCGCTATGATTTCGCAATCTGAAGTACGTGAGAATCTTTACACTTCCCTAAAAGAACTTGGGCTTACCGAGTCAGAATCAAATCTTTACATCACGTCGCTCTCTCTTGGTCCAACTACTATCGCTTCCTTGGCCGAGAATCTTGCTATTCCTCGCCCCAATGTCTATAAGCTCATTGCGGAACTTGAGGTGCATGGTCTGGCGAAATTTTCTGAACGAAAACGCTATGTTCGCACCTTTATGGTGGAGCCACCAACAGAGGTGCTCGAGCGATTGCGTAAAAAGCGTGAAGCAATGGGCACGCTCGATCAAACACTCGTAGGGGCTATGCCTGATTTACTTGCTCTGTATCGCCAGGGAGAAATGCCAAGCAAAATTCGGATCTTCAAAGGTGAAAAGGAATGGTTGAAAATATTTTTTCAAGTGCTCGATGAAGCAAAAAGTACGATAGAATTTTTCGGTTCGGCTGACGCATTTATCAGCCTTGTTACTTGGGAAAAAGAGCGTGAATGGATTGCAAAACGAGTTAAGAAGAACATTCACATGAATGCTCTTCTTACCCCAGGAGAAGACGCTGCTTCCCTTGAAGCCACGGATAAGAAAGACATGCGAACGACCAAGATATTTCGTGGTACTGAACCGTTTGTAACGGGTTTTATGTTGTATGGAAACAAGGTGATTATTTGGCAACCAAAAGCACCGCTCGTGATTCTCATTGAGGACGAGTACATTGTGCAGATGTTGCGCAGCGTCTTCACCGCGCTGTGGAGCCAAAAATGAGAAAACAATTTAAAAAACGACCCAGCGATGGGTTGTTTTGTTTAACGCCTCAATGCTTTTATTCTTCAAAACCCTCATCAACAACAATCGCAGATATCAGGTCAGAATTGGCATGCCACCATTGACGTATAGCATCAGCTTTCCCGGTAGCACGAAAAGAGACAATCAAAAATGTATCTCCGGAAGAGATGCGATCCTCAATTTGCTTTTTCACCTCGCCGCCAAGACGCGTAGCGTAATCTCCAATGGCCTGGTTCAACGAATCATCGGTCATCTCGCCAGAAAATGGAACGTTCCCGCCACTAATCACCCCATCTGAAGATACCGGCGTTACTTCCATAATTTCTGGACTGTTTTCGTTATCCATCAAACTACGAACCTGCAGTGCAGTCGCATTGTTCTCAAGACGAATGAGCACTTTTACGTCCCGATTTTCATACTCAGCCAAAAAAGCATCAAGATTCTGCTCGTAAGCAGTCTCGCCAAAAAATTCTTCGGTGATAGACACGCCTCTCTCGGTACAGCCCGCCCCAAGAAGCAAAAAAACCGCTAAGATAACGGGTAGCTCATATTTCATATTGAGAAACCGTACCACACCTTAAACGTATTGTTAAAGTAACAGTCAGCTAAATCTATTTTTCGCCTAAAAAGACTCCCCACCCTGAATTTGCTACAATCGGCATATATATAAACCTCAAACTGAGGATTTTTGATCTGATATATGCTAAAAATCTATCTCGCAAGACATGGGCAAGATGAAGATAATGCCAATGGCATCCTGAATGGCAGAAGAGATGAGCCGTTGACGGAAACAGGAATTGGCCAAGCGAATCTACTGGTGCAAAAAATCATTGATGCTAATTTAACATTTGACGTTATTTACAGCTCTCCACTTCAACGAGCGTTCAAAACCGCTCAAATCATCAGCGATTCATTGAATTTGCCTGCGCCAATTCAGTTAGACGAATTGATTGAACGAGATTTTGGTGTGATGACCGGGGAGCGCATTAGCGATGTTGAAACGTTATGCTCACCAGACATCATCAAAACAGATAAAATCGTTTACTTTTTATCGCTCAAAAACGCCGAAACATTCCCAGAACTGTGTGTGCGAGCACAAAACGTTTTGAATATCATTCAAAACAAACACCAGGATGGTTCGATTTTACTTGTTACGCATGGAGATTTGGGAAAAATGATTTACGCAGCCTATTATGGGCTAGATTGGTCAAAAATTCTCCCGATGTTCCATTTTGGCAATTCCGAACTCCTTATTTTGAGTCCGGATTCAGGGCCGGAAGACTCTCACGTTTTTCAAATCGAACAATACAACCACTAATATTCCTCTCCGCCATGAAAATCATCGGCAGATGAATTGTATTTTCTACTGGCTCTGCTAGTCTCTTTATAGGGATTCGTACATGCAAATCCCAGGAGGATTCTCGTGAGCTTCGAGCTTCAGAAGGGTGAAAACGCGTTCGAGGAAACTGATCTGCTTCAAATCGCTGCCGATCGCAGAGGATTCGGACTCGATCTGGGGGGTGGAACTCATCGGATCTATTCGACCCCATTGAAGGTCTACACCCTCACGGACGATCTGCTGAGCGCCCTCAAGCGAGCCGGCTTCGAGCAGATCAATTCTCCCGATGGTGAACGCAGCATTCTCACACTCGTCGACACCAGATCTCACGACGCAACCCCGGGGTATCGCCCGAGCAACTACTGGAACTTCAGGCGGGGTCCGGATGGAGCATCCGATCTCACCGTCACCCTGTGCTTCATTGTGGCGCTCGACATCGCAAGGCGTGGCGTCGTTCTGTGGCCACAGGCGATCGGCCCCGTCGTGTCTCCATCGGATGCCAAGCCGAATTTCCACATGTTCGAGATCCTGGTCAAGAACGACCCCGATGCCCTGCCGATCGCCAAAAAGATGGCGGAAAGCAACGGGAGCATCGCCGTCTCCTGGACCGAACTTGGTCTCGGAGGACTTCGTTCGCTCTCCGAGCTCTTCAGAGAATTCGCGGGTGGGAACGAAGCTCTGACAAGGCTCGCGCGCAGTGGCATGAACGTCTTCCAGCCGAACCCGCTGGGACCGCCGTATCTCTACATCGCTGAACCAGCGCAGCCGGAACTCTTCGACGCGTGGCGCGCGCAACTCAACAAGTTCGTATTTAGCCTGCGACTCAGGCCGTGACGTGATCGTCAACCCGCACAAGGGCTTCGGAGGGAAGCCCTTTTATGATCGAAAGACTTCCCTCCTTGAATTTGCTATAATCGAGTTACTATGCCAATACGAAAAGCGATTATTCCGGTTGCGGGATTTGGAACGCGATTCCTGCCTGCAGCAAAAGCTCAGCCAAAGGAAATGCTTGCCGTTGTCGACAAACCCGTCATTCAGTACATCGTTGAAGAAGTTGTAGCCTCTGGGATTGAGGAAGTCATTTTCGTTACTTCCTACGGAAAACGCGCGCTTGAAGATCACTTTGACCGTAACTTCGAGCTTGAATATCGTTTGGAACAAAAAAATAAGCTAAAAGAGCTCGAACAAATATCGGCAATTGGAAAATTGGCAAAATTTGCATTCGTTCGACAAGCAAAACCACTCGGTGATGGACACGCACTTCTTTCCGCGCTTCCATTCGTTGGCGAAGATGAATCTGTGGCCGTTGTATTTGGCGATGCAATATTCGACGCAAAAGATCCTGGTATCAAACAAATGCTTAGCACCTACGAAGAGCACAATGCGCCCGTGATTGGGCTTTTGGAAGTGCCAAAAGACGAAGTTTCGCGTTATGGCGTTGTTGGTGGTGAGATGATCAGCAAATCCGTAATCAAAATCGACAAATTCGTAGAAAAACCAAAACCCGAAGAAGCTCCTTCTAATTTGATTGCGCCGGGCTACTACATCATTACACCAAAAATCATGCGCATCCTTGAGAGTCAAACCCCAGGAAAAGACGGGGAAATTCGCCTGGCAGATGCATTTGCAACAGCCCTCAATGAAGGCGTCGATCTTTATGGGAAAGTGATTTCGGGAACCTGGCTTGATTGCGGGAATAAACTCGGATTTTTGAAAGCCCAGGTTCAGCTTGGCATGAAGCATCCCGAAGTGGGCGATGATTTTAAGAAATATCTCGAAGAACTTTTGAAATAATATGAAGCGCATTTTTCGACCACTCAGTTATCTAGTCCTCGCTTCCCTTGTGCTCACCATGGGTGCTGGATGCAATAGTTCCAGCACAACCACAGCGCCACCCGAGGTTGATTTAACCATTTGGCGCGTATTTGACGATGCAGATTCGTTCGAATCAATCATCACGGCATACGAAACCATGCATCCGAATGTTTCCATTGAATATAAAAAGCTTCGCTACGATGAATATCCAACCGAGCTCGTTCGTGCATTTGCCGCAGGGCAGGGCCCGGATATTTTCTCGGTTCACAATACGTGGATTGGCGAATACATGGATTTGATGCAACCCATGCCAAGTTCCGTGACAGTCACAAACCAAGAAACCCAGGGCACGGTTTCGCGAAAAGTGGTTTACGTGCAAAAACAAAACCCCACCATGAGCGTGCGCGAACTTGAATCCAAATATGTGGAGCAAGTTGCAAGCGACGTGGTGCGCGATTACCAAGCAACCGATAAATCCGATGTTGAGTCACGTATTTTTGGCCTTCCCCTCTCGGTGGATTCCATGGTTTTGTTTTATAATAAAGATTTGCTCGATGCCGCGGGAATTGCCACGCCTCCTGCCACATGGACCGAGTTTCAAGCAGACGTCATAAAGCTCACAAAATACGATAGCAAAGGCGAAGTCACGCAATCAGGTGCTGCCATGGGACTTGGCGACAATGTAGAGCGATCTGCCGACATTCTTTCGCTTCTCATGATGCAAAACGGCACAGCCATGACCGACGAGCGCGGTCGAGTTGCATTCAATGTGGTGCCAGAAGGGCTTGCCGACGATGTAAACCCCGGGCTCGATGCCGTGCGCTTCTACACCGACTTTGCCAATCCAACCAAAGAGGTCTACACCTGGAACGGTTCCTATACGAATTCTTTTGAAGCGTTCACAACTGGCCAAACCGCCATGATGCTTGGCTATAGCTATTACATGCCACTCATTCGCACGGCCGCGCCAAAACTCAATTGGAGCATGAGTAGCGTGCCACAAGTGGAAGGACGTGTTGTCAATTATGCCAACTACTGGGTGGAAAGCGTTGCCAAAAGCACAAAGAACGCAAATTACGCATGGGATTTTCTCTTATTTGCCGCAAGCGAAGAGCAAGTACAAAGCTATTTGGCATCTGCAAATAAGCCAACCGCACTCCGAGCACTTATTGGCAATGAATTAGAAGATGCGGAAATGGGAATCTTTGCCGAGCAAACATTGACTGCAAAGAGCTGGTATAAGGGAAACGACATCAATGCAACCGAGGAAGCGCTCCGAGCGCTCATCACGCAGGTGCTCGATGGTACCGTTGAACCAGAAAAAGCAATCACGAGTGCTGCACTTAAAGTGAATCAGACGTTCTAGCATTTTGCCCGTCATCCTGCCTGCCCCTGCCGTCATCCTGAGCGCAAGCGAAGGATCCCTAGACTAAATATCATTATCGAGAGATTCTTCGCTACGCTCAGAATGACGAATAGATATTTTTTTTGATATACTGCAATCAATTATGGCCTTATCAAAACGATTTTCGATTTTTCTTATTCTCGGGCTTGCAATAGGATTTTTTGGCATGGTGCCAAACGTACTTGCATCTGAAGCAACCGATGCGTGCGACGCAGACTATTTAGTCTGTATGGATAATGCAAGAGATGAAATACAAGCGTTGTGGGGCGACGAGTGGGAAATTTGTGGTGATTTGGCTGTTACAGAAGGTAGAGAAGAAGAAAGTGTTGAGTGTTTCAATGAAATAGAAGCATTCATGACAGCGGATTTTACTCCACTCGAAGCAACGTGTGTTGAGACCTGGAATACGTGCGTGACCGATGCGGGTTGCGCTCCGGGTATCTGGGGATGTGCAGAAGCCCCTCCAGAGCCAAGCGGTTCCACGGGAGTTGAGGAAGATCTCACAGGTTCTGCGGCAATTCCTCCAACGACCACGCCCCCAACCACCACAACCGGCACTACTGGCACCACAACGGCCACGGCAACAGGTGCACTAGAAATTCAATACGATGCCATAATGAGTGAGGGCTTAATTTTTGCAAATATTTGCACTGATCCGAAAACAGGACAAGCTTATCCAAGCTGCCCATGTCGCGAGGAGGGAAAATGCGATCTCGACGATATTTTGCAAGTCATTGTAAATATTTCCGTATTTATTTTGGGCATTAGTGGAACGGTTGTGCTTTGCGTGTTCATTTACGGCGGATTCCTCTTCATAACCGCACAAGGCAAGCCCGATCAAGTCAAAACCGGCCAACAAGCGCTTATTGGCGCAGTGATTGGCATCTTCATTGTCTTTGCCTCGTATGCCATTGTGCTCTTTATTGTGAGCGTTTTAAAAACGGGCAATGCTCCGGGTACTGGCTCAACAATCGAGGACGTGATTGGCGGATCATCGGGAACTGTGATTGATACAAGCGATTAATCGCGCAATCTGATATAATTTTCGTATGCGTTTTTACAAATCCATTATCGCCTCCGTCATTGTTGCTAGCGTTCCACTGATGGCGCAAGCACAAGTAACGCTCACCAATCCATTGGGAGCCAATATGACTGATCCGCGTCTTATTGCAGCGCGCATTATTCAAGGACTCCTTTCCATTGTTGGCACACTTGCACTCGTGATGTTTATTTACGGTGGACTGTTGTGGCTTACCTCTATGGGGAAACCTGATAAAATAAAACAGGGGAAAGACATCCTTATTTGGACCGTAATAGGCATCGCTCTTATTGCCGGAGCGTATGTGGCAGTCGACGCCGTTTTCCGCGCACTGCTTACCGGAACCGTTGGAACAACAACATAAAAAACTAATAATTCATATTTCTATGATCCAAACACTTCTGCGCTATACGCTAAGCATCGGTCTTGGCATGACGCTTGCCATGTCATTCCTTGGGGCAACCCAGCTCACCCAGCCACTCGTGGCACACGCTCAGCTCGAAACATCTGATCTTTTGGACGACGACTTCAGCGATGCTTCCGGACTCGGCACAGCCGATCTTAAGGAAACCATCGGAAACCTCATTAAAGTCGCCCTTGGATTCCTCGGCATTGTGGCAATCGTCATTGTGCTCATGGGCGGATTCAAGTGGATGACCGCTGGTGGAAATGACGAAAAAGTCACCGAAGCCAAAAAACTTCTTATTGCCGGTGTGATTGGTCTTGCCATTATTTTGGCCTCCTATGCCATCACAGAATTTGTGATCGGCTCAATTCTTGGCGCAACAGGAAATTCCTAGTTTTCTCACGATGATTGGTCCAAAAGAAATTTTGGACCTTTCACTATGCGAAAACTGCTTGCCATATTTGGCATGACTGCGCTACTACTCCCTTCTATTTGTTTTGCGCAAATTGAAATGAATGAAATTGGGCTTACCGAAACCGGCACAGGCATTTATGGAACAAATACAACGTCCATGGATATTGGAACATTCATTGGTACGCGCATCATTTCCCCACTCTTGGCCCTCTTGGGAGTAATTTTTTTGGTGCTTGTGATTTATGCGGGTTTTATGTGGATGACGGCAGGTGGCGAAACAGCCGCCGTAAAAAAAGCAAAAGACATTCTTACAAATGCCGTCATTGGTTTAGTACTTGTGATTATTGCCTACGCCGCAACGCAATTTATTATTACCGCCTTAACCGCTTGGATGTGAAATACCTATTTATTTTATTCATGGGGCTCACCCTCGCATTTCAGCCGGGAGTATCGCACGCGGCAGAACCCTCTTTTAGCGACAGAATAAGTGGGCAGCTTGAATCTGCCGGCGCCGCGGTGTATGGAGATGCGGGCGTGCAAAACCAAAATATCGTCACCATGACCGGCAAACTCATTACTGCTGCGCTTTCCATCATTGGTGTCCTCCTTTTAATTCTCATCATTTACGCAGGATTTTTATGGATGACAGCGGGCGGGGAAAAAGACCAAGTTAAAAAAGCCAAGGATTATCTTTTGAACGCGGTTATTGGGCTTATCCTCATCTTGGCCTCTTATGGCATCTCGAGCTTTGTGATAGACTTGATATCAAATGCAGGCGCTACTGGCACAGAGGCAGACCTTTTAGCAGAATAAAAACAAAAAAAATTTATTTTGTCCCTATGAAAAAAATTATCGCATCTTCTATCGCAACCGTTCTTCCTTTGCTTGCTGGCGTAACCCCGGCATTTGCTCAAACAACAGCCGGAGACGATTTCTTGGACTCCATTCAAGGAGCAAGTGGACTTTCAAGCATGGATTTGCCGGTATTCATTGGAAACATCATTTATGTTCTCCTTAGCTTCCTCGGCGTTGTCTTCTTGGTATTTGTCATTTACGCAGGATTTTTGTGGATGACCGCTGCTGGAAACGCTGATAATACAAAGAAAGCAAAAACACTTCTCATGCAGGCGGTCATTGGTCTTGTCATCATTTTGGCAGCCTATGCAATCACGAGCTTTGTCATGAGCACAATCGGTGGCGCAATCAGCGCTGCGTAAACGGTCTTTTCAAACTGATAACCCCCAGGCGCTAGGCACCTGGGGGTTTGTTTTTAGGGAAGGATCTCAGCGAGATCTACTTTCCCGACTTCTCCTCGAGCCGGCCAACTTCGCCGGCGAGCTCGATCATCCGTTGCTGGTAGATCTGTCGCTCTGCCAGGACCTCGACATTTTCGCCCTTCAGAGCGTCACAGAGACGCTGCAGCCGGGCGATTTCCTCGCGAAGCTGGGCGATCTTCGCCTCGCGCGAGCTATCGCTCGCGCGGACACGCTCGAGCTCCGCGGTGAGAGTGGCGTTCCGGGCCTCCGACTGCTCGAGTCGGGCCTGCAAGTCCGAGCTCGGCGCAGGGGCCGGGACGGCCACGGGTGCTGGCCTGGGCGCAGGGGCCGGCTCGACGCCGATCCCGAGGCTCTCGCAGTCCTCACGGATCGCGCGGGCCTCGTAGGATGTTGTCGGCCGATCGCCGCACTGCACTGGCCTGGTGGCCGAGGCAGGAGCGGCGACTCGGCGCGGAGCCGGTGAATCGAGGTCCTCGATCCCGAAGTCCTCCTCGGACTCGTCGAGATCGCGGATTCGACCGCTACCGGCCGTGGGCCGATAGGTACCCCGCTCGTCGCCGTGTGGTAGGAGCTGGCCACTGAGGCCCTGGCTCCCGTACCCGCCTCCGTGACCGCTCACGGAGACACACCGCTGCTTGCGGATCGTGCCTCCACCGCGGGTCTCCACGATCTGGAGTTCCCACTCAACGCACCACGCGGCCACCGCGTGGTAGCACCGGGTGCCGTCGAGACCCGACCCCGGACCCCACTCCGCACAGGCAGTCTGCGCCAGGGCGGAGGTGGAGAACAGCAGGGCGAGGACGAGGGCGAACAGGGCGAACAGGGACTTGGACATGGGTTCCTCCGAACCGATAAAGACTATCCAACCAAAATCCGAGACTATTCGGACTCTGTATGGGACCCTATATTTTAGCATAAATTAGCCCTTTTGTCAACCTTTGCGCATTGACAAAAAGGCCAATTTCTGCTAAATTTCCGTGTTCTGCCGAGCTCTCAAAAAGGCAGAAGTTCTTTAAAAATCGTCCAATTGCGAATAACTCTCAAGTTCCAAGCAGGAGTCTCAGATGAACGCAATTTTCTCCGCTGACTTCATCAAGAATATCGCTGACCTCGGAAAGCAGGCGAAGGGCGCTCAGGGAAAGGCCTTGGACCCCATCACAGCCTCTCTCAAGAAGGCCCTGGGCCACTGGGTCGAGGACTACGTCGAGGGCATGGACCTGAAGAAGTCGTTCGACTTCGTCGGCGCGTTGATGGGAATCGTCGGGCTCCATGACCTCCTCATGAAGCATCTCCCGCCCAGCGTATTGGTGCTGGTGGGTGGCTTCCTGGCGGAGATCGCCAAGACCACGATCGCGGCAAGAAACCCGATTTTCGGCCACGCCCTCGGACTCTTCCTCGACCACTCCTCAGTGGGACTCGAGGAATACTTCCAGAGGAAGAAGGCCGAAGGCAAGGACCCGGATCCGAATGAGACTCATTCCATCCTCATGGGATCGGTCGAGAAGTTCAAGATCCTCTTCACGAGCCCAAGCGGTCCGCCCCGCGATCCGCCGAGCAAGTTCCTCGAGACTCTCTCCCACCGCGAGCTCACTTTGCTCGCCGCGCTCATCAAGGCCGTCCGGGCCGAGATGATCGGCGACCCCGTCGTGGTCAAACCCGACGACGAGGATGAGGATGACGAGGAGTCCTCAGTCTTGAGCCGAGCCTGGGGCAGACTCAAGACGAACGTGCTGTGGCTCCTCTGGATCGACGAAGACGTCGACGAAGACGAGCCCGAAGCAACGCTCGCCGGGAACGCCTTCCGGATCGAGGAAGCCATCAGGCACCTCATCCGTGAGGACCCCAGAACCCTCAAGCACCTGCTCAAGGCGCTTGTGAAGGACGGCGTCACGCCCGAAATGGTTGCAGAGAACCCCGCCAAGCACGGCGAGGTGTTCTACAATCTGGTGGCAACGCTCCACAACCCCGGACCCTTGTCCTGGGGTGGCGACATCGCCGACGCCCTGAACATCAAGCGCGCGACCCTCGAGTGGCTCGACAGGCGAGTCATTTTCTACGCCACGGTCGTGATCGTGGCCCTGGCGTTCGTGATCGCCGGATCGACCTTCCTGGTCTCCGGCACGCTCGGACTGCTCGGCGCCTTCGCCTGGCTCTTCGGACTCGTTGTGGGGATGTTCTTCGCTCCCGAGTCCGCGCTGGCAGGAGTGCCCATTATGATCGGCCTCGGGCTGATCTATGTGGCGCGTCTCCTGTTCCCGGCCCCCAGCCATCTCTCCCGAGGAGCCGCAAATCTTGTCGGGGGAACGAAGGTGGGTCAAAACTCGCCCATCGAAGAGGGTGCTGCACGGATCAAGAACGTCCTGCGCATCCTAGGAATCGGGTCCGGCGAACAAATCGTGCGCACACTGCTTGCGCTCGATGACTCCCACGACATCAGAAACACCGGATGGTGGCACCACGTGGCAGTCGCGGTATCGATCGTCACGGCAGGTCTCACTGCCATCGTCCTGGGAATCTTCCTCGTCATGGGCGAGTGGAGACTTCTCCTCGACTACGATGCGGGCCTGCAACAGTACACGCCACACTTCTACCGGGCGGCGTGGCTGTTCCTTACGAGGACTGCCTGCTTCGTGATCTGCTTCGCAGCGATCGGGAACGACATCGTATCTCGCACGAGCTGGCGGTTCACGTTCACGCAGTCGACAGCACGCACTGCCCTGGCCATCAAGTTGGTCGTCGCAGCCGCGGTCTTCGCTGCAGCCCTCTTCGTCTGCGGCGGTGGCATCGGCCTCGCGGGCGTTGGCTTGCACGTGGCCTACGGTGCAGCTCGCACTGAGGCCACGCAGGTCTACCACGACTTCCAGGGCAAGTCGTCTGCGCATCCCGAGGATGACGCACACAACAGCCCCTACGACGGCTGCACGGAATTCCCGTGCAAGCCCGAAAACAAAGGACTGAGGTAGCGCCTCAGCCCTTCTGACCCCCACGTCGCTCCGCTGGAGCTTCGCTGGGGGTCTTGTCTTTTATAACGATTATTTCCCCATCTGCTCCTTGAAATACTTCACAAATGGAATTTCTTTTGGATTTACTTCATTGAGCATTGCCAAATAGTAGGCCACAAAACTCCCAAACTGCATCACCTCGCCACATTCCTCAAGCTTTGACCCGCCACCAACCTCGTATTCAATCACTTCCGCTCCTTGCTTTTCAAAAACCGTGGCTGTGACGTCGTAGCGCTTAATGATTCGTGGATGATAAAGGGGTGATTTGAGCATGAGCACAGTCCATTTTGCAAATTCCCCATCTGGATTTGCAAGTCCTTCCATCAAATGGTGGTTAAGTTCAGGAATTTCCGCGCTAAAGGCAATCTGCTTGGATGATTCATTGATTTGATTTGCCATCAAATGCGCGCTCCCGGCCAAATGCTCTGACGAAACAATTAAAATATTGCGGTCTTTGAGTTCGGTTGCAGTGATCTTTGCTGGATTTTTTTCAGATTTGATCTCCAATCTGCACCCTTCTACCACATCGCTCATGGCTTGGGTCATATATTTCACTTCCGAAGTCGCGATTTTGAGTAGCCCGGCGCGTTCCAAGATGCCCAAAATTCCAACCATGGAAAATCCCACACCCAAGCGTGGTTCTTTTGCCAAATCCCCTGGCTTGAACGCGTAAAATGGAATATGTTCGCGCTTTGCAAAATTGAGGAGCGCGCCACCTGTGGCAATCACAATCATTTTTGCGCGATGTCGGCGTGCTTCTTTTGCCGCAGCAATCACCTCTTCGGTACTTCCTGAAAAACTCGAAAGAATCACAAGGGTGCGAGAGTTAACCGATCCTGGAACATCGTATCCGCGCACCAATTCAAATGGCACGCGAAGTTTCGAGAAAAACACGGATTGCACAATTTCCGGACCAAGTGCCGATCCGCCCATTCCAACAACCACAATGCGATCGCAATTGCGATAATTCGATGGAATCACGAGCTCTCGCGTTTCGTCCCAAGCGATTTTTGCCTGCTCTGGCAGATGTTCAATGCCATAGCTGATTTCCTCCTTATCAAACGTTGCGTAGGTTTTTTGACTGTCCAACATATTAGAGGATGCTAGTTTTATTTTTGATCATGTCTGTAAGCTCCTGACGGCGCGAAATATCTCCCACAAGTGCTGCGCCAACCAAAATTCCGTTTCGCAAGAATAATTCTTCTGCTTTTTCGTTTTCCAATACGGTTTGACGCACTTCCGTAGCGTGTTCGCGCGATGTATCGCCAATAAAAACAACCGAAAGCCCTGCGAGCCATGCTGAATAGGAGGTCACAAGCTCAAAGGCAACGCGATTCCCCATCATATTCTGCGCCACAACGCGCCCCTGCATAATGGCATTCATCCAATTTGCCGAAACGCGGCGGCGTCCGACTGACAAATCCATAAATTCTGCCACATCACCTGCGACAAAAATGTCTTGCTGATTGGTCTCAAGATATTCATTTGCCAAAATCCCTGCCCCGCATTCAATTCCAGCAGATTTGAATAATTCTAAATCCGGATGCAATCCAATCCCCACGCCCAAAATAGTTGCGGGGATTTCTTTTCCTTCGATTTTTAAGCCTTCCAGATGCATGTCGCCCGTGAGCTCCGGAATCTCTTTGGACTCAATAATCTTCATCCCTTGCGATTCAATATGCGTTCGAAGGATCGCTTGCGACTCAGGCGACAAACTCTTTGACCAAAATCCGCCACGCAGGAGCACTGTTGTGTCAAACCCAAAATGACGAAAAATATTTATGAGCTCCATGGCAATAAAACTCCCACCCATCACCGCAACCGTGTTTTTGCCTGTTGCTTTTGCTTCCGCAATCAATTCCTTCAAATGATCCGTGTCGCCAAGTGTGCGTAAATATGCCACGCCCTTTTTGTCGTCTCCGAGCAAATTCACGTCAAGTCCGGTTGTTATCAGTAACTTATCAAACGGAATCTCGCGACCTTCACTTGTTTCAACAAATTTATTGATCGCGTCTATTTTTATTGCCTCAACGCCCGAAAACCATTCAATATGATGTTTTGCGTACCATTCTGGTTTCTTGAGAAAAAGTTTCTCGCGATTAATTTCGCTAGTTGCATACTTTGGCAGCAATACCTTGCTATAAAGTGGTTCGTCTTCACGCTCAATAATCGAAATGGAGGCTTCTGCATCTAATTTGCGTAGCTCTTCAGCCGCTGTAACGCCGGCAATTCCACCGCCAATAATTACAAACGCTGTCATATTAAACTTCTGGAAAAAGTTGCGCACCTGATTCATCAAAAATCGCAATTGCCAAGGTTGGGCAAGATTGCGCTGCCAAGATGATTGTATTTTTCTCGTCTTCGGTCACTTCAAGCGTGCGCTCATACGTTGGCGTCTCAGCTTTACCGTGGTCGAGGACTTCGGCCTTATTCTCGTCGTTTAGGTGGAATGTTTCGTCGGCAACGGCTACGCAACTTGCGGCGCCGATGCAAAGGTCTGGGTCGACTTTGATGGTGATTTTCATAATGCACTCATTCTAGCCAAAGTACTTCTCATTGTAAAACCGAATGAGCGACTCGACTTCGGCAACAATTGAAGGATTTGAGCCCGTCACCTTGGTGCGAGCCTGCACTGAGGCAAAATCCTTACACCCGGCAATCACTGCTTCTTCGATATCGCGGTCGGTTACGCGGGCTCCAGCGTCCACAATGCGCGACGCTTCTGGTATCACTTTTTCTATTTGATTGGTGGAGCGGTAATAATCGTTAATGGCGTCGCGCAGGGCTTTGTCGCATAGGACCGAGCAATGGAATTTGCGCGCCGGCAGTCCACCGAGTCGCTCCATGACGAGCTCCGGGCGAAGCGCTCGCGCTTCTTCTGGGGTCATGCCTTCTCCTTCAGTCACCATCACAGACGCCATGGAGGTGGCGGCAATGGCTGATCCGCACCCAAATGTGCGCCACGCGCACTTTTTGATGCGATTCGTTTTTTCGTCGACAAAGAGCCACATGCGCATTTCGTCGCCACATGCGGGACTGCCGGCGCGCCCCTTGGCATTAAATTCCCCTGGCACAGGATCGCGATTCAAGAAATTTCGTGGATTAAAAAAATGATCTTTCACGGTTTCACTGTAAAACCACGAGGTTTTGCCGTCAAAACTCTTTACATCCCCGCCTTCCCCCACGATTTTTTCTGCTTCGTGTGGAATTTTATTCATAAAACGTCTCTGTTCCAGATTTTGGACTCATGCCGCGAAGTTTTTCTACAACGCCAGGCAAAACCTCCAAGACGTATGCGATCTCTTCTTTCGATGTCTCTCGACCCAACGTGAATCGCAAACTACTATGCGCAACCTCAGCTGGAACTCCGAGCGCCATAATCACGTGACTTGGATCAAGCGAAGCGCTCGTACAGGCCGATCCAGTTGAAGCAAAAACGCCTTGCGCATCCAAATAGAGGAGTAGTGCTTCGCCCTCAACGTCCATGAAGGAAAAACTAGCGTTATTTGGCAATCGCTCAGTTGCGTGGCCATTCAAACGAACGTGAGGTACGGCGCTACGAATGCCGGCAATCAATTCGTCGCGGAGTTTTATGGTCTTTTCCGTATATTCAGCCTGTTGCGCTACTGCAATCTCCAGAGCCTTTGCAAATCCAATGATTGCTGGCACATTTTCTGTTCCAGGTCGACGTCGCGCTTCTTGATCGCCCCCAAACATGAGTGGCTCGAGTTTAATTCCGCGACGCATGTACAGCATTCCAACACCTTTTGGCCCATAAATCTTCCCGCCATTGAGGGTCATCATGTCCACGTTGATTTTTTGAACATTAATTTCTTCCGAACCGACTGCCTGGCAGGCATCGGTGTGAAAAATTGGAAAAAGGGATTTACGTGCTTCGCGATGCTTGCGAATGACAGATCCAATCTTTTGAATCGGATTTAGGGTGCCGATTTCATTGTTTCCGTAGATGAGTGACACAAGAATGGTGTCGTCGCGAAGTGCGCTTTGAAGTTTCTCAACGGAAATTTGTCCCGATTCATCCGTTTCGAGTACCGTCACATCAAATCCTTCCTTTTTGAGTTGAAGTGCCGGCTCAAGTACGGCCTTATGCTCGACTGAACTGACAATGATGTGCTTGCCGTGCTCTGCATTCTTGCGAGCAAATCCCAAAATCGCCAAATTATCGGCCTCGGTTCCACCTGACGTAAAAATAATCTCGTCGGGTCGTGCGCCCAAGAGCGTGGCAATACCGCCCCGAGCTTTATCGAGCGCGTCTTTCACCTGTTTTCCTGGCATGTGAAAACTCGAAGGATTTTGAAATTGATTACAAAAATACGGCGCCATCGCAGATTGCACATCCAAGTCTATTGGAGTGGCGGCCGCATAATCCAAATAAACGTTTTCTTTTGCCATAGGTTTGGCAAGCTTAGCCAAAAAAACGTGTTTCGTCAATGGAGACTATTCTTCCTTGCAAGATCCAAACGTAAGGGCAAATAACGACAAATCTTTTGATTTTGTGCGAATTTTGAGCGTCCCTTTGTGATACGTGTCCGACGAAACCAATTTATAAAGGCGGTGATCTGCCACATGCACAATGGCGCGATCCCCCACAAACTCTACATCTGCGCCCGCCATATCGCTTGGAAGCGGCATTCCATCGAACTCAATCTCAACTTCCGCGGACTTGCCAGCTCCCATCACAATATTTACGGAAAGTGCCGAATATTTGATTGCGATATATTCGGTTGGGCTTGGTAATTCCTTGATATGAGAAATGGATTCCCCGTTTACCTGCCAATGCCCATGCAGATATAAAAGATCGTCTTCGTGTACGCCTGTATCGGTAAATGCATGCTCAGTATTTGGAACCAGATTCATGCCATTGCCATATCGGCCTCGCAAATATCCCAAATACGTCTCAGGCGTAGTGCGGTAGCAAATTCCCCCGCCAACCAGCGGATCAGGTGCAATCGCTGGTAAATCCATGGCACCAGTTTCGGCAAGCGCATGCTGAATTGCACTTTCAGTTTTCGCATACCCATGTTCGCCAATGTGATCGTAAACAATAAAGCCGTGGCGATCAATCACAAATGAGCGTGGCCACCAGCGATTGGCGTATAAATTCCAAATCTTATATTCCGAATCGAGCACAACCGCATAGGTAATGCCCATTTGCTCGATTGCCTTGCGCACGCGCGCCGATTCTTTTTCAAATGCAAATTCAGGCGAGTGGACACCAATGATGACAAGTCCCTTCTCTTTATATTTTTCCTGCCACTCCTTCACATGCGCAATCGCGTGATGACAATTGAGGCATGAGTATGTCCAAAAATCAATCAAAACAACCTTCCCTGCCAATTCTTTCAGTGTTAATGGCGGAGAATTTACCCACTCCAGTTCTTTTGGAAACTCTGTGGCACGTACTTTTGCAATGCGATGCAAAATCATAAGAACAACGACATTACAACTCAGTATATACTCTCCCCCTTGCGCGTGCAAAAATATCTCGTTCTTTGCTACAATGGAGGCATATGCAACTCAGCGATCATTTTCTGCCATATTTAAATCCAACGCTTCTTATTGTGACAAACAATGAGTCTGCAAAGATTTTCAAAGCGCAAAATCACGAAATCGATGAAATCGAATTGCTCGTGGTTGGAAAACGAGAAGTCGAGGGTCGAGGATCGGGTACGCCAAACGATGGACCACCCGATTATGATGAATTAAAACATCAACAACGCTTAGAGCTCTATAAAACGCTCAGCGACTATTTACTTCAATACACGCAAAAAAATCCCGAGACTGAACTCATTTTATGCGCACCCGAAGCAAATAAGGGGGAATTGCAAGACGCAATGCATCGAGATGTGCAGAAAAAAATCGTGTCCCTGGTGCCAAAAAATCTTGCCTCGCTTCCAACCGATCAAATTATCCGAATATTACAAGAACACCGCACCTAGAGCTTGCGAATGTGGCATTTTTCTGTTAGCATATGGCCACTTGGGGCCACGTGGCGAAGTGGTTAACGCGGCGGTCTGCAAAACCGCTATTCGCCGGTCCAACTCCGGCCGTGGCCTCCAAAGACAATATAAAAACCCGCGATTTGAGTCGCGAGTTTTTTCTTTTTCTTATTGTTTTGTCTCGTTCTGAAACTCTGTAACGAGTTTTGCGCTCGTAAGAACTGTTTCCGCAGATTCAATCGACTGACCATTCTGTTCTAGAGTGAATTTGAATTTTTCACCATCTTGTTCAAAATAATACGCATATTGTGCCGATCCCTCAAGCGTGCAGGTTTCTGTTCCAGCGCAAAGGTCAAGCTTTTTGAATCCATTTCCCATATCGGTTGCCTCTGACGGAATTATACTGTGTGAATCAAGGTGAAAAACACGAATACGCGTATAGTTCTCGCTCACAAATTGATCTGCCGTGAGTCCTTGCGACAAATCTGGAGTCTGCCCAGCGGAAAGAACGAGCTTATCCGTGCTTTGAATCATGATGTCGGAAAGCGTGGAATCAAGGTCGCGATTGAGTTTTGATGTTGGATCATTGGCCGTGTAATCGCGTGTCATCACCCATCCTTCTGGTAGGGAAAAAGAAAGCCACCAATCCCCCTCAACCCCTCCAAGAAGCGTCTTGCCTCCGAAACATCCTGCACCAACAAGCAAAATCGAACCAAGTGCCAATAAAAGCTTTTTCATATGCGAATAGTTATGAACGAACTTTAGCATAGCAAAAAACGGCGTCAATGCCGTTTTTTACTTTTGTTTAAGATGAGTAGATCCCGACCGTTTTCTTTCGGATGCCCCATTGTTTGGCAGAGGCAATATCTTGCCCCATATACCAGTCAACGCGGTGGGTGTAGCGAGCGTTCATTCGATCACGTACCACACATACGCCAAGGCCTTCAACATGAAGTTTTGTGCCAAGCGGGACGAAGTTTGCAGCACAGGTATTGCTTCCTGCTTCAAGAAACGCACAAATGTTTGTGCCTTGGGCACCAATACAAGGTGTTGAGTCGGTTTGCGCTGGCACCGAGTTATACGCACTCACTGTTACGACAATCGAATTTGTGGCGGCTCGGTCTGCAGCCACAGGTAGTGTGCCAAAGGGCTCATACTCATTGAGCATTTCGCGCGTTTTTACAGCGAGTTCTGCTCGAGAAATCGTGAGCGTTGTGCCTTGAGCATCGCTCAAGGACGGGTTCACAAGAGATCCAACCAAAATAACAAAGAGGCTCGCTCCCGCTGGAAAACGTGCAAACGCGCGACTCGCGATCCCCTCCAAGTTTTGGATGAATTTCTTCATAGTTTTCAATAAAAAAGCCTCCGGCACAAATCCGAAGGATGGAAGAATGGTATCAGATTAAAGACCCTGAGTCAATAGAAAAAGGCGAATTTTGGCCAAGATACGGGCTTTTTCCTAGAAAAAAAATCACGAATTTGATATGATGAACGCACATTTATGAACCACTTTTTTAAGTCCCGGCATAGCTGGGCAACCGAGCATGTTCGCTCGAGCGGATCATTTTTAAAGCGACTTTTCGGCTTTTTTGCCAGAAATAAGAAAGCGCGCCGCACATTTATCAAAAACATCCTGCTTGCGGGCATTGCCTGCTGTCTTTTTGGGGCAATTTTCTTCCTTGGGATGTTTGCGTGGCTCTCGCGCGATTTACCCGATCCAAATTCGCTCACATTGCGCGATATCGCTCAATCCACAAAAATTTACGATCGTACAGGCGAACACCTGCTATACGAAATTTCTGGAGATGAAAAACGAACACTTGTTCAAATCAATGACATCCCTTCTTATGTCGTGCAGGCAACCATCACGGCCGAGGATCGTAAATTTTACGAACACGGAGGCATTGATTTCAAAGGAATGGCGCGTGCCATGCTTCGCAATATCATCAATTTCGACTTGACCGGGCAAAGTGGATCAACAATCACCCAACAGCTCGTCAAAAATGCGATTCTCACCGGGGAAAAAAGTTATATTCGCAAAATCAAAGAGGTTGTGCTCGCAATCGCGCTTGAACGTCGTTATACAAAAGACGAAATCATGCAGCTCTACTTAAACGAAATCCCGTACGGCTCCATGAACTATGGAATTGAATCCGCTGCACAGGCCTATTTTGGTAAACACATAAGTGACGTCACTTTGGCCGAAGCCGCAACACTTGCTTCGCTCCCAAATCGTCCAAGCGTCTTACTCAACAATCCCGATACTCTTCTTAGCCGTCGTAATTGGATCTTGGACGGGATGTTTGAACTTGGCTATATTACCCAAGAAGAACTTGATGCCGCGCTTGCCGAAGATACACCGGTTCGCGTGAATATTTCCAATATGGTTGCCCCGCACTTTGTATTGTGGGTCAAAGAGCAACTCGTGGAAAAATTCGGCGAAGTTGAGGTTGAGCAGGGTGGTCTTAGGGTCATCACAACGCTCGATTATGACAAGCAAATCGCTGCGGAAAAAGCGGTAAAAGACAATGTTGACGCGCGCGGATCTTCCTATAATTTCAATAATGCCGGGCTTGTAGCCATTGATCCAAATACCGGTGAAATTCTTGCCATGGTTGGATCGGTTGATTATTTCAACGACGAGATTCAGGGCCAAGTGAACGTTACCATGCGTCCATTGCAGCCAGGATCGAGTTTCAAACCGATCGTGTACGCCGCTGCCTTTGAAAAGGGCTATACCCCAAATACGATTCTTTGGGACGTAGATACACAATTCCCAACCTCCACGGGCATGTACCACCCGCAGAACTACAGTGCCAATGAAAACGGAGCGGTTACAGTGCGAAAAGCGCTCCAGGGTTCGCTCAATATTCCTGCCGTAAAAATGCTCTACTTGGTGGGCGTGCAAAACGCGCTCGACTTTGCAGAACGCTTGGGCTATTCCACATTTGGTGATCGCTCGAACTTTGGTCTTGCAATCGTCTTGGGTGGTGCAGAAGTGTTGCTCACAGATCACGTGAACGCGTTTGCCACATTTGCCAATGGCGGAACCCTGCATGAGGAAGTATCGATTCTTAACGTTCAAGATAGCGATGAAAATGTTTTATACGAAAACAAACTTGAAGATCCAGGAAAACAAGTACTCGAAGCCAATATCGCCAATATGGTCTCAAACGTCCTCTCCGATAATGAGGCGCGTACCTATATTTTCGGCGCAAATAACTACTTGACGCTCGGTAGTCGCCCAGCCGCTGCAAAAACCGGCACCACCAACGATTATAAAGACGCTTGGACTGTTGGGTATACGCCGTCTCTTGCCGCTGGAGTCTGGGTTGGAAATACCAATGGCACTGCAATGAAACGTGGAGCCGATGGCTCGGTCGTTGCTGCGCCAATTTGGAATCAATTCATGCGTGAGGCGCTTGCAGGGACTGCGGTGGAATATTTCCCAAGTCCATCGATCCCAATAACCGGAAAAGCCATTCTTGACGGACAAATGCCAAGCACAACCGTTGTAATTGACACCGCGTCTGGCAAGCTCGCAACTGAAGCAACGCCTGATCGATTCAAAAAAACCGTGATGTGTGGCGAATACCACGATACGCTCTACTATGTGAGCCGCGGAAATCCGCTTGGTCCGGTGCCTACAAATCCGGAAAACGACCAATATTTCGATGAATGGGAATCGGCTGTGCAAGCATACTTGGTTCGCCACAATGCAAACTTAAAGCCTGGCGAAGTTGCCATGGAAACGTGTGATGTGCCAACCGAATACGATGATGTGCATGTGCCAGCCAATGAGCCATCCATCAATATCAAAAATCCCGACGACGGCGACAGTGTGGGTCGTACATTTACCATTCAAATCAATGCATCAGCTCCTCGCGGAGTGTCGCGAATTGAATATTTGGTCGACGATCAATATGTGAAGACGTCGGAAGGCAGCTCTGGCACAACACTCACGCTTCCAACCTGGGTTGGAACTGGAAGCCACACCCTTTCAGCCGTTGCCTACGACGATATTGATAATTCCAAGAAGGATTCCATTAATATTAACGTCACCGAGACCGGAGTCGGATCGCTTTTTTCCATTAGCAACCCATTCCAAGGCCAAACCATAGAAAAAACGCAACCAAGTTACTTGGTTGTTGTAGAGGGCCCAACACTTGGGAGTTTCTCTGATCTGTATTTAGTCCTTACAAATGCAGTCACGGGTCAAACGTTTAATCTACTCGCAGATGACGAACCTGAAAACCTCAATACAGTCGAGTGGATGCTCCCAGAGGCGGGATCATACATTTTAACCGCCCGCGCAACGCAGAGTGGCATCACAGTCGATTCAGAGCCCATCAGAGTTCTCGTCACCGACCCCGCAACACCAGCACTTTAATCGCAAATAAAAAGAGCACCGAAATTCGGAGCTCTTTTTGATTTTGTGTTAGAAAAAGATGATGCCGATCATCGCACTCACCACGTTCATGACAACGGCGGCGCCGATTGCCTTTGCGCGACTCTGCGTGAAGAGCGTCGCAAATATGATTGCTTCTACAAACGTCACACACACTTCCACGAGGAGAAGCGACGCTCCATTCATGGCAAAATACCAGGCAATTGGATGCGTCACCATGTTCACGCAAACGATTGCAAGTGCAAAGAGTTGCCAAGGGCTTTTGCGCAAAAACGCAAAGGCAATCGGCGCCTCAACCGCGATGGTGAGCGCAAGAAAAACTATTTCTTCTTCCATGTTTTTTTACTCATCTTAACTGCATAGAAGACTCCCCCAACTCCCGCAAGGACCGCCATAATTGCGATAACCGTCGCAATAAGTGGAAGTGGGTTACCATGCTCTTCTGCAACGGTGGATGTTGCTTTTGCAGTTGTTGGAAGAATGGTTTCGGTCGTGCCGTCTTGATTTGTGATTTCTGTGCGAACCAAGTGTGCTTTTACCGCGGTATCCGTAACGCTGTCGATGTGAATAATTTTTGTCTGAGAGGCCGTCGGGTTTGTATCCGCGACATACTCGGCAAGAGAAACGTCCAAATCTGATTTAATAAACAGGCTCGCATTCACTGAACTCTGAGCCCAATCACCATATTGCTCCTGATCTGGATTATATTGTACTGAATGCCAATCGACAATTTTTATTGCAAGGAGGGCTCCATCATAAAGACCCTGACAATATTTGGATTCACTTAATGTATCCGAACTCAAAAAACCTCCGTGGCCTATTCCAGTGGCCACAAAATTATAATTTTGAAAGTCAGCTAGGTTATCTATCTGCAAACAGGAATCTACCGAGTGCGAATTATCCGGAAGCACATCCGCCGTGGCAACCGTAGGCAAAAACCCAATTAGAAGAAGCGCTGGCAATAGATATTTCATATCAAAATAATTTTATAGCGCAATCATACATCACCCTCCATCAAAAATAAACGTACGGAACGAAAATCTTTGTTCCGTACGTGATCTTCTTGCGCGCCCAATGAATTCTATTGCCGAATTGGCATGATGATGTACTGGAATTCCTCGTTTGGCATTTCTTTTGGAATGAGGACGCACGGATTTGTTCCGTCAATCATCTTGAACGTCACCTGATCACTCGAAATTGCGCCAAGCCCATCGAGTAAATATCGATAATTCAAGACAACACGATTTTCCGAGCCTTGAATGGCAGCTTTGAGCACGACGGTATTTTCTCCGCGTGTTTTGTCAGAGGCCGATATCTCAATTTGCTGATTATCGGCGTCGAGCCCGAGCGTGACGTCAAATAGTCCGGTCTTTGAGAACAAACTCACAGTCTTTACGGCCTGCACAAACTCCGTGCGATCAAACAACACTTCGGTTTTTACTTGCTTTGGAATGATTTGCTTATAATCCGGATACGATCCTTCAATGACACGTGACGTGAGTTCTACCGAACCATACTGGAATACGATTTGATTGTCGGAAAGTCGGATCTCAACCGCACTTGGTGCCTCAACATCGTCTTTGAAGACGCTTAGCACACGACTAAGCTCTGCAAGCGTGCGTTGTGGGACAATCACGCGGCTCGAGGAGGATACTGCAGTCTTCAGAATGACTTCTGAAAGGCGATAGCTATCCGTGGCAGCGAGCGTCAAAAGTCCTGCTTCGTCAAAATTGAGTAAAATTCCCGAAAGTTCTGGTCGACTCTCGTTTGTTGCTGCTGCAAACAAAACTTGTGAAAGCGCCAACTGAAGATTTGCAACACCAATCGAATACGTTGTTCCCCCGCTCACCGGTGGAATGAGAGGAAACTCGGTTGCTGGAATGCCGTGAATCTTTGTTTTTGCATTCCCACATCCCACAAAGATGGCATTATCGAGCAAATCAATGTCCACTCGCTCGTTTGGGAGTAAATTTACGTAGTCAAAAAACAGCTTTGCTGGAACCGTATATTCACCTCCTTGATCAACCTTCCCTCGAATTGCGCATGTGAGTGCAATTTCTAGGTTTGTTGAAATAAGCTTAACCCCTCCTGCGTCTGCTCGTACCAGTACATTATTGAGAATGGGAAGATTTACATTCTTGGTTCCAACTCTACTTGTAATGGAAAGTCCTTGATGTAAATTTTCTCGTGTGCAAGAGAATTTCACAGAAGAAGAAAATTAATTATATAGTTATAACAGTAATAGTAATAAGGGGTGTGGACAGAGGGGATAAGCCGATCGAGTGAATATTCATATGGCGATTTCGCGACGCCTCTTGTGTGCTACTCATGTGAATACATGTGCTGCAGCTGTGTGGATATTTGGAGCTCACAGACGGCATTTGTTTAGTCACTGCTACATTGCAGACTTATCCGCCGACTTGTCCCCCAAAAAACAGGGGCTTATTCACAACATGTACACTTTTTTAGCCTGAGTAGAGCTTTTGCTTGATGAGATCAAGGTCGCGTTTGAGCTGCTCGTCGTCTTTTACGAGATTTAAAATCTTTGAATACGCGTGCATTGCCGTGGTGTGATCGCGTCCGCCAAGTTCAGAGCCAATGGTTGGGTAAGAACTCTTCATCTCTTCACGCAATAAGAACATGATGATCTGGCGCGGGAATGCAAGACGCTTTTCACGGCTTTTTCCAAGCACATCGTCCACCGCAATATCGAAATACTCCGATACAGTTTGGATAATTTGTTTTGGAGAAATGGTTTTTCGAATGGAGTTGAGTTCAAAGCTCGCAATAAGTGGTTTTACGGATTCAAGCGTTGGCTCCATGTTTTTAAACTGATGGTAGGCAACGATTTTATTAAGAGCACCCTCGAGTTCGCGCACATTTGAGGAAATATTGCTCGCAACAAAGTGCAAAATCTCGCGCGGAAGATCAATTGCGCGTTTTTGACACTTGATTTGTAAAATCGCAACGCGCGTTTCAAGGTCAGGAGCCCCAATATCCACGAGCATGCCCCACTCAAGACGCGAAAGAAGGCGTTTTTCGAGTGCAGCAATGGCTTTTGGTGGGCGATCGGACGAAATAACAATCTGCTTGTTTTCTTGATGGAGCGAATTGAATGTGTGGAAAAACTCCTCCTGTGTTCCTTCTTTCCCGGTGATGAATTGAATATCATCGATAAGCAAAAGATCCACATTGCGATATTGATCCTTGAATTCTTTGCCTTTTCCACTACGAATCGCGTGGATAAAATCGTTTGTGAAGCGTTCGCAAGTGACGTAAAGGATGCGCGCATTTGGATTTCGTTCAAGCATCGCGTTTCCAACCGCGTGTAAAAGGTGTGTTTTCCCAAGTCCTACGCCTCCATACACGAAAAGCGGGTTATAAGTGCCACCGGGTTGCGCAGAAACCGCTTGAGCCGCGGCATGGGCAAGTTCATTGTGTTTTCCAACAACAAACGTGCCAAACGTATATGCTGGATTGATTATAATTGTGCCGTGCGATGGGCTTGGTTCAGAGAAAGATGGAGTAAATCCGAAATCTTCGCTTGATTCTTCCGGAGCACATTGCGCTGGAACGCCTGGTTGTTGGAAAATAATCGCTTGCGGTTCATTGGCATGCGTTTCCACGCGATAAATGAGTTGTTTGATGTTTTGCTCCGTGATTCCTTGAATGCAATCCAAGATGTCACGGTGATATTTTTTTTCAAGCCATGCTTTTGTGAACGTATTGGGGACGCCTATGACAATGTGGCCATCCGCATAATCAGCAATAAACGTATTGCGAAACCACGTGGTAAAGTGGGCTTTGCTGAGTTTCAGCTCTAACTGTCCGAGTGCGGACTGCCACAGTTCATGGGTATTCATAGGAGGGTATGCGGGCATGGGTTTAATCGACGCGAGTCATTGTATCCTACCTATCCACAGGTCTCAAGCAGTGAAAAAGTGGGATTTCTGTGCGTGAACTGTGGATAACCCTATGTGAATGTGGATAGCACCCCTATTGTTTGACAAAACGCAATGCGCATGGTATTTTTCACGCACTTATTTGTTAGCAAGGCCGTATGCCAAGACGAACGTATCAGCCAAAGAAGCGTCAGCGAGCAAAAGTCAGTGGCTTTCGAGCGCGCATGTCCACAAAGGACGGCCGAAATGTCTTGAAACGCCGACGCGCAAAAGGACGCAAGCGATTAACCGTAAAAGCACGTCCACGATAAAAGAAGGGCCTCCCCTTCTTTTTTGTTCCTGCCGTCATCCTGAGCGTCAGCGAAGGATCTCATGTAAAATTCTTGTAGATTGCTTCGTCCAGCTAAGCTGGACTTCGTCGGATTATTATCCTCCTCGCAATGACACAATTAAGGTAAGATAAGCATATATGCTTTCTAAAGAACATCGACTCCAAAAACGAACCGATATTCAAAAGGTGTTAAAGGGCAAAAGTGTCTTTGACCCGATTTGTGGCGTGAAACTTTCCAAAAATGGTCTTCCTGATTCTCGTTTTGCAATCGTTGCGGGCCTCAAAGTGCATAAAAGCGCGGTAAAGCGCAATACCGTGCGCCGTCAATACAGTGAAATCATTCGCCTCAATCTTCAGTCCATCGAGCCAGGGTATGATTTTGTGCTCCTGATTTCAAAGGCCTCACTTGATGTGCCGTACGCAGAAAAAGAAGCACAACTCATTGATGTGCTGAAAAAAGCCAAGGTATGGACTGGAAAGAGCGCGTAAAATGGATTATCCGTCACGTTGCCACTGCGCCGATTGTTTTGTATCAATACACGCTTTCGCCCGATCATGGACCACTCAAGGTTTACCATCCGTACGGATATTGCCGGTTTTACCCGAGTTGCTCGGAGTATTGCCGGCAAGCGATTGTGAAAAAAGGCGTTGTCCGGGGGGTGGCACTTGGGTTGTGGCGTGTGCTTCGTTGTCACCCATGGTCCAAAGGCGGGGTGGACGCGGTTCGTTAGCGCAACACGGTCAAATCAGGAATCTCAATGAGTTTGGTACGCGAATGCGCGCCTTTTTTGATGGAAATGAGCGTCTTGGCAATGTGGAATCGTTTTGAAAGAAGCTCGATAACTGCGATATTGGCCTTATTTTCGATTGGCGCAGCACGAAGACTCACGTTTAAGATATTTGGTTCTTGAAACGACGTGATTTCGTCTTTCTTAGCGTTGAGATGAATGCGGGCTTCGATGATCATAGAAAAAAGGCCCCGTTTGGGGCGCTTTTTATTTTACCATTTTTGATTTGAGGAGCTCGATTGTTTTTCGATTTACATGTTGAGCTCGCACATATTCGCGGTAATCTGGCCCGTAAATGCGTTTTTTGATTTCTTCGTCGTCGTATTGCTCGGCGATTTTATCAAGTTCTGGATCAAGTTCAGCGTCTGTCACTTCAATCTTCTCCTTTTTGGAGATTTCTTTGAGAACGAGTCCTACTTGAACGCGTCGAAGCGCGGCTTTTGCAAAATCGAGTTTCAAGTCGGCCGGTGTTTTATTGATGGATTTGAGGTAGGAATCGATTTCGAGCCCGCGATCTTTGAGTGAATGTTCAAGTTCGTGCGTCATTTTGTCGATTTCTTGATTGATCAAGAGATCCGGAATTGCCTCGAACTTGGATTTTTCTGCAAGAAGATCTAAAACCTCGCGATCCTGGCGCAAGCGTTCTTCTTCTTCATTTTCGGCCTGCATATTCTCGGAAAGCTTTTCTTCAAGCTTTGCAAGACTCTCAAGACCGACTTTCTTGGCAAATTCTTCATCGATCGTTGGGGTGTCGAGTCCGTAGATTTCATTTACAACCACGGTGAAGTCAATATTTTGACCTGCCAGATGCTTTTGGTAGTGATCTTTTGGAAACGGAAGCGTGAATGTGCGCTCTTCGCCTTCTTTTGCGCCAAGGATTTTCTCAACAATGCCGTCGATGTAGTGAGGTTCTGCTGTATAAATGCCGTGATTGCGACCTTCCCCACCTTCGAGTACAACACCCTCTTTTTTCATGGTGAGATTCACAACCGCTTTATCGCCCTTCACAAGAACTTCACCTGCAACTTTACGGGTTTCCTTGGTTTGCATGGTTGCAAGCTCTTTTTTGGCAGATTCAATGGTTTCTTTGCTTGGTTTTGTGTCTTTCTTTTCAACAGAAAGCTTTTCGTAATCAGCAAGTTCCAAAACCTTTGGGAAGAGCGCGACTTCGGCCGTGATGACCATATCGTTGCCTGGGGCCATTTTGACTGCGTTAAAATATGGCTGACCAACGGTTTCAAGGTCTTCTTTGAGCATGGCGTCCACAAATGCAGCGCGAATGAGCTCTTCGGCAGCAGCTTCGAGGAGTTTCATTTCCCCAACGCGCTGTTTTACAACTTCATAGCTTGCTTTTCCCGGTCGAAATCCAGGAATCGAGCTTTCTTCGCTCATATGTTCAGAAGCGTGTTGCATTCCAGCTTCAACGGTTTCGGCAGGAATCGTGAGCGTAAACGTGGCTTTATTGTCTTTGATTTCTAATGTGTATGGCATAGATTTGTTGCAAGTCTAGGCGAAAATACGAGCCCTGTCAATGATTTATCGTCTAAATGCGCAAACGCCGGCCCAGAGTTGGGTCGGCGCGGAGGAGGAACAGAAGAGACTAGATGGTCAGCTGCCTGGATGCGGAAGCACTGGTGCAGACTTCATCCTTGCAAACCGCCACGATGTACACGAAGTCCTTGCTAAAGGTTTCTCCCGCGAACACCCTGTGGGTTTCTGTCGATGCCGATTCTCCCGGAACCGACACTCGCTCGTGCACCGGATGCCCTTTCATCTTGTTCACGAGAGCTCGAGCCAGATCCTCCGCCATCTTTTTGGTCTCATCGCGTTCGCGCGTGAGCGCGTCGATCCTCCGGCGCAACCACCACACCACGAAGATGCTGAGGGCGACGTAGAAGAGGGAGAAGATGAGGGAAAGGGTTTGCATGGCAAAATCCTCCAAGCATGCAGGTTTGTCCTGCGGTGAGACGTGCGTCGACGAATCGACGGTCATAGAGATGACGAAAAAAGATACCAAGAAAACACCGCCACGTCAACGTTTCATTCATCTAAATGCGCAAACGCCGGCCCAGCGAGATGGGCCGGCGCGGAGAGTGATGAGGAGTGCCTAGTTGGCCGGTCCCAAGAATTTTGCCTTGGTGCAATGACCGTCTGAGTCGTGGGCTTCGGCCACGATGTCAAGGTAACCACCTTCATGCATCACATCACGTCCAGCGGGGTGGATAGTGAAGCGATCTTCCCCATCAATGCGTCTGGGTTGAGCACCGCAGACATCTATTCCGTTGATCTGGTTGATGAGCGCCTGGGCCAAGACGTCAATAATCTGGTTGGCGAACTTGAGCTCGTCTTCGACCTGCTCCACCCTTTTACTGAAGGAGTAGATGATGATGAGGCAGAGGATGCCGATGACAAGGGCGAATCCGGCGAGAAGGGTGTTCATGGTAAGTCCTCCAATGCAGTGTGGGCGTCGATGATTCGACGGTCATTGAGATGACGAAAAAAGATACCAAGAAATCATTGCCGCGTCAATCGCGCAATCAAAAAACCACCAGCAATGTGCCGGTGGTTTTTATTTCGCGATTAAAGCACTGCAACGATGAGCGGGACGATGATCAAAGCGACGATATTCACGATTTTGATCATTGGGTTAATGGCTGGACCAGCTGTATCTTTGTAAGGATCGCCAACGGTGTCGCCTGTTACTGCTGCTTGGTGAGCAGGCGAATGCTTACCACCGTAATTTCCTTTTTCAATGTATTTCTTGGCGTTATCCCATGCTCCACCGCCTGTGGTCATGGAGATTGCAAGGAAAAGACCGGTAACAATCGTTCCAATCAAGAGTCCACCAAGTGCGGCAGGCCCAAGTAAGAATCCAACGGCAATTGGCACAACCACTGGCAAGAGCGCTGGCACAAACATCTCTTGGATTGCGGCTTTTGTCACAATGTCCACTGCTTTGCTGTAGTCTGGCTTTTCTTTTCCTTCCATGATGCCTTTGATTTCGCGGAACTGACGTCGAACTTCTTCAACGACTTTTCCAGCTGCTTTGCCAACGGCTTCCATTGCGTATGAGGCAAAAAGGTAAGGAAGCAGTCCACCAATGAAGAGCCCGGCAATAATGTATGGGTCAGCAAGGTCGAATGCGACTTTTGCTCCGTGAAGCGCAAGTTCTTCGGTATAACTTGCAAACAAGACTGTAGCGGCGAGCCCAGCGGAGGCAATTGCATATCCTTTTGTGACGGCTTTGGTTGTATTTCCAACTGCGTCGAGTGGATCGGTCACTTCGCGTACTTCTTTTGAAAGTTCAGCCATTTCTGCAATTCCACCAGCGTTATCGGTAATTGGACCGTATGCGTCGAGCGTCACAATCATGCCTGTGAGCGAGAGCATTGCCATTACGGCCATTGCTGCGCCATAAATATCGGCAAGCATGTAGGAAGCAATAAGACCAGCAACAATCACAAGGACCGGAAGCACGGTTGCGCGCATGGAAAGCGCGAGTCCTGAGATGACGTTTGTGCCATGGCCGGTTTGTGAGGCTTCAGCAACGCGCTGAACTGGCTTGTATTCGGTTGAGGTGTAGTATTCGGTAATCACAACCATCAGTGCAGTAACGGCAAGCCCAACAATCAAGGACCAGTAAATATTCATAGCGTTTACGCCTGCAATATCTCCCAAAATCCATTGTGTCATTGGATAAAATGCGATAGCGGAAATCACGCCAGCAACAATGACTCCTTTATAGAGCGCGCGCATAATCGCGCCAGTTTTTCCAACTTTCACAACCAAGCTTCCAACAATCGAGGCAATAATTCCAACCGCGCCGATTGCAAATGGGAACGTAATAATGGCTTCAATGTTTCCAAAGACCTGCGCACCAATAATCATGGAGGCAATCATGGAAACTGCATATGTCTCAAAGAGGTCCGCTGCCATTCCAGCGCAATCCCCTACGTTATCGCCAACGTTGTCGGCAATGACGGCTGGGTTGCGTGGATCGTCTTCTGGAATTCCTGCTTCTACTTTTCCGACGAGGTCAGCACCAACGTCTGCGGCTTTTGTGAAGATTCCACCGCCGAGTCGTGCAAATACGGAAATGAGTGATCCTCCAAAACCAAGGCCAACAAGTGCGCCAACGTCTTTTGTGATGAGATAAAAGCCAACCACACCAATGAGCCCAAGCGTCACGACGAATAATCCTGTAACGGATCCGCCACGCACGGCCAAATTAAGCGCAGGAGACAATCCTTTTTTGGCAGCTTCGGCTGTGCGCACATTTGCGCGAACCGAAATCATCATGCCAATGAATCCGGTAAGCCCTGAGAGGATTGCTCCCACCAGGAACCCACAGGCCATGGTCCAGTTTAGGAAAAAGCCAAGAAGAAGGAAGATAACAGCGCCAACCATGCCAATGGCACGGTACTGACGCGAGAGGTAGGCGTTTGCTCCTTCTTGAATGGCCAGAGCAATACCTTTCATTTTTCCTTCCCCAGCGGGCTGGCGAAGAATCCAACGAATTAGAAGACCTGTATAGACAATCGCTGCGGCTGCAACGATGAGTGCAATGATGGAAATACTCATAGGTTGTTAGAATTTGTGGGTATCATACGGAGGAAGCCTATGATTTGTCAATAAATACGGGCATAGGAGGATCCTCGGAAATTCGGAAAATTTCGTTTAAGAATTTTGCAAATATTCGCAAAATTTGTGTAAAAGTCCATTGACCTCAGGGGTCCAAAAATGGTAGAGTGCCTCGTACCTATGGCAAATGATTTACGACAGTTTCTTAATTCATTCCTGCTACGGATCATTCGACTGCTTGTTCGCGTAAAACCAATCGTCCTTTGGACGCTTCGGAAAACTTTTCAGCCGTTCCGATTTCTCGGGCGGGTCTTTTTGTATCAGATTGTGGTTCCCTGCTATCGCATTGCGTTTTTTATTCGTCGCAATGTCCGACGTGTTGATCGTCCGGCAAAAAATCGCATGATGTTTTTTGTCACAAATCGCCAGGCAATTCATGCGGTGCTCGCTTCCCTTGTCATTCTCATGGTTGTGCTAAACGTTACAACAGACTCTGTACGCGCCGAAACATTCGGGCAAACGAGTCTTTTGTATCAAATTGTAAGCGACGAGGGCACGGAATTAATTGAAGAATACGCAACCGAAGAAGATATCGGTCAGCTTGTGAATGTGCACTACCAGGATCAGAATGCCCTTTCGGCCTATGCTCGAGGCGTTGATACAACTGGATCTGCTGATTTGAGCGCACTCCTTGTTGGTGGTGGCTCGCTTGTTTCGGTGCCAATCTCGGAAGCGTCTGATTCTGTAGCGCCTCGCGATAGCGTTGAAACCTATACGGTACAATCGGGCGATACGCTTTCGATTATTGCGGAAAAGTTTGGAATCACCTTGAATACACTGCTCTGGGCCAATAGCCTCACGGTTCGTTCTGTGATTCGCCCTGGTTCAACCTTGAAGATATTGCCAGTGACGGGTGTTTCCCATACGGTAAAAAGTGGCGATACACTTACAAGAATTGCCTCAAAATACAAAGCCGATGCCGCACAAATTCTTGCCTACAATAAACTTGCAAGTGCCAATGATCTTACAGTTGGCGAAACACTCATTATTCCTGGTGGAGAAATCATCTACGTTGCTCCAGTTAAAACGACTCCAACCATCAGCCAAATTATCAGCCCATCCGGATCGTCAAACGCGGTTGCAACCGCTGCTGGCATGATTTGGCCGTCAGATCTTCATATTATTACGCAGTATTACAGCTGGGTTCACAATGGACTCGATGTTGATTGCGGGTATACAAACCAAAACTATGCGGCTGCCGATGGGATTGTGACAAAATCCGGGTGGTATTCCGGGTATGGATACTTGGTCGAAATCACGCACGACAATGGAATTGTAACGCGCTACGGGCACCATAAATCGCTTTTTGTGAGCGCTGGGCAATCTATTTCACAGGGCCAGCCTTTGGGCGTTTGCGGAACAACTGGGCGATCAACCGGTACTCACCTTCACTTCGAGGTTCGCGTAAATGGTGCCACAACAAATCCGCTCAGCTATATTCGCTAATTAGGACGCGCGGTTCACAATTGGCTTTGGATGATATTGAATTGCCTCACTCAAGTGGGGCAATTCTATTTTTGTGGCATGCGCAAGATCAGCGATTGTTCGTGCGACTTTGAGGATTCGCACATATGCTCGGCCTGATAGTTGCAGGCGCTCAATTGCGTCGCCAAGGAGTTTTTGCACGTCGGCCTCAAGAGCGCAGAATTGTTTGAGATGTTGAGAGCGCAGTTCTGCATTGCTTTGGAGACCAATGGCTGCATAGCGCTCTTGTTGCAGTTTACGCGCTTCCAGAACGCGATTTCGAATGGATTCTGATGTTTCTCCGCCGTCCGTTGCACTCAATTTATCAAATGTGACGCGTCCCACATGAACCGATAAATCAAATCGATCCAAAATCGGCCCAGAGATTTTGCGTTCATAACCGCTTAATTGTTTTGGAGAACAGACGCAGGGCCGGATATTGCTTTCCTGTGAAAATCCGCACGGGCACGGATTCATTGCGGCAATAAGGGTAAACCGCGCTGGGAATTGAATCGTGCCCGATGCGCGCGAGATCGTTACAATGCCATCTTCGAGCGGTTGCCGAAGATTTTCAATGGAAATACGAGGAAATTCCGGGAACTCGTCTAAGAAAAGTACGCCATGGTGCGCGAGAGATGCTTCGCCAGGTCGTGGCCACGTGCCTCCACCAATGAGCGAGACAGACGATGCGCTATGGTGCGGGCTACGAAACGGACGCTGCGCATTCAAAATGAGCTCGTTTTGGGGAAACCCGCACAGGGAATGAATTTTCATCACATCGAGCATTTCGTCTTGCGTGAGTGGCGGAAGAATCGATGGGAGCGAACGCGCAAGCATCGTTTTGCCCGATCCAGGAGGCCCAACCATGAGGAGATTATGGCCGCCCGCTGCCGCGATTTCGAGCGCACGTTTGGTATATTCCTGACCTTTTACCCAACTTAGGTCGTTTTGAATGAGTTCCGGGCCCACAAATTTTTCGCGTACGTGAATGGGCATCGCATCCATCCCATTCAGAGCTAAAACGAGTTGACTGAGCGTTTCAATTGGGTGGACCAGAATATTGTCGACAAGCGACGCTTCGTTTGCATTTGCTGGCGCAAGAATAATCCCCCGAGCCCCGCTTTGTTTTACAAGAAGTGCCCCGAGCAAAGATCCATTAATAGGGCGAAGGGAGCCGTCGAGCGCTAGTTCTGCGCAGAAGATGTAATTTCTGCAGGCGTCTTCGGAGATTTCACCCGTTTTTGCAAGAATCGCAAGCGCAATGGGCAAATCATAGGCTGGACCTTGTTTCTTAATGTCTGCTGGCGCTAAATTCACCGTAATTCTTGTGCGTGGAAAATGAAATCCGCTATTTCGAATGGCAGCGCGTACACGTTCGCGTGACTCGGAAACCGCGGTATCGGGAAGCCCTACAATTGAGAAACTCGGGAGCCCTGGTGAAATATCACATTCAACATCGACTGGAATTGCGTCCACGCCAAGATGTGTGAATGATCGAATAAAAGAAAATCCCATAGCAAAAATGCTTGGGGAGGTTTTCAAAAATTAATTTTTCTGTCCGTTTTTTCTAGCGTACCACAGGAAGCAAAAAATTCCAGTAACAATGAGGATATCTGAAAGATTGATGGCAGATCGATGGAAAAACACGAGGTAATCTGTAACGTAGCCATTAAGAATTCGATCAACAAGATTCCCAATTGCGCCGAGTTCAATACAAATAATGGCATTTGTGATCTCGTGCGCAGGTTTTTTGATTGTAAGATAGACAATGAGTCCCACGATGATTACGAAACTCATGAGAATGCTCACGGTTGACGCGATAGGCAGACTAAAAATAATGCCGAAATTTTTATAAAGTGAGATCTCAAACAGCGAAAAATGACTTCCAGAAATTTCTGGAAGCCATTGATTTGCTAGGTATTTTGCAGCTCCGTCAATAAGAGCAAGTGCAGCTGCGATATAAACTGGAGCGAATCGGCGCATGTTACATTTCCTGAGTGAGCGTTTTCTTGCAAGCAACGCACGAGGTAGATGTTGGACGTGCGCGCAAACGATCTTCCGTGATTTCGGCTTTGCAATATTTGCACATGCCGTAATGCTTGTCGGAAATGCGCTTAAGGGCTGTTTTAACATCGCGGAGTTCGCGTTCAAGTGCGTGCTCGAGTGACAAATTGTCGGTGTAGGTCGCAACTTCCGAGGCATTTTCATCGTCGCTATCGCCATAATCTGGAAAATCAGACGAATAGTCACCCGGCATATTTGGCGTGCGATGCGTAAAAGCGCCAAGTTCGCGTTCAAGTTTTTCTTGTTCCGCAATCAATACGCCTTTCATTTCTTCAATAAATTGTTCATTCATACAAATATTCAATGCGCATATGATAGCGGAATTTTCAAATATAAGCAAGTTCTTTCTGGAAAAGAAAAGGCCCTACGCTTAAGGCGCAGAGCGAGGTGGACAGGACGGGCGCGCAGGGTGCGCGAGGATAGAAAGGAAAAAAGGACAGAAAAGGACTGAGGTAATAGAGCACGGCGGCCAAGCTTGATGAATTAATTCATCTTGGCGCGGTGCGCACGGTGGCCCAGGGAAACCGTCACTGGGCACTGGGTTCTGAAGGCGATTGATCGTCTTTAGAACTCAGTACCCAACAAGGTCTGCAACCCAGAACCTAATAATGACAACCTTCTCTACCGGATCTTGGCTTTTGCGACGGCAAGCATTTTGTCGCAGTTGCCGGTGTTCTTATTTTATTCCCCTAAGAACAAGATGCAGTATAGAAGTGAGATGTACCCCGAAGAGTGGGCTTCGGGGAACTTCCCCCGTGTCTTGTCCGACCGATGGCCGGACGTACGGGTTTTTGAAAGAACGACTTTGTACTTATATTTTAGTTTGATGAACAACTAATGTCAACAAATGAATTATGGCTTAAGTTGCAAAAAATATCAGGGCTGTGCACAAAAGTTATGTTTTTCTGAAATAAAAACTGTGGATAACTATGGGATAAGTCATAGTTTATCCACAGGTTTTACCAGTAGAGCACAATACAATTCTTTTTGATTATGATTTTATTGAATGCATTCCAAAGCCCGTTTGATGCACGAAGTAATTCAATGCGATCGCCTTTTGCAATGAAAGAATCGACAAATTCCTCGGGCTGGAGGATAAAAGAACGATTGGTTCCAAGGAGTTTTTCTATGATTTTTTTCTTATATGCTGGCATTTCTGCACTATTTGAGATCGTGACGCCGAGTGCGTCTTCATGAATGATTCCGAGAATATCATTTGGATTTGTGATTGTCGTATCGTTTGTCTCCGGGTCATTTGTGAATTCAATCGCACCTGAATCGAGTGAAGTTGTAATTGTTTGAATAATAGAACCATCTTCTAGAGTCAACGCTGTGGTAGACAAAACATTCTTTCCAAAGAACTCCTTTGAAAGCTCAGCTAGCTGTTCTTGAGATAGATCGGTATTGAAAAGAATCGACAGGGCTCCAATAGATTGAATAGTCGTCGTCCCGTCTACGCTAAGCACGCTGTTGCTAGATACGGATTCATCAAAAAACGGCAGATAGGCAATTGGTTGTGTTTCAAAATCCGCTGTAGCCTTTATCCCGGCCCTGATTCCGGTCACCAGAATCTTATTTTGAGTCACTCGAATCATCCCGCGCAATTTTTTATCGCTGTTGGAGCGCCATATACCTGTATTCCACGGCATTGGAAGAGAAATATGGAGTTTGTCCTTCTGAATTGACGCAGAGTTCTTTGTTAGAACGGATTTTTGATTTATGACAACGCAGGTGTAGCCATGGAGCGTTGATTCTTGAAAATGCGAACAGACATCACGATCAATTATGAGCGAGGTCGCGTTATTCGTGGCAAAATTGACGCTGATTTCATCTTTTGCGAGTTGCAATGTTTCACTCCATGTCCATGGAGCATCCTGAAATACGGGCTGATTGCCTCCTTCCGCGAGGAGCACCCTTTGCAATCTAGGGGTTTTAAAGATCCGAATTGAATAGTCGCTCGAAGTATCAGAGATTCGCGCAGTGCTGCCAGCTAGTGTGTAGCCCCAAAAGGCGATGAATGCGGAGAAAAGCGCAATCGAAATCAAAGGCAATATCCAAACAACCCGCCAAGATGATCGGCGGGTTGATGGAGATGTATTAATTGGAATATTTAGCTGACCGTCCATGTTACTCTTTTTTATGGGCAGGGCGACGCATTGGTGGGCGACCTGTTGGGGCGCCGGTTTGCGCTTTTGCTTTCATTTCCTCGGTATAGGTATTTCCCGTTGCCTGTTTCATCGAGAGGTTTACACGACCCATGCTGTCGATTTCAATGACCTTTACGTGAACCTTGTCGCCAAGCTTCACGATATCACCAACTTTTTCAACGCGCCATGGAGCAAGTTCTGAAACGTGCACGAGGCCATCTTTGCCTGGAAGAATCGTTACGAATGCGCCAAAATCCATGATTCGGGCAACTTCACCTTCAAATTCTTCTCCAGCTTCCACCTCACGAGTGAGGTTGTGTACCCAATTATACGCCTCTTCTCCAGATTTTTGATCCTTGGCTGTGATCATCACGAGGCCTGTTTGTTCAATGTCGATTGCCTGTACACCAGTTTTGGCAATAATCTCGTTAATCATCTTGCCTCCTGGGCCGATGACTTCGCGAATCTTTTCAGGATTGATATTCAAAGTGAAAATGCGTGGAGCAAAAGGCGAAAGCTCTGCGCGAGGTGCTGCAATGATGTCTTGCATCACTTTGAGGATTTGCAAACGAGCCTCTTTTCCTTTTTGAAGTGCCTCCACGATGATGTCGTGGGTGATTCCAGCAGTCTTTGTGTCCATTTGAATTGCAGTGATTCCGTCGCGGCTTCCTGTAATCTTGAAATCCATGCCTCCTGGACCGTCTTCAAGGTCTTGGAGGTCGGTGATTACTTGTGAGCGAGTTGCGTCCGATGCAAGTCCGATTGCAATACCAGCAACGGGCTTTTCAAGAGGAACACCGGCGTCCATTAGCGCGAGTGTTGAGGCACATGTGGAGGCCATTGAGCTTGAACCATTTGAATTGAGGACTTCAGATACAACACGGATGGCGTATGGGAAGTCTTCTTTCTTTGGAAGCATGCATTCAACGGCTTTTTCAGCCAAGGCACCGTGTCCAACCTCGCGACGTCCTGTTCCGCGGAGGGGTTTTGCCTCGCCAACGGAAAATGGAGGGAAATTGTAGTGATGCATGTATTGCTTTTCGCCAACGGTTTCCATGCCATCGAGCGTTTGCTTGTCGCCAGGCGCGCCAAGGGTGCAGACGGAAAGCACTTGCGTTTCCCCGCGCATGAAGTGGCCTGAACCGTGTACGCGAGGCAAAACCCCCACTTCACTGAATAGTGGTCGTACTTCATCGATCTTGCGACCGTCCACGCGCTGTCCTTTGTCCAAAATGCGTTTTGAGACTTCGCGTTGTACGCCTTCGTAAATGAGGCCTGAAGCGTAGGCAATTTCATCTTTTGTGCATTCTTTGGCTACAAGCATGTCAGCAAGGCGGTGCTTGAGTTCGATTTTTGCAAGGTTTCGTTCTGCTTTCGAAGCTTTTGGTGACGCGAAGAACAGTTCATCCATTTGTTCCGAGATGAATTGCTCGGTTATGGCTTTTACTTCGGCTTTGCGTGCAAAAAGCTTTTCTTCATCGGCATTTTTTGGAGCAAGTACGTCGAGTTTTTCTTTTCCAACGGCTGCGCGTACTTCTTCGATGAGTTTCAAGACTGGTTTCATTTCTTTGCGACCGAGCTCGAATGCTGCAAGGATTTCTTCCTCTTTTGCATCTTTTCCTCGAGCTTCAATCATTACGACTTTTTCATCAGTTCCAGAAATGTCCAAATCAAATTCTGTGGTCAGACGCTGATCGTAGCTAGGATTTAAGATATATTCCCCGTTCAAGCGTGCAACGCGAATCGCTCCGATTGGTCCGTTCCATGGAATATTGCTCATGTGGAGCGCACACGACGCTCCGATAAGCCCCAAGATATCTGGATCGTTTTCTCCGTCAAAGGAAAGCGCTGAGACGATGATTTGCACTTCGTTTGTAATACGTTCATCAAAGAGTGGACGGATTGCGCGGTCAACGAATCGGCCAACAAGCACTGCTTCGTCGGTTGGTCGGCCTTCACGCTTAATGAAGCGGGAGCCTTTAATACGTCCTGCTGCGTAGAGTTTTTCCTCGAAATCAACCATGAGTGGGAAATATCCCAAGTTCTGGGCTTTCTCCGCTGACATGACTGCGGTTACGAGCACGACGGTGTCGCCCATCTGCACAGTTACGGCAGCATTTGCGGCTTGCGCAAAGCGACCGGTTTCAATGGTGAGCGTTTTTCCACAAAATTCTGTGGAGAATGTTTTTTTATCCATAAGATAGATAGCATTCCGTTCAGCGCGGAAGACTTTAAGGGTTCGCCTTAAAAATCTCTGCGTGCTGAACAGAACGATTAATTAGTAAGAATTAAAAGGTCAATCGGCGGGTGCGAGATTCATCTACTTCCTCTGGATTTGTGTGAGCCACAGGAGCTGGAGCAGATTTTTTTTGAATTGGCGCCTTATCCTCGTGCTGATCACGTCCCATAATCAGGAATTTGCGCTTATTTTCAGAGAGGTTCATGTATTCATCGCACAAACTCACAAGGTTCGATGATGTGGTTTCGCGGAATGACGCAACGCGCGCAATGCGACCACGGCTTTGAATGAATTGAACGAGCGGCATATAGTCGCCGTCGCCTGAAACAATCACCACAACGTCGAGCATATCAAGCATACGAATAATGTCGACTGTGATTCCCACATCCCAATCCCCTTTTTTGACGCCCGAAGTAAATTCTTGAAGTTCTTTTGACTTCACTTCAATGCCGTTTTTGCGGAGTGCCTCAAAAAAAGGTTCTTCGTCGCCTCCTTTTGTGGAAATGGTGTAGGCAATGGCTCGAATGAGCTGAGCATCGCCTGCGGACTCTCGAACAATGTTTGCAAAATTGACTTTGCGATTGAAAAGATTGCGAGCACTATAGTACATGTTTTGGACATCAATGAAAACGCCAACGCGGCGGGTAGTAGTAGACAACATATTTTTAAAAAACAATGGAAACCCGTATAAAACGGGTTTCCTTTTTAATTTGAGACTCGGAGTTCAAGGGCTTCGACCAATGCGTCGTGGCCTTTTTTATCTTCACGTTCAAGATACTTGAGAAGGCGACGTCGTTCCACAACTTTCTTTACAAGACCTCGGCGTGAGCTGAAATCTTTTTTATGCATGCGCAAGTGCTTGGTCAAATCTTTGACTTCTGCAGTAAGAATTGCGATCTGCACTTGAGGAGAGCCCGTATCGGTTGCGTGGACTTTGAACTTATCGATGATGTTTTGCTTTTGCTGTTTGCTGAGCATAGAAAAATCTTATTTCATCTCTGGGATCTTAGATTTACGCCGCTCAAGCGAAAATCCATGGTCTCGAGCTTTATTAATAGGCAAACTATATAGAAAATCGGCTAATCTGTCAAGAAAATCGTTTGAGAGTCTGGCATTGTGTCGTATAATATAGAGGTATGGCAAAAACACTCGATAGTTACATCAAAAACTTCCTAGAATATTTGGAAATTGAGCGTGGGCGATCGCCAAAGACAATACGAAATTATGCGTTTTACTTGAATCGGTTTGCGGAATGGGCAAAAAATCCAGTTCCCTCAAAGATTACGGCCGACATGATTCACGATTATCGCCTCTATCTTAATCGATCAATTGATGGGCGAGATGGACAGAATTTGAAGAAAAGCACCCAAAATTATCATTTGATTGCCCTGCGAGCGTTCCTTAAGTATTTAGCAAAAGAAGACGTACGCGTCATTTCCGCAAATAAGATCGAACTTGCAAAGCAAGGAACGCGCACCGTGGCGTTTTTGGAGCCAGAGGAGCTAGAGCGTCTCCGAGTTGCGCCAAAAGAAACAGGAGGAATCATTGGACTCCGCGACCAAGCAATCATTGAAACGTTGTTTTCGGCTGGACTTCGCGTATCAGAACTCGCAAACCTTCGAATTGACGGAATCAACTTGAATCGCGACGAGTTTACGATTAAAGGAAAGGGCAGCAAACACCGCGTGGTTTTTCTCTCGCCCGAGGCACGCGCAACCATTCGTGCGTATACAAATGCGCGAAAAGACACTTCTCCGCATCTTTTTGTGAGCCATGACCCGGCAAAACGAAAGCGCGGGATTGTGGATCCGCTCACGCCACGCTCAATTCAGCGCACAATTGATCGCTATGCGCGTCAAGCTGGAATTACCAAGCGAATTACCCCTCACGTGCTTCGTCATACATTCGCAACCGATTTGCTCCGCAACGGAGCTGACTTGCGTTCCGTGCAGGCGCTTCTTGGCCATGAGTCCATTTCAACCACCCAGATTTACACGCATATTACCGATAAAGAACTCCGAAGAGTCCACAAAACGTTCCACGATAAGAAGCAGGCTTGATTTATTTCATTTTTTGTGGCATTATCCCTGTCGCAAACGGTTTGACGAGCACCCATAGCTCAACTGGATAGAGCAGGAGGGTTCTAACCTCAAGGTTGTAGGTTCAAGTCCTACTGGGTGCACCACGGAAATTATGGCGGCTATAGCACAATGGTTAGTGCACTGGGTTGTGGTCCCAGCTATAAGGGTTCGATTCCCTTTAGTCGCCCCATTAAAAAATCTCTGCAAACGCAGAGGTTTTTTAATAGTCGTTTAGGAATTGAACCCTTATAGCTGGTTGAATTCGGGTTCGATGACCAAACGAGCGAGGAAAACAGAATCCTTTTCTGATTTCCGAGCGAGAGCAGAACATCTGGCAAAGCCAGATTCCCTTTAGTCGCCCCATTGAAAAATCTCTGCAAACGCAGAGGTTTTTTAATTGTGTCGTCGTAGGGACGTTGCCTGCAACGTCCGTGAATCTGTTGGGGTGGCCCAATGTGGCCACCCATTGCTGTTGTTTTATGTTAATATGTCCTATATGCCATCAAAATCTTCCCTTCTCATCTCCTGGAACGTAAACGGCGTTCGGGCTGTGCTCAAAAAAGGATTTTTGGCGTGGATGAAGGAAGTTTCGCCTGATGTTTTGTGCATTCAAGAAACAAAAGCTCAAATTCCCCAAATTCCAGAAGACGCAGTACATCCAGAAGGCTATATTGGCGTTTGGAGTTTTCCAGAGCGCAAAGGTTATAGTGGAGTTGCGACATTCATAAAAGACGAACCAAAAGCAATTATTTCAACGTTTGGCGAACCTTTGCTTGATGAAGAAGGTCGAATTATTCTTACCGAACATGAAGATTTCTACTTGTTCAACGTTTATTTCCCAAATGGTGGGCGCGACGACGATCGATTGAAATACAAAATGAAGTTTTACGATCGATTTTTGGATCTGATCGAAGAGTATCGCAAAAAGAAACCGGTAATCTTTTGTGGCGATGTAAATACGGCGCATCACGAAATCGACATTGCGCGACCAAAAGAAAATGAGAAAAACTCCGGTTTCATGCCAATAGAGCGCAAATGGCTCGATAAATTGGAAGAACACGGATTTGTCGACGCGTTCCGTCATTTCCATCCTGACGCAAAAGACGAATATTCCTGGTGGGACGTAAAATCCGGTGCGAGACTTCGCAATGTGGGCTGGCGAATTGATTATTTCTGGGTCGACAAGGCAATTTTGCCAAAAGTAAAAGAAGCATTTATTTGGCAGAATGTGCGCGGGTCAGATCATTGCCCGGTTGAAATCCGTATCGAAGCCAAGTAGTTTTTCCTTTACAATTGGCAATTTTCGAGGTAAAAAGAGTACGCGTTACTCTTTTTATTTATGACAGAAGAAATCAAAAAACTTTATCGTTCAAAGAAAGATCGTATTCTTTTTGGCGTTTGTGGTGGGCTTGCCGAGTTTTTCGGCATCGACGCCACGCTTGTACGCGTTATTTTCATTATCCTGGCGCTCGTTCACGGAATCGGCATCTTGGTTTATCTCGCGCTTTGGCTTCTTGTGCCAGAAAAACACGAGGTCGGTCAGCCAGCCGCGGAAATTGTTACCCCACAGGAGATTACAACACCTCAACTTGAGGAGCGAAAAGTCGAGGCCATGTCGTGGTTTGAGAAAAACCGAACCACGCTCGGCGCAGGGATTATTGCCATTGGTTTTTTCATTCTATTTGGCAATTGGTTCTCTTGGCACTTCCTTGAGGTCTTGTTTTGGCCATCAATTATCATTCTTGGCGGTCTATTCCTAATTTTTAGAAAAAAATAATATGGAAACTCCAGAACAAAATTTGCATCCAGATTATTCAACCGAGAGTCATCGTGTTAGCGAAACGCCGGTTGCACCAGCCCCTGAAAAGAAAATTGAAGTTATTGCGCCAAAGAAACGTCACGTTAATTTGGGCGGGATTTTCCTCGGAATCATCATTTTATTCATTGGATTTGGACTTTTGGGCAAGAACCTCGGGATCATTCCAGATTTTTCCGTAAATATTTTCGAACTCTGGCCAATCCTCATTATCGTTGCTGGTCTTTCCCTGCTCTCTGGCAAAGGTCGCTTGTGGATTTTGTTTGGAACGCTTGTGATGATTGTTTGCCTTTGCATTGTGGCAGTATTTGGATTCTTTGCGTCAAATGAAAATGATGTCGTTCTGACGTCTCCATTTTCGATTGAACGAGGAACATCGGTTCAAAACGGCCAGCTCACGGTGCATCACGGGATGGGCAATTTGAATTTGATTGGCGATCCATTTGCCTTTATCGATGGTGAACTGCGTTCAAGCATGTCTCGCATCACTTCTGATTCACGCATTGGCGCCAATGGCACGCAATACGTTGAGGTTGGAATGGACGGTGAAAATGGTTTTGTATGGGGCAATATGCAAAACGACATGGATTTGCGTGTTTCCGATACGTTGCCAATGGATTTGGTGATTGAAAGCGGAGCATCAAACATGAATTTGGATTTCCGCACCATGCTCATTCGTAGTTTGGATTTGAAAACCGGCGCATCAGGAGTGAATTTACAATTCGGGAATTTTGTAGATGGCGCGCAACTCGGCGTTGAAGCGGGCGCCAGTTCCGTCGAAATCTATTTCCCGACGGATGTTGGTGTGGAAATGCGCCTGGATGCTGGCCTTACGAGCAAAAATTTACACAATTTCCATGAAGTATCAGATGGCGTGTACCAGTCAGACAATTACGACCGTGTAAATACACACGTCACACTCGATTTAACACTCGGTGCTGCGGATCTCACAATCGATTGGTTGGAATAACGGAATAATCCTCCGAAGCCCCGCCTTGCGGGGCGAAGGAGGATTCTTGCCAAAATTTGCCGTACTGCTACCCTACTTGGTAGGAGTACCGTATGAAAAAAACAATCTCATCAATTATTGCTCTAGCCTTGTGCATTGGCGTTGTTGTTTTCTTGTGGTCTTTGCAAGAACGTCATAAGAATGAGCCATCTTACAACATTGAAAAGACAATTTCAGAGATCGTGCTTGCGTCAAACGTGCGCGCGACGCCTCGCAATCAAGAATTTTTGTGGCATGTTGGGCGCGAGATGGAATATATGATCGAAGGTCTTGGGGTTGAGGCCCCAAATGTGGGAATCGAACAGCGACGCGCAGCAGAGGCCTATTTGGCAAGTCACGGTTTCCAGGAGGATTTGTTTAATGCGTTCATTACAGACTCGGCCTCTGTGATGGGATACCGGCACGATGGAGAGGTCTGCATATTGGCATTTATTCCAACGCGCGACGAGGAAGGCGAGAATGAATCAAATTCAACAACGCTTGGAGTTCAGTGCGGAGCAACCAACGACCCTCTGGAACCAAAAGGCACCTATGATTCTTCCCTTCTGTCGGCACTCGCTCTTTCTATTGGGTTTGATGCGATGAAAGGATCAACGGAAATCCTTTATCAAGATGAAACGCATATTCGAGGGACAGTCTCCTATGAGGGCGCAGATGATGGAAAAGAGTATTCGAGCGCATTTCTTGCACATTACAATGGGGTAGCGTGGACGGTGTTTTGGAATGGGACGGGCGCGTATGCGTGCCAGCAGGCACGAGATTTGGAGTTCTTACGTGAGATGATTACGGATTGCACGGAAGAAATCGTTGACGAAGCAGTGAAATCGTGATATTTTGGCTAAAAATCAATAAAAAATATGAATAAATTTTTATTTGCCTTGCTAGGTATCGCTCTTCTTGGCGCAGGATGCTTTGCGGCGACCACGGAACCAACAGAAGAGGCAGAAGATGACGCCAACGTTGTCCTCACAAGCCCAGCAGAAGGCGCAATCGTAACGTCGCCAATGACAATCACAGGGCGCGGTCGTGTATTTGAGAGTACAGTCGCTTGGCGCATTTTGGATAGCGCCGGAGAAGTAGCACTTGAAGGAAATACGATGACTGATGCACCTGATGCGGGCGAATTTGGAGATTTTGAAGAAAAGATCTTCCTTCCAGCGCTTACAAATGAATCTTTCACCCTTGAAGTGTTTACCTATTCCCCACGCGATGGCGCACAAATGGACCTGGTAACGCGCAACTTGAAGCTCGATTCAACGGAAAAATCATCGGTTGAGGTTTACTTTGTCGATCAAGCAGCCGCAGAATACGGAGATTGCTCTGCTGTTGACTTTGAGAAACGCACCATGGCCTATACAGCCAATGTTGCAGAACTTGCACTTACCGAACTTCTTAAGGGGCCAACTGCAGAATGGGCCACAACGCTGATTCCAAATTTCACCACAATCAAATCTGTTTCAGTGAAGAACGGCGTTGCAACAGTCGAATTTGAGAGTCCAGACACGAATGAGTGGAGTGGTGGATCATGTCGAGTTACAGCAATGCATGCTCAACTTGAGAAAACGCTTACGCAATTTAGCACGGTTCAGTCAGTTGAGATCTCCGTAAATGGTGAAACCGAATCCATCTTCCAGCCATAATTTGAAACAAAAAGACGCCTTTGCGGGCGTCTTTTTTATTTCTCCCGAACTGATACACTGGTGTCGTATGAAAAAAGACGAATCATTCATTATTTTTGACGGAAATGCACTTTTACATCGTGCATGGCACGCCATCCCTCCACTCACATCACCAAACGGTGTTGTGGTAAACGCAGTTTATGGCTTCATGAACATTGTTGAAAAAGTCATCGACACCCATCACCCACAATATATTGCTGTTGCATGGGATTTGCCTGGAAAAACATTCCGCCACGAGCAATTTGTGCCCTACAAGGCGCAGCGCGAGAAAAAAGAGCAAGCACTCTACGATCAAATTCCCATGATTCAGAAAATCCTTGGAGCTTACGGAATCCCCTGCTTATCGGCTGAGGGATTTGAAGCTGACGACGTGATTGCAACACTGGCAACCAAATATTCCAAAGAGGTGCCGGTCACGATTTTAACTGGTGATGCGGATACGCTTCAACTTGTGTCGGATGATATTGAGGTTTTATCGTTCATCAAAGGGATTTCAGAAACAAAAACGTTCGATGCTGCTGCAGTAAAAGAGAAATTTGGCGTCACGCCAGCGCAAATGGTTGATTATAAGACGCTCATGGGTGATCCGTCAGATAATTTGCCAGGCGTAAAAGGAATTGGGAAAAAGACCGCGGTTATTATGCTCCAAACATATGGCACGGTCGATGGGATTTTTAAGGCGCTCAAGAATAATGAGCTGTCGGGTCGTGCTGCAACAAATCTCCATGGACAAGAGGCGGTCGCAGAGGAAATGAAGGGCCTTGTGACGCTTGTAAAAGACGTACCAATGACGTTTAAATTGTCTGATGCGAAGTTCGATCATCAAAATAAGGAAGAGATTCGACGCGAATTTGCAGATTTGGGTTTCAGAAAGCTGTTTGCGAAGTATTCTGACGAACCGCAAGAGTTCAAGAGTGCAAAATCAACGAGCGCAAAAGCCATGAACCTCTCGGAATTTACAAATAACGAGGTTTTTTTGGCTGTGCGAGGCAGTGGCAATACGCTCTTTGGAGAAAATTTGGAATCAATCGCGGTCTATGACGGAAAAAAGGTTTTTTCTATCTCGAATCCAAAAGAAAAAGAGATCGCGAGCATTCTTTCTTTCCTCAATAGCGCAACACTTGTTGTTGGACATGATTTGAAGACAGCAATGCATTTTATTGGGAAAATTGAGGCGCCACTGTTCGATACAATGGTCGCCGCTTATCTTTTGTCACCTGGCACACGTGTATTTGATCTGGAAACCGTACTTCGAGAGCAGATGAAATCTGAAAAGTCTGTTGAATCTGCTGAAGCAGAGGTTGCTATCCTTTTAGAACTTTCGGAAATTCTTAAGAAGAACCTTAAGAAAGAAGAAATGTGGAAATTGTCAGAAGAAATCGAAATGCCCCTTATTGCAATCCTTTTTGAGATGGAACAAAACGGCATTCAGGTTGATGAATATCGTCTCGCAGATCTTTCAAAGGAGTTCGAAACAGAGCTCGCGAGTCTTACGAAAGAGATTTTCAAACTCGCTGGCGAGGAATTCAATATCAATTCCCCATCACAAATGGCACATATCTTGTTTAACGTCATGAAATTGCCAACCAAGGGCCTTAAAAAGACTAAGAGCGGATATTCAACGGCTGCGCCAGAACTTGAGAAGCTCTGGGACGAGAATCCAATTGTTGAAAAGATTTCGCAGTTCCGTGAATTTTCGAAACTCAAATCTACGTACGTTGATGCGTTGCCACTTCTTCTGAAATCCGACGGTCGCATCCACACAACCTATAATCAAACCGTTGCGGCAACCGGGCGATTATCATCTTCAGACCCGAATTTGCAAAATATCCCAACGCGCACGGAGCTTGGCCAAGAAATTCGCAAAGCATTTGTGGCTCCACGCGGATCTGTGCTGCTTTCCATGGATTATTCGCAGTTCGAGCTTCGTTTAGTTGCAGTGATGGCGCATGACAAGGCGTTTATTGAAGCGTTCCAAAAGGGCGCTGATATTCATCGTGTGGTTGCTGCACAAATCCTTGGGAAAAAAGATGAAGATGTTACAAAAGCCGAGCGTCAGGCTGCAAAGGCGATTAATTTCGGAATCCTCTACGGCATGGGCCCTCGCCATTTGGCACGAAGCACGGGATTTGAAATGGATGTTGCCAAGAAATTCATCGACAAATACTTCGAACTTCATCCAGGAATCCAAAAATATATCGATTCCATGAAGGAAAAAGCAAAGAAAGATGGATATGTTGAAACGCTATTTGGGCGCAAGCGATATTTGCCCGATATTGATTCAGGAATTCAAATGCTCGTTTCTGGCGCAGAACGTATGGCTGTAAATATGCCAGTGCAAGGTACCCAAGCAGATCTCGTCAAAATGGCCATGATCGAGGTTCACAAATGGATGCAAAAACAAGATATCCCGCTCAAATTACTCCTGCAGGTGCACGACGAACTCGTTTTCGAGCTTGCAGAGAAGGATTTGAAAAAGGTCATGGAGCCAATTCGGGAGATTATGCAGGGAATTTGGAAGTCCGAGGTTCCACTCATTGTGGATTGCGAAGCAGGTCATAGCTGGGGAACGCTCGAGGCGGTGTAAAAACAGTGAATAAAAGAGGCGCACATGGCGCCCCTTTTTTATGATAAGATATTCCAGCTGTGATGTTATTTGTTTTTGGCTCCAATTCCCTACTTGCTTCGCAGAAGCTTCAAGAAATCAAGAAGCATTTTTTTGATCGATTCGATCAAAGCCACCTGAATTTTGATGAAATCGAATTCGAGAAAAATCTCGAGGCATCGTCACTCGCCTCAAAAATCAATAATCCCCCATTCCTTTCAGAAAAGCGTCTTATTGTGCTTCGAAACGTTCTATCGGGTTTGACGAAAAAGGATGCCAAACCGTGGCTCAAGATTCTTGAAAACGTGCCGGACTACACGATTTTGGTTTTTATCGATGACGCGTCCGACGATGATTTTAAGAAAACGGAAATCGGCAAGACGTTTGTGGGCCAAAAAGACGTTTATCTTTACCCGTTCAACGACTTAACGCTTCATGAGTTATTCGCGCTCGGAAAGAAAATTGCAAAGGAGAGCAATTTTGCGATCTCGGATGATTTATTGAAGATGCTTTTGGAAAAGACCGGTAATGACCCCTGGATGGTTCAAAACGAAATTGCCAAGCTTTCCGCATATTGCACGTCGCGAGCGTGCCAGAAGTCTGACCTTGAATTCGTGGGGCGTCATGAGTTCCACGACAGCATGTTTGCGTTTTTAGATGCACTATCGAGCAAAAACAAGCAAAAAACATTCGTGCTTCTTGAGGAGCAACGCCGTCACGACCCGGATGATTTTTTCCTTTGGGTCATGCTAATGCGCCAGGTTAAGCTTCTTTTGGGCATTTCGGAATATCTCTCTAATCATCCTGGAGCCGGAAAAGAAGAAATCGCTGGTGCCTTGGGTCAACCACCATTTGTGGTGCAAAAGACGCTGCCATTTGTGAAAAAATTCCAAACGAATAAGCTTTTCTCCTTATATGCTTCCATGCTTGGAGCAGATAAGGCCCTAAAACATAGCCAGATTGCTCCTCATATCCTGGTGGAGAAATTAGTCTTTGGACTCCTAAACGCTTGACGAATTATCGTTTTTCACATAGACTTCATGCAGTTCGACCCAATTTAACTCTATGCCAAATTTAGATAACGCCAAAAAAGCCCTCCGACAAAGCATTAAAAACGCGCAGCGAAACGCGGTTGTTATGGAAGAACTCCATTCGCTTCGACGCCAATATCGACTTCTCGTTAGCGGCAAAAAATTGCAAGAAGCTGAAAAACTTCTTTCAACCATCTACAAGAAAGCCGATAAGGCAGTTTCCAAAGGCGTCATTAAGAAAAACGCCGCAGCTCGTATCAAATCGCGAATCACGGTTGCACTCAAAAAAGCAAAATAAAAATCAGGCCCTCGGGCCTGATTTTTTTATTCAATCATGGTTTTTGAAACATCATCGACTTCGATGATTTGATCAAGGGAGCCATTCGTAATTTTTATCACATCCTTGCTCAATTTTCCTAGTTCTTTATTTGAGGAATTGTATTGATTTACAACTGTATCGAGATTTTTACCCAATCGATTGTGGTAGTCGGCAAATGCCATCATGTGTTTTTGGAACTCCCCTACTCTTTTGAGAATTTCTTGCGTTGATTGTTCGAGTTGTAATTCACGCAGGCCCAGTAATACCGTTTGCAAATAGGCATAAAATGACGTTGGTGAGACGATCATGACATGCTGTTGGAATGCGTATTCGACGAGGCTGCGGCTGTTAACGCCCGATCCAACTTCCGCGTTCATGAGATTGTAATAGACGCCTTCAGCCGGGATGAACATGAAGGCAAAATTCATTGTATTTTGATGTATTTGGATATATTTTGCCGTTTCGTCAATGCGATTTTTCACATCAGCTTTGAACGCGCGCTCAGCAAGCGTCCGTTTCTCTACATCATTCTCCCCCATCATTCGATTGTAATTTTCTAGGGAGAATTTTGAATCAATAGGAATAATTAGCCCGCGAACAAAGATTACTGCGTCTGCAATAAGCTTTTGATTTGTTTTTTCATCGGTCCCCATTGCATATTGCATTTGATAGCTATCTTTTGGCAATACATTTGAGAGGAGGGACTCAAGAAAGTATTCCCCTACAACTCCGCGTTGCTTTGGGCTCTTAAAAATTTCTTGCAAATTTTGTAATTGATCCGAAAAATTCAGCACTTGTTTATTGGTGTCATGCAATTCTGTCATTTTCTGCGTGACTTCTTGAATGATTTTTGCCGTATCTGAAAATTGTTTTTGCATTGCATCGTTTGAAGACGTCAGCCCGCGATTGACAGTGTCGTTCACGCGATCAAGGCGTGTTTGCATCTCTTGGCGTTGCTCAAACGTAAGTCGATTCATGTCTTCGCGGATTTGTTTGATTTCCGTGGCAACGGTTTGGTCGACTGGAGAGGATTTTTTCAAAAAAATCCCGGCTAGAACCACGCTAATGAGAATAATAAGGAGAATGACGATAAAATAATCCATAGATGTAGTGGCATTATAGACTCTTCGCTCATTCCTGCCTAGACAAAAATGAAAAAATGTCGTATGATTTTTCTGTTCAAAAGATATCGCTTAGATATTTTACGACACTCAGTTCCATGTGAACCTCGCAATTTGATCCTGTAGCTCAACTGGATAGAGCAGGTCCGTCCTAAGGACAAGGTTACAGGTTCAAATCCTGTCAGGATCACCAGCCTTCGCTCCTTCGGAGCTACGGCTGGCGGGCCAGCCATGGTTCGGTGAATAGCAAATGGTGAGCGTCATGGATTTTGATGGATGGCTAGGAGAAAATCGAGCAACTAGGAAGCGTACCTATATGGTACGATGACGAAGTGCGGAGGTTTTCGACAGCGCCAGACGCAAAATCCATAGCGAACAGAATACGGGCCTATAGCTCAGTTGGTAGAGCGCTGCATTCGCATTGCAGAGGTCGGCGGTTCGAATCCGCCTAGGTCCACCAGCCTTCACTCCTTCGGAGTTTCGGCTGGCAGGCCATCCTGTCAGACGATCTCGGGATTAGTGAAGGCTGTCCTCCGAAGCTCTGTCCTACAGAGCGTAGGAAGACGCGAACATAATTGATGAACAAAAGAAAGTATTTATGCCAAGTGAATATCCAAAATTCCCTGTCGGCGTGAATGCTTTTGTTGTTAGAGACGGAAAATTGCTCTTAGGTAAGAGAAAAAATGTGTATGGCGCCGGTACTTGGGCATTACCTGGCGGGCATCTTGAGAGTGGGGAATCGATGATTTTTGCAGTTGGTAGAGAGCTTCGAGAAGAAACAGGGCTAATTGCCAATGAATTCACGTTTGTTAGCCTTGTAAATGATCATCGAGACGGTGAATTGCAGTATATGCAGGTAGGATTTTTCGTAAAGGATGCCATGGGAGACCCAAAAGTATGCGAGCCGGATCGTTGTGATGGTTGGCAATGGTTTTCGATCGATGACCTCCCAAACGATTTGTTCGTGGCTCACAAAAAACTTATTCAGAATTTTTTCGACGGAAGACATTTTGATGAGTAGTACGACGGAAAAACGATGGCCATCCGAGCCATTTTTTGTTTATTGCAGTTCAGCGATTTGTCAAGTCTAAAGTAGACAAAATTGAAGCGTTACAGTGAGTACTTATCCACAAGAACGGGCTGAAATAACAGGTTACGCATAGTTTATCCACAGGTGTTTAGAAAAAAATATTAGTTTTTTGGCTTTGTTTAGCAAAATTATTCTTTGACGATTTCATGTGTTCAATATAGAATGACTGTGTATGAAAAAGCTGTTCTTCATTTTGGCTTCTTTCGCGTTTTGCGGAAGTTTGTGTTCAATTTCTTTTGCGTTTGCCGAGATGTCGTCCACGAACTACATTATTAAGTTCGACGACATCAGCGTTGGCGGTGGCGATACGGGTACCTCGGCTTCTTATCGATTGCGCGATACCGTTGGAGGATCGGCAATTTCACAATCAACATCAACCTCGTACGAAATGAACCCGGCCTATCGCGAGGGAATTTACGATCGTGTTGCGGCGTTTGAGGTATTCATTCAAGATAAAAGCTCGCAAGTTGCGGCAACTTCCCTCAGTGGAAAGACGCTCGTCGTTACAAATGCATCAGGATTTGCTACGGGCGATATGATAGCTGTTGTGCAAAATGAGGGTAGCTCACAGGTTTCAGCAATCGGGAAGATCATAACGATTATTGGCACAACAATTACGCTCGACGGCATTGCAGACAATGGCACAACGCCAACCATTGATGGTGTGACCGATTATGCTTATGTAATGGATGCGACATCACTGAGTTTGGGGGCGCTTTCAAATCGAATAGTGACAACTGGTCTTATTGGGTGGCAGGTGTCTGCCGATGTAGACGGCGGTTATGATATTTACATTGCCGAAGATGGGCTACTTCGCGATTCCGTATCGGGGTATACGATCCCGGCAGTTGCAGATGGCGCTGTTTCGGAAGGAAACTCAGAGTATGGTGCAATATCGTCGGATTTGAGCCTTGGCGCTTCAACATTTGATACGCAAGACACAGCGTTTTCAACATCGTTACAACAAATCGCAAGTCGCGATGACGCAACGCTAAATTCTCGAGATTTTCTAACCCTCAAGGCCACTTCATCTTCAACGCAGGCGATCGCTTCGTACTCGCATGCACTGTCACTTTTGTATGTGGGGGATTACTAAAATTTTATCCGTTACATTTTTTTCTGTTCTGGTTCCTTTTTCGTTTGTGCGGGCGGTCACGTTGTTTCCGGAAAATGCGAATGTCTCCGTGAATCCGGGCGAGACGCAAACAATACAACTCATTGTTGCAAATGATGGGTTTGCTGAGAAAACCTACATTATTACAATCGTTCAAGGGGCGCTTGATCCTGTTTCGGGCGATATCATGTTTACGGAAGATGAGTCTCTGCGTGATTGGATTGCGTCCGATATTGATTCAGCCACGATCGCGCCAATGAATCAGGTAACGCTCGAGATCTCCATACGTCCAAACGCAACAGTAGTACCGGGAAATTACATCGCGGGGGTGCAAGTACAAGAACGTGTTCCAGCCGATGGAACCGTTGCGGTTTCCTCGGGATTTATCAGCCTGCTGTTTCTTACTGTAGGGGATTCGTTAACGCAAAACGTCGAGCTTCTTGATTTTTCATCGTCAATACATTTTTTTGCACACCTCCCGGTGCAATTTTTTGCTACAATGAAGAATAGCGGGGAAGCAATGAGTCAACCTGGCGGGGCAGTTACAATCCGAGATCTGTTTGGAAATATTGTGACGGCAGTGCCATTTAATTCCGGGGCCAATCGTCTTCTTCCGGGCCAGACACGTACGCTGGTGTCGCAATGGGGAAGTGACGCAGATGTAAAAGGATTTTTTGCACACGTTGTGCAAGAATATAAAGGTCTTTGCATCGGCATTTTCAAAGCGGAAGCTGTGATTGTGCCGTTTGAGAACGTTGCAATTACGCCAGATGCGATTTGGATCATCGTATTCCCGTGGCACCTTGTTCTTTGTATGAGTTCGGTTCTTATTGCGGTCTTGTTCCTAGCCTTTGTGTTCCAAAGAAAGCGATTATGATGAATTTGGTGAATCGATGTTTTTTTGGGGCAGTCGTTGTAACGATTGCCTTTTTTGCGTGTGGAAATTCTGTTGTATCTGCTGCATCAATTACTAACGTATATGATCAACCTTCGACACTCCTCATTTCAACTGCATCAAACCACAATTTTACGATCGTCCCCACAAGTAATATCGACGAGGGCGATACGCTTACACTCACATTTCCTTCCGGATTCACAACTGCGTCGATTACCGAGGACGACGTTGACATTGCAGATGATTCGGTAGATCTCACGACCGCAAGCGATAGTTGTGCTGGCGCGGAACAAGCGAGTGTTGTGATGGCTTCAAATATTTTAACGATAACAGTTTGTGCCGGTGATGGTGGAACAATTGCCGCCGGGAGTACAGTAGCGATTGAAATTGGACTCAATGCATCTGCAAGTGGAACGGGCGCAAATCAAATCACAAATCCATCGGCTGTAGCAACATATTTTATAGCGCTAGCTGGCACGTTTGGAGATTTTGGCTCGATTCCAATCCCAATTCTCAGTCGTGTGGGTGGCACGGCATCTGCAACCGTTCCATCATTTGCAGCGGGAGGGTCGGGTGAAGAACCGTCGCCGTCGTACATGATTACACTCGATGCACCAAACGGAGGTGAATCACTCGATTACGGCGACGCACAAAATATTACTTGGTCGAATGGAGCTGCAATTCCACTCATCGACATTTATTATTCAACTGATTCCGGAGCATCCTATGCGCTTATTGCTGCCGGCCAGACAAATGACGGCTTGTATTCCTGGACTGTGCCTGACGTGACGACCACTCGCGCGCGTGTGCGTGTGGATGGAATGGACGGATCAGCAACACTGGCAACCGACGCGTCAGACGCAGATTTTACGATCATCGGGTCATCCATTGGCGCGGATTATCTTGTGACGGTCACAAGCCCAAATGGGGGAGAGAGTTATGAGCAAGGCGTTTCGCGCACAATCACGTGGACCAGTGGCTCACTCATTTCTACGGTCAACATTTTGTATTCGACAAATGGGGGCAGTAGCTATACAAGCATTGCGTCAGGCGAATCCAACGATGGCGCATATACGTGGACTGTGCCGGTCGTTGTTACCGCAGATGCAAAAATTAAAATCGAAGGGATCGTGGGAGCACTTCAAATATCGTCCGATGAATCAGATGGCGCGTTTAGCATCACAGCACCAGTCGTAATTGAGGAACCTGAGCCGGAGATTCCGCCCGTGGAGCCACCTGTTGAACCGCCCGTGGAACCCCCGACAGAACCACCCACGACTCCTCCGACTGAATCGCCAACGACTCCACCCGTGACTCCACCGGGAGGCGCTGAACCCGGCACGGAAACGCCAGCCACACCTTCGCCAACAACTACCGAGATAGAAGGTGTGGAACACGAGGTGAACGTTACGGTCACGACTGAAGACGGGTCTATTGCGCTTGGTGGCGACGAAGGCGCTTATGTTTTGCCGGGAATGCCGGTTCTTGTGCGTGTTATTGCTGAAGACACTGAGAAAATTGAAGACGTTTCAGTGACGATTGGTAACCGAACGTATATGCCGTCAGAAGTCTCTGACGGGGTTTATGTTGTGTCAGCTCCAATTGCCGGGGGTGTAACAAATGTCACGGTTATCACGACCTATACCGACGGAGAGACCACATCTACGGTGGGGTTGGCACAAATGGGATACGGTATCGTGTATGAAATCGTGGATGACGCATGGGTTCCCGTGTCTGGCGCATTGGTAACTGTGCAAGATTGGAGTGGGGTGAATAACCCAGCGATCACGGGTTCCGATGGTGCGGTTGGATGGTATGCGCCAAACGGTTCTTATACGGTGCGCGTTGAAAAAGAGGGCTACGAGACGAAAGAAGTGGGGCTTTCGGTTTCAAATAATGTATTGGCGCCAAACGTTGAGCTCACAAAAACCGCTGAAGAAATCATCGAAGAGGTAATTCCTGGCGAAACAATTGTGCCGGTTGTTGTGTCAGAAACCGTTCAAGTGATCTCCCAAAGCGTGACACAAGTTGCGACCGCGGTTTCGGACGCGGTTATTGCGGTTCGAGAAAATCAGGCGGTGCAAGATGTTGCAACCGTTGCGACGCCGGTTATGGTTGTCTCTGCTGTATCGAGCGCGGCGGTTCTCTCAACATCGTTCAATTTGTGGCCGATTTTGCAATATCTCTTCACGGCACCGATTCTTTTCTTTGCGCGCCGTCGCCGACAGAATTTCGGCATCGTTTACAACTCAATCACCAAAGTGCCAATCGATTTGGCTGTTGTACGACTTTACGACGCACAAGCCAAACTTGTACGCACCATGGTAACGGATTCAGACGGTCGCTATTTCTTCAATGTTGACGCTGGTAAATACTTTATTCGTGTTACAAAACCCGGATTTACATTCCCAAGCGCGTATTTATCGGGCGTGAAAGCAGACGGGAATTTCGTGGATATTTATACGCAGGGCTATTTGGAAGTAACCGAACAATCCGTCATTATTGCGGCCAATATCCCACTTGATCCGGTGAGCGAAGAGGGCGCAAAAGCCACAAAACGGATTCGGAAGGACAAAATTTTACGTGTTTTTCAAAATTCCGTGGCCCTCGCTGGCATTATTTTGGCGATCTACATCGTCGTGATTCAACCGTCCGCGTTTTCATGGTTGATGCTTGGTGTGCAGGTTCTGTTATATGTTGGCACTAAGCTTCTCATTCGACCTCGCAAAAAGAAAGGGTGGGGAATTGTATATGGTGCAGAAGATCGTTCGCCAATTGCAAATGCAATCGTTCGTCTTTTTGAGCCGAAGTACCATAAATTGCTTGAAACTGCGATCACGGATCGCAAAGGACGCTATGCGTTTATGGTGGGACCAAACGAATATTATGCCTCGTTTGAGAAGCCCGGGTACGAGACGCGCGAGGTGCGACCAATTGACTATCGAAACAAGAAAGAACTTACCCCCATCTCGGTTGATGTCCCGCTTCGCCGTCAGGTATAATGAGGAAAGATTTCGTATTGCGGGAGGTGGATTTTTACGAATGCACCTCTTGCTGTATGAAGCATGAGGATTCCTTCTTGAACCGGATGAAAAAAATCGCACGTTTGTTCGTGATCGTGTTTGTTTTTGCGTTTGCATTTGGTGTTACGGCTCCTAAACTTCTCAATGCAAATGCTGCCGCATCACCAAGCAATATTATTGGCTACCAAGGTCGACTTTTAAATGCAAACGGCGTTCCCCTTACCGACGCGACGGTTGATGTGATCTTTCGACTTTATACGGCGTCTTCCGGTGGTTCGTGTTTGTGGTCAAACTCTTCGGCTACATGTGCATCAGCCACCGCGCGAAGCGTAACGCTTACAGATGGGCTTTTTTCTGAAAATCTTGGTGACACGGGAAGTTCTTACGCGGCGATTGCAAGCACGGTATTTGGAGATAATGCAGCGGTCTACTTGGATGTAAATGTGGAGGGCGAGAGCCTATCGCCTCGTCGTCTTTTGGTTGCGGCGCCATATGCCTTGAATGCACAAACGCTCGATGGAATTGATTCTACGGCATTTGCGCTTCTTACAAGTACCGATTTGGATGACGCATATAATAATTTCACTACGAATGCGGCTGTCATCAATATCGACGACAATAACAACGATACGAATGCAGGCCTCACATTTCTTTCTGCAAACGATACGATCGTTGGGGGCACCATGCTCCAAATTACCAACAACGACACGACCAATAATCCAACAACACTTGCAATCACCAATACCAGCACGGGTAGTGGCTTGGCAGTGACGCAGTCCGGGGCAGGGGTTGGGGTTGCAATTACCCAAAACGGTGCTTCAACCGGGCTTACCCTTTCACAAACAACAGATTCAATCGCTTTTGGGCTCACTTCCAGTTCAACAACAGCGAATGTTTTTGATATTTCTTCCGGGACGACTTCAGGAAAGATTTTTGATATAACAACGTCCGCGCTGACGACTGGGAAAATATTTGATCTCACAACGTCCGCGCTGACCACGGGAACGATTTTGGATATTGGAATCACTTCGGAAAATGTGAGTACGGCCGATATTATTCGCGCATCACATACAAAAATCATCGACACAACCCAGGCGATTTCTGGCAACATGATTGATTTCGAGCGTGTCTTGATGTCAGATACGGGTGGGGATGTTACCATTTCGGGCGACATGGTAAGTCTCGTAAGCGCAGGTTCAGCGTCTGGCGGTACGCTTACGGATTCGTCAAATGTTCTTTTTGCAAAACAAGATTATGCCTCCGCAACCGGTGCTGTCATTAATATCGATAACGACGGTGTCGGAGAAGGAATCTGGATTGAACAAGATGGCGATGGTCGCGGAATGTTTATTAACCAAGATGGCGCTGGAATTGGTTTGGAAATTGATGCAGAAGCCACGGCATATTCGGGACTTTATGTGAATAGCGCGGCCACTGGCGCCAATGCGATTGATTTTATTGGGAGTACGAATACTGGCAAGTTATTAAATCTCACCGCAAACTCCCTCACAACTGGTGTAGGGATTGATTTAGCAACGACGTCTACCTTGCTTACAAGCGGGGACCTCATTCAAGCGGATCATAGCGCAACGTATACGACCACGAAGACGCTTGACGGGAACTTATTGGATTTAAGTCGTAATCTTACAACAAACGGGGCAGGGGCTCTCACATTGAGTGGTGCGCTTGCAACGCTTTCAAATACAGGAACGCAAACCGCAGGGACGCTCACGGATTCATCAAATATTCTTTTCCTCGATCAGAATTACGCAGCCTCAACCGGGGCGGCACTTCTCATTGATTCCGAATCACTAACAGGTCCATCGATTCAGGTGGATAGCGTTGCCACAACTGGGAGCACGGTGGTTGTGAATGCGCCAAGCACAACCACGGGTACGATTTTGAGCATCACCGGCGGTAACTTTACTGACGATTCTGGGTTAGCACTTGCCATTGACGTGACGGAATCCACTGAGACGGCAAATATTTTGAATATTCAAACAGATTACAGCTCTGGTAATAATAACGTGTTCCGAATTGAAGCCGACGGCGAAGCATTTAGCGATATTGGGTTCACAGCTGGAGCATTTTCAACAAATTATTACGATGGATCCATTACCTCAACTGGCGCGTTCACCTACGAAGCGGCAACGAGTTTTACCTGGCAAGACGACGCGGTTGGCCCAAATACACTCATGACGCTCACAGATCTTGGAACGAACGCAACCCTGAGTGTCACAGGGGACTTGTTTATCGACAAAAATGACAATGATGTCGCTCTAGAAATCGACAGCGAATCCACAACAACCAATGTTTTTGCGCTCAATGCTGATCCAAATCTTTCAGGGAATGTTCTTGACATGAGCGCCGATGGATTAACATCCGGAAATGGTTTGGATATTCAAAGTACGTCAACGGCGCTTACAAGCGGAGATCTCATCCAAGCCGACCACACGGCAACGTATGGATCTGGCACAGTCAGTGGAAACCTACTTGATCTAACGCGAGCAATCGCAGGTACAGCAACGGTAAACGGATCACTTGCAACACTCGCAAGTACAAATAGTGGGAGTGTAACGGATAGCGCAAATATTTTGTTCCTCGATCAGAATTACGCAGCCTCAACCGGGGCGGCACTTCTCATTGATTCCGAATCACTGACAGGTCCATCGATTCAAGTGGATAGCGTTGCGACAACCGAAAATACGGTGGTTGTGAACGCACCAAGCACAACAACCGGAACAATTTTGAGCATCACTGGTGGGAACTTTACCGACGATTCCGGATTGGCGCTTGCCATTGACGTTGGGGAATCAACCGAAACAGCAAATATTTTGAATATTCAAACAGATTACAGTTCTGGCAATAATAACGTGTTCCGAATTGAAGCCGACGGCGAAGCATTCAGCGACATTGGATTTACTGCTGGCTCGTTCTCGACAAATTATTACGATGGATCCATTACTTCGACCGGAGCGTTTACATATGAGTCTGCTACGAGTTTTACTTGGCAAGACGACGCGGTTGTCCCGAATACACTCATGACCCTCACAGATCTTGGAGCAAATGCAACCTTGAATGTTACAGGCGACCTATTCATTGATAAGAACGATAATGATGTAGCACTCGAAATTGATAGTGAATCTACAACGACGAACGTTTTTGTCCTAAATGCGGATCCGAACCTTTCAGGGAACGTCTTTGACATGAGTGCCGATGGATTGACCTCTGGGAATGGCTTAGATATTCAAAGTACGTCAACGGCGCTTACAAGTGCAGATCTTATCCAAGCTGACCACACGGCAACGTATGGATCGGGAACAGTCAGTGGAAACCTACTTGATCTAACGCGAGCAATCGCAGGTACAGCGACGGTCAATGGAGCGCTTGCGACGCTTTGGAGCAAAAATACGGGGAGCGTCACTGATTCCGCAAATATTTTGTTCTTGGACCAAGATTTCGCGACGTCCACAGGTTCTGCACTCAAAATTGATACGACAACAAGTGCCGGAAAAGCCATTGAGGTTCTTGCTGACAATTTCGGCGGCAGCGGGAGTGCTATTTCTGTATCACTTGATAATTTGAATGACGGGACAGGGTTTTTACTTGATTCAACATCTGCAAATATTTCCTCTGGTAAGCTCGCAAACTTGAGCCATGCCGGAACCTATACGACCGGCGGACCAGTTTCTGGCAATATCCTTGCTGTTTCACGTGCTGTGCAAGTAGATAATGGCCCGTATATTACGGACGTCACAGGTTCGGTATTTGCGCTATCAAGCAATAATGGAACACTTGGCGGAACCATGAACGACAGTGCGCAAGTGCTTTCAATTTCGCAGTTATATACTGGCGCAACGGGTGATGTTTTGAATATCAATAATGACTCAACCGCTTCAACCTCAATCGGCATTCTTGCCGACAGTACGACGGGCACGGTTTTTTCCGCAACCGCAAATGCGCTCACAACCGGAAATGGTATTGATTTGACAACTGCCTCCACCGTGCTTACGAGTTCGGATCTTATTCAAGTCGATCACACCGCAACATATGGGTCTGGCACGATTTCGGGAAATATTCTTGATTTAAGTCGCGCAATTGCAGGCACAGCAACGGTCAATGGAGCGCTTGCCACGCTTGCGAGTACAAATAGCGGAAGCGTGACAGATGGAGCAAATATTCTATTCCTCGATCAAAATTACACGGCGTCAACCGGAGCGGCACTGCTTATTGATTCAGAATCGACTGCTGGTTCCTCGATTGCTATTTTAAGTTCTGCCACCACCGGGGACACGCTTGAAGTGAACGCCTCTGCGACAACAAGCGGGAATATTTTGGATATTGGTGCAAACGCTGTTGCAAACGGGAAGGTAATCGATATTGATAATAGCGCGCTTACCACAGGATCCATCATTGATATCATCACGGATTCCGGCGCGATCTCTTCTGGAGATCTTATTCAAATGAATCACAATGGCAGTTATTCCACCAATGTCGGGTTAAGTGGCAGTTTTATGGATTTTACTCGTGACCTTACGAGCACGGCCAATACGCTCACCGTTACCGGGCCGATGGTTGAATTCCACAGCGATGGCACGGTTTCGGGAGGGGCGGTGACGGATTCATCAAATATTTTATTCCTGAACCAGGACTACGAGGCATCAACTGGCGCATCACTTGCGATCGATTCAGAATCACTCACGGGCCCGTCCATTCAAATTGATAGTGCAACGACGACGGGAAATACACTTGTTTTCAATGGGGATTATGTAACAACGGGCGCGGTGGAAGTACTAAGTGCAGACCGGTTGACTTCCGGGAATATTCTCGACCTTTCAAGTACTTCCACGGTATTGGAGGGGAGCGACTTCATTCAAGGTGATCACACCGCAACATACGTTACAAGCAAAACAATCACCGGCAACCTGCTTGATTTGAGCCGAAACCTTACGCTCAACGATGCAGGAAGCGGATATACGCTAGGGATCACCGGAGCACTCGCAACTCTTGCCAATACGGGGACTCAAACATCCGGTACACTCTCGGATTCCTCAAATATTTTGTTCCTCGATCAAAACTACGCCGCGTCAACTGGCGCGGTGCTCGCAATTGATTCTGAGGCAACATCGAGCAATGCACTTTTGATTGATGCTGCAAACACCGATACCGCAGTTATTGCAGCCAATGGCGATAGTTTGACGACTGGAAATCTTCAAACCATGAGCGCTGATGCTCTTACAACTGGCAATGGGATCGACATTTCAACAACATCTACGGCGCTCACAAGTTCTGACTTATTCCAGGCCGACCATACAGCAACCTATACAACCACAACGAACGTTACGGGAAATCTTTTAGACTTACGTCGTATTCTAACAATCAACGATGGTGGGTCTGACGATCAAACGCTCACATCAAGTGGTGCACTTGCCTATATTCAAAGCGCCACAACCGATACATCGGGAGCACTTGCAATTACGGCGCCGCTTCTTTGGCTCGATGAAGACTCTACTGCTTCCACGAATACGATTTTAAAAATTGATTCCGCTTCCACATCAACAACCGCCATTGGAATCACCGCGGATGCGCAAACAACAGGAAACGGTATTCTTATGAGCGTTGATGGGATGACAACCGGATCTGCTCTATACATTGAGCGTGGGGACGGGGCAACACAATTCTCTGATACTACGGAGGGATTGGCCTATATCGCTCAATTGGACGATAACTCCAATGGTCATATTTTGCAGGTGAAGAGCAATGGGAGCGGTGGGATATTGGGATATTATAATCACACAGGTCTCAATTCAACGGATCCTGTTTTGAAGGTAATCTCAAATAGCGTAGCAGATTCGGCAAATGAAGGAATCAATGGATTTGTTGCGGAGTTTATCAATAATAGTGCGGATACAGGTTTAGATAACCGCATGGGGATCATGATCCAGGCCTGTAAAGACGATGGTGCAACAACAGCATGTAATTTTCTTGAATTCCGCGATGGTGATGGAACGGCAATGGGGGCTGTTGAAGCAAATGGAGCCGGTGGTGTTACTTTGCGTAGCGGAAGCGCGGACTATGCCGAATATTTTAATGGCAATCCAGCACTTTTCCCAGAAGGAGTTATTGCCGGCATTCAATCCGATGGTTCCGTAGCGCCAGCAATCACGGATGAATCTGTAATTGGTGTCCGTTCAATCTCGCCGATTGTATTAGGAGGCGTAAGCGAGGGTGAGTCTATTGCCAATAAAGTAACGGTTGGTTTGTTTGGCCAGATTCGCGTGAATGTTAATAATGAAGGTGGTGCAATTACAGCAGGCGACTACATTACGGTTTCGTCAGTCCCCGGCGTTGGGAAGAAGGCAACGGAATCGGGAAAAGTCGTGGGTCAAGCGCTTGAATCCATTGATGGATCGGGCCTCATCAAAGTTTACGTTGCCCCACATTGGCAGGGAATTAATTTCCTCGCCTCCGACGGAAGTGCAACAACGGTTGCAACCGATTTCATTGTCGACGCTGTCGGCCCGGCCACAGAAAGCTCTGCCTCTGCATCACGCTCACTCATCCTGCGCGGTTCAGCCTGGGTTGATGGCGCTTCTGCCTCAACCGATATGGTCATTTTGAACGACGTAACGGATAGTTCTGACTATGGATTGAGCGTTTCAAATAACGATGGATCTGAAGTGGCTAATTTGAGCAATAATGGCGATTTGGCAATTGCGGGGAACCTGTATCCATCAGATCGAGGAGTTTTGCAAACGGAAAAGTATATTTATTACGATGGCTCAACTGGCGTTGGTGGCGATTTAATGCGCACAAATGCCTCGGGATGGGGAACAGGATCATATGACTTTGCCGAAATGTTCCCGTCAAGTGATTCACTCGCAGCTGGCGAACTTGTGATTTTTGGAAGCAGCAATGAAAGCGTTGCGCGGTCAAGTGGCGCAACATACGATCAAATGATTGCCGGTGTGGTTTCAACAAAACCTGGATTCTTAGCCGGTGAAAACAATCCTGGCGATGTGCCGGTGGCTCTTGCGGGTCGTGTTCCAACCTATGTGAGTGGGGAAAACGGTTCCATCGCACCTGGTGATCCACTTACATCTTCTACAAAGCCGGGTTATGCCATGAAGGCTACGACTGCTGGACCAATCGTTGGCTACGCCATGGAAGCGTTTGATGGAAATACCGGCGTTGTGATTGCGTTCATTCGCCCTTCCTATTATGACGGCGCAACCGATTTGGCTGATGCCCCGGCTGCAGACAATTCCGCCTCAGAACTTGAAGGTGTTTCCACGCTCAATTTATCGCAAATGCATGATTTGGCAGGTGGAAAACTTATCAATGTTGGTAGTCTCTCTGGGTTGGCTGGGGCGTGGACATTATCCGAAAACGGGAACTTTGCAACGAGTGGTGACATCAAACACGTCGTAACTTCTTATCAAAATGAGAAGATCGATACGTACGCTTCTCTTTCTCGCGAACAAACGATTCAATTATCTGGTACCGTGGACATGCAAAATGGATTTGCTAGCGTCACATTTGAAGATGTAGACGAAAAATTCAATGATGTGATTTCAAATATTGCCCCGTATCGAGTGCTTATTACACCAGAAGGACTTTCGGGACAGCTCTACGTATCAAATCGTGACCAAAATGGATTCACGATTCAAGAAAATGGCGGTTCATCGAATGTGAAAGTTGATTGGCTCGTGATCGCCTACGAAAAAGATAAGGAGCCGGAGCAAGAATCGCTCATCCCAGAAGATAATATCCCAGCCGAAGAAACGCCTATCGTTTCGGATCCAGTGAGCAATGACGCTGGGACAACCCCAGGGTTGTCCGTACCTGGGGAATCGCCGGAGGAAATAATTCCTTCGCAAGATCCCATCGTTGATCCAGACGTAGGGACAACTCTAGAGTTGTCCGTGCCAAATGAACCAACCGAAATCGTCGAACCGATCATTGAAACGCCAACCGAACCGATCATCGATAATTCGTTGATTAATGACGTAGGGACAACCCCAGGGTTGTCCGTACCGGAAGAATCAACGATCATTACGGAATAAGCCCATATTTTCAAGACGCCTTCTGTGATAAAATGGAGGCGTCTTTAAATTTGGATTTATGATGAGCACAAACGGTTCTCGATTCACAATTTGGTACGAAAAAATTGCCAAGCTTTTGCTCTATGCAATGGCATTCCTCATCCCTTTGGCCTATTTCCCTTGGACCGTTGATACGCTCGAGGTCAATAAGCAAACAATTTTGCTCGTTGGTGTTTCGCTTTTAACAATTGCCTGGCTTGGCACCATGGTCGCCCGAAAGCAATTTTTCTGGAAAAATAGCCCGTTCTTTTTGCTCGCCCTCCTTATATTGGCGGGAGTTGGGGTATCGACAATTTTTTCTATTGCTCCTTATCTTAGTTTGTTTGGAGAAGGGATGCAGGAGTATACGAGCCTCTTGAGTACCTTAGGATTTATTTTATTGTTCATCGTTGGCTCGCATTATTTATCCGAAACTCGAGTACAACGTGTGCTTTTTGCTTGTCTTTTGAGCTCTTCTGCGCTTGTTGGCACCTCGATTCTTTTAGCGCTCATAAAGCTTCCAATCGTGAATACGAATTTTATTGGCACGCCAAACGGCTTGGGACTTTTCTTGCTCATCATGTCCATTCTCGGGTTTGGACTTTGGCTTGCAGAAAATCCAATCAAGGAGACGCGTATTTTCTTAGAAGGTTGGAAAGGGTTGCTCGAAAAAATTGCAATTGGTGTCACAGGATTTTCCGCGCTCATTGTATTGCTCGGGCTTGATTATAATCCATTGTGGCTTCTTTCGATTTTGGGAATTGGTGCCATGTTTGCATTCGCCTTCGTTCGTGCCGAGGAATTCCCTCATACGTCTCGATTTATTCTGCCAATGATTCTTTTCGTTTTTTCGATTGTGTTTTTGTTCATTCCAAGCTTCATGGGCAATACGTTCGCGGTGGAGGTTTCTCCGTCTCACGCCGGGAGTATTGAAATCGTAAAAGGTTCACTTGGCGATACGTCGCTATTGTTTGGATCAGGCTCTGGCACATTTGCCATGGATTACGCTAAGTATCATTCCGCTGAAGTCAACGCAACAAATTTCTGGGATGTGCGATTTGATCGCGCAGTAGCGCATGTTTACACGATTCTTGCGACTAATGGAGTTGTAACGATGCTACTTTTCCTCATTTTCATCATTAGTTTGTGTCTCGCAGCTCTTTCCTCTCTCATTAAACAGCGCGTGCACGACGAATGGAAGATGACGTTTGTCGCATTTGCCGGTTGGATTGTGATCGTGGCAGGATTCTTCCTCTACTCGAGTAACTTCACCATGCAATTTTTGTTCTGGACACTTTCGGCAATTCTTGTGGCACAACTTGGGCCTGAAGTAAAAGAATGGGCATTCAAAGAATCGCCACGTTACGGACTTCTTACGGCATTTTTATTTGTCATCGTGAACGTTGGGCTTTTGACACTGCTTTTCGTGACAGCGTCTCGCTATGCTGCGGAAGTTTCTTATGCGCATGCGGTCAGCATTGATTCAACCGGGGCAGATGTTGAAGATGTGATTACCGATCTCGATACCGCGGCACGTCTAAACAAATGGAGCGACATCTATTATCGCAATCTTGGAAATGCGCTTTTGGTAAAAACCGCAAAGGAAATCGCCGCAAACAACCAAGATACAGCAGTTTTGCGTGATTTGGTTGCCGCAAGCATCAACTCCGCCAAGCGTGCCACTGAACTTTCACCAAATAATGTTGTCAATTGGCATGTGATGGGGGATATTTATCGCGAAGTCGTGCCACTCGTTGGAAATTCTGATGTTTATGCGGTAGCTGCATATAAGAAGGCCTCGGAACTCGCTCCAACAAATCCTAAATATCTTGTGGCCCTGGCTCGTGCATATCTTGTCACGGCTGATGCGCAGCAAACGCTACTTTCTAGCACCGACGAGGCAACCGCAAGCGATGCACAGCTAAAATGGGACGAAGCCATGAAGCAAGCCGAGGAGTCACTCGACAAGGCGCTCATGCTCAAAACTGATTACGCGCTCGCTCAATACTATTTGGCGCTTGTTTACGAACGAAAAGGAAATCTAGCTGACGCAATCAAGGGCATGGAGTCGGTTCGCACCAGCAGTCCAAACGATGTTGGCGTTTCGTTCCAGTTAGCGCTTCTTTACTTGCGCCAAGGGAAAATGGATGAAGCAAAAACTGAATTCGAGCGTGCGATTGGTATTGCGCCAAACTTTAGCAATGCGCTTTGGTACCTTTCAGCCATCTACGATGAGCAGGGCGATACGGCAAAAGCGATTGAAATGATCAATAAGGTCAAAGAGTTAAATCCAGATAATGCGCTTGTTGATCAGCGTTTGCAGAGTTTGCAAAGTGGCGGATCGGTTACAACCGAAGAAACCCAGCCAATTGTCGAGGGTGAAAATCCCGCAACCGAGGTTGTACCAGGCGAAACAACGAATCCGTAGGGAAATCGTCGTAGGGACATTGCGTGCAACGTCCATGAATAATGCATTTTTGTAGAGACGCGATTAATCGCGTCTCTACTTGCATCTGTACATATTCCGTCATCCTGAGCGATAGCGAAGGATCTCTCGAAGATTATCCTGGGATTCTTCGCTGCGCTCAGAATGACGAAACAGGGATGTCTCTATTCAAAAATTCAAAATTTCGCTAGACTAGCCTCACTATGCTGAGAGTTGGAATTGTTGGCCTCCCAAATGTTGGAAAATCAACGTTTTTCACTGCGCTTACACGCAAGACTGTGGATTGCGCCAATTTTCCGTTTTGCACCATTGAGCCAAACGTGGGCGTTGTTGAGGTGCCTGATGCTCGAGTGGATGTACTCACACAGATGTCACACTCAAAGAAGCGCATTCCAACCGCAATTGAATTTTTGGACATTGCTGGACTCGTTAAAGGCGCGCACAAAGGCGAAGGCTTGGGCAATAAGTTTTTGGCAAATATCCGTGAAACCGATATGATTGCGCACGTTGTTCGTGCATTTGAAAACTCCGATATCATCCACGTCGATGGATCGGTGAATGCAATTCGAGATGCTGAAGTCATCGAAACCGAGCTCATGATGGCGGATTTGACAACCGTCGATAAACGCTACGACGCGATTGAACGTCGCGCGCTTGCAACCAAAGAAACCGCGCTTGTCACGGAAGTTGCTGGCCTCAAGAAATTTAAAGATGCGCTTGAGAGCGGAAAAATGGCGTCAACGGTGGTTTTGACCGACGATGAATATCTTATTCTCAAGGATTTACAGCTCATGACACAAAAACCCATGCTCTATATTGTGAATGTATCGGAAGACGAATTCAAAAAAGGGGATTGGAAATCGCCATTTGGACCAGATAAAATTGCAATTCCGATTTCTGTGAAAATTGAAGCAGAACTCTCCGCTATGCCTCCTGAGGAAGCAAAAGAGATGATGGGTGAGTTTGGAATGAAAGAGTCAGGCCTTGATTCCGTGATCCGAACCGCGTACGGAATGCTCGATCTCATTACGTATTTCACAACCGGCGAAGATGAAACACGCGCATGGACCATTAAGAAGGGCACAAAAGCGCCACAAGCAGCCGGCGTTATTCACACAGACTTTGAAAAAGGATTTATTCGAGCCGAAGTGATTGGCTACGATGATTTCATCGCTTGCGATGGGGAAGTAAAAGCACGCGAAACCGGCAAATTGCGAGTTGAAGGAAAAGAATACGTCATGAAAGACGGGGATATTTGTCATTTTCGATTTGCGTAGGGGTCGGATTTCTCGACCCGCTCGGGCGAGGGAACCTCGCCCGTACGATGATTCGCCGTAGGGACGTTGCGTGCAACGTCCATTCTTTAAACGAAAAAGCGGCTCTGCGAGACGATTGCAGATGCCGCTTGGGGGAGAGAGTCACCAGCCTGGAATTTCACCGGCGGTGATTTTTTTGTCCGGCTGGACTTTTTCCCCTCGTAGAACGCGATCGGCCACAACCACAGCGCTCAAGACTTCCGTGACGTACCTTGTGCCCTGACTCTCATCCTTTCGGATTCGAGCCGGGCCCTTGTTGTACGCCTTGAGCCCAAGCTCACGACTCTGGAAACTCGTTTCGTAGACTCGAAGGGTTTCGAGTCCGATCACGATGTTTTCCAGATCGCTTGCTGTGGCATCGACCTCATCTTGCCCAAGTTTTCTCGCCGCGACCGCCTTTGCCTGGTCTGGCGCAAGGCTGATTTGCATGAGGCCTTGGCTTAGTTGCTTACAGCCATGGCTCTCATGTGTGATGATTCCGAGCGCAAATGCGAGTGGGTAGCCCGAGATTTTCGCAGCCTTTTCAATGACCGCGCGCTTCCTGAGGCACTTCCTCACGGATGCTTCCTCTCCGAGTCGATCCCGATTGTAGATTCGGGTGACGCTTGGGAGGATGCTCGTATCGAAGGTTGAAACGCCCCTATGGGGCACAACCTTCTTGGTCGTCGGGTTTTGGGGCTGAGGTTTTTTTGCGCTCTTCGGCTTCTCGGCCGGCTTCTGCTTCACGACGGAAATCTGTTCCGCCGTAGCGTGTCGCCGGTCGACTCGAACGGTGACGGTTTCCTCTACAGCGGGCGCTGCGAGGACGATTTCTTCCTCCGCGGGTGCGGAGAAGGCTCCATAGAAGGCGAGGGCTCTGGCCATGAAATAGACCAGGCCGATCATGAGGCAGAAAATGAAGTTTTTCACTTCAATCTCCGATTTGGGGTAGGATTTTTGAGGGGAAATTTGAAAAGGGCAGGGCAATAAAATATCACAAAAAAGCCGTTTTGTCAACGGCTTTTGTGTAATATTGGCTATTTTTTGATGAATCTCACAATGTGCCGCCCAACGAATTGATCGTCTCGCTGGTACAGGATATTTGCCGGGAAGTCGCCAAGGTCAAATCCGAGTTCTTGCATGATTTCCAAACCCTTTGTTTCAAATCGTTTCTTTTGAATGCAATGCACAGGGAAAGCCACAACAATCACTCCGCCCGGTTTCATTACCTTATAGATAGCCGAAAAACTCTCGCGGTAAATGCTGTTTAAGTCTCGGATTGTTGCTTGAATGGTTTCTTCAACCTCGTAGCCAGTGCGCGGACGTCCCAAAAATGGTTCCGTGACCACAATGTCGACGGATTCTTTCTCAATGTGCGCTTCGAGATTTTTTGCAGCGCTGACGAATAGGGAGAACGGCGGTAATTCCTGTTGTTCCGAAATCCACGCCAGGTTTTCTTCCGAATCTTTGATTGCCTGCTCGTTAACGTCTGACCCGATCATTTTTTCGCATCCGATGAGTCCGGCCTCCATTAGCACAGTGCTCGAGCCACAAAATGGATCCAAAATCGTTTTGTCAGTAATGTCGCCGGCTAAATTGAGCATCATGCGTGCCAATTTTGGCGGAAGCATGCCTTGCTTTGCATTTCGCGCAGGTCGATCGAAGTCGCGATGCGACCAATCTTCAAAATCTTGGATCGTTTCGGTTTTTCCGATGTACACCTTATCTTTTGTTGGTAAAATTACGAACTCGCAACCGCGCGCTAGCAAATCATTCTTGGCAATGGCTGCGCTTGAGAGCGTTTTGTCCTTTGAAACAACGAGTCGCGCGCTGTATCCTTGATCCTTGAGCGCGGTTTTCACGGAAAGTCCTAAAGACTGCGATTTATTTCGCCAATAGTCGGCTGAAGGTTTGTCGCCCATATTGTAAACGCTCAAGCCTAGAAGCAATCGGCCTTCTTTTTCTTCGGCAATGAGGCTTTGCGCTAGAAATTCCACGAGTTCTTTTTGATCTTCGCGAATAAACGAGCCAATAATGATGCCGATTTTTTGAATGCCAGCCAAACGCTTTTGCAAAACCTCTGGTTTTTCCTCTACATCGTCAAAAATAGCGATTTCCTCGCTCGAAACTGCCGGATCTGCATTTGTGACAGCTTTCCACTCTAATAAGGAAAGGCGGGGGTGGTTTCCCAATACCGTGAATAATTGCATAGCCTGATGATAGAGCTTTTGGGGATTCTGGTCAAAGAATGGGCCCGGGTACAGCTGTTTGACTTTCTGCAATTTTTCTGCTAATGTAGCGCGTTCTTTTGAAATAGAAATTTGAGTTGAAAGTGGCGTTTTGCCCCGATTATTTCGGGTCGAAAAGCCGCTTTCAACATTAGGGCCACTCATGTGTCCGTAGTCTCGGCGCATGAACCCCGGCGGCTTTTAAACGAGGTGTCCGATGGCATCCATCGCTACCCTGGCCTCCTTCCTCGGCACTATCCAGAAGTTTCTGGGCATTTCGGCAAAGGACGGCCTGCCCGACGAATTCTACCAGAGGGTGATTGACGACCCTGTATTTCGCGGGCAGTTTGTCGCATGGGCGCAGGTTGAGCTTAACTCTACGGTTATCGCCGAACATGACTCAGCACCGGCAGCGCGGAGCCTGCAGTCGATGATCGACCGGATGCGACGGAATCCGGTAGCGGATCCTGAAACCAGGCTAACGATCCCTCAGGTTGTGTGGGTGCTCGATCGCATCGTCAATGACGTTAAGGACCACGGTGTCCAATCGCTGTCGTTGAAAAGCGAGCATTGGCGGCGCTGGGTGATCAACATGATCCCCGAGCTCACCTTTGATCGTGATGTCGAAGACGCCTTGAATGCGTTCGTCCGAGAATTCCACCTGGAGCTCCTTGATAGTCGGCTTATCGGGCAGAACTCAAGGGATCTTGCGAACATGGGAGTGATTCAGGTGGAGGTCGTGAACGGAATCACGATGTACAATCCCAACCTTCCGTCTGGCTCCCAGGCAACCGTGGCGAGCATCCGACGCTGGGGCGTGCGTGGGACTACTCCTGTCCAGGCCGTTTACCGCAGCGCGCTCGTCGAGAGTGGCAATTGGGCGTAACCCCGTGAACATCTGCCTGCGAAGCAGACCTGCCGCATCTGCGGTGTGATCTCTCCATGTGAGGTCATGCCGGTCTCGGGTGCGGTTCTTTTATTTGGGGAGCTTCGCCTCTGGGCTTGACTGATTCACTAGTTTTCGCTAATATTGCCACACTAATTCATAACATTGTCCAAGGCCCACAAGGCCGCCCCGTCGTACGGGGCCAATGAGAACCTATGATCTACGAAATCCTCTCCATTATCCCTTCCAATTACTCTGATACAGAGATTGACGGGATTATTGGAAAAATCACGGCTGTTTGCGAAAAGCAGGGAGCCAAAGTCCAAAAGTCCGAGAATCTTGGGAAAATTCACTTGGCTTACCCAGTGAAAGCCTCGCACCATGGCACCTACGTGCTTCAATACGTTGATGCTTCCACGGAAGTCATCGACAAAGTGAACCTCGATATTCGTCTTATGGACGAAGTTGCACGCCACCTCACGGTTGCTTGCGAAAACGGCATGCCAAAAGGCACATTCAAGATGGTTTCCTACGAAGCACCTCTTACTCCAGAAGGAAAACGAGCTACTTCAAAGACCGCTTCCGAAATGGCAGCGTCTGATGCTGCACCGGTTGCCGCTCCAATTGAAAAAATTTCCGTTACAGAGCTCGATAAGAAACTCGACGAAATCTTGGAGAGTGATATCGTATCTGATGTCTAACCCACATCACTATGTCGTCATCTCTCAATAAAGTCATGATCATTGGAAACCTTACCCGCGACCCAGAACTTCGCCAAACCACGAGCGGTCAGCAAGTTTGCACGATTGGCGTTGCAACTAACCGCACCTGGAACAATGCGCAGGGTGAAAAACAGGATCAGCCTGAATATCACACCATTGTTGCTTGGGGCAAATTGGCTGAAATCTGTGGGCAGTACCTCAAAAAAGGCAAGAAAGTCTATTTTGACGGCCGACTCCAGACCCGTGATTGGGAAGGGCAGGACGGTGTGAAGCGTTTCCGCACCGAAATCGTTGCAGAAAACATGATCATGCTCGATCGACCATCAAGTGGTGGCGGCGATGCATTTTCTCCTCCAGCATCAGAACCAACGTTTGCGAAGAGCGAACCAGAGGTAAATTCCGAAGAAATTAAACTTGAAGATATTCCATTCTAGACTATGGCAAAAACAAAAACCATTGGAACAAAAGAGCGATATTGCAACTTTTGTGTAAACCAAGAAATCCCAATCGATTATAAGAACACGGATTTACTTAAGCGCTACGTTTCCTCGTTTGGAAAAATCGTTCCACGAAAACGAAGCGGACTCTGCTCGCTCCATCAGCGCAAAATGAGCTTGGCCATCAAGCGCGCGCGCATCATGGCGCTCCTCCCATTCGTCCAAAAATAAGAAAGACGAGCAGATCCCGCAAGGATCTGCTCTTTGATTTATGCTTTCCAAAGAAGATATTTTGCTTCGTAAATCCCGATGGGACGAATTGCTCGCATGTGTGCGAGAGTTTTTCGTGGCGCGCGGATTTGTAGAGTTCCAAACGCCAATTCTTGTTAAAACGCCTGGCATGGAGCCAAACCTCGATCCATTCGAAGTCAATTTGAAGACCATGAATCCGGTGAAAGAACAGAAAGCCGGTCTTATCACGTCGCCGGAGTATTCTTTGAAAAAACTCGTTGGCGCAGGATTTCCAAAAGTCTTCTCAATCACGCCAGTTTTTCGCAATGGGGAAGCACTTGGGCCTCACAATACGCCAGAATTCATGATGGTTGAGTGGTATGCGCCCGGATCCTACGAAGACATGATGAAAGAAACCGAAGAACTCTTCCATTCCTATCTCGGAGATGCACAATGGCCTCGCATTCGTCACGCTGACGCCAATTTTGATGAGTTCGGAGCGCCTCATATAAAGGAGGAACAATTTTTCATCACGCATTTCCCTGCAAAAGAAGCGTCTTTGGCAAAATTGTCCGAGGATGGCCAAACCGCACAGCGTTTTGAGGCATATTCGCATGGACTTGAGCTCTGCAATGGCTATGCAGAACTCACCGATCCGGTGGAACAACGTAAACGATTCGAAGCTGAACAAAAAGAGCGTACGCGCCTTGGAAAAACGGTTTTCCCAATCAATGAAGAGTTTTTGGAGGCCCTCGGAAACATCAAATCCCCAATTTATGGGAACTCGGTAGGACTTGACCGACTCCTTATGCTCAAGTATCGTACCGGCGACATTAACGACACCCAAATCTTCCCAGCAGACTCTCGCTGGCAATAAAATATGGCATCACCAAACGACGTAAAAAAAGGAACCGTCATTAATTACGAGAACGATCTTTGGGTCGTTGTCTCGTTTCAGCGCGTTTCGCCTGGAAAGGGAAGCTCGTTTGTGCGTACGCGCATGAAATCTTTGACCTCGGGGAAAGTTTCGGAAAATAACTTCAAATCATCCGATAGCCTCACATTTGAAGACGTGATGTACAAAAAGATGCAATACATCTTTAGCGATGATATTTCTCTCACGTTCATGGATGGCGGAACCTACGAGCAGGTGGCGCTTGACCGCGATGTGGTAGGGGACGACGCGAAATTCCTCAAGGAAGGCTTGGAAGTGATCGTCATTATGCACGATGAGAAAGCAGTTTCCATGGAATTGCCACTAAAAATTGAATATACGGTCACGGTAACGGAGCCTGCATCAAAAGGCGATACAGTGTCTGGAAACGTTCAAAAAGACGCTACCATGGACAACGGTCTCGTGGTTCGCGTGCCGATTTTCATAAATCAAGGCGACGTTATCAAGGTTAATACCGAAAACGGCCAGTACGTCGAGCGCGTAAAACAATAAAGAAGATAAAAAGTCCGGCCGGAAGGCTGGGCTTTTCTATTTGACAACATCAGATTGTGATACAATGTGCTCATTATGGCACGAAAGCGCAAGTATCGCCGACGTGGGGCAGAGAAACCCCGAGAAATAGAGGTCTCTGACGGAGTAAAACAAAGCATCATTGCCGTACTTTTGGCGTTACTCGGGATTCTTATTTTGCTTTCGTATTTCAAATTGGCTGGAACATTTGGAACTTCGGTTGACGATGCGCTTGCACTCGTTTTTGGTTGGGATCGATGGATTTTTGGTTTCGCACTTTTCTTTTTGGGTCTCCGGCTTATTTTGCCACTCGAAAAACAGATTTCCGTTTGGACGGGGATTGGCGTAGCACTTTTCTTTTTATCATTCAATGGGATCATTAATCTTTTTAAAGCTGCGAGTATTACGGAACCGAGCTTGCTCGCGCCAAACGGTGGGTTAATGGGTATTTTAATTTCATCGGTATTGGTTCAATATGTTGGTATTTGGGGAGCGGGCGCAATTGCGCTTGGGCTTTTGATCATTTCTGGCATTTTGATTTCCCATGTTTCTTTGCAAACTGTATTTAGCTTCCCAAAGCATCTCACCTCCATGAATTCTGCCATGAAGCGCACAAATGGCGATGATGAAGATGAGGAAGAGGAGATTCCGCGGGTTTTTGTTGGAGATGTTGATGCGGATGCAGATTCGAAAGAAGATAAAAAGTCGTCTTATATCGAAAGCACGGAAGAAGAAATTGAAGAGGAGTCGGTCATGACCTCGAAAAATCGTCGCAAAATGGAAATTCCATTTGATCTCCTGGACGATAAGAGCTCGGAAGGGAAGTCTGGCGATGTAGAGCGTGGGCAAGAGGTCATTAAGAAGACGTTTTTGAATTTTGGCATTGATGTTGAGATGGTTGATGTCCGAACAGGTCCAGCGGTTACGCAATATTCGCTTCGCCCGGCACAGGGGATTAAACTTTCCCGCATCTTGGGATTGCAAAATGATTTAGCACTCGCTCTTGCTGCGCATCCGATTCGTATTGAGGCGCCAATTCCTGGGAAATCACTCGTGGGAATTGAAGTGCCAAACCAATCGGTTGGAATGGTTTGTTTGCGCGAAATGCTTGAATCAAAAGAATTCAAACATCGCAAAAATGAATTTACGTCGCCTCTTGGCAAAGATGTTTCAGGCGTGGTTACCTCACTTGTTGTCGACAAGGCTCCTCATACGCTCGTTGCCGGTGCAACTGGATCTGGAAAATCAGTATGTCTCAATGTCATCATCCTTTCGCTTTTGTATCAAAACGGGCCTGATGATTTGAAACTCATCATGATTGACCCAAAGCGTGTGGAGCTCGGCGTCTACGCGGGAATCCCACATTTGCTCGTCCCACCAATTACGAAAGTTGACGAAGCCATCAATGCGCTCAAATGGGCGGTGCGCGAAATGGAACGACGTCTTGATCACCTCGCGAAGTTCGGTGCCCGCGATATCGACGCCTACAATAAGAAGAGCGAGGAGCGCATGCCAAAGATTTTCATTATTATCGACGAACTTGCGGATCTCATGAGTCAAAATAAGCGCGATGTCGAAGCAGTGATTGTGCGCATCGCTCAAATGGCACGCGCGGCAGGCATTCACTTAGTGCTTGCCACCCAGCGACCGTCGGTGGACGTTATCACCGGTCTTATCAAAGCAAATATTCCTACGCGTCTCGCATTTGCCGTTGCCTCACAAGTCGATTCTAAAACGATTTTGGATATTTCTGGTGCTGAAAAATTGCTCGGGCGGGGCGACATGCTTCTTTCAACGCCGGAACTTTCAAAACCAAAGCGTTTGCAGGGCGCATATGTTTCGGATGAAGAGATCGAGCGTGTGATTAAATTCTTGAAAGCCGAAGGCGAGCCAGATTATAATTATCAAGTCACGGAAGATGTGCGAACCGGGGGAAGTGTGTTTTCGTCGGAAGATTCTGACCCGTTGCTCGACGAAGCAATTCAAATTGTTTTGGAGTCTGGCAAGGCCTCTACGTCATTTTTGCAACGTCGCATGCGAATTGGATATTCGCGCGCTGCTCGCATCATTGATCTGATGGAGCAAGCGGGTGTGGTAGGGGAAGGGCAGGGCGCAAAACCACGTGAACTCTTGGTTGATCATTGGCCACCAGAAGGAAACCACCACGAAGCAGATGTGGATTTGCCATCTGACGTCATCGAAGAGGACGAAAACTGGGAAGAAAATGAAGAGGATGAGCAAAACGCCTAAACGGTATGGGATTTGTCATGCGAAAACTGCAATGCCGTGAAGAACGCCTGGGCGATAAGCTCCGGGCGCTTCGTCGTGGCAAGGCAGTGACGCTTGAAATGCTCGAAACCATGACGCATGTGCAAAAGCGCTATTTGTATGCGCTCGAGCATGGCGCCTACGAAGCGCTTCCAGAGCCACTCTATACGCGCAACTTCATTCGATCCTATGCCCAAGCACTCCACGCCGACGAAGCGTATTTTCTAGAATTATTTGATGAAGAGAATGGCGTTTGCGATTGCGTTTCGCATTTACGCACGCCACTCCAGCGATTACACCTTATTAAACTCTACGTTTGGAATCGATTTGTAAAATTTGGCATGCTCGCCTTCGTTGCATTGGGGCTTGTAAGCTATTTGGGCTGGCAGGTGCAATCCATTATTGCGCCACCCGACATCATTCTCCTCTCGCCACTCAATGATTCCATGACGTCTTCTGCGGTTGTGACGGTTGAAGGATATGTTGAAAAAGAAACCACGGTTTACGTAAACGGCGCTCAGGTGCCGGTCGCAAGCGATCAAACATTTCAAACCGACATTGATTTATCAAAAGGGTTAAACGTCATTTCGATCGAAGCAGAACGTCGATATTCAAAGAAAGCGAGTATTTCGCGCAATGTTGTTTTTTATCCGGAAAACATTCCACAAGTATCCTTTATTTCTAACTAAGAGTGGGGTAGCGTGAATGATAGGGAGGACGATAGACGTCCTCTTTTAAAAATCACTATGACAGAAAAAAATGTTCGCGATGCACGACTCACTGCTGCTAATGCCGCAATCGAGCAAATCAAACAACGATTTGGTGAAGGCTCTATTATGCGCCTTGGGGAAGCGAAGGCGTTGAAAATTGATGTGATCCCAACCGGATGTCTCTCGCTCGATTTAGCGCTTGGTGTTGGCGGTGTGCCGCGAGGGCGTATTATTGAAATTTATGGGCCGGAATCATCAGGAAAAACCACACTTGCTCAACATGTGGTTGCGGAATTGCAAAAAATCGGTGGCGTTGCCGCGTTTGTGGACGCGGAACATGCACTCGATCCGGAATATGCCAAAAAAATTGGTGTGAATATCGATGAGCTCTATATTTCCCAGCCAGATACCGGTGAGCAAGCACTAGAAATTGTGGAAACGCTTGTAAGATCAAACGCCGTGGATGTGATTGTGATCGATTCCGTGGCAGCGCTCACGCCAAAAGCCGAAATCGAAGGCGAAATGGGGGATTCGCATATGGGTCTTCAGGCTCGACTTATGAGCCAGGCCCTTCGAAAGCTTGCAGGCATCATTTCCAAGAGCAATACAACGGTTATTTTTATCAATCAGATCCGCATGAAAATTGGCGTGATGTTTGGAAACCCGGAAACAACGCCTGGCGGAAATGCTCTGAAATTCTACGCGTCCGTTCGCATTGAAGTCCGTCGCGCTGCGCAAATCAAACAAGGCGAGCGCATTATTGGAAACCGAGTCAAGGCAAAAATCGTAAAAAATAAGGTAGCGCCTCCATTTCAGGCCTGTGAATTCGATATTATGTACAATGAGGGTATTTCCGTAACAGGCGATCTCATTGATTTGGGTACGCAATTTGGCAGCATTGAGAAGAAAGGGAATAGTTATGCGTTCGAAGGCGAGCGATTCGGCGTGGGGCGAGAAGCGGCGCGCAAGTATATGACCGATAATCCCGAGTTTTTGGAGCGAGTGCGAACGGCGACCAAACTCGCCATTGATGCTTCAGCTGAAACACGAAAATAGTGCACAAATCTGTATTGACAGCAGACCTCACACGTTTTATTCTAAAGACCTGCTTCCGAGTGATTCTTCTCAGGAACTGCGGGATGCGGGTCGATCGTTTTTAGACCATTGCCCGGACTCCCTGCCACGTGGTAGGGCCCCTCTCTCAAATTGTCCGAAGTATTGGTCTCAACCGTTAGGATCGCCTCCTCGTCCTGCAGTTTCTGAGAGAAATAATGGGAAGCTTGACGATTTTTGGTTTTGTCTGCTATACTCGGGTCGCTTAGGTGACAGAACCAAACTTCGGACGAGAACAAGGGGAAGGGGAACTGTCAACATGCAAAAATTTTTTACAAATATTAGCCTCGTTTTCGGTGTGATTCCCCAACACCTCGTCGAGCGCGCATGTTTTGGAGGTAAGGCCATGCGACGTTCGGTACGAAAGAATACAGGAAAATTTTGAAGCTCGAATAACCTTCGAGTAGTTTTTTGTATATAAAAAAGTCTCTATGATGAAAACCGCAGTGCAACAAGAGCGAAAGTACTTCACCCCGATCCGAGACGCCATGGATTTGCCAGATCTCATTGAAGTGCAGAAGGCATCATACGATTGGTTCCTCAAGGAAGGAATCCGAGATCTTTTTGACGAAGTATCTCCAATCAAAGATTTTATTGGTCGTGATTTGGAACTCTCATTTGAAGAGTTTTACGTCGATGAGCCAAAATTTGATGAAACAACCTCGAAGGCAAAAAATATTACCTTTGAAGCGCCACTTCGCGTAAAGGCAAGCCTCAAGAATGCACGCACAGGGGAAAAGAAGGAACAAGAAATTTTCTTGGGCGATATCCCGATCATGACGCCACGCGGCACATTCATTATTAACGGAATTGAGCGCGTGATTGTTTCACAGCTCGTGCGTTCGGCTGGAGCGTTTTTTACGGCAGAAGTCGTCCGCGGTCGCCGATATTATGGCGCAAAAATCATTCCAAACCGCGGAGCATGGCTTGAATTTGAAACCGATGTAAAAAATGTCATTTGGGTAAAAATTGATCGCAAACGCAAAGTGGCAATCACTGCGCTCATGCGTGCATTTGGGTATGGTACGGATGAAGAAATCCTTTCCTTCTTCAAAGATATTGATACCCATCCACTCAATAAATACATTGAAAGCACACTTGCAAAAGATGCTTCCAAAAATGAAGAGGAAGGCTTGAAAGAAGTTTATAAGCGTATTCGCCCAGGAGATTTGGCAACAGCCGATAATGCGCGCCAACTCATTCACTCCATGTTCTTCAACTTCGATCGCTACGATTTAGGGCCTGTTGGTCGCTATAAATTCAATTTGCGTTTTGGCGTTGATAACCCCGAGGTTGGCGTTCGCGACGAAGCAAACCGTATTTTAGGAAAAGAAGATTTGGTAAAAATTGTCCGCGAAATCATTGAGCTCAATAATCGCCAAGGAGAACCAGACGATGTTGACCACCTTGGAAACCGACGTATTCGTGCGGTGGGTGAGCTCATTCAATCACGTTTCCGCATTGGGCTTGCTCGTATGGAGCGCATTGTGCGCGATCGTATGTCCACCCACGATGTGGAGAGCCTCACCCCAGGCAAACTCATCAATGCACGCCCGGTGATTGGTTCTTGCCGAGAGTTTTTCATGTCCTCACAGCTCTCACAGTTCATGGATCAAACCAATCCACTCTCAGAACTTGAGCACAAACGTCGTTTGTCCGCGATGGGTCAAGGGGGACTTTCTCGTGAACGCGCTGGATTTGAAGTCCGCGACGTACACACCACCCACTACGGCCGCATCTGCCCAGTCCAAACCCCAGAAGGACCAAACATCGGTCTTGTGGGGCACTTGGCAAGCTATGCACGCATCAATAAATACGGTTTTATTGAAACGCCATATCGAAAAGTGATTGTTGAAAATGGTCGTGCAAAGGTCACAAATGACATTGAATACGTAAACGCTTTTAAAGAAGAGAAATCCGTTACTGCTCCAGCCTCTATTCCACTCGATAAAGACGGGTTTATTATCGCGCCCATGGTTGAGGCACGTAAATTCGGGGAAGCAAAAACCGTTCCAGCAACCGAAGTCACGCTCATGGACGTATCAACCACGCAAATCGTATCCATTGCCACGGCTTGTATTCCATTCTTGGAACACGACGACGCTACGCGTGCACTCATGGGTTCAAACATGCAACGTCAGGCCGTTCCTACCATTCGTCCACGCGCACCAATTATTGGAACAGGCATGGAGCGACGCGCAGCGCTTGATTCTGGCCACGTGCTTTTAGCAGAAGACGAAGGGGAAATCACCGTGGTAAATGGCGGCATGATTAAGGTCTTGTATAAAAAACTCGGGGAAGTCACGTATCGCCTCAATAAATTCGCTCGCTCAAACGCAAGTTCCTGCTTGAACCAGCGACCGGTTATTGTACCTGGCATCAAAGTGAAAAAAGGAGATGTGCTCGCAGATGGTCCATCGGTTGACCATGGTGAACTCGCTCTTGGGCAAAATATGCTCGTCGCCTTCATGAGCTGGGACGGCTATAACTACGACGACGCGGTTATCGTAAACGAGCGCGTGGTCGAAGACGATCGTTTTACAACCATCCACCTTGAAAATCACACCATTGACGTTCGCGACACAAAACTTGGGCCAGAAGTTGTAACGTCAGATATTCCAAACGTTTCTGAAGAAAAACTCAAAAATCTCGACACAGAAGGCATTATCCGAATCGGGGCAGAAGTAAAATCTGGTGACATTTTGGTTGGAAAAATCACTCCAAAGGGTGAAACCGAACTTTCCGCTGAAGAAAAGCTTCTTCGCGCAATCTTCGGAGAAAAATCACGCGATGTGCGCGACTCTTCCATGTACATGCAACATGGCAATAAAGGTAAAGTCGTCGATATCAAGATTTTTTCTCGAGAGGATGGTGATAATTTGCCACCAGGCGTTATTAAGTCGATTCAAATTACAATCGCGGACCTTCGAAAACTCCAGGTTGGCGATAAGGTTGCGGGACGTCACGGAAACAAGGGTGTTGTTTCAAAAGTTGTTCCAATCGAAGACATGCCTTATATGGAAGACGGGCGCGCCGTGGATGTCATTTTGACTCCACTTGGCGTTGTTTCTCGTATGAACATCGGTCAGATTTTGGAAGTTCACTTGGGTCTTGCTGCATATAAGCTGGGTTACAAAGTTGCAACACCGGTATTTGCGGGTGTGCAGGAGCCGGATATTCACAAAGAACTTGAAAAAGCTGGGTACCCAACAGGCGGTCAGATTACTTTGCACGACGGTCGTACAGGGGAAGCGTTCATGCACAAGATTACGGTTGGGATCATGTATATGCTGAAACTCAACCACATGGTTGAAGACAAGATGCACCAGCGCTCCATTGGTCCATATTCCTTGATTACGCAGCAACCTCTTGGCGGAAAAGCGCAATTTGGTGGTCAGCGATTCGGTGAAATGGAAGTCTGGGCACTTGAAGCCTATGGCGCTGCGCACATGCTCCAAGAAATTCTCACGATTAAGTCCGACGACGTTCCTGGGCGTTCAAAAGCATACGAAGCCATTATTAAAGGAGAAACAATTCGTAAGGTGAACATCCCAGAATCCTTTAACGTGCTTATTCGTGAGCTCAAAGGTCTTTGTATGGATGTGGAACTCTTGAAGGACAGCCACAAAGTTGAAATTGATTCAAGCAAAATCACGGCCTCAAATCGCTAAACGAAATACGTATGGCATATAAATTAAACACACTCAAGAGCACGGATTTTGACTCCATTCGCCTTCGTTTGGCCTCACCAGACATTATGCGATCTTGGTCGTATGGCGAAATCACAAAGCCAGAGACCATCAACTACCGTACACAAAAGCCAGAAAAGCATGGATTGTTTGCGGAAGAAATCTTTGGGCCAACCAAAGATTGGGAATGTTATTGCGGCAAATACAAGAAAATTCGTTATAAAGGCATTATCTGCGATAAATGTGGCGTTGAGGTCACACAAGCGGTTGTTCGCCGTGAACGCATGGGGCATATTGAACTGGCGTCACCCGTTTCCCATATTTGGTTTTTGCGAGGCGTTCCGTCAAAAATCGGTACGATTCTTGACATGAGCGTTCAGTCACTCGAAAAAGTCATTTATTTCTCAAGCTTCATCATTACCGATATCGATGAACAAGCACTCGCACAAACCATCGAGCAGGTTGAAGCCGAATACAAGTCAAAAAAGAAGATGATTGCCGGGGAAGAGAAGCGAGACATGATGCGTGTTGAAGAGAAATTCAAAGACGAGCCAAAAAAATTGATCGCAGAAAAACAGCAAATTGCTGAAATTACGGAAAAGAAGCTCGAGGAATTGGAAGCAGATTTCTTGAGCGTGGATCGTGATCTCAAAGAGATGAAGATCATGAAGATCATTCCAGAAACCACTTATCATGATTGGTCGATTCGATTTGGACACATTTTCAACGCGGGAATTGGCGCAGAAGCGGTTTTGAAGCTTCTTGAGCGCATTGATGTTCCAAAAACGATCGAATTACTCGATAAAGAAATCGAAACAACGAAATCGCGCACAAAGCACGATCGTATTTTGCGACGTCTCAAACTCCTTCATAGCTTGGAGCGCACACAAATCAAGCCAGATTGGATGGTCTTGCGCGTGCTTCCAGTGATTCCAGCGGATTTGCGTCCAATGGTGCCACTCGATGGTGGACGATTCGCAACATCAGATTTGAACGATTTGTATCGACGCGTCATCAACCGTAATAACCGCTTGAAGCGATTATATGCATTGAACGCGCCGGAAGTCATTACTCGAAACGAGAAGCGCATGCTTCAAGAAGCGGTTGATGCACTCATCGATAACTCGGCACGCGCGGCAAAAACCGTTGTCGCAGCCACTGGAAAGAAGCGTCAGCTCAAATCCCTTGCAGACATTTTGAAAGGAAAACAAGGTCGCTTCCGTCAGAACCTTCTTGGAAAACGCATCGACTATTCAGGGCGATCGGTGATTGTGGTTGGACCTCACTTGCACATTGATGAATGCGGACTTCCAAAGAAAATGGCACTTGAACTCTTTAAGCCATTCGTTATTTCCAAGCTTATTGCACGGGAATACGTTCACAATATTCGCTCAGCCAACCGATTTATTGATTCCGATCGTCCAGAAGTTTGGGATATTTTGGAAGAAGTAACGGCTGATTCATTTGTGCTCTTGAACCGCGCTCCAACTCTTCACCGTTTGGGTATTCAAGCATTCCGTCCACTCCTCATTGAAGGAAAAGCTATTCAAGTCCACCCACTCGTTTGTGACGCGTATAACGCTGACTTCGATGGAGACCAAATGGCCGTGCACGTTCCACTCACAGAAGAGGCTCGACGCGAAGCAAAAGAAATCATGCTCTCTATTCGCAACCTTTTGAAGCCATCTCACGGTGGGCCGGTTGCAACTCCAGGAAAAGATATTGCATGGGCAAGCTACTTCTTGACCATGGTCTTTACGCAGCCAGATGAAAAGAATTTGAAATCCTACGGATCTCCTGAGGAAGCAATGTATGCATGCGAAATGGGTAAAATCAAACTCCAGGATTGGATTCGTGTGCGACGCAATGGGGAACTCCTCATTACAACTGTCGGACGTTTGACTGTGAATGCATTTTTCCCAGAAAAAATCGGGTTCATCAATGATGTTATTGGGAAAAAGCAACTCGCAAACATTGTGCGCGACATTTTGGAGTTCTACGGACAGGAAAAAACAGCCCGAATTCTTGATGAAATCAAAGACTTAGGGTTTGCGAGCGCCACAAAGTTCGGATTTTCATGGGGCATGGGCGAACTTCCAGATATCAAAGAGAAAAAGGCGATTATTGAAGAAGGAGATCGAAAAGTACAGGAAGTGGAAAGCTTCTTTGCGCAAGGGTTGCTCACGCAAGGGGAGCGCCACGTACAAATCATCAAGATTTGGACTGATGTAAAAGATCAAATTGAGGAACTTTCAAAGAAATCGTTGCCTCTTGGAAGCTCAGCGCAAACCATGATTGAATCCGGTGCACGTGGTGCATGGGGTCAGCTCACACAAATGGTTGGAATGATCGGAATGAAAGCATCTCCATCGGGCGACATTATCGAGCTTCCAGTGAAATCTTCCTTCAAAGACGGCGTTGATGTGCTTGAATTCTTCATCTCGTCTCACGGTATTCGCAAAGGTCTTACCGATACGGCTCTTAAGACTGCAAACGCCGGGTACCTCACGCGCCGTTTGGTTGATGTTTCACAAGATGTCACGGTCCATGATGAAGATTGCCAAGACGAAGAGGGCGTTGTCATGACACATAAAGAATCCGAAGAAATTGGGGAGCCACTCCTTGTTCGCATTCTTGGTCGCTACACACTCGATGATATCGTCATGCCGGGCGGACGCAAGGTGATTGTAAAAGCAGGCGAACTCATCAAAGAAGATCATGTTCGTGAACTCAAAACTGCCAAGAAAGAACTTGATTCTGCACACGTTCGATCGGTCATGACTTGTAAAGCACGTCGAGGAATCTGTCAGAAGTGCTATGGCTATGATTTGGCCTACAATAAACTCGTGAAACTCGGTACATCGGTTGGAATCATCGCAGCTCAATCCATCGGGGAGCCTGGTACTCAGCTCACCATGCGTACATTCCACACCGGTGGTGTTGCAGGAAAAGACATTACGCAAGGGTTGCCACGTGTTGAAGAGCTCTTTGAAGCTCGTATGCCAAAGCGTAAGGCCATCATGACTGAGGTTTCGGGTAAAGTTGAGGTTGAAGAAGCAGAGCGATCTGTTGAGCAAGCAGGAACAGGAAAACAGATTACCGATACCCGCCCAGGCCAGAAAATCGTCCGCATTCGCTATACTGCAACCGATGAGCGAACCTATTTGATCGGACGAGGCGGAAAAATCACTGTAAAAGAAGGCGAGAAGGTGTCGAAAGGCGATGTGCTCGGGGCACTTTCCACTGGCGAAAAGATTTTGTGCGAAAATGAAGGCGTTGTTTCCTCGGTTGCGAAAACCAAACTCGTTGTCGTATTTGAAGGACAAAAGATCCGTGAATACGTCATTCCACAAGGTTATTCCTTGTACGTGAAAACGGGTGACGAAGTTCGCGCAGGTGATGTGCTCACGGAAGGTCACCTTGATTTGCAAGCCTTGTACAAGTACCAGGGCAAAGAAGCAGTAAAACGCTATCTCTCAAAGGAAATCTTGGCTATTTACGCGTCACAAGGCCAGAAACTCAACAATAAGCACATTGAAATTATTATTCGCCAGATGTTTAGTCGTGTTCGTATCACGATTCCAGGCGACACCGACTTCTTGCCTGGCGAAGTGATTGAAAAGACAACACTCTATCAGGTTATTGATGGCTTGAAGAAAGGTCAAAAAGCCCCAGAGTACGAGGAATTGTTCCTCGGGATCACAAAAGTTTCTCTTTCAACGGAATCCTGGCTCTCAGCAGCTTCGTTCCAAGAGACTGCACGCGTTCTTATTAACGCCGCAGTCACCGGTAAAGTTGATACGCTTTCGGGCCTTAAGGAAAACGTTATCATTGGCCGCTTGATTCCAGCGGGAACGGGGTTCAATGCCGTACTCGATGATGGAAGCGACGAAGAACAGGAAGACGAACTGATTCCAAAAGAAGCAGTCGCTGAAATCGAAAAAGAAATCAAAGAAGAAGGACCAGGCATGGGCACGGTCGTGGTAGAAGAAGAGGTTGAAGAAATGAACGCCAAAGAATAAGAACAAAAAGCGCTCCACACGGGGCGCTTTTGTGATTGGCAAAGATAGTGATTTATGGTACGTTTTGCCAAGAACAAACCAATTTTTCTATGAGCGGACATAGCAAATGGCATAATATTCAAAAGCGAAAAGGCGCAGTTGACGCAAAAAAGGGTCAGGCCTTTAGTAAGATCGCAAAAATGATCTCGATTGCTGCAAAAGAAGGCGGCGGCGATCAAAATAGCAACTTTTCTTTGCGTTTGGCAATCGAAAAAGCCAAAGAAGTGAACATGCCAAAAGATAATATCGACCGCGCTATTCAGCGGGGAACTGGCATTGGGCTCGATACCGTGCTCGAGCCGGTTGTCTACGAAGGGATGGGTCCGGGCGGAGTTGCATTGCTTGTAGAGGCAGTAACCGACAATAAAGCGCGCACCTATGGCAATGTGCGAAATTTGTTCACAAAACACGGCGCAAATATGGAGGCGCGCGTACTTTGGATGTTTGATCACAAAGGGGTTGTGCGTGCCAAGGGCATTCTTGAAGCAGGAAATCGCGATGAGATCGAGCTTGAACTCATTGATGCTGGCGCTGAAGATGTGCAAGAAGATGAGGGGGTATTGGAGATTCTTTGCCCAGTTTCAAAATTGCAAACACTATCGGATTTTGTGAAATCAAAAGGATTCACGGTGGAAGACGCACAAATTTCTTATATCCCAAAAAATCCTGTAACGGTTTCCGACGAAGACGGGGAAAAATTGAGTAATTTTATTGAGGCGCTCGAAGAAGATGAAGATGTGACGCAGGTTCATACGAGCGTGGCTTAGACCCATGAAAAAAGAACACCACATTGTTCTTGGCATTGATCCGGGCTATGGTCGATGCGGTTTTGGCATTATTGAAGCGCAAAAATCCGATTGGAAATGCCTCGGGCATGGCGTTATTACCACGAGCAAAGAATCAGAACACGCACAGCGACTTTTTGAGATTTCAGAAGACGTACGCGTCATTATCAAAAAGTATCGCCCAACGCTCCTTGTAATTGAGGAGCTCTTTTTTTCCAAAAGCACGACAACAGCACTTAAGGTTGCGGAAGTTCGGGGAGTTATTTTGGCACTCTCAAATGAATTGGGTCTTGATATTGTTGAGGTAAAGCCAAATGAAGTGAAGCTCGCTGTCACTGGCTACGGACGGGCAGAAAAATGCCAAGTGCAAGAGATGGTGAAGACCTTATTTGGGTTCAAAAAAATTCCTAAGCCCGACGACGCGGCTGATGCACTCGCCATTGCATGGACCGGGGCTTCGCGCCGCATTTTTTCCGCAAAGCATTAGAAACCTGTAATGAATTCATGGTATCATTGGGGAAACTATGGGGCGGTTTCGTTTGAAAAAATTATTGCGAAAGAAGCGGCGATTCTCATTTGATTTCTTTTTGCCGCTCGTTCGTTGGTTCCGGCCAAAACGCGATTATAAGAAATTTGGGCTAGCAATCCTTTTTTTGGCGGTTTTTTATCCATGTCTTGGATTTGCTTACTACGAGCTTTATTATGCGCGTGGAATCTATTTGCCTTCGCCGCGGGAATATCTGAAAGATCAATGCGAAGATCACAATTTAGACTTTACCTTGCTTGATTCGATCGTATTTTGCGAAAGTAATTGGAGAATGGTAAAAAATTCTTCCTCAACGGCATTTGGTTATTTCCAAATTTTAGATGGAACTGAAGCTACAACCCCAATGTATGCCGAGGGCCTTCGAAAATTTGATCCATACGCAAATATCGATATGGGCGTTTACCTCTATGAGCGTGATGGGTGGTACCCATGGGCCACGTCAAAAGGATGTTGGTGGTGGAGGTATCAACGCTTGAGCGCGACCGCAAAAAAATAACCCTTCTCGGGTTATTTTCAATATTCATGTGATGGCTTGCCATCCGTAGCCATGAAAAACTCGATTCGCGTCCTCCTTCGCTCTGTAAGAGCAGAGCTACGGAGGACAACCCTCGTTTCAGCTGACAAACCAACGATGGCTTGCCAACCGTAGCTTCAGCGATAGCTGAAGCGAAGGTTGGAGCGGGTGAACGGAATCGAACCGTCATCTTCAGCTTGGAAGGCTGACATAATAACCACTATACGACACCCGCAAAACCGAAAATATGATATCCTAAAACCATTGGATTGTCTAGATTTCCTATGAAAAAGACTGTTTTTCTTTCGATTCCGTTTGTCTTAGTGTTTTTAGTCCTTTTGGGTGTCTTTTTCATATCAAAGAATGAGCAAGTCTCTCCAATCGAAGAGGAAAAAGGAAATCATTCCCAAATTGGACTCAATTTCATTCGATATTTTTGGGAAGAAGATGGGGAGCTCAAGGATTTCAGCGATCCGGCGTGGGTTGCGGAAGAATTTTCAGCGCTTGGCATTGGATTTCAGCGTCAATTGGTCACAGCGGATTTAACGTGGGGAAATATCGAACCGCAAGATGGTGCGTGGAACTTTGAGAGATCTGATGCGGTGCTCAAATCTACGACGGTTGAGCCAATCGTGACGCTTTTTGCCATGCAATACGCATCGCCTACGCCTCCATGGATGAAGCGAGGATGCACGTTCCAAAAAACCGTCGGTGCAGAGGCGCGGGATTATCTGGAAACGGTTGTGAAACGTTATGCGGACGACGTGACATATTGGGAGATTGGCAATGAAATGGATCACTGGCGAGCGCTCGACGAGGCAGATGGACCAGCTGACATCACAAAATTGCCGTCCTGTTTGCCAAGCGACGGATTCTCACCAGAAGAGCAGGGATTGTTTTTTAAACAAACAGCACAAATCATTCGCGACAATGATCCGGAAGCAATTATCCTCATGCCAGGAATGGCGGGTCTTAGCGACTACACGTTAAATACATGGTTTTACGGCGTTATTGCCGGCGGTGGCACGGATTGGTTCGATATCGTCAACTATCATTTCTATTCACCATGGAATCAATTTTCGCCACTGCGAAAAAATCTCGATGCGTTCTTAAAAAATAATTTGCTCACTGGCAAACCAGTCTGGCTCACGGAAACTGGATCGACTTCGAGCCCGACGCTCACGCAACGCACAAATTATCCCAATAGCGAGGCGTCGCAAGCATCAGATATTTTCCGTCGCATCGTTCCTGCATACGCACTGGGCGATGATGTGGTGCTCTGGCATACACATGTGAGCTCTCCTGACGAGCCTACAAATGATTGGAGGCTCTATGGCATCAACGATGACGATGGAAACCCGCAACAGGCGTATTATGCGTTTAAATTGCTTATCGACGAACTTCTGCCATTCACAAAGGTTGAAGTGATCAAAGAAGAAGGACAACGAGGACAAAATATCTACGAAATTACACGTGAAGACGGCGCGGTAGTTTATGTGGCGTGGGGAGAAGGGGATCTATCCGTGTCCTCACTGGAACATGGCGTTTCAAAGATGACAGACGTTGCGTCAAATAATGAGAATTACTCCTGGTTGCCAGTTCGAAGTGAGGCGGTCGTATCCTTGTCAGATATCCCAATTTTGCTAGAATAGCGTAGCAAATCGGGCTGTAGCTCAGGTGGCTAGAGCGCTACGTTCGGGACGTAGAGGTCGCTGGTTCGAGTCCAGTCAGCCCGACCATGGAATATTTACCCAAGTTTGTCAGCTACTGCGTTGCGGGTCCCTGAATTTTCCTCACCGTACATTTGGGTACGGCTCAGAAAATTCATCCCGCGCCTTGTATCTGTTAAACTTAGTAAATATTCGAAGAGCGGTTAGTGTCGGGCTGTAGCGCAGTTGGCTAGCGCGCTTGCATGGGGTGCAAGAGGTCGACGGTTCAAGTCCGTTCAGCCCGACCATGGAACATTTACCCAAGTCAATTTTCAAAATTAGCGCATCCGATCCGGGTGCATTTTTGTTTGCTTCGCGCTATCATGGCGCTATGCAAATTTATCTCCTCATCGTTAGCTATTTGGTCATCTTCTGTATATGCGTGCTCATGATTGGCTTATTTATTTGGTGGATGAGTCTTATGCCAACGCGCGCGCCATTTATTCCGATCTCAAAGGATGTTCTTCCAATGATTATTGATGCGCTCGAGCTCAAAGAGGGGAGCTATCTTGTCGATCTTGGATGTGGCGATGCGCGCGTCATTGAGGCTGCGTGGAAGAAAGAGCCCCGAGCGCGATTTTTGGGGGTTGATAATGCGCTTGCGCCAATTGTGATGGCAACATTGCGTTTGCGGAAATACAAAGCATCCACCATTACTCTAAAGAAGCAGAATATTTTTAAAACTGATCTCACGCCTATTTCACATGTATTCACCTTTCTTTTGCCAGGCCTCATGGATAAAATTTTGCCCAAGCTTGAAGCAGAGCTGGCACCAGGCACGCGAGTAGTTTCGTGCGATTTTCAATTTTCACAAAGGCCAGCAGATTTCATCATTGATTTGCATCGCAAAGATCATCAACTCGGTCGCACACTTTACGTGTACATTTTCTAGCCCTTGTGGCATGTCGGTTTGAGCGGTACAGTTGCAGTATATGGGGCAGAAATCTTGTGAGAAATTTCCAATTGAACCAATTCTCAAGGAATATTTTGATTCCTGGTCGCCAATTTTTCCAGTGGACGCTGGGCTCGTGAATTGCGTTTACACGTTCGAGGCAGGGGAGGAAAAATACGTACTCCGGGTTTATGCGCCAACGGCGTATATTGAGCGTTCAAAGGATTCACTTCTGGCAGAGCTAGATGTGATGGCATTGTTTGGAAGTACTGGGGTCCCGGTGCAAGAACCGATTCCAAATCGTTCTGGCGAGCTTGTAACAGCGGGGCAGGGGTATTTTGCAATTGTGTTCCAATATATCGAAGGCACGCATGCATACGGCGCGCTTCTTCCAGTGCATTTTCGTGAAATGGGGGGTCTGATGGCAGATATGCATCGCGCTGCAATTGAACTGCGTCCAGCATGTGAAAAGAAGTGGGATGGGAAGGATTTTTGGGAGTATGTATGGGGATTGGGAGACTTAGAACGTGATGATTTAGGAGAGCTCCTGCTTGCGTCAAAAAAAGATAAGGAGATTTTGGAGACGGCGAATCATTATTGTATCCACGGAGATTTTCATTTTGGAAATGTCTTGTTCAAGGGCAATACACTTGCGGCACTTTTGGATTTTGATAATTATCGTTTGGGGGATGCAGCTGACGATATCGCACGATTTTTCGTGGCTGAACTTTCTTATGCAGAGCCAAATGTCTATTCGCAGAGCCAGGGAAAAATACAGGCTTTTTTCGAAGAATATCAGATTCATCGACCAATGGATCCTGCTGAGGTTCAGCTCCTTTTTGCCTACCTTCGCCTTCATGAGCTTTACCAGACGATTCGTCTTGGTCACGAGAAGCCCGAGAAACTTCCTTATTTCCACGAGCAAATGCATGACCTTTGGGAATGGGTGAAAGAGATTTGTCATTAAACAAAAAAGAGGCTCGATTGAGCTTCTCTTTTGGCAATGCTTTGCGTGGCTATCACCGAGCTTAGCCTGCTTTTTGTTTCCGCGACGAACGCTCAGCGTTCGTCATCTCACAGAAACCGAGCTAAGCTCGGTGGTGGGTGTGGATGGACTCGAACCATCGACCTCAGTCTTATCAGGACTGCGCTCTAACCACCTGAGCTACACACCCATTGATCAAAAAATTGTGCCGTTATCATAACGAAAAACCCTTGAACCGTCAAGCGGAGTCCCTTGCAAGAAAAGCCGTTTTCTGATATATTCTTTTCACATTCGGGCTGTAGCTCAGATGGCTAGAGCGCCTGGTTTGGGACCAGGAGGTCGCTGGTTCGAGCCCAGTCAGCCCGACCATGTAAAATTGAAGTGCCGAGGTAGCTCAGTGGTAGAGCAGAGGTCTGAAGAACCTCGTGTCGTGAGTTCAATTCTCACCCTCGGCACCAGATAAGAATGAATTCCCCGAGAGGGGATTTTTGATATAAAATATCTGCATATGATCTCATGCAAGAATAACCGAGACGAAGAAGTGATCCTCCCCAAGGAAAAATTTCGTTTTCGTCCAAGCGTCTATGGAATTATCCGCAATGGCGATAAGATTTGTATCTGCACCAATAAAGGAAACGGGAAGTATTGGTTTCCTGGTGGGGGAATAAATGTCTGTGAGTTAAGGAAGGATGCGCTTTTACGTGAAATTGATGAAGAAACCGGGCTCAAGAATGTACAAATTGGGCCATTAGTTGGGTCGCATGAGAATTTTTATTACTACGAGCCAACAGACGAAGCTTCTCATTATTATCTATTTTTCTATGAGTGCCAGACGAATGAGGTGACACTGAAAACCAATGAGGAAATTGATGACGATGAGGTGATAAATGTAAAATGGGTCAGTATTTCGGAACTAAAGAAAGACGATTTTTCGGGTTTGAACGATGAAATTTTCGGAATGATCCAGGCCCTCAAATAACATGGAGTAAAAATTCTCCCCGAGAGGGGATTTTTTTGTTTATCTTGTCTCAAATAGGTTGATGCGATAGAATACGACCAATCTTATTCGTTATTATTTTTTATGAAAAAGCCTCTTGTCATTGTTGGAGGACTCCTGCTCGCAGTCGGCCTCTTACTTGGGATCATGGGAACTGAACGGATGGTAAAATCTGGTGAGAGTTCTGATAGTGCCGCGTTTTACTATGTGATGTATGAAGATGCAATAAGCATCGAAGATTATGAAAGTGCTGATATGTACATGAATTGGGCGATTTCTGATTTTGATCTTTCCGATTCTCGCAAGGCAACGGCGATTGGTGAAGGGGTTACTAGTTTCGTATTATTGGCTGGTGGAGCAGTATTGCTCTTCTTGGGGCTTAAAGGAAAAAAGAATGGAAAGATGATGAAGCCAATGGTCTAGAATTTTTAGAAAACTTCCTCGCAATGGGGAAGTTTTTTTATTGTCTAAAAACGCGAAGACTCCCGGCCAAGGAGTGGGGGAGTCTGAGGGGGACGTGCTAGTGGTCGAGTTCCGCCAACACGTTTGCCACGAGTTTGGCGAGCACCTGGCGCCGCAGGTCTGGGTATGAGTCGGCGATACTCACGAGGAGCCAGAGGGGCATGCCTTGGTGGTCGATTATTGCCCTGCAGACCTCGATCCTCAGATTTTTCGGTGTGAGGTTCCCGAAGAGGCGTTCGTTCACCTGGCCTCGATTGGCCCACCCTCTATTGAGGATCAGATTCATGGATCTTATCCCGAATCGGACGTCTCCGGCTCCACTTCGCATGATGAGCCACAGTTCATCAGCTGACGCGTCAGATCTACGTAGCAACGCATCGGCCATCTGTGGGGTACATCGGCCTTCTAGTACCCGGATCGTTAGCACGCTGGTTTCGAAATCGGCGAAGTTTTCTTCACCCATTGTGAATTCCTCCTTGTTCAATTTTACAGATTGCCGTGGATAAAAACAACCCAAAAACGCGAAGACTCCCGGCCGAGGAGTGGGGGAGTCTGAGGGGGGTTTGAGACCATCTAGTGCGATGAAGCTTCCCATCGGAGCCTTGCCATGGTGCGGATGATGGTCGCCTCGGCTTCGTCGCGAAGCTCCGGAAATTCCTCGAAGATGTAGCCCAAGAGTCGTAACCCTGGGTCGAAGAGTTTGTCAGTTGGGCTTGCAGCCTTCGTGATGAGCCATCGTGCGACCGCGAGTCGCAAGGGGCGCACTCCATTCCATGCGTAGTTGTGATCGTAGAAAATACGCACGAAGAGCATCAAACACTCTGCTTCGTCGGCCCAGTTGTGGCGAATAAATTGTGCTTCCTTGAGGAGCTCGCCAAGCGCTTCGAGTCGCTTTTCAAGCGACGCCTGTTGGTCCCGAACAGTCTCGCGCAAACGATCTTCTTTATTATGGTCGTACAAGATGTGCCTCCGGGTCAATTTAACCAGGGAATGTCTGGAAAATCAACCCTCCTTTGCTCCGTAGAACGGAGCTTCGGAGGATTATTTTTACTGAATGTCTTTTTGTAAAAATATAAATCTCCCTTTTGGGGAGTTTCTTATAACTCTAATCGACAATCTACAATTTAGAACTATGTGATTACAACGTCTTATTTTCACAATTCCCGAAGGAATTATGAATCGACTTAATCATCTTGTAAAAAGATGAAGTTCCCTAGAAAGGAGGTAATCCATCCACAGCTTCCGCTACGGATGCCTTGTTACGACTTCGTCCCTATTGCTGGTTTTGCCTTCCGCCGCTCTACAGCGACGTTCGGGCACCACCAACTCTCTTGACGTGACGGGCGGTGAGTACAAGACCTGAGAACGTATTCAAGGTGGCGTTATGATCCACCTTTACTAGCGATTCCAACTTCATGGAGTCGAGTTTCAGACTCCAATCCGAACTGAGATTGGTTTTGTGAGATTTGCTCCGCCTCGCGGCTTGGCTTCCCATTGTACCAACCATTGTACCATGCGTGTCGCCCTGGACGTAAGGGCCACGCTGATTTGACGTCATCCCCTCCTTCCTCCTTCTTGCGAAGGCAGTCTCCCGTGAAAATAATAACACAGGACAGGGGTTGCGCTCGTTACCCCACTTAAGGGTACACCTCACGGCACGAGCTGACGACAACCGTGCAGCACCTATCTAGCACCCTCGAAGGAGCCTTACTTTCATAAGGTTAGCAGCTAGTAGTTGAGCCCAGGTGAGGTTTCTCGTGTATCATCGAATTAAACCGCATGGTCCACCGCTTGTGCAGGTCCCCGTCTATTCCTTTGAGTTTTAACCTTGCGGTCGTACTTCCCAGGCGGAGTGCTTAACGCGTTAGCTTGTTTAAGCGGCACCAAGAGGGTCGATACTCTTGATACCTAGCACTCATCGTTTACGGCATGGACTACTGGGGTATCTAATCCCATTCGCTACCCATGCTTTCGTACAACAGTGTCAGGAACATTCTAGTTGGCTGCTTTCGCATTTGGTGTTCTACCTAATCTTAACGGATTTAACCCCTACACTAGGCATTCCGCCAACCTCTCTTGTCCTCGAGTCTTGCAGTATCACCCGCAGCCTCCAGGTTGAGCCTGAAGATTTAACGAATGACTTACAAAACCACCTACGTACTCTTTACGCCCAATAAATCCGGTCAACGCTCGGGGTCTCTGTATTACCGCTGCTGCTGGCACAGAGTTAGCAACCCCTTTCTTCTAAGGTACCGTCATTAATTCGTCCCTTAGGACAGTCGTTTACGACCCGAAGGCCTTCATCCGACACGCGGCATCGCTCCGTCACACTTTCGTGCATTGCGGAATATTCTTGACTGCAGCCTCCCGTAGGAGTCTGGGCAGTATCTCAGTCCCAGTGAGCCGGGTCACGCTCTCACGCCCGGTATCCGTCATAGCCTTGGTGAGCCATTACCTCACCAACTAGCTGATAGAACATAGGCCCTTCCCGAACCGATAAATCTTTCAATGAGAATGACTTTCGTCCCCTCATCAGTATCGCGTATTAGCCCACGTTTCCATGGGTTATTCGCGAGTTCAGGGTAGGTTACCAATGCGTTACTCTCCCGTTTGCCACTAACATCAGTGGAGCAAGCTCCACTAAAATTCGTTCGACTTGCATGCCTTAGACATGCCGCCAGCGTTCGACCTGAGCTAGGATCAAACTCTCATATATAGTACTTTTGCAATCCCGAAGGATTGTTCAAAGCCTCTACTCAATAATAGACGTTGTAATCACACAATTTTAAATTGTTGTGGTTGTCGATTACAGTTGTGAAAGGCCGTATAACGAGCGGTACTTTACCAGGAGCCTGAAAACCTGTCAAGGAAATATGGGTAAATCGTCAAAAAGAAAAACAGCACCGTTTTAGGTGCGTTTTTCTTGGGCATTTCGCCAGGCCTCAATTTCCTTGTGATTTCCCGATAAGAGCACAGGTGGGACATGTAAATCCTTCTTTTTTCGGCCGATTTTTAGCGTATACGTTTCGGGCTTTGTGTACTGCGGATATTCGAGCACGCCGGCTTCTGTATGAGATTCTGCGTCGAGCGATTCTTTTGCTCCCAAGACGCCAGGAATTTGGCGCGCAATGGCGTCGCACATCACAAGGGCAGGGAGTTCACCACCGGTGAGAACGAAATCGCCAATGGAAAGCGCTTCATCTGCAATCGCATCCTCGACTCGCTGATCAATGCCTTCGTAGCGTCCGCAAATGAAGATAAGGTGACCATATTTTGCGAGTCGCACGGCGTCTTCTTGCGTGAATCGTTTTCCGCTCGCAGACGTGATAATTACATGCGTTCCTTTTTTCTTGAATTTGCGTACGGCGTCGGCGATTGGTTGCACGGTCATAACCATACCCGGGCCTCCACCGTATGGGGTATCGTCGACTTTGCCGTGTTTGTCTTTGGAAAATGCACGAATATCGTGCGCCTCAATGCGAATGAGTTTTTCTTTTTGCGCGCGACCCAAAATCGACGCCTCTGAATAAGGTGTGATTGTCTCTGGGAAGATTGTGAGGATGTCGTAGCGCTTCATAATGTAGGCTATTTTTAGCATAAATTTTCGGTTTTGTAAAGCGATTTGGTATAATACTCGCAACAATATGCTAAAGAAATTCAAAAATCTCAAACATAATCACCAGCTCATTTTTAGTCTCATTATTATCTCGGGAGTAACCGGGGTTTGGCGGGGGATATGGGGACTGTTGGACGTCTTTTTCATTCCCGGTGATTTGACTCTAAGTTACTCGCTCTCACTCATTCTTGGCATTGTCATTATCACAATCACGCACTATACGATTGATCGAATCGTCTAAAATAAAAAAAATCACGGCCCCTTGCGGAGTCGTGATTTGTAAAATTTAACCCCACGGCAGCTGCCGTGGGGCTTGAAGTGCGTCCCGGATTTACCGAGGGATCTTCCGCAGATTGGCCGACATCGTCCAGCTGATCACCTCGACATGGTCGCTATCCCAGTGCACCGGAACACACCTGTATTCGGCTATTTCATCGTCCACATCATAGCCGGGATCAACTACGGTACCTCGCGAATCTCCACCGGAAGTCACTCTATCTCCGACCTCAAAACCGTAGTAGTTCCTGTAGTGGATGGGCATGTCTTCCTCCTCACGATGCGCATTAGTTTTTAAGTACAGCACTTTATCATAATTGATGATTTTGTATAGTGAAACATGTTTAACGCAAAACAAAAATCACGGCCCCTCGCGGAGTCGTGATTTTTTTGTTGACTAGAAGCTCAAGTTGTCGACGACAGTCGTATCGGCTTCCTCTTCGGCCACAGGAGCTGCGGCAACTGCTGCGCGTGGGGCTCGATTCATCCGTGAACCTTCTGGTTCATAGATTTTCAAGTTGACGCGAGCATTTTCCTTGGCTCCAACAATCTTGAGAAGGGTTCGGATGGCGCGAGCGGTTTGACCCGATCGACCAATCACGTACCCCATATCCTCTGGATTGATGTGGAGGGTGATGAGGACTCCGCGTTCATCGATCGTTCGTTCTGTACGGACATCATCTGGGTGATTCACGATCTCCCGAACAATACCCTCAACGAACTGCTGATCCTTTTCCATACAATTCTTCAATAACGGTTTTAGTATTGCTATAAACTTCGTGGCGACCTTTATAACCAGGAAATTCACTAGCCCCAGTATCCTAACATGGTGAGGAAATGGGCGTCAATAAAAAATAGCCCGTCCTTTTCTGAGAGGAGGGGCCATCTTTTTTATGCAGCGACTGCTTCTTTTGCCGGAGCTTCTGCTTTTTTGGCTTCGAGCGCTGCGGCTCGGCGTTTTGTGATTTTTACGGACTTCACTTTTTCTGTGCTGAGGAGTTTTGCATCCACGAGCATATTGTGAACCGTATTGGATGGCTGTGCGCCTTTTGCGAGCCATTCTGTAATGCGGTCGGCTTGCAATTCGATGCGTGGTGGGTTTGATCGGGGATCAAAGAGCCCAACAACTTCGATTGCTGGCGACCAGGGGTCGCGGTGGCTATTCTGCACAACCATGCGGTACTGTGGTTGGCTTCGTTTGCCAATGCGAGAAAGACGAATAGTAATCATAGGTAGCGCCATGGTACGGAAATAGCCATCCTTTGTCAAGTCCTGCCACGGCAAAAAGAAAACCGCCTTGGAAGGCGGTTTTCGTAAGGGTTTGGCATGCCAAACTCTTACTGATGCGCTTCAGGCCCTCCAAATACACCCATATCGTTTCGGGTGCCATCCGGGTCGTTATATGCACTGGATGGGTTTCCAGCGTCTGTACCGATACTGCTGGCTGCGAGACGTAGGTTACTATAAGCGGACGTGAACGTTGCTGCAAGTGGGATATCTCCGGTTCCTGCGGGGATTGTAACCCAGCTATTTGCAGGCACAGGAGTGTAGACAAGGTTATATTCCGAGATTCCGGCAGCCGCCATAGAAGTATAGATGCCGTATTTGAATCCCTGAATAACATTGTTAAATGCAAGGAAATTATTCGTTGGATTTGCATCGGAGTAAATGCCACTTACGGACCTGACACCCGCATTAGGGTCGTACATCGTATTATTGGCAATGATGATTCCAACCGAATTTGAGATATACACGCCATTTGGCGTGAGACTGGTGGAAAATGACGCATCGAGAATATTATTTTTGATTTGTGAGCCGTAGCCATTGAGGCAATATACCAGCGCTGATGTGGCATTCTTGATTGTGAACCCTTGCAATGTGGAACTCATGCCAAGTGTGACAGCACGCGCGGCTCCACCACCATTGAGGGTTACATGCTCAGCCGCTTCTCCAACCAATGAGACGCCGTCTGGCACGGTCAGCGCTCCAGAATACGTTGTGCCCGATTCAACGTAGACGGTTTCTCCAGAACTTGCCGCGGCAAGTGCGCTTGCAACGTTTCCACTATAGTCGCTCGCAAATACCACGTCGCTGTTTGAGACAACCATGTCTGCTGTATTGCTCCAATCGCTGCATCCCGCGGTATTGCAGGCCTTGACGTGGTAGAAATATTCCGTGAGCAATGTTGTAGATGTTTGACCAAGAGTTGAGAGCATTACACCAGCAGAACACCATCCTGTTGCGCTTGGGAAATCGCTTTGCGTATCCCATTCAAAACAGTAATACGTGGCTCCAGAAGATTCTGTCCATCCAAGATTGTATGCAGTTCCGTCAATCACGTAGGTGCCCGGGTCAGTCATAGTTGGTGCTGCGGGAATGCTAACCGGCGTCACGGTGATCGTTGAGTCTTCTACATTGCTCCACGCGCTATTGCCGTAGGAATTACTTGCGCGAACACGCCAGTGATAGGTGGTTGATGTGGCAACGGTGAGGGAGCTCGTATAGGTTGTGGAGGCACCGTTATAGGCGACTGTTGGACTAGAAAATGATGAGTTTGTATCGCGCTGAAGCTCATAGAGCGTGGCGCCACTGGGGCTTGTATAGGTGATTGTAAACGATGCCCCGCTCGCAATGGGGCTCCCTGGGCCGGTGAGTACGGGTGCATCTGGAACCGTTGCGGGTGTGGATGATCCAGCTACAGTCAAATCAACCACGTTGCTCCATGCACCGTGCCCGATTGCATTGCGCCCTTGAACGCGCCAGTAATACGTTGTTGTGGATGATGGGGAAATGGAATGCGTGTAAGTGGTGCTGAGGCCTGAGTAAATTGTTGAGTATGTTGAGAATGCAGGGTCGGTTGATTGCTGGAGTACGTAGGTTGTAACTCCTGTGACCGCTGAATAGCTCAGGGTGAATGAAGCACCGGCAGTCGTTGAGGATCCTGGATCAGTAAGAACTGGAGCCGTTGGCACACCAACCGTACTTACGGTAATGTCCACGACATTACTCCAACTGCTTGTTCCAACGCCGTTTGAGGCGTTCACGCGGTAGTAATAGGTGGTTGTGGACACAGGGACAATATAGTCTGGCGTGGTTGTGCCGGATCCGGAAATAATATTGATTGGATCAGAGAACGAGGAGTCGTCGTCGCGTTGCAAGGTGTAGCGCGTGGCGTCGCTCGATGAGGTCCAAGAAAGCGTGAAATTTGTACCCGACGATACGCTCGATCCTGGGTCAGTGAGTGTTGGAGCGGTAGGGATTGTGCCAACAGGATCGGTATATCCTAAATCTGTATCAATGGTTGGCGTTGAATTTTTTTGTCCGGTTGGATCGTATTGTGCAGTACTAGTGATGTCGGATCCGATGGAATAATGAGGGTAGAATGTGTCTGGAAGATCGTCGATTTTTGTATTCCACGCCGCGCCATAGAGGTTTGAAGCAAGCGATTCGGTTGTGACCCAGCGCAAAATACTTCCTCGCTCCACAACGTAGACTTTTGGCACGGTGATGAGTTTCACCATGCGCACCCCGGGACGATAGGTGACGTTGCCCACCAGTCGCATGGAGGCAAGCGTGGCGTCCGATACGGTATGAACGCCTGAGAAGTCGCTATACCAGGTGAAATAGGTTTTTTCGTTTGGGAAATTATAGCGATTGCCGTCGCTTGAATAATAGTAGACCGTTGAAAAACTGCCTTTGATTAAATCTCCAGCCGTTGGAGTGATTTCGGTTGCGTGCACGGACGTTGGAGTGAGTCCGAGAACACTCCCGAGTATCGCAACTGTGGCGATGAGTGAAAATAGACGTTTCATAGGAAAATTTTATTGCTTTCAGTATAGCAAAATTTCCCTCATAAAAAAATTCGACGCCCGGCAGGGTGCCGGGCGGGTACGGGGGAGACACGACGGTTGAGACGGCGGGCTAGGTGAACCCTGACGGGTGCATCCGACCTCCAAGTCCCTCTTGCGAGGGGTGAATCGACGAGCGGCGATCAGGTGGCGGCGACGCTGGTGGTGTAGGCCAAGGACACCTCGCGGGGCGCGAATGCACATGCTTCAGCGCATGAGCGCGAAAATAATATGCCTTGCGGAAAGAGATGTCAATAAAAAGAAGTGCCCGCCGGAGTGCCGGCGAGCGGGGAGCGGACAGGGGTCCGCTGAGAACGGTGTTACAGTTGCTGGTTGGTCAGCCCGCCACGTCCTCACGATCAAGCGGACGCGGCGGGCGGAGCTAGGACCCGGCGTTGAACACCGCGCCGGAGTCGTTCTGGACCTGGTTGTCGCCGTCGAAGTCGATGTTCAGACAGCGCTTGGACGCCGCGTTGGGCGGCGCGCGCGAGATCAGCATCTCGGCACCTCCATCAGGGGCGGGGATTTGGAGATCGAACGTTGTTTTTGCCGGCTCTACACCGTTCTGTCCCGGTTCATGCCGGGCGAGTTCGGTTTGAGCAAGCGCCAAAATATAACCACTTTTTGTGGTTTTTGTCAAGAGCCCATGCCCTTGTATTATCGTCGTGCGGTCGCTCCGTCGCCGATATCGCTCAAAGAGACCGAAAGCAAGTTTGAAATCCCGTCTTCGCCCATGCTAACGCCAAAAAGCTTGTCAGCCCGCTCCATGGTGGCGCGATTATGGGTAATGATGATGAATTGTGAGAATTTGCGCAGTTCCTCGAGGATATTGGCGAATCGCACGGTATTGGCTTCGTCGAGTGCTGCGTCTACTTCGTCGAGCACAACGAATGGCGAGGGGTGCGTTGCCATAATCGCGCATAAAAGCGCCAAAGAGGTGAGCGCGCGTTCGCCACCGGAAAGTAAATTGAGCGACTTGAGGCGTTTGCCAGGGGGAGTTGCCAAAATTTCAATACCGGCAATTTCGGTGTGGCGATTTTTGAATCGGCGGATGATCTTTGATGCGATTTCCGTGTCTTGTTCTTCAAGCGCTTCTGCACCTACTTCAAATGCGCGATCAATTGCCACGTGCATGGCGTCGTCATTTTGTACTTCGGAGGTTTTGAGGAGTTTGCACGATCCGCCCCCGAATAAAATTGCAAAGTATTTTTGAAATTCAATATTGATTTGGGCAAACGCCTCCTCGCTTTGTTTTGCAATGCGATCCTCGAGCTCATCCACGACTTTTTCAGTCTGCTCAATTGCTTCGTGCAAATCATGGAATTGCGTTTGCAAAAATGTTACGCGTTCATTTGTCTCCTTATATTCGGCAATGGTTTCTTCATCGATACTTCCAATAAGCTCAAGCTGATGGCGAAGTTGCATGAGTTTGCCACGCGTTTCCTCGGGTGTCGTGTCGCGTTCTGTTGGTACTTGATTTTTGATTTCGTCAAAAATTGTAGGATTCTGTTCTTGAATTTCACGTCGCAACCCTTCGAGTCGCGTTTCAACGCGTGCTTTCTCGAGTTCAATACGATTGCTTTCTTGCTCGAGCAAATACAAATCCGACTGAAGTTTTCGCAAATCACGCTGAAACGCAAAAAGCTCGGTTGGTTCGTGGCTTGTGACGGCTTTTTGCGCTGTTGTGAGTTTCTCTTCGGCAGTTTTGAGGTTTGCTCGTGCAATATCGGCGTCCGCCTTTGTCTTTGCGACAGTATTCTGAAGTGCTGGGTCAATGGGTTTTTGCTCAATCGCTGGTCGCGTAAGACGTTCGTGGAGATTTTTGATTTGATTATTGAATGTCTCCAGGCGCTCAAAAAGTGGTTGAACCTCCTCGAATACATGGCACGATTTCAGTGAACTCAAAATTTCCTGGTGCTCAATTTTTAGTGAACTAATAATTTGTACAACCTCGTGCATGGGGAGTGGGGGACGAGGCGTTTGGCTCTTGAGCGTGGCGACTTCAAGATTTCGCTGCGCTTCAAAAACAGCGTGCTCGGCCGTGCGCAGTGCTTCGGATGCTTTGCGATACTCGTCTTGCAGCGGTTGCAAGCCATGATCGGGCGTTTGGCGAGCGCGCTCGAGGCGTTCCATTTCCAAAAGTTTCTGGTCTCCAGCTTGGAGTTCGGCAGTTTTTGCATTGGTATGCGTTTTTGCAACCTGCAATCGACTGTCGATGCCTCGAAGTTCCTCGGAAAGATCAAAAAATTGTGTGCCGTAGTATTTTTTTGAAAGAAGTTGCAATTCATTTTCGATCACCTCACGTTTTTCCAGGCGCTTCACCTGTCGCTCGAGTAATCGAAGACGTGGTTCAGCTTCCGCAAGCAATCGCTCAATCTCGAGCAAATGTTCAGATGATTTTTCAAGACGCAAAAGCGACTGATGACGTTTCATTTGAAGTCCTCGCACGCCGGTAGCATCGTCAAAGAAGAGTTTTCGTTCTTCTGGCGAGGCAATGAGCACGTGATCGATCATCCCTTGCGCAATAACCGTATAGGATCGCTCACCAATGCCGGCTTCTGCAAGCAAAAGCTGAATATCCTGGAGTCGTGTGATTTTTCCATTCAATCGGTATTCCGACGATCCATCGCGGTATTGTCGGCGATTGAGTTCTACCTCGTCGTAGTCAACGCTCAAGGCGTGGTCGTGGTTATCAAAAAGAAGTGTGACTTCTGCGGCGCCTGAACGAGTTTTCCCTTCAGACCCGGAAAAAATCATGTCCTCGCTCTTTTTCCCCCGCAGTAATTTCATGGATTGCTCACCTAGGCACCAACGAATCGCGTCGGCAATATTGGATTTCCCTGATCCATTTGGCCCAATAATCACCGTGAGGGCATGTCCATCGCCTTGCGATCGCGGCAAATCCAAAACCGTCTTTTTGGCAAATGTCTTAAATCCTTGGATTTCCATCCGAATGAGTCGCATAAGCGGTACAAGTATAACAGAAATTTTTATTTTGCTGTAAAATGATTTCCATATGCAAATCAAATGGCTTTTTGTTCTTCCGCTTTGCCTCCTTTTTGGGGCGGGCTGTTTTTCTAGCTCAGACGTGACCATCGATTATACGGATCCAAGCACCTATGAAAATGGGATGCCGATTGCGTATTACAATGTTTGGGTCGAGTCCGACGGGTTTGATGTGACGTATATGGCTGTAAAACCCGGGCAGACGGTGCAGATTGATTTTCAGTGGGTGGATGGATTCCATACATTCGTGATCGATGAGTTCGGCTTCCGAACCGAGATCGTGGAGGGTCAGATTGTGGAATTTGTAGCGCCCGATGCACCGGGGACATATCGCTATTATAGCGACGTAGACGATGCGGGCACGGGATTTGAAGGGGAACTCGTGATTTTGGAGTAATTCTTGACTTCATTGCAATGCCGTCGTAGGATGCTTGGCTCTTATGACGGTATTTTTGTATAAGAAAATCGCAGAAGAAATCAACCGTGCTGACCATATTTTATTGTTGACCGATGAGCGCATTGATGGAGATACGATTGGCGCAACGCTTGGGATGTATCACGTGCTCAAGGAAATGGGGAAAGAAGTCGAAGTGTTTTCTCCTCGACCGCTGGATGGGCGTTTAGCATTTTTGCCAGGGGTTGAGGTGATTCAGCGTGACTCCGTGCTATTTGAGGAAACGCATTTTGATTTGGCCATGATTTTTGACTGTGCGGATGGAAAATACATCGAGGAATATCGCAATACGCTAAAAAGCATCCCGCTCATCGTGTTTGATCATCACGATAGCAATAAAGGATACGGCGCGCTCAATTTAATTGAACCGGATTCTGCTTCAGCTGCGGAAGTTGTGTGGCGGTTTGTGAAAAACGCTCACCTCCCAATGAATCGTCCAGCTGCGCAGTGTTTTTTGGCAGGGATTGTGACTGACACCGATGTGTTTTCAACGTCGAACACAAATATTCCTGCGCTCGAAGCCGCGCAAGATTTGTCTCGCCTTGGCGCAAAGCTCCAGGAAATCATTCGTGAGACGATCATGAACCGATCTGTTTCAACCTTGAAGCTCTGGGGACTCGCATTTGAGCGACTTCATAAGAATCCTGAATTTGGTGCGATTGCAACAGCAATAACGCAAAAAGATTTATTCGATGTTGGTGCATGTGAAGATGATGTCCATAAGTTATCGAATTTTCTGAACGCGATGCTTGAGGGCTATGAAGTTGTGCTCGTGCTTTATGAAATGAAAGAGGGGAGTGTGAAGGGAAGTTTGCGATCTCAAACCCAAGATGTTGCCAAAATGGCGGAGAAATACGGCGGAGGTGGGCATATTCGCGCAGCAGGATTTAAAATTCCAAACGTTTCTTTGGTGCTCGAGAATGGGGTTTGGCTTTGGAAATCTAGGGTTTGACAGTTAGCAATAGCAAATGTAGACTGCTAAAATATGGAAAACGAAATTCAATCTCAATTTTTAATTCCAACCGTTGTTGAAAAAACCAATTACGGTGAGCGATCCTACGACATTTATTCTCGACTTTTAAAGGATCGAATTATCTTTTTGGGTACGCCCATTGACGACAATGTTGCCAATAGCATCATTGCTCAGTTACTTTTCTTGGCAAGCCAAGACAAAGAAAAAGAAATCAAACTCTATATCAACTCTCCGGGTGGATCGGTATCGGCTGGCCTCGCAATTTACGACACCATGCAATACATCAAACCTGATGTTTCAACCATTTGCGTGGGGCTTGCGGCAAGTATGGGCGCGGTGCTCCTCGCTGCCGGTGCGCCAGGGAAGCGTTTTGCTTTGCCAAACTCCGAAGTTATGATTCACCAGGTGCTTGGTGGGTTCAAGGGGCAAGCAACGGATATTAAAATTCATGCCGAGCGCATCTTGAAAACAAAAGATCTCCTCAATGAAATTTTGGCAAAACACACGGGTCAGCCCATGAAAAAAGTCGAGGAAGATACGGATCGCGACCACTTCTTGAGCGCCACGGAGGCAAAAAAATACGGGCTCATTGACAAGGTGATTGCGGGGTAGGATTTCTGCCTTTTGGAGCGCTTGACAGGCCTGTGGCCGAGTGATAAACTGCGCTGTTTCTTACCTGTTTTTTTCAGCAGCCACGACAAGCATGGGGATATCGAGGCTGTCAGTTCCGGCTCCGGCTTGACCTGTACCGCTACGATATCTTCTTGGCTGCTGCAAATAATAGGGAAGAGAAAAAACCCTCCGAAGCTCTAATTTTACAGAGCGAAGGAGGGTTTTTTATTCGTTGGGGCAGGTCACTGACCTGCCCGTACTGACATTTTTATTCGGTTGGTGTTGCGTCGGCTGGAACGTCTGTGACTTCCAGAGGGGTTTCTTCGGCTACGGGTGTGGTCTCTGCCGTTGCTAACGTATCTGTTCCTTTGCCAACCATGCAGATTTTTGGAAGCGATCGATAAACAGACGTATAGTTTTTGGAGAATTGAGTGCCATCGGCGTATTCTACGAAGTAGTCAAAACTCGTGGTCGCGCCCGCGTGAGGGGATTGGCAACGCTCAACGCCTGGCGCCAGATCGGTTGTTTCAATGCGTTGTGCTTCCCCGTATCCGGTCCATTGCAATACTTGCGGGGCGCTATAATAGCCTTTGCGACCATCGGAGGTTCCCCAAAATGTGAAATAGATAATTTGATTTGAGGTGTTTACCTCGGTTGTGAGCAAAATGTAATTTGCCGTATCATTGGTGAATTTCAAATCCGGCGCTGGATCGTAGAGAGTGGCATCGGTTCCTGGTTTACCATTGGTTGGATCGTTGTAGTAGGAAATCACGAGAGAATGATTTGTGCGTTCATCAACGCGCAGACCCGAATTCATGACCGCGCGGAATGCGGTTGTTCCAATCTGGCATAGTCCACCTCCGATTTCTGGTTTGATTTCTGTGCCTTTAATCACGAGCTCTGGCAGATATCCATCAGCCACGGTAAATGGGCGCAAATGTTCAATGAGTGAAATCGTCTCCCCTGGGGCAACTAGAAGCCCGTCGAGTTTTGATGCACCATGTTTAATGTTTGCAATGCGATTACTCGGAGACCCACCATAATCGGATGTTCCAACACCCAGGATTTCTTGAATACCCAAGTTATTCGTGCTTCCGGTTGTAATTTCCGGGGGAACAGATTTTACAATAATTGGCGTGGATAGCTCTGCGCTCCCAAGGATACCAAGTAGGGCTTCTTGCGTTGCCGTTTCATTGAGCGCAATGCCTTCAAGACTACTTACAAATTCTGTAACCCGCCCGTTTTCCATGGTGAATTTTGCGTCTCGAGGCGCTACGTCGATGTCTCCATGAATTTCGGAGAAGAACGCTGCGATTGCACTGGCGTCAAGCGAAACAATGAGTTCTTCTTCCAGATTTTTTGCTGGCACAATCCAATTCGCAATTTGCTCTTGCGAGATATCCCAGGCGAAGTTTTTTTGTTCCTGTGACGTATAGGTGAGGGTATAGGGCGCAGTCTCAACGATCGCTTTGGCGGTATCCAGGAGTGTTTCCGCTTCGGCAACCGATACGGGATTTTGCGTCTTCTCAAGAGAGAGCGTGAGTTTTTCCAGAGAAAAATCCTTCATGTCGGTTTGCAGGGTTTGCATGGCACTGTCGAGCGTGAGCTCTTCGCCAATGGTTCCTTCTTTTGCGCTCACAACAATTTCATCTCCCTCAAAAACGACTTGGAAGTCCGTGACCATGCCTGGAGTTTCCTGATCGCCAAATAAGCGTTCGATTTCTTGTTGAATGGTTGCAGTATCGATGGTAATTTCCGGATCAATGGATACCCCTGTTGCAATGACCGAGCTTCCAACGAGCAAATGACGGGAAAAATTGGCGTCGCGTCCGGCAGAAAATGCTTTTTCCACAGCAGTATTTGCGTTGAAAGACACGAGATCGCGAATGAGATCAGGATCGGTTGACCCGCTCATGCGTAAATTGATTTTTTCGTTTGTGCCGTCAGGCCCTACCACGGTAAGACCGGCCTCGAGCATGTCGCGGTAGATTTTATTGAGGTAATCTTGTGCTTCCAGCTTAGTCATGGAGCCAACGGAAACATCGCCAACCGTGACGTGCGGATAAATGCGATTTTCAAAAACCTTGGCATAGGCAAGCAGGGAACTACCTGCTGTTAGAGCGCAGACCACAATCACCCCAAAGCCGATGGCGAATTTTTTACTGTGCTTGGCAAACCAGAGGCCTATTTTTTTGAAAAACGATCCGATTGCGTTGAAAATTTTCATACATGTTTTCGAATAGGGACGCGCATTTCACCATGGCTTTTTTGCATTGTCAATGTAAGCACGCCATTTTTGAAAATTGCATCTGCCGAATCAGGATTTACGTGGTGTGGCAGAATAATCGAGCGCGAGAATCGACCCCAGAAACACTCCTCAAAATGGAAGGTGGCGTCGTGATACTCTTCGTTACTCTTCCGCTCCCCCCGGATGGTCACCAAATCATTGGTTACATTGATTTCCAAGTCGTCGGGTTCTACGCCGGCAATCGCTGCACGAATAATAATCGCATCTGCTTTTTCAATCACATCAACAGCGAGTTGGCCTTCCTCGCCTTGGGTCCAAGCGTCAGATTGAAATTCCGTTTGCATATCTACGATCGCAAATCAAATCGGCGAATATACTCATACAAGGGCCCGAGCGCCAATCCAAACGTGGCAGACCAAATGAGGAGATCAACCGGAATATTCCAAAGCGTTGTATTGCTAAGAAGCGGGGCAATCGTAAAATCGATCTCTGCAAAATAGGATGCCATGCTCGCTGCAATAAAGACGACGATGGTGGTAAGGACCATGCTCCAAATACAATCCAAAAGCAGATCGTGACGATTTGCAACCATGAGCATTGCAAGAATTGCTGCCACAAGCAGGGCAGCATACGGAAGAGGGAGCGGAAGCGTGACAACCAAAAATGCGATAGCCCAGAGGAATGCGAATAACAGCCCAAACAATCGCAAAAACCAAAATTGCGCATGACTTTCTTCCTCGCGCGGTTTACGTCGCAGGCGATATGGGAGTCGGTGATAGTGTTTGCCAAAAATCACGTGGAAGAGCGTGCCTGCGAGCCCGGCCAAGAAAAACGCGAATAAAAAATCCGCAATCGTCACACGCGAAAACGTGAAGGCGATTTTTTCGCCATGGGTGCCAAGCACGAGCATGAGCGGAAATAGAAATGCCACCATGCCGCCAAGCACGAGCATTTCACGCCGCAATTCCTTGAGAGAAACAAAGACAAAAACCCACACCGCAATCAAAACCAAAATCACGAGGTGATAGTACGTGAAGAGTGACCACATATTGCTCTTATTTTACACTAAGTTTCGCAAAGTGAGCAGGGGAAAAGTGTGCGCAGTGGAAAAATAGAGCTTTTTCGTTTATGCTATGGCCATATGGCACAACCTTTTTCTTCCGAAAACACGACGCGTTGGTTCTTTTTAATCATCGCGGTTATTGTTTTGTACCTTTTTTGGAGCATTATTTCGCCCTACGCGATGGCACTCGCAACTGCAATTATTTTTGCCATGATTTTTGCGCCGGTCGAGAAATGGATTCGAAAATATGCGCGTTCGCCAAAGCTATCCTCGTTTTTGGTTGTGCTGGGTGTCTGTGTGGTTGTGCTCGCTCCGCTTTCTGGCATTGCAATTTTAATTGCCGAGCAATCATCCGACATTGTGCAGATGTCTATTGCTGATGGTGGATGGCTTTCTACGTTTGACCCGGCAAAAAATCCGCTGTTCTTGATGCTTCCGGGTGTTGTGCAAGAGCAGGTGATGGCGCTCAATTTTGTGGAGATTGGGAAAAGCGCTGCGCAATGGGTCTTTGAAAATCTCGGAAACGTTTTCTCCCGCGGCACGAGCTTCATTATTTCGTTTGGTATTTTCCTCATGAGTTTCTATTTCTTCCTCACTGAACGCGAGGGGATTTACAAGCAGGCGCTCGAACTCAGTCCTTTTAAAAATAAAATCGACGATGGGATTATTCGCAGAATCATTGGCACCGTGCGCTCGATTGTTTTGGGTGCGCTAATCATTGCGTTGGTGCAAGCAACGCTTGGAAGTATTGGAATGACGATTTTTGGCGTGCCGGGTGCCTTGCTTTGGGGAGCGCTTTTGATTGTTGCTTCGCAAGTGCCTGTGGTTGGAACAAGCGCGATTATGATTCCCGCAATTGCGTATTTGGCACTCACAGGGCACCCACTCAATGCGCTTGGACTTTTGATTTGGGCCGTGATTGCAGTAGGATCGATTGATAATTTGCTTTCGCCGTTTATTGTTGGATCGCAAACCAAGATGCCAACAATCTTTGTACTGATTTCGATTCTTGGCGGATTGCAGTTCTTCGGGCCAATTGGATTTATTTTAGGGCCGACGGTTTTGGCCGGTGTATTTGTGATCATCGATTTGTACAAGAGCGGAATTTTGGCGAGCGCAAAATAGAAATTCATGATTTTCCGTAGGGGCAGGTCGCGACCTGCCCGTACGAAAACGATTTTCGTTTTCAAAAAAAAAACGACCCCTCCGGCCGAGACGTGGTGTGGCGGAGGGGCAGGGGGAGGGGCGCCCCGGGAGTGGGCGGAGCTACATGCCGGCGTTGCCCAGGGGGCCGAAGGGAATCGGATCGGTCGCGAAGGCTGGCGGGCGAAGCTTGAGCAGGGCGGAGCACAGTGATCGCTCTTCGGTGAGTACCTCGGTTCTTCTCTTCTCCATCGTCTGGATGGCGAGGTCGATGAGTGCCTGGATCTTGTTGCCGAAGTACCACGAGGTTTCTCCGATCTTCATCACGAAGACGATCTCGTGGTTGTTGTCTCGCTCTGCGACGTAGATGAACTTTTCCTCGTCCCGTAGACCGCCACGGTAATACGTGACGATCTGTTCGGGCATCACAAGCCTCGCGATGACGGTGAATTTGAAGTAGGTCTTGTCCACGTCAAATTCAGTGGGGAACATCTCGCTGAGAGGCAGAGACACAGGTCCTCCAATATCCAGCAATTGCCGGAACGGTGGTGAACGGTAGGCGGAAATGGGGAATTGGTCAAGGTCTTGAGGTGCGTGAACAAAAACTCCCCATATTCGCACCGTCTTTTCAATTCTTGGAGAGAGCCAAGTCATGAATAAACGGCACGAATGTGGGGAGTTTGATTTTGCAGGGAAGCGAGCGCTCGAAGAATGGTTAGTTCTCGAGCACTCGCCAGAAGATCGCGTCGACGATCTCGGTGACCGGACCGCCCTCGTATTCGGAGAGGTGGTCGATTTCCGAGAGAAGGCGGAATTCGATCTCCGCGCCGTTTTCCTCGATGAGGATTAGGCACGAGAGACTAATCACCTCGCGATCGTCGAGCAGATACCCTGCGCCGCAAGCGCAGGAATGCCGGTACTCGTTCCCGTACTGCTTGGGGAGCCGAAGCTCCCCGTGGCAAAACGGGCAAACGAACGGGGGCCACTCGGGCATGGGATCCTCCGAATTTTTAACTCTCAAGACCTACGATTGCTCGCGGGTCTATTCGAGTCCCGGATGTTTAGTACATCCGGGGAGACGACCTCCAAAGTTGAAGGATTTTGCCACAGATCGCTGTGGCCCGGTTTCGGTGGGGCTAGAAGTCGTTGTCGCCGTCTTCCTCCTCGACCGTGTGGCGGTGGATGACCACGACCTCGTCGGGATCGCATCCCTCGCCACACTCCACCGGGGTTTCTTCCTGCTCCTCAGTGAGCGGGAATTCCCTTTGGATGCGTTCGGAGTCGATGCCAGCGGCCTCGGCGCGGTCTCGCGCGGAGGAGATCGCATGCCACGGGCCGGCGTCGATCTCGACCTCGAGTTGCATGCTGGAATTTTGGGGCTTGCACCACACCAACCGTGCTTTCGACGATCCGCCCCCGTATTCGACATAGTAGTATCCCGGACCCTTCCACACGAATTCGATGGGGGCAGGGCCGTGCTGGGGGTCGAAGTTATCCTCGTCGGCCTCAGCTGCTTCGAACGCCGTCTCGACGGCGACGAGGATCGAGCACGGGTCCACCTCGGTGAGCATGAAGTGCTTGGGGGCGAGGCCCCCGAAGCGACCGGCCGCGGCCTTGAATGCCACAACCGCTTCAGTGAGCTGCTCGACGCCATAAACCACCCGCAGAATTTTCTGGAACATCTCGATCTCCTTCGAACTCCCATTTTTTTATCCGCTGGGATAGCGGGTTGCTGGATCTCTTGCCTTTGCTCGCTCCGACCCCTCTGGTCGGTTTACAGGCATCGGCTTGAAAGTCCCACCGCAATCCTTGATTGAATCAAGGACTCTGGTGGGCGGGAAGACGATCGGTCTGCCTTCCCAAGAAGTTGTGCGACTCAGTTGCAGTCGCTATCGTTCCAGTCGACGCGACCATCACAGTCGTCGTCGATTTGGTTACTGCAATACTCACTTTCTGGACCACCCGGGCGGGTGGTCGCATCGTTGTCGTTGCAGTCGTCGTCGTTGGCGACGTACCCGATCGGCTGCTCGCACGACTCGAAATCGTGTCGCTGGTCCCCGAAGTCGTCGTTGTCCAAATCGCGGAACCAGGTTTCTGCGTCGACCGCGTCGTTTTCGTCGATGTTGTCGTCGCAGTCGTTGTCGATTCCGTCGCAGTACTCGTCCGCGTCGGGGTAGACGTCGACATCCTCGTCGTCGCAGTCGCCGTCGATCACTGCGTACCCGTCACCGTCGAAATCGGCATATTCCGGGGGCAGTTCCGTGCAAGCGGACAGAGCGAGGAACAGGGCGATGATGTTACGGTACATGGCTTCTCCTGAAAGCGGATCTTTCGCTTCTGCTCATTCCGACCGATATGGCCGAAGAAAGCATTGGCTTGAAAGTCCCATCACATGACTCGAACATGCGTTCAAGTAATCTGGTGGGTCCCCGACAGTCGTAGTGAGTCGGGAACACGTTCGCCATTTCACGTAGCCTTGAAACGGTGATAAAGAGGCTTGAGCTTCTAGAGCTCGATCGCGTAGGTCGAGAACGCGTTCCGCATCCCGAGGTTGAAGTCCTCCGGGACCGGGACGCGGGGCAGGTTGGTCTGGGCCTCGATGACCCGCACCTTCTCCTCACCCCAGACGTGGATGTAGAGCTCGGGCGTCTGGGTCTCGTAGAGCCGCTCGACGCGGGCGCGTTCTGCTGCCTCGTCGGCCGTTGGCCTGCGGTACACGCTGTGACACGGCTCATTGCCATTGAAGAATTGGATGACGTAGATGGTCTTGGGGGTCTGGGTCGTCTCTTCCACGGTCTCTCCTGGCCGTCCAATGCATGGATCGGCTGAAGGGTCTTCCGACTACGAATCAAGAGCGGAGCGCTCAAGACCCAGTCGGAGAACTGAACGCTCCATTTTGCGAGCGTCGTCGATGCGATGAATGAATCATCGGTTCGCGACGCTTACAAAAAACAGAGCTTTTCCTTATTCTTTGAAAGAAAGAGGAAAAACTCTGTTTTTCGAGTATCAAACTCGAAATGACCAACTGGGAATTGCTTCCCTTATTGATCTGCCTTGTCACCCCAGGCTCGGGCTCTCTCTTAGGACTAATGGATTCTACCGGACGTTTCGTGTTTCTTTTAAGCAGTGAATCAACCGTAACTTTCTCTCATCTCAACCACGCATATACTATACCATAATTTGGAGCTTTTGTCAACCGTAGAATTTGGCTAAAAGCCTTATTTTAAGCCAAATTTTTAGGTTTTTGGCTAACTTTTGAGGGCGAAAAAGGGCCGGGAATCCGAACCCCTATCAATCCGGGTTCGATTCCAGATACGAACAATCCCTCATAGCTCCAGCTTTGCTGGAGCGACGAGGGATGGTGACCCTACCGGGAATCGAACCCGGATTGCAGGCTTGAAAAGCCCGCGTCCTAACCGTTAGACGATAGGGCCGAAATGCGGGAGTAGAATATGATAATTTTTGGTTTCTGTCAATAAATCCTTCATAAACGGCAAAACCCTCCTTCGTCCCGTCAAACGGGACTCCGGAGGGCGAGAGGGCTAGCGCGAAGTGACGAGGTCATTCCGGCGGTAGACGCGGAACGCGTCGTTGTCGAACGACTCCATGGTGTAGTGATCCTGGAGCCACTCGGCGAACTCCGGCCAGGCCTTGAACTTATCGTATCCGCGAGGATCGCTCGCTTTCGCGGTTACGAAGTAGTCCGGTGGACGCAGTTGCACTTCCGAAAAGAATCGGTCGCGCATGCCACGTCTTGTTTTGGAATCCGATCCCATGAAGAGACACAGGTCGTACTGCATCCCTGTCGCAGGAAGTCTTCCTGTGCGGAACAGCGCGTTTGGCACGTCATCGACGAATGCCAACGGCTGGATCCGCGCGTCGCGTGGGAGTTTCTCGATCACTCCCATGAGAGACGGCGTTGCGGGATACGCTTCCTCAAGGGCGCGCACATGCGCTTCGTCGCTTGGCACGAAGTACATGACGGGCCAGGTGAGCGCAAGCCCCACCGCGATCATTCTCACCCCAATCCATTCGAGGCGTTGCGCTGTTTCCATGAGCGCGAGCGATCCGAATGCGACCAGAGGAATGAAGTGGTAGGGGAACCCTTTATTTTGCGCCACCACGTGGACGATTCCGAGAAGTGCCATGGACCACATCACGTTATGGCGTGATGGCGACCGAATGAGCGCGAGCGTACTGACGAGCAGCACGAGCGCCATGAAGGTGAACCGCATCCACATGGGGGTGGACGGCATGAAGCCGTAGGAATGATCCCCGGCGTAGAACGGCGTCAGCTCAGTCATGGTCCACACGAAGTCGGGCATCACCTGGATTTTTTCAATCCATGCGATGGTGACAACCCAGGGGATGGCAATTCCTGGCAGCACCCACCACCGTTTTGCTTGTTTGGTCGTGAGCGCAAAGATGGCAAGCGGAACTGCAAACAGGATGGCGTTCACCTTCACGGTTGACGCGTATCCAATCAGCAGCCCCGCCATTACCATGCTCGTTTTTCCACGTTTGGCGAAGATGAGCGTAGCGGCGCCAAGGAAGCAGCAGACCACCACGAGCTCGCGCTGCATGGTGCCGTTGGCTCCAAGAAACATGAGGTGGAACCCGACAAAGCACAGTGCGGGCGCCAGTCGGAAGTTATTTCCGGCCCCAAGTCTCCACAGAAGCCAGGCGCAGAGCGCAAGCACGAGTTGATCCGCGATGCGGAAACACTCGTCCGCCAGACTCACGGTGAGAAGTGCCGCGAAATAGAGGATGGTCCCGGGCTGGTTGAACTCGATGAGGACCTTGTAGGGCGTCATGCCCTGCATGATCCACCAAGTGGAACAGCGGAGTTTCTGCGTATCCGGTCCAATACTCATGTGAATGCTTGCGATGGAGATGGCCCCGAGGAGCCCAATCACCAACGCTGCAAGAATCGTCCACCAATTCAGAAACCGCTTATTGGAATTCACGGGAAACCTCGATGTAAAGGTGCGATGAACTAACGATCCTAGCGCAAAAAATTGAAAAAGTCAATCATTTGCCTAAAACAAAACGCTCCCGGCAAGGGAGCGTTTTGATGGAATGGATTATTGATTCTTTTTGAAACCTTCCAAAGCGTGCAAGATTTCAATTGGCATCGCAAAGATGATTGTATTGGATGCATCGCTTGAAACGTCATTGATGGTGGAAAGCGTTCGCAAGTGAAGGGCACCAGGTGCGCTCGAAAGCGTGGTGGCAGCTTGGCGGAGGTTTTCCGCAGCTTGCACTTCCCCTTGAGCTTTAATGACGACAGCACGTCGTTCACGTTCAGCTTCGGCTTGTTTTCCGATGGTTCGTTTCATTTCTTCTGGCAAGTTGATGTCTTTGAGTTCCACGTTTTCTACACGGATACCCCATGGATCTGTGAGACTATCAACAATCTCTTTGATCTTGAGGGATGCACTTTCTCGGTTTGAGAGAAGTTCATCGAGCTCCATTGCTCCAACCACGTTTCGCATGGTGGTTTGCGCTAGCTGGCTTACCGCATAGGTGAAGTTTTCAACTTCAATCACGGCTTTGGAAGCGTCGCTTACTTTGTAGTAAATAACCGCATTGATACGAGCGGAAACGTTGTCTTTGGTAATCGCTTCCTGATCGGGTACGTCAACCGCTTTGATACGAATATCAACACGCGCCATGCTTTGAATAACAGGAAAAACAATGTGCCAACCAGGTTCAAGCACTTTTGTGAATTTTCCAAGCTGGAATTTCACCCCGCGCTGATATTGGTTGACCTGCTTAATGCTTGCAAGAACAAGGACGAGGGCAAAGGTTGCAATGAAATAAAGGAATTCCATAGATTTGCCGTTTATTGGCTTATGAAAACGCTAGCAGAAAAATGGGAAAAAGTAAAGCGTAGGGGTCGGGTCTCCCGACCCGGCGGGCGAGGGAACCTCGCCCGTACGACGATTCGCCGTAGGGACGTTGCCTGCAACGTAAAATCCTGTGTCATTGCGAGGACGACCGAAGGGAGGACGAAGCAATCTACTGGCGGAGAGTAAGAATTTTCGCTATTATTGACCGAGTATGGTTCGAATTTTGGGAATTGAATCGAGTTGCGATGAAACCGCGCTAGCGCTCGTTGTTCGAAATGAAATCGATTTATTGGCCGTTGAGAAAAGCGAAGTGCTTTCACAGGTGAAAATTCACAAGGAATATGGTGGCGTGGTGCCCGAGGTTGCGGCGCGCATGCATTTGCAAGCCATTTTCCCCATGCTCGAGCATGAAATCAATCACGCGGGCGAGGGGATCGATGCGATTTGCGTCACGGCTGGCCCTGGACTCCCGCCAGCGCTTCGCACCGGCGTTGAAGTTGCCAAGGCGCTTGCGTGGCTTTGGAAAAAGCCTCTTATTCCTTTGAGTCACATGGAAGGCCACATTTACGCAAATTGGCTTGCCGAGGGCACCACGCCACAATTCCCAGCGCTTTGTCTTATTGTCTCCGGCGGGCACACTGAGCTCATTCTCATGCGCGGTCATGGCCAGTTCGAGCGTCTGGGGGAAACGCTCGACGACGCTGCTGGCGAAGCATTCGATAAGGGCGCGAAAATGCTCGGCCTCCCATATCCCGGAGGCCCAAATATCGCGCGCTTGGCAGAAAGCGGGAATCCAATCGCATTTGATTTTCCTCGCGGACTTTTGAAAGAGCCAAATTTGAATTTTAGTTTTGCCGGACTCAAAACGTCGCTTCTTTATCTTTTACGAAAAAACGAAGAGAAGATGCAGGACGAATTTTTTATGGCAGATATCGCCGCATCGTATCAAGAAGCCATTATTGACGTGCTATTAAAAAAGACCGCGCGCGCTGTGGCTCAGTATCGCCCGCAAAGTGTCCTCTTGGCTGGTGGGGTTGCGGCAAATACGGAACTGCGTGCACGATTTGAAAAAGAAATCGGCAGAAAATTTGGGGTTGCCACGCATGTTCCGCTCATTCCGTATGCCATGGATAATGCGGCTATGATTGCGGCGGCAGGGTGTTTCCGATTTGGGAATGAGAAGAATTATATCGATCCGCTGGCATTAAAGGCGGATCCGAATCTCGATTTAACGAATTAATCGCCGTACGGGCGGGGTTTCCCCGCCCGATCGGGTCGGGGGACCCGACCCCTACGGCGAATCAAGAAGTATGATCTACGAATCCCATAGCGCAGAACAAACCAAAAAAATCGCTTTTGATTTTGCGAAAACCCTTCACGGCGGGGAGGTGATTGAACTCCTGGGTGATTTAGGTGCTGGTAAAACCACGTTCGTGCAAGGCGTAGCGCAGGCGCTCGGCACAACCGCGCGCGTCAAAAGTCCGACGTTTACCATCATGCATGAATACCCGGTGAACCACGAGAATATTAAAAAAATTGTTCACCTTGATTTGTATCGCTTTAAAGAAAGTGTTCAACTCGAAGCATTGGCTTTAGAAGATGAGCAGGGAAGTGATTCAGTCATCTTCATTGAGTGGCCAAATACGGTTGAGGTATTGCCGGTGCCCACGACGCAGAAAATTCAGTTTGAATGGGTGGGTGAAAACGAGCGAAAAATTGAAATATAAAATCCCCTCAACGGAGGGGATTTTTTTAAGCGGCTTGTTGTTTTGTCTCTTGTTCTGGATGAGGATTTGTTTTTTTCCGTAATTGTTTGATATCACGAATTGTCTGAATGGCATGCAGATATTCTTCTGCGTTGTCGTAGAAGCTTGTTAAACGATCGAAGAGTAAATTTGATCTACTGAGTGTGAATTTTTTTTCTAGTACATTCCCAAGGTGTTCAACTGGTTCTAGCTGAGGGGTATCAAATTCCGTTGTGATTCCCGTCTCTTCCGGCGTCAAATCACCGGCATAAATTACCCCTGGAAAACGGTCTACATTTTCATCTTGTTCCTTTTTTGCCTCGTGTTGTTGACGCATGAGTGGTTGATTCTCAAGTTTTTTTAAATTTTCTGCACGAATCCGCAAGACCTCTGGGCTTGATTCAAGAAGTTTTTTTTGTTTTAAGAAATTCTCTTCATTTTTTTGTCTTGCAGTCTCTTTATGGCGAAAATATTCCTCAAAAGAATAGACGGGGATTTCCGGGTCGAGTTCATATAAGAGATTTTGCAGTTCGAGAAATCGCTCTTCATACGCCCGGTATTGTCGTTTGAGTTCTGCAAGAGATAATTCACCCATGCGATATTGATGTTCCCATCGTTGCGCTTTTCCATACAGATCCGGCTCTGATGGATTTTTTTCAAAATAAGACGTGAGCGCAGCCGATTCAAAATTTATGCGCGGGCGTTCAATGTCGACTCGACCCTTGCGAGGTTTAATGATTGTTTCTCCATCACTTGTGACTTCAGGGGTGAGTCTTTTTTCTTTCGGGCGGATTGGGGGAGGCGACAAAACAATTTTTTCAAATTCAGAACCTCGCATGCGTTCGTGCATAGATTTATCCGACGATGCGTAACACCTCGTCGATGGATGTTAATCCCTCCGCGGCTTTTAAAACGCCGTCTTGAGCCATTGTAACCATTCCTTGTTTTTGCGCAACTTCGCGCATGGCGTATTCGGAAATATTGCTCTCAAGAATGAATTTTTCAATGGCTGCGTCTTTAATGAGAATTTCGTAGAGCCCGATGCGTCCTTTATAACCCGTGCCACTGCAGACATCGCATCCTTTTGCCGTGAAGAATTTCACCGTGCTCAAATCAGGTTTTGTTTCGCCCGAGGTTTCTGGAATGGTTGCAATCAGTTCCTCAACTTTTTTCTTGGTGTCCGCATCGAGTGTTACTGGCGTTTTACATTTATCGCAGAGCCGTCGCGCCAAGCGCTGACCCATGATGGCGTTAATGGCTGGCGCGAGCAAGAATGGCTTCACGCCCATGGAAACAAATCGCGGAATGGCGCCTGCGGCATCGTTGGTGTGGATGGTCGAGAGCATCAAGTGACCGGTGAGGGAGGCTTGAATGGCCGTTTCGGCCGTTTCCAAATCGCGAATTTCTCCAACCATGATGATGTCAGGGTCTTGGCGCAGAATAGATTTCAAGCCTTTTGCAAACGTATAATCTTTGCTTGTGTCGATCTGGGATTGATTGATGCCTTGAATCTTATATTCAATTGGATCTTCCAACGTGATGATTTTTACGCCCGGTTCATTGAGGCGCTCCAAAATTGCGTAAAGCGTGGTGGTTTTACCAGATCCGGTTGGACCGGTGGTCACAATCATGCCGTGAGGTTTGACGATTTCCGCTTCAAGACGTTTTAGGGACGCGGGGCGGAATCCAAGATTGGCAAATTCGAGTTTAACGGATTCGGTATTTAAAATACGCAAGACAACAGATTCCCCCCAGGCAGTCGGAAGCGTTGAAACACGAACGTCGATTTTGTTCTTTTTTTGGTAAATCGTAAATCGTCCATCTTGCGGGCGATCCACAATATTAATTTTGAGGCCGGCAATGAGTTTGATGCGACTGATAATCTTTTTCCACTGTGAGCTGTCCAAGACAGCGGCTTCTTGCAAAATGCCGTCCACACGGAATCGAATGGCAATGCCAACTTCTTCTGCCTCAACGTGAATGTCGGACGACCCGAGTTTGAGTGCTGCCGCAATTACGATTGCCAGTACGTCGGTCATGTTAGCGCCCGATAGCACCGTGGCAATGTCGCCGATTTTCTCCATCTTTTTTTGATACTCCGCGAGTTCTTCTTCTTTGATTTGCACGCCCTTAATGACTGCTTTGATTTTGGGAAGATTTGCGTAGAGTTTAAAACCTTCTTGGAAACTTTCTTCCGTAATTTTATAAAGGGCGCCGTGGGCTTTATTGCGTTCGCCCAGTTGAAACACCAAATCTTTCACACGTTGATCGCTCGGATCAATGGCGGCCACGCGAAATTCCGATCCGGTAAATAAAAATGAAATCACCTTGAGCTCCGTGGATTGTGCTTCTGGAATGAGGGTGAGTGCATCGGGCGAAATAGGGAAGCCCTTCAAATTCACATATTCAACGCCAAGCATGCTGGCTTGTGATTGTGCTTCTGCTTCTTTCCCTGCGAGCTCAACGTGTTGCATTTTTTCTTCGAGCTTTCCTTCTGTTTTTTGAACCGAAGAAATATCAGCAGGTTTTGCCAAGGGAATCGGGGCCTGACCAGCAGGAGGAGTTGCTGGCGCCATTAAATCTTCAATCGAGGGGAGATCTTGCGTCATGTACGAGAAAATAAGGAGAAAAATTTTCGACTCAGATGTTCAAGTGCCGGATGCCATTTAATAAATCGCAATCGTTGCGCGCATTCCACCCAAACGGCGTAGTTGAAGGTGGTAATAAATGCGGTGTAGAGAAGCCCGGCTGTTACAATCAGGAGAAATCCAAGGATGGAAAAAATCGTGGATCCGGCGCCAACGCCCCAAGCAATGAGCACGGCCGAGAGAAGTCCCAGAGGAATGTAGAGCACAAAGAGAATGAGAATTCCCACGAATGCGACCACAAGGTTGAGAAGATAAAGCAAGAGCCCAAGTTCAATCGCGAGCAACCAGTGATGGCGCAAGAGGCGACTTGTATCTTTCAGTGCGTCAACGATCGATTTTCCTGCATGCACAATATCTACAATGAGGAGCATGCCAAATAGATTGATGATGAGAAAGAGCGGAATGAGCAGGGTATAGAATGCGGCAAAAATGAGCATGTGCGCATCGGGGTTGGTCTCAAGAAGCCAGCCCAATGGGAATGATGCACCAAGCACAAGCAGCACGAGGATGATGATGACAGAAAGGTTTACGCCCGCAAGACGGAACAGATGCAGATGATGCACGCCCGCAAGTAATTCTCGCCACGAAAGATGCGTTTGCATGACCGATGCGCGATACACGCCTTTCACGAGCACCTGCTGAGCAATAAGGGAACACACAATCACGAGTGCGATTGCAGCAACACCAAGCACGATGCTCAAAATCGTGCGCCAGGAATCTTCCACCATGAGTTGTTGCGCCCATTCAAGAATCCATGGGAATTGATCAACAAGGACTTGTTTCATGGCCGTGCCCATTTCATTGGCAGGTTCTAGGCGCCAAAAAATATTGAGGACTTGTTGGAAGACGGCGCCGGAATTTAAGAGCGACGCAAAAATCGCAAATACCCACAATTCCTTGTGCTGTCTTGCGATTTTCCACGCTCGTTCCAAAATCGTGTGATAGATGTCGAGGGTAGAACCAAACCGTAATAATTGCATACCTCCAAAAAACAAAAACGCTCCATGGGTATTATACACGGAGCGCCTTTCTTCTTCTACTGTGACGGTCGAATCTCCAGGCTTGGGCGCGGGGCGTGTGGACCAACAATCGCTTCGAATGCTTCTTTTTCGATTGTTTCGGTCTTCAAGAGCGCTTCCACGACCGCATCGAGTTTTGCGCGTTCCTTGTGGATGATTGCGGTTGCGCGATCGAGCGCTTCGCCAACGAGTCGTCGCACTTCGGCATCGATGTCTTGCGCGGTTTTTTCGGAATAGTCACGCTTCTCGTGAATTTCTTTCCCAAGGAAGATGAGCTCCTCGGTTTCTCCGTAGGTTCGAGCTCCAAGCGATTCGCTCATGCCGTATTGGGTTGCATACGATTTTGCCATCTGTGTGACTTTTTTCAAATCATTGGATGGCCCGGTTGAAACGTCGCCAAAAATCGCGCGCTCCACGGCGTATCCACCCAAGATCATGGCCATATCGTCGAGGAATTCCTGGCGATGGTGAATTTTTTTGTCTTCACTTGGCAAACTCATGGTGTAGCCTGCTGCCATGCCACGCGAGATAATGGAAATTTTGTGCACGTCGTCGGCGCAGGGAAGGAAGTGACCAACGATGGCGTGGCCAGCTTCGTGGTAGGCCGTGATTTTTCGTTCATCGGGCGAGAGCACCGAGCTTTTGCGCTCAGGCCCCAGCATGACTTTTTCAATCGCATTGAGTAAGTGGATCTGTGAAATTTTCTTTTTATTTTCGCGTGCCGCAAGAATGGCGCCTTCGTTCATGATGTTCATGAGATCGGCTCCGGAGAATCCAATCGTGCGCTCGGCAATGCGGCGAAGCGCCACATCTTCTTCGAGCGGTTTACCCACCGCATGCGTTTGCAAGATTTGTTCGCGCTCCACGAGGTTTGGCAAATCAAGCGTGACTTGGCGATCAAATCGGCCCGGGCGCAAAAGCGCGGGGTCAAGCACATCGGGTCGGTTTGTGGCAGCAATTACAATCACTCCGCTATTTGGATCAAATCCATCCATCTCCACCAAGATTTGATTGAGCGTTTGCTCACGTTCATCGTGTCCGCCCCCAAGCCCTGCGCCACGCTGACGTCCCACCGCATCGATTTCATCGATGAAGATAATACATGGTGCGGTCTTTTTTGCTTTCGCAAATAAATCGCGCACACGCGAGGCGCCAACGCCCACGAACATTTCCACAAATTCCGATCCGGAGATGTGGAAAAATGGTACGTTTGCTTCGCCCGCAACCGCGCGCGCGAGAAGCGTTTTTCCGGTTCCAGGTCGACCCATCAGCAAGACGCCTTTTGGAATCTTGGCGCCGACCTCGATATATTTTTTTGGATGCTTCAAAAAGTCTACGATTTCGGTGAGTTCTTCTTTTGCTTCTTTTGCACCCGCCACATCTTTGAACGTGACTTTATTCTTTTTTGAACTTGCTTCTTTTGCATGCGCTTGTCCAAATGAGAGCGCTTTATTATTTGCGCCTTGCATCTGCCGAGAAATCAGCCAGAAAACGACCACAAATCCAATCAAGAACAAAAGGGTTGGCAAAATTGATTTCATGATGGAAATCGCAGCGCTTGGATCCTTTGTTTCAATTTGGACTTTTTGCAATTGCTCGGTGGTGACGCCGTAATTGGTGAGAAGCTCGGAAAGGGATTGGCTTGATTCTTTTTTTGCCAAGAAGGTTGTGCCGTTTTGATCAATAATGGTGAGAAGATCTTCTTGCACCGTTACAGACGCCACATCGCCCGCTTCAATTTTTTCAATGAAGTTCGTGGTTGAGATGGTTTCTGGTTTATCGGTTTTTAGCTGATACGAAGAAAAAATCACGCCCAGCGCAACGATCATAAGGAGGAAGATGATGAGATTTTTTGAAAGGGGTTTCATAAGGGTATTTGAAGCGGAATCGTATCATGGGATTTCGGGTTTGAGAAGGGGTATCATTTTATCGTCATCGAGATAGAAATGAATTATAATGGTCTCAGATAATTAGAGATTTTATGGTATTTAGCGAGCGTGCTTCAGGGGATGGAGCGTCACAATCGGAAACGCGGAAAAATCAACCCGACGTTATTTCCGCAGCGATGGAACAACATGGTCGCGTGGAGCAGCAAACCATGCTCAAATTAATTGAGGATGGACATGAAAAAGAGGTCATGCAGTTTCTGGAGGATTTTACCGGAGTCAACAAAGAGATTGCGCTGAAACTAATTGATCGTGGTTCTTTTTTGTGGGTGCTTGCTCAAAAAGAACGGTTTGACGATCTTGATGACAATGAGATTGCAGAACGGTTGATAAAAACGTCGCAGGGGAGTTCATTTGCTGGGTATTTACGCGAGTTTAACGATCTCAATAATGACACGGCTCTGGCACTCGTAAAGGAAGGCTATGGGTGGACGATTGGAAGAAGTCCTCAAAAATTTCATCAGTTGAGTGAAGAGGTTGGGTTGGGACTTATTCGATCCGGAGACGGAACGTTTATTGCGCAGCATGTAGAATTATTTCGTGATGTAGATGAGAAAAAATTTGCGCTCGCATTTCTAGAAAAACAAAACATCCGTGCCTTTTTCCAGATGGCTAGTCGTATCGATTTTTCATTAAAAGAAAAAGAAGATATCCAAGCAACGATGGGGGAGGCGCTTCATACATTTATCACGTCCGCAAGTGAGCAGGCCGTGCGAACGCGCGACTATGACTCACTGTTATTATTTGCTGAATGGGAAGCAGAACCCATCCTCAAACCAGAGGCTGTAACAAAGCAAATACATCAACTCATAAAAGATGAGAATTATGTAGCCGCCTCTTCACTGCTTACGTATGCGAATCGTTTTGCAATGCCGTTGGATGAATCCGTTAAACAGAAAATTTCATTAGGGTTTGCCAAGGAGATGGAGGCACGTGAGCGTCGACAAGAACGGAGATTAGATGAGAAAAAAGAACGGATTGTGATGCATGAGATGGCTCAATTCTACGCAGATCAATATGTGAACGCTTCGCTAAAAGGCATGATAGGGACCGTACAAAGAATAAAACCGTACGGATATGAATTGCCGTTTAGAGATTTAGTAGTTCTCAATGATTTTGATACAGCAATTCAAAAACACACGCATGAAATTTTTACCTGGATGCGCGAATACCTTGTACGGGCGGTTTTTTCAGAATTGAGAATTCAAAGACAACTCGAGTCTTCCGAGAGAGATGTTCGACCGGCGCGCGTTTCACATACAGGGATCGACGAAGAATCCGCGGAAGCCTTTTTGCGACTCGCTACGGAGGAAGAAATCCGGACCTATCTTTGCAGGGCAAAAGAACGATTTCTTGAGAATAACTGGCGGCCTACATTTGGTGGAAAACCGTGGGCAAATGTTGCAGAGGCGGCCGAGCGTATGTGGAAATCTGCGGAGGCACGAGGGATTTATGGGGAGGATGTTTGTGTGGACATCGTATTTGATCTCGAACACAATACGGGATCGGTTTTTGATAAAGATTCCAAGCGTATCAAAAAAAGTGAAGAGGATAAAAAATTCTCAAATGCAAAGCGTGATGCGCATTCCGCAGAAGAATTGGCACAAAAAATTCAAGATCAAGCGGGACGTGACGATATCGCACAATCCCTACGCCATCGGACTGCGGTTCTTCGAAAAATTGAATCCAAGGTCAATGAATTGGCTGAGGAATATACCAAACACATTTCATAGGAAACAAAAAACCACCCGATTGCTCGAGTGGTTTTTCATTTTAGGCTTCTGCGACTGGGGTTTCTTCTGGTTTTGTTTCGACAATTGCCTCGGCAATCGGTGGCGCGATTTCTTCCGATTTTTCTTCCTGAGCGGGCAGGTCGCGACCTGCCCCTACGGCGACGTCCTCTTTTGTTTCCTCTGGTTTTGCGTCCAGCGCCTTGATTGAAAGACCAAGACGATGTTCTTGTGGTTCAATCGAGACGATTTTGAATTTTCGTACTTCACCGATCTTTGCGACCGTGGAGAAATCTGTGACCGGTTTGCTTGAAAGTTCTGACACGTGGGCAAGGCCGTGAATGTCGCGGTCAAGCTCCACGAAAAGTCCGAATGGATTGTACTTGAGGACTTTTCCTTCAACCACATCGCCAATCTGATAGCGTGACCCTACGCCGGCCCATGGATCTTCCATAAGTTTTTTCATGGAAAGGAAGATCTTGCTTCCTTCAATGCCCACGATTTGTGCTTTTACGAGCTGACCGACTTTCAAGATGTCGCGTGGGTGATCAATACGCTGCCAAGCGATTTCTGAAATGTGTACGAGTCCTTCGAGAGGCGATGCGTTCTCCCCCTGTGGGTGGAATTTTACGAATGCACCAAAGTCTGCAAGGGCGGTGACTTCACCTTCAATCACATCGCCTGTTTTGATTTGAGAAATAACAGCATGTTGCTCGTCTTCCCAAACGGCTTTTTCAGAGACAATGAGCTTCTCTTCGGTTTCATTGAGGTCAAGCACTTTTACGCGCATGGTGGTGCCAATGAAGGAATTGAGCTTATCGAGAATTTTTTGTTTGTCGCCACCGGTGACACGTGGATAATTTTCTGGAGCAAGTTGTGAGACTGGCAAAAATCCATTGATGTGGCCGAGTTTTACAATGAGCCCACCTTTATTTGCGTCAATGACTTTTGCGTCAACCGTCATATTGACCTGCAAGTTGTCGCGCAAGGTCTGCCAGGATTTCTTATTGCCGGCGTAGAGGAATGAAAGTTCCATTTCGCCATTTTCGTTTTCCAAATTGATTACGGTTGCTTCTACTTCGGATCCGATTTTCAAATCCGTATAGGTTCCGCTGTCGGTAAACAATTCTTTTCCGCGTACCACGCCCGTGGTGAGCCCACCAACGTCAATACGAACTTCACGCCCTTTTGTGGAAAGCACGCGTCCTTTAATAAGATCCCCAACTTTTGGGATATTTAAAAACTCGCCTTGGCTCAAAAGCTCGGCAAGTTCATTCTGTTTTGCGATTTCTTCTGTCATATTTTTTGTCCTGCCAGCGTTTCGTCCTCTTCAAGAGGACTCTGGGCCAACAGGTATTAAGAATTAAATGTGCGGGAAGTGTAGCGAAATTCGGATTTTATGTCAATACATGGTACCCTTTTTCTATTCACTTATTTTTTATGGATCACCCACATCAACACTTTTTGGACGAATTTCGTATCGCAATCGATAAATTGGTTCCTCTCATTCCAAAGGAACTCAAAGAGGAGGCAGAAACGCTCTTAGCCGAACTTTCCGCAAATCCAGAGATTTCAGAGCGCCAAATCCACCAAGCGCTTGTGCTTGTAGGACGCAAAGAATATCCCTACCGCCACGCCTACCATGAACTCTGCGAAGGCGACGAGGAGAAACGACTGCAATCAATTGTGTTTGAGCGCCTCGAGCCAGCGGTGCGGACAAAAATCGAAGACGTCACGAAAAATGGCGTCATGATCGATGATTTTGTTGCAAGCAAATTATTTGAAGAACAACTTACTGCAGAGGAACGCCATCAAATCGAGCAGGCGATTTTTGCAGCCGAAGATGTGCTCGAGCACCAATGCAATGAACGCGCTGAACAACGCAAATTGCAATACGATGAGCTTGTCAAAAAATATCAAGAACAGGTAAATCGTATTCAGGGCATGATCGATACCCTCAAAACAATGGCAGAAAAAGATCCAAAATGGAAAGGAGAAATCGAAAGCGTCGTTGATCGTTTGGAAGAAGGGTGGTCGCTCGTGGAACGTGATCCGGAAGAGGAAGAGGTCAAGAAAGAAATTGAATCGTGGTCGGCAATTTTTGCCGAAGGAAAAGGAGAAGAGGGCGGGATCATCTAGACCATTTTTCTCTGTACGAATGGAGGGTTTCGTGCTACAATAGCCCCATCTTTTGTTTGTAAAACCCTATGCAAATTACCTGGCACGGACTTTCTTGTTTTGAAATCAGCGCAAAACCGGGCGCAACAGATGTAACGGTTATTACCGATCCGTTTTCTGATGAAGCGGGCATAAAGACTCCCCGGTCCATGAAAGCGGCCATGGTGATTGTGTCCCACGATAGTCCGCTGGCAAGCAATGTGGTTGCGGTTGCCGGGCCCGAGGAAAACTCTCGCCCGTTTCCTGTTGTGCATGCTGGGGAGTATGAGGTGCAGGGGATTTTTGCAACCGGTATTCGTGTGCCAAAAAAAGACGGCACCGAGCATACGATTTATCGTATTTTTGCCGAAGGCATTAAAGTTGCTTTTTTGGGCGCGCTCGATCGCGCTCTAACCGAAGAAGAAAATAAAACCCTTGGCGACATTGATATTTTGCTTGTGCCTGTTGGCGGCGGCCCTGTGCTTGGAACCGATGCTGCGCAAGATGTTGTGAATCAGGTGGAGCCACGCTTGGTGGTGCCGTATTATACGATGGTGCCTGGGTGTACCTTGACGCTCGACTCTGTAGAGCCATTCTGCAAGGAATTATCCTGCAGTCGCGAAGACGCACCGAAATTCAAAATCAGCAAAGCCGGATTACCCGAAGAAGAAATGAAAATGGTTGTCTTGTCCAAAGAATAGCCTATGCAACTTGCGCGCCCTGTCAATCGGAAAAAAGAGCGCATGGCGATGATCCTCATCGTCGCCATTGGACTATTGGTTTTTTTGATTTGGCTCTTTCAACTGGGGGTGCTGTTTTCAAAAGGCGCGGAAACCATTCCGCAAGAAATCGGTGTATCGCGGGCAAATTTGCAAGCAGGGATTGATTATGCAAAATCCTTGCAAGAAGCACTCCCAATTGCCGATGGAAGTCTTTCCGATATTATCGATCAAGGAAAAACCATTACCGATTCGGTTGCAGAGCAAAGTCTGATGGAGTCCATTGCAAATGCGCTCAAGGGAAAATATGAAGAACAACATGCGGACGTAAAAATTCAGGCGGGGTTGCCAAAAGCAGGGGACGCCACCTGGACGATTGATCCAACATTAAACGCTCAATAATTTCGCACGGACTATGCCAAACCAAGAAGAAGAGAAAAAAGAACCCATTGACGTCGGCAATGCCGGGGAACTCATTTCTCAATCCATCACCGAAGAAATGCAGCGCTCGTACCTCGACTACGCCATGAGCGTCATTGTTTCGCGTGCGCTTCCCGATGTGCGCGATGGCTTGAAGCCGGTGCAACGTCGAATTTTGTATGCAATGTGGAGCATTGGACTTCGATCAAACGCAAAATTCCGAAAGTCGGCAAACGTGGTTGGGGAAGTGATGGCAAAATATCACCCGCACGGCGACTCTTCTATTTACGAAGCCATGGTTCGCATGGCGCAGGATTTTTCGTATCGACATCCGCTGGTGCGAGGCCAAGGGAACTTTGGTTCCATGGACGGCGATTCCGCTGCTGCCATGCGTTATACCGAAGCAAAACTGGAATCCGATGCGGAAGAACTTCTTTTTGATATTGAAAAAAACACGGTCAATTTTCAACCAAACTACGATGGCGCACACCAAGAACCGATGGTTTTGCCGTCAAAATATCCAAACCTCCTCGTGAATGGCACGCTTGGGATTGCGGTTGGGATGGCAACGAGCATTCCTCCGCACAATTTGCGTGAGGTGTGTAATGCCACCATTGCGCTCATCGACAAGCCAACCATTACGCTCGATGAGCTCATGGAACATATTCAAGGCCCAGATTTTCCAACCGGTGCCACGGTGTATGGGGTGCGCGATATTAAAGCCGCCTATGCCACCGGGCGCGGGGGAGTAGTGGTGCGCGCAAACGCCGAAATTTCAGAAAATAAGCGTGGGGTTTCGCAAATCATTATTTCCGAAATTCCGTACATGCTCAATAAGGCCACGCTCGTGGAAAAAATTGCGGATTTGGTTCACGAAAAGAAAGTCGATGGCATTAAAGATTTGCGCGATGAATCCAATAAAGACGGTGTGCGCGTTGTGGTGGAGCTCAAAAAAGATGCGTATCCGAAAAAAGTATTGAATCAACTCTATCAACTCACGCCGCTCCAGACCGCATTTCACTTCAATGTGGTTGCGCTTGTCGATGGCATTCAGCCTCGCACGTTGGCGCTCAAAACGATTCTTGAGGAACACATCAAACATCGCCGTGAAGTGGTGCGACGTCGCACAGAATACGATTTGGCCCGAGCCGAAGAGCGCGCCCATATTTTGGAGGGGCTCATGATTGCGCTTGCAAAAATCGATCAGGTGATCGCCACGATCAAGAAATCCTCTGATAAAGACGAAGCGCGCGTGAACCTCATGTCCAAGTTCAAAATGACTGAGCGTCAGGCCGTGGCAATTCTTGAAATGCGTTTGCAAAGCTTGGCAAACCTCGAGCAACTCAAAATTGAAACCGAGTACAAGGAAAAAATGGATTTGATTGCAGAACTCGAAGCCATCCTCAAATCTGAAAAGCGCATGCTTGCCGTGATTCGCAAAGAATACGAAGAATTGCGCGACAAATATGGAAACGATCGTCGCACGCGCATTATCAAGGCGGGCGTGAAGGATTTTTCCATGGAAGATCTCATTCCCGATACGCAAACAATTGTCATGATGACCAAAGATGGGTACATCAAGCGCATGAGCCCAGACACCTTCCGCGCACAAAGCCGTGGAGGCAAAGGCGTTTCGGGCGTCACCACAAAAGAAGAAGATAGTGTTGCCTCGATTTTCTCGTCTTCCACACACCAAGACATCATGTTCTTCACGACGCGCGGTCGCGTATTCAAATTAAAAGTGTACGAAATCCCTGAGGCATCACGCACGGCCAAGGGTCAAGCGATTGTGAATTTCTTGGAGCTCGCCCCTGGCGAATCCGTAACCGCCACTATGAATTCAAACGACATGCAGTCAACCAGCTATATTTTCATGGTCACAAAATTGGGCACGGTGAAGAAAACCGACATGAAAGATTTCGAAAACGTGCGTCGATCTGGTCTCATCGCCTTGAAACTCCGCGATGGCGATTCGCTCGAATGGGTGATGGGGACAACTGGGGAAGACGACATTGTGCTTGTTACGCGCGATGGGATGTCGATTCGCTTTAATGAAAAAGATGTGCGCCCCATGGGTCGCACGGCTTCGGGCGTGCGCGGACTCCGTCTCAAGGGCGATGATCAGATTATTAGCATGGGACTTCTCACGAAAAACGATATCAAAGACGGGCGCCTCCTCTTGGTTGCGAGCGAACACGGCTATGGAAAACGCACGCCTATGCGCGAATATAAAGTGCAACGCCGTGGCGGTTCAGGGATCAAAACCGGTAACATTACCTCAAAAACGGGTAAATTGGTTGCTGCACACCTCGTCAAAAAAGACGATAAGCGCGATTTGCTCGTGATGTCGTCTGCGGGGCAGGTGATTCGCACAGCATCAAACGCGGTTTCAACGCTTGGGCGTGCAACGCAGGGCGTGCGCATTATGCGCTTCAAAAAGCCGGGCGATAGCGTTGCAAGCGTGGCGTTCCTGGATCCTGAAGAAGCACAAAAAGAAATCAAAAAGATTGAAAAAGAAATTGGGGTAGAGGAAGAGAAAAAATAAATATGTTTCCTGAATTTCATCAGACTTATATTTCGTACGGGGGCTCGTACGATTGGGTTGAGGCTATCATGGCAGTGTTAACTCTTATAGCGGTGGGGGTGGCTTTGTTTCAAGAATGGTTTCGGCGTCTTTTTCAGAGGGTTAACGCGACAAATATTCATCTCATTTTTGATTCGAATCACCCGTATCGTGTTTGCATCCAAGATGTTGAAACTAGCGGTGTTTGGATCCCGGCAGTATTTTATCGACTGAAGATTGAGAATAAAGGGAAAAATATTTTACGTAGTGCACAAGTTTTTTTGGAGCATTGTGAAAAACAAAACAAACACGGTGGGTGGGAAGATCGAAGAATTTTGCCAATGCCTTTGCAATGGAGTTATCTCCAGGAGCGGAAAGACGTGACGAAGAGAATCGCATCTGATATTTTTGGGGGAGGAGAGCAATTTCTAGACTTTGGAGATTTTCAGGTATTGGATGCTTTTTTTCCAAATCCTCGATTTCGTTTGAAGACAATGGTTGCCTCAACGAAAATAACTTCTCGCAAAGGACTTTTGAAAGATTTTTGGATTTCTCCACAGGATTTTGAAAGTGGCATCTACCGTTTTAAATTAAAGGTGTATGGAAGCAACCTTTCAAAACCAATAGACTTCAGAGTTGAATTAGAGTTATTCGATTTCGATAATAAATGTAGAGAGTTTCTAAAAAATCCGGAAAAAAATATTGACGACATCGTAAGACTTCATATATGTACACGCAAAAAACATTCGCCTTGCCAGAACTCAAGGGTTTATCGCAAAAACAAATTGACGCGCACCTCAAGCTCTACGAAGGGTACGTGAAAAATACCAATGCGCTTTTGGAAAAATTAGAGGCGCTTCGTGGCTCGGAGAGCTCACCCGAGTTTTCTGAACTCACGCGTCGACTTGGCTTTGAGTGGAATGGCATGCGCTTACACGAATATTATTTCGAGCAATTTGAAAACGCGGGTGTAGGCGATGCACATACACTTGAGGAAAAATTGACTGCACAATTTGGGAGCATGGATGCATGGAAAAAAGAGTTCCTGCGCATCGGCATGATGCGGGGGATTGGCTGGGCATTGCTTGTGCAAGACGAGCGCACCGGAGTGCTCTTGAATCATTGGGTTTCAGATCACGAAGTTGGGCACTTGGCTGGCGTGCGCATTTTACTCGCCATGGACGTTTGGGAGCACGCCTATTTGCTCGATTATCTGCCCGCGGAGCGACAAAAATATCTCGACGCATTTTTTGAGAACGTGAACTGGGGAGTGGTAGAAAAACGATTCGTTAAATAGTTTTTGAAGGAAGAACCGTTGACATGGGCGGTTCTTTTTGATATTCTCGCGTTTGCCAATAACGGCAGCTTGGAGGTCCTTTGCGAAGAGCTCGTGGTGGCCCGTTGGTCGTTGTGCTTGCGAGAGGTGGTCGGTTCAAGGACGATAAGGACGAGTTGCGCACGCAACTCTCCGAAGTTCTGCGGGTCGAGCCGGACCAGATTCAATTCCGGCAAGTCGCATCGGCACATCTCCCTGCGCATGTCGTGAAGGTGAAGATCTCAGAGTCCGTGCTTCCCATTGGGGAGCAGGATATCGAACGACTCCTGCGCAACAGGATCCCGAAGTACGCTTCGTGGTTCAAGGTCATCATCCGTCGACAGCCTTCGATCATTCGTACTGACTCCGGTCGTCCACCTGCGCACCGCCGGGCCCCCGTGCAGATGGGCCGTTAGCTCATCATCGTCTCCCCGTCGCCGACCCTCCTAGGGCCGGCGTCGCTGTTTTTATTGGCATAATTCCTTGACTTTTTGTCAAAATTATGCTACCTTTCCCGGTCGCCAATACAGATTGGCAACACCATCTGCCACCTTCGGCAGATGAAGGAGGAATGATGGAAAGCCAGGAGGGCCGTGTTTGGAAGTACTATTCCGCAAAACGGAAGTTGCACGAGCAGATGATGTCTCTTGAAGGTACGCGCGAAGTTGAAGTCCCAGACATCTTGATTCTCGAGGCGGATGCATCACAGATCCTTGTCACGTTCGTGACCTGGATCATGGATCAGAGTGGTTCCGCTGATATCAAGATTCCTGTTAGCGGGATGGTCCGGCATCTGGGAACCCCTATCGTCGTGCACTGCGGTTTTCTCATGCAGTGGCCCGTCGATGCGCTCGATGAGTGGGTCGAAACGAGTATTGAACTGAATGCATTCCACAAGCGCCGGGTCGTTCAGAGGGCGCGGGCATTCAAGGAAGGATCCATTACCCCGAACCTCATGCAGATCGTGGTCGATACAGATGCAGATTATTGCGACCAGAACGAGTTCATGACGCAGGTTGTGACTCTGCTCCAGGAGCGCTACAAGAACGCCTAGTCTCGTTATTGCCCTGAAATGAGTGTCCAGTGAACAGAAGAAACCTTGAAATTCCTGAAGATCCTATGGATTGGTTGATCACGGGAATACGAACTTGCTGTCCTACGTCGCGCCCCGCGGGCAACTGCGGGGACTTATTTTACAAAAATTTCGGGGATTCGGGCTCATTCTTGACGAAATATGCAATTTCGCATACACTGCCCGCATATTAATTGACTATGCCATTACCAGCATTTAGAAACTCACGATCAAAAGTTCGCCGACGTCGCTCCCATTTGGCTTTGAGCGCAATCAATCTTGCGGTTTGTCCAAAATGTGAAGCGCCAATTTTACCTCATCATGCCTGCGAGAAATGCGGAAATTACCGCAACCGCACCATGAAAGGCAAAACCAAAAATGTGGAAAAAGTTTTGGAGAAAAAGACCAAAGCCAAGGCGCCAAAAGCAAAGAAAGCCAAAGCCGAGGAACCAAAAGCCTAAATTGAAAATGTCCGGGCTTGCCCCGGGCATTTTGAATTCCAGGCAATTTGGATTATACTGCTACCGTTATGTCGAATCGCCACCTTGCACGTACCATGGCAATGCAATGCCTATTTCAATGGGATTTCCGCGGAAAACACACCGCAAATCTCCCAGAGATTATTGAGCATGTAAAAACGGAATTTGCTCCTGATTTTGACGAGGGAGGTTATGTTGCCACGCAAGTGCAAGGCGTCATGGACCACATTGAAGAGATCGATGAGCTTCTCAACAAATTTGCGCCGGAATGGAATATTGGCGAGATGACCAATACGGACCGGAATATTTTGCGCCTGGGCGTTTACGAACTCAAATGGGATGAGAAGATCCCTTCCAAGGTCGCCATCAATGAAGCCATTGAACTTGGCAAAGCGTTCGGTGGCGATGCATCAGGCAAATTTGTGAATGGTGTTTTGGGTGCAATATTCAAAGATATGGCAGAGCGCGGAGAGCAAAAGCATATCGATGAATCACAAACCGAAGAAAAAAATGAAGAGGCCCCAGCGGCCACTGTATGACCAATAATTTGAAGGCCTTTGCAAAGAAAATTGGCATTCCATTTGCGGAAGATAGTCACTTGCGCCAAGCGCTCGTGCACCGATCGTACTTGAATGAGCATGCCGATTTCGAACTTGCGCACAATGAGCGTTTAGAGTTTTTAGGCGACGCTGTGCTTGAACTCGTGGTCACCGAATACCTCTACAACCACTACGACAACCCAGAAGGCGAGCTGACCAACTGGCGCGCAGCCATGGTTAACGGCGCAAATCTAGCGAAAGTTGCGCATACGCTTGGAATCGAAGAGCACTTGTATTTATCCAAAGGCGAGGAAAAAGAAACCAATCCAAAGGCGCGCAATTATATTCTTGCTAATGCCATGGAAGCAATTATCGGATCGGTTTACATTGATTTTGGATGGGATGAGGCAAAACGATTTATTTTGGCAAAGATTGTTTCCACGCTCCCAGAGATCATGGATAAAAAACTCTACATCGATCCAAAGAGTCGTTTCCAAGAAGAAGCGCAGTCGCGCACAGCCACCACGCCAAATTATAAAGTGGTTGAAGAAACCGGCCCGGATCATAATAAGATTTTCCGCGTGGGCGTTTATCTTGGGAAAGATCTGGTGGCAGAGGGGACTGGCACCTCAAAACAAGAAGCGCAAATTGATGCAGCAAAGAATGCACTTGAAGCCAAGGCGTGGTAGAAAAAATGATAAACAAAAAAGCGGCAGATAAACTGCTGCTTTTTTACCGCCAGAATTCTTGATTTTTTCAAGAACTCTGGTAGGCTCCTGACCCGTGTGGTGGTCAGAAGAAGACTTGGACGTTGGGTTCGTCGCGATGCTTGATCATGTAGTAGATGAAGACGGTGGCTATAGAGCCACAATAGATCAAGTAGACGATGGCGAGCGGAGCCAAGAAGGAGACAGGGCCACCCGCCCAGCCAGGACCGAATACACCGTTCAATACGACGTACACCATGAAAACCATGGCGCCTGAGATGGCTGCGGTGAGGTACATCGCCATAGCGGCGATACCCATGATCATGCCGGCAAGGGCGGCATAAATCAACGGACTTTTCCTGTTCATGAGAGTCCTCCTGGTAGATCGAGTTACTCTTGAGTTGCGGATTACATTGGAACAGAAAATTGATGTTTCGTCAAGCCTTATTCGTTGACATTACTGCAAAAATTAGATATGATCTTCGCACGGTTTGGCTTTTGAACACGCGGCGTTAGCTCAGCTGGATAGAGCGTCTGGCTTCGGACCAGAAGGTCGGGGGTTCAAATCCTCCACGCCGCACCAGCCTTCGCTTCCTTTGGAAGCTACGGCTGGCAGGCCATCGCGAAAAAGATTCATAGATTTAGCGAATGTATGAATTTAGATGGATTGCAAGGAAAAAATCGAGCAATGAGGAGACGTACCTATATGGTACGACGACGAAATGCACAGATTTTTGACGAAGCAAGCCGCTAAATTCATAATGAGCATATGCACCGATAGCTCAGCGGTAGAGCAGGTGGCTCTTAACCACTTGGTCGGGGGTTCAAATCCCTCTCGGTGCACCACAAAAACACTCAGGTTGACCCTGGGTGTTTTTGTATGAATCAAAGCAAACCAACTGCTTGGTTTGCGTAGGGATTTTGAACGCCGGAGCCATATTCTGCCAGCAGGCAGAATGGCGAGGCGGTGGCTAGGTCAAAGCAAGTGACGACGAGCTTTGAGCCGAAGCCAAATCCCTCTCGGTGCACCATCCCCCTTCGCTCAACTTCGTTGAGCTACGGAGGGATGTCCCCAACGAAGCCCGAGTTTAACGAGGGCGAAGTGGAGACAAAAAGATACTCAAGTTTACCTTGGGTATTTTTTTAATTCTTGCTATACTCACCTCATCTATGCTCGATTTTTTACTCGTGACCGCTATCATTTTTATTGTGGGGCCCTTGCTTGTGATTGAAGGCTTTGCCATCTGGATCTTTTTGGCATTTTCACGAGCCGATAAACTCGCCACCAGCGTTACGCGCATGGCAGGGTGGTGGATTCTTGGAGGGATCGTTATTTTAATTATTTATTTCATTTTGCGGGCGTTCTCATAACTATGGATCGCATTTACATTTTGGGAATTCTTTTTCTTGTCTTTGCTCTATTTGCCATCTTTATCGGGAGGAAGCGAGGCTTTTTTGCGTTAATCGCATTGGTGGCAACGGTTGCGATTCTATTTGGCATGATCTTCCCTCTGATTCTTGCGGGCTATGACGCTGTGCTTGTGACGATTGTGGGCGCGGTACTCATTTTGTGTGTGAATTTTCCGCTTTCGCACGGGTGGAATAAGGAAACGCTGGCAGGATTTTTGGGAGCGCTGGGTGGGCTCCTTTTAGTCATTGTTTTTTCCGAGCTCTCGGTTTGGGCGGTTGGGCTTGGAGGTTTGGGGTCAGATGATGTGCTTGATCTTTTGGGTCGAACAGACGCTATTGAACCCATCAAATTACTCCTCGCGGGCATTATTCTTGGTGCGGTTGGATTCCTTGACGACGTCACCATGAACCAAGCAGAAATTGTCACCGAACTCCACGACGCAAATCCACGCATGTCACATGCAAAATTATTTTTGCATACCATGGCGGTTGGACGTCATCGCATTGCTTCCACCATCAATACGCTTGTGCTTGCCTATGCTGGTGCCGCGCTCCCACTTTTTCTGCTCTTTGTTCTCAAGGATGGCAGCGTGATGGCGTTTATGAATACCGAGGTGATTGCCGAAGAAATCGTGCGAACCCTGGCTGGTGCCACAGCACTATGCCTCACGGTTCCACTTTCAACCGCATTTGCGCTCATGCTACAGAAGCATTAAGATTCTATCTCGTATGAAACAGTCACATCTTTTTACAAAAACCACCAAAACTGCACCAGCCGATGCCGATAGCGCCAACGCTAAATATTTAGTACAGGCTGGATTTGTCGATCAAGTGATGGCAGGCGCCTATACCTATCTACCACTCGGGTTGCGGGTTTTGCATAACATTCAAAAAATTGTTCGCGAGGAAATTGATTTGGTTGGTGGACAGGAAATATTGATGCCTGCGCTAACACCAAAAGACGCTTGGGTGAAAACCGGTCGTTGGGATCATTTTGATGTCTTGTTCCGTCTTGATGGAGCTGGGGATCGTGAATATGCGCTTGGGGCAACACACGAAGAAGTTGTGACTCCGCTCGCAAAAAAGTTTATTCATTCTTATAAAGATTTACCTTTTGCGGTTTATCAAATTCAGGATAAATTCCGAAATGAACTTCGTGCCAAGTCAGGGATTTTGCGCGGACGCGAGTTCAACATGAAAGACTTGTATAGTTTTCATCGCGATGCAAAAGATTTGGAAGCATATTACAATACGGTCCTCGAGGCCTATAAAAAGATTTTCGCGCGTTGCGGTCTTTATACAATCCCAACCGAAGCGAGCGGAGGAACATTCTCAAAATTGAGTCATGAATTTCAAATGCCTACCGAAAGTGGGGAAGATTTAATTTTTGTAAACGAAAAAGGGGATTATGCGTGGAATAAAGAAATTTTTCCCGAAATGAAAGATGGCGACCGCGCGCCAGATGGGAAGGGTCGTGTAAAAGCGATGAAATCAATTGAGGTTGGAAATATATTCAAACTCAATACGAAATTTACGGATGCGTTCGAAGTTGATTATGCCGACGAAGAGGGAAAAAAACAGCGCGTTGTCATGGGCTGTTTCGGGATTGGACCAAGTCGCGTAATGGGATCAATTGTCGAAGCGCA